>Ga0210399_10004263_pt1 | contig 11100 bp, 5 predicted proteins | sample IncBWC14MmetaG_FD_150865 | JGI IMG/M metagenome (GOLD analysis project Ga0210399, IMG submission 150865) | Forest soil microbial communities from Barre Woods Harvard Forest LTER site, Petersham, Massachusetts, United States - Inc-BW-C-14-M | ecosystem: Environmental > Terrestrial > Soil >...
CACGCGTTCCCCGATGTGATCTGGCACACGGAAATCCCGATCATGCGGACGGCTCCCGCGCCCATGTTTTTGCTTTCGAAACTTGTCCGCCAAACCGGCTTCAAGGTTGTGCTGACCGGTGAGGGCGCGGACGAATTTCTCGCGGGATACGACATCTTCAAGGAAGCGAAAGTCCGACGGTTCTGGGCCGAACAAGCGCAATCCAAGATTCGACCGCTGTTGTTGAAGCGCCTATACCCGGATATCAGTGGGTTGTCGCAGAGCAATCTTGAATTTCTGGCGGCATTTTTCGGCGAAGGGCTGACGGACGTCGATTCACCGTGGTATTCGCACGCCGTACGCTGGCGAAACAATCGCCGCACGCGTCGTTTTCTGGATGAGAGCGTCCTTGCGGAAGGCGAGGCCCGCCAGCTCGACCAGCTCGCCGCCGGGTTGCCGGCGGATTTCAAACGCTGGGCGCCGCTGGCGCGCGCGCAGTATCTCGAAATCACGATTTTTCTCTCGCAGTATTTGCTTTCGTCGCAAGGCGACCGCATGGGAATGGCGAACTCGATCGAGGGCCGTTTCCCGTTCCTCGATTACCGGTTGGTCGAATATTGCAATGGCCTCGATCCGCGGCTGAAGTTGCGCTGCCTGCGCGAAAAATATCTGCTTAAGCGCGCCGCCGAGCCCTGGCTGCCGGACATCATTCGTGAGCGGCCCAAGCGTCCCTATCGCGCGCCGGTCCATCGCAGTTTCTTCAACCACGCGACGCCGGATTATGTCCGTGAATTGCTCGCGCCCGCGGCCATCAAAGAGTCCGGCCTGTTCAAATCCGGCCCCATCGAGCAGTTGGTCAATAAAATCCAGGGCGGCTCGCCGGTGGGCGAGACCGACGACATGGCGCTTGCGGGCATCCTATCGACACAGCTCGTTTATCAAAAGTTCGTCAAAGATTTCCGGCGGCCTGAACCTCTTTCCACAACGGACAGGGTGAAAGTCTGCCGGGTAAACAGTCAAAACTGAGTTAAAACAATTTATGCAATTCAACAAAAAATTCCTCGAACTTGACGCTGCCCGCGAAACCGACCGCATCGTCGAATTTCTGCAACAGACGGTCCGCCGCGGCATGCGGCGTTACGGCGGCGTGGTGGGCATCAGCGGCGGCATCGATTCGGCCGTTGTCCTCGGCCTTTCCGTGCGCGCGTTTGGTCCGCAGAACGTCATCGCCGTGATGATGCCGGACAAGGATTCAGACCGCTTGAGCGAAAAACTGGCGCGGGAACTGGCGGCGAAATTTGGAGTGGAGCCCTTGCTCGACGACATCACCGGTGCGCTGGAGGGATTCAATTGCTACAAACGCCGCGACGATGCGATCCGCCGAGTCGTTCCGCACTATGATCCGGCCAAGGGTTATACCGCCAAGATCGTGTTGCCGCAGGACCTGTTGGAAGAAGGCACGTTGAACGTTTTCTCCGTGACCGTCGTTGCGCCGGACCGCAGCGAGGTAAACAAGCCGCTGCCACCGCGGGAGATGCTGGAGATCATCGCCGCCACGAACCTGAAGCAGCGCTCGCGCATGAGCACGCTCTATTGGCATGCGGAAGCAAAGCAATACGCCGTCATCGGCACCGCGAACAAGAATGAGCACGCCCAGGGATTTTTTGTGAAGTACGGCGACGGCGGCGTCGATGTCCAACCCATCGCCCATCTGTTCAAGTCGCAGATTTATCAATTGGCAAAATATCTTGGCGTTCCGGAGGGAATCCAAACGCGCACGCCCACCACGGACACTTACAGCGCGCCGCAAAACCAGGAGGAATTCTTTTTCCGCCTGCCCTACCAGACCCTGGACCTGATTTGGTATGCGCTGGAAAACAAAATTCCTGCCGTGGAAGTAGCGCGTGGGATGGACCTCGGAGAAGAACAGGTCCAGCGGGTGTTCGACGACATCGCCCGCAAACAGCGCACCACGGAATTCCTCCGCTTGCAACCGCCGGTGATGACATCGCCTCAAGCCAGGGCCTGACGCACCGACCAGAACACGGAACCCTTTTATTCTATGACCAATAAAATTAACGATCAGCAAATCGAGCCCGCGATCAGGGACTTCATCGCCACGCGGCTCCTGTACAGCAAAGAAGGATTTACCTACCCGGACGACGCACCGCTGCTGCGCGAAGGCATCATCGACTCGCTCGGCGTGGTCGAGTTGGTGGAGTTCGTGCAGGCCCACTTTGGGGTGAAAGTCGAGCAGAAGGACGTTCGTCCGGACAACTTTGACTCGGTAGTCAAACTGGCCGCATTTGTGCGCCGCAAACAAGGCGTTCCGGAAACCGGCAACTAATCAGGATTCGGCGGGGAGTCACGCCGGCCTCCGTTATGAAAACCTGGATGCTCGCCTCAGTCTGCGTGGTTTGCGTGTACGCAACCCGCGCCGCGCAGCCGCTGGTGGCAGTTCACGATTCCGAACTGACGCGGGCGCTGGAGACAATGCCGGCCAGCGGCGCGACTCCGCAGGAAACAGGTTATCAGTGGTGGCTCGAGGATTGGCATTACTTCGTGATGCCGGAATCAGTGAAGGAGATGCTGCATTCGGACGGCACGGCCTTCGCGGTCGTAAGCGACGCAGACATCAGCGCAGGGCACTTGCTGGATACGAACGGCCGGCCGGCCTATCCCATCGTTATCAGCCTCGCAGCCGAAGCGATGAACGACAGCGAAATCGCCGGCCTGACGAATTATGTGGCCGCGGGCGGCTTTCTCTTCGTCGGCTCCTCAGCTTTTACTCGTAATCCCGACGGAACCGGGCGCGGAGATTTTGCGATTGCCAACGCCATGGGCATACACATGGCCAGCACGAATCTGGTCAATTGGGTTGCCAACAACACTTTTACCAAACTCAGCAACCAACGGCTGGTTGCCCACGTTACCGGCGGGCCGCTGAATTGGGCCATGCCCCGGATGGCGTCGGACATAAGCGGCGGAACTACTCCGAATTACAGCGGCCCTGGCGGTCATCTATTCTGGGTTGTCCAGCCCTCAGACGCTACGGTGGTCGCCGTCGGTGACGCCAGCCCGTACATTACGATCAAGCACTACGGCAAGGGCTGGTTCATCTATAACGCGGCGCTCGAACCGTTGATCGGGCACGGCGGGTTCGCGCCCGGGATGTATTCCTATGGAATTTTCCGTAACTCGATCCAGTGGGCTTTTGAGGCGGCGAAAATGCCGATCACCAAACTCAGCCCGTGGCCGTATCCGTACGACGCGGCGCTGATGATCCGACACGATTTGCAGAACCTCCAGACTGAAATTGGGGACATCGCTGCTTCAGCCGCCATCGAGAACGCATACGGCGGTTTTGGGGATTACTACTTCAACACAGGCACGTTACGAGTGGAAATGAACAACTCAGCTACTTTGATCAACTCGTTGCGCCAGGCGGTCACAAACTACAATGCCAGCATCGGCCCGGAGAACGGCGGGTTGCAAAACCCCGACAACTTTTCGCTCCCGTTAAGCAGCGCCGCGTACTGGGGCTGGGGCCCGGACGAAGCGTTTGACGTTCCGACCAACAGCTTGCCATCCGGCTACACAAACGGTTTTGAATACGCCTTGACTTCAATAAGCAATTCATTTTCGGACGCGGAAGGCTGGCTGTCGGGTTTGACCAACGGCATTCGAAGTTGGGACGCACCCAACTTCAACGCCACGCGCGAAGGTTCCTATTTGATTGACGAGCAGTTGAATGTGAGAACTACCGGTGAAGACAAACTCACTCCGTTCCCCAGTTGGGTGCTTTCGACCTCGCTGCAAACCGCCGATAAACGTTATCCCTTCATCACCCTGCCGGTGAGCGATTATTTTTACGGTCCGAATGTCCCGGAAAGCATGGAAGCGGGACATTACCCTGGCAGCATGCACGCATTGGTCGATACCTTTTACGGCATCGGTGGACTGATCAACCTGAACTCGAGCACGTTGTCCACGGGCGAAGGCCTGGCCGGGCCCATGCAGTTGGACTACGTCACCTACGCGCTGAATCCGACGATCCATCCGCGTTTGTGGTCGGCGAACGCGTTGAAAATTTATTCCTGGTGGCTGGCGCGGTCCAACGCACAGATCACCACCACCTGCGTCACGAATGGCAATCAGTCAACGACGAGGTTTTCCATCAGCGGAGCAACCGATCCCGAAACCGCGGTCGAGATGGTTATTCCCGCCGCTTCAGTATCCAGTCTGCAAGTGCTGACCAACGGGGTCGTGGCATCATCGACGAACTGCTTTCGGACCAACGGCCAAAACATCAAAATCTTCGTGGGGACTTCGATTACGAATGCGCAGGTGAGCTACGTGCTCGATCCGACGGCGCGAAACGACTTCTATATCACGATGACCGGGCAGACCCTGACAGTGCCCGCAGCAAACGGCGTTTTGAGCAACGATTTCGCTGGCGTGGGCACAAATTTGACCGCCAGCCTCGTGACCGGTCCCGCGGGCGGCTTGCTGACGCTGAACGCCAACGGTAGTTTCTCGTATACGCCAGCTACGAATTTCACCGGCATGGACACTTTTACTTACGTTGCCAATGATGGCGTGACTAATTCTCTCCCGGCAGTTTGCACGATCGACGTCACGCCTGCTGCGAGCCTTTTCTACGACGATTTTGGTCGCTCGACCAATGCCGATCCGCTGGCTCCCTGGACCGCTGCGACCGGTGACTGGTGGATTACGAATGGAATGATGCAAGGGACGGCTTCGGGTATAAACGACTATTCGGATTGCTATTATCCGGGTCCCTGGCGCGACTATAGCGTCGAGGCGCAAGTGCGGCTGGAGACAAATTCCTGGGCCGGAGGGTTGAGCGGTCGCGTTGATTCATTGAGCGGGTCCAAGTACACCGCCAACATCTACGAGGAAGGCTTGTCAGGTGATCCGCTGGCATGGCCCGACGGCACGGCAGCGTTGCGGATCATCAAATTTCACACGTATCGCACTTGGGATTTGAACCCATCGGCCATGACCTTTGTTCACCTCCCTCCGGTGGGTACGAATTGGCATTCGCTCAAACTCACGTTTAAGGGCGCAGAGATCAAAGCGTTCTTCGACGGGACACAAGTTGCCGACGTGATTGACAACAATGTGGACGGAATGGCTCCCTATCTTAGCGGCGGGATCAGCATGCACATGTACCAGAACCTGCCGCATGTGGCGAGTTTTGACAACCTGATCGTATTGCCCCTGCCTTCGGATGACAGCTACGTCACCACCACGAACCTGGCTCTAAACGTGCCCGCGCCGGGAGTGCTGGGAAACGACGTGGAAGGCCAAATAACCAATCTAACCGGGGCGCTGGTCAGCACTACAAGCCACGGCAACCTGACATTCAACACCGACGGAAGTTTCACCTACGTGCCTGCGACCAATTTTTCCGGCACGGACAGTTTCGTTTACTCGGCCAGCACTGGGACGAACAATCTTGGCCAGGCGACGGTGACGATAACCGTCAACGGCGGGATCCCGATGCCGGTGCTTCCGGCCGAGAGCAATCTTGTCGTCATCGCGCAGGTGCAAATGGTGGTTACCAACACCGCCACCGATGCGGACAGTCCGCCTAAGGTACTCAGCTACAACCTAACTGCCGCGCCGACCGGGGCCGCAATCAACGGAAACGGAATCATCACTTGGACGCCATCACCCGGGCAGGTTGGAAGCACGAATACAATCACGACGATCGTTAGCGACAACAGTGCGCCGCCCTTGAGCGCCACGAACAGTTTCACCGTGGTGGTTTCGGGGTCAATCGCGGCAAACAACGACAGCTATAATGAGCCGTTCGGAGTGCCGTTGACGGTTTCGCCACCGGGCGTGCTGGCCAACGATTTAGGCGGAAGCGGGCCGTTGCACGCGGTGCTGATTTCAGGGGTCGCGCACGGCAATTTGAATTTCAACACGAATGGAGGATTCACCTACTCCGCAACGAACAATTTTGCCGGCACGGACAGCTTCACCTATCAGGCCATCGACGGAGTGACTAACTCCAGCGCCGCAACGGTCACAATCAACGTGGCAGCATATCAACCGCCCATGGCAAACAATGACAACTACACCGTGCTGGCCGGCGCTCCGTTTTCAGTGCCGGCCCCCGGGGTGCTTATCAACGACACGGACGCGCAAGGAAGCACATTGACGGCGATTTTGATCAACGGGCCCGCCAACGGGACGCTGCAGCTCAACAGCAACGGCGGATTTACCTACACGCCGAACACCGGCTTTAACGGCACAGACGGTTTCACTTACATGGCGAACGACGGCGTGAGCAATTCGTCGCCTGCCACGGTGAGCTTGTCCGTCCTATCCTCCGGGATTTTGTTTTACGACAGCTTCACACGTGGGACCGATCCTGGCCCATTGACGCCATGGGTGGGTATTCCAGCGGGCAACCAGTTGTCGGACACCTGGACCGTTACTGGCGGGACCTTGCAAGCTGGCCAGACAGAGACGCTTCAGACGTATGCTTTTGCCTATCTCCCGAGCTACAACTGGACCAACTTTGCGGTCCAGGGACGAATTCAGTTCTCCGACCCGACCGGCGTGGGCGGAGGCATCGGCGGTCGATTGAACCCCGCCACCGGCACGCACTACGGCGCCTGGGTTTATCCCGACGGCTCACCGGGCGGGGCGAATATGCTCAAGCTGTTCAAGTTCACGAGCTACATCACTTTCAGTTACGATAACAACGCAGTCCCGATCCAAACAACAAATCTGCCGTCTGTGGGAACCAATTGGCACACACTGAAACTCGCGTTCAGTGGGAACCAGATCGCGGTGTATTATGACGGCAACCTGGAAATTAACACGACGGACAACGAGGTGCAGCCGTATGCGTCCGGCACTATTTGCGCGGAGCGGGGGACGTATCTTACGGACTATAACTTCCTGGTAGATGATGTTGTCGTAAGTTCGTTGGGACTCCCCGTGCAGACCAACTTAACGATCAACGAGTTGGCGACACTTATCGTCACCAATACCGCCACGGACACCCAAATCCCCGGGCAAACACTGACCTACAGTTTGCTGAATCCGCCCTCCGGCGCCACGATCAGCACCAACGGCGTAATCACCTGGTCGCCGGCCGAAGGGCAAGGCCCGAGCACGAATGCAATCACAACGGTGGTCGCCGACAACGGCTCGCCCTCGATGAGCGCGACCAACAGCTTCACCGTGACGGTCAACGATGTAAATGTTCCTCCGTTATTGCCTGCGCAGACCAACCGGACAACCATCGGCCTGGCGACGCTAGTGGTGACCAACACGGCCACGGACCCGAACATTCCCGCCGCCACCCTGAGCTATGGTTTCCTGACCGCGCCTACCAACGCCAAGATCGACACGAATGGCGTCATTGCCTGGACGCCGGTTCCCGGGCAGGTCCCGAGCACGAATTTGTTCACAACCGTCGTAACCAACTTCAATCCTTATGCGGTGACCAATCAACGTTTGACTGCGACGAACACGTTTACCGTGACAGTGAACGCGATCCACAACGGCCCGATGCTGGCCGCTCAGCCCAACCGGACGGTCAACGAATTCGCGTTGCTGACGGTGACCAACGCCGCCAGTGATTCGGACGTGCCGGCCCTGACCCTGAGCTACCAGCTATTGAACCCACCCGCAGGCGCCGCGATCGATACCAACGGCGTGATCACCTGGACACCCGCCGAAGGGCAAGGCCCGAGCACGAATGTAATCACAACGTTGGTCGCTGACAACGGCTCGCCTTCGATGAGCGCGACCAACAGTTTCGCGGTGACGGTCAACGATGTGAATGTTCCCCCGGTATTGCCCGTGCAGACCAATCGGACAATCATCGGATTGGCAGTGCTGGTGGTGACCAACACGGCCATGGACCCGAACATTCCCGCCGCCACCTTGAGCTACGGTTTCCTGGCCGCGCCGACCAACGCGACGATCGACACGAACGGCGTTATTGCCTGGACGCCGGTTCCGGGCCAGGTCCCAGGCACGAACCTGTTCACCACTGTCGTAACCAACTTCAATCCTTATGCGGTGACCAATCAACATTTGACCGCGACAAACGCATTCACTGTGGTCGTGCAAGTCCGGCTACCGCCGGTGATCGGGCCGGTCAATGTTTCCAGCGGCTTCGCCACGCTTTCCTGGAGCGCGATGCCGGGCCAGAATTACGAACTGCAATTTAAAGACGATCTGACTGCCACAAATTGGACCAATGTCCTGCCCATCATTACCGCGACCGGATCGACCGCGAGCGCAACCAACTCAATCGAAGGTGTGCCCCAACGGTTCTATCGCATATTGGTGGTGCCCTGAGTATTTCGGGCGGCGGGTCAAAGGTGGGGTGGCCAACGGGATTCGAACCCGCAACAACAAGCTCCACAAGCTTGGACTCTACCATTGAGCTATAGCCACCGAACCGGCTCCAAGTTAGAATTATCCGGAATTCCCGTCAAGCGCGATTAGCGGTTCATTCGCCGACGTGACGATCAAAGTGTCGGTTCCTGTTCAGGAGGGTTCAGCGGCGTGACAACAGGCTCTTCGTCCCGAATCGCCCAGGTGAAGAACATGCACACAACCAGGAAGGCGAGATTGAACACGCCCAAAACTTCGATGACCATTTTGAAGTCTGCGTGGAAGTGCTGGAGAGCGACCCAATAACCAATCGCCACAACGGCAAGGGCAGGGACGCATTTGAAACGCGAATGCGCCATGAGATTGTTCATCAGCACGTTGCCGACCGCTAATGGAACCATGCTCCAGGCAAATAGCGGCATCAGCGGCACAATAGAAACATATTCGGCTTTGGACATCAATTTGATGACCAGAGACGAGCCAAAAGTCAGGCAGATCGCCGCGAAGGCGGCCAGGGCGGTCGTTCCCATCAGCGTTAATAGCATCAAATTGCTCTTCTGGTTGCGGGCTTTGCTGTGAACGAGTCGGGGGAACATGACTGCAACGAGCGGAGCCGTGAAGAGAACAATCGCGCGAGCGAGCGTGCCGCCAAACAGATATGGTGCGGTGTCGCCGAAATAGTACTGCACAACGATGGCATCGGCGCTGGATAGAAACTGACCAGCGCCGCAGCCGATGGAAAGCGGAACGACATGGCGCAGCCACGCGCGTGATTGGAAAGGCTCACTCGCCGCCCACCAGAGATCGCGGTTCTGCCACATGGCTACTCCCAAGGCAGTGGTGATGCCGATCAAGGCGCCCACCATGATGCCAGCCGCCCAGCCGCTCAGCAGGAAGACAATCAAGCCAGCGATAAAAAAACGGCCCATGGCATTGAAGACCGCCGCCCACCCGAGCCAAAGGAAGTTTTGGCGGCCTTGCAGCAAGCCCTGCCAAATGGGGAGCAGCAGCATGGCCAATCCCGCCACCAACGTTATCCAGAGCGCCGCCGGGTTGGTAATTTTAAGGTGGGCAATGATTTTGGCGTGGCACACGATAGTGACGAACAGCATTAACAGCCAGATAACGACAATCCCGCGCGTGACTGCCCACACTGTCCCAACCAACTGACGTTTTTGGGCCTCGGTGACTGCAGCAGAAGTTTGATGGGCGAAGATCGTTTGCAACCCGATGGCCGGAATGGTGACCCAGTTCAAAATTTGAAAGAGCACGGTGAACACGGCGTATTCCGATTTGGGGATATACTTGGAGAACACGTGAACCAGAAACATTAGCGCGCCGCCGCCTACGGCGGTGATCATCATCCAGCCGCTCTGGCGGAAAAAGCTGGCCTTGTGTGTGGCTTCTGTCATTGCCGACGATTCAATTGTCTCGGTTTGCGCAAGCATGAAGTTCCCACTGTAGCAGGCGTCGTGCCCGATTCAAGGCAGCGACTGGAGGAATTTGACCAGCAATCCTCTGGCGCGTTCAAGCTGGGAGATGGATATCCATTCGTCCGCTGTGTGTGCCTGTGCAATATCGCCGGGGCCGAATACAATGCTTGGAATTCCACCGTGCGCGAGGACAGAAGCGTCGCAAAAGTAGTCAACTCCCATCGGTCTGGCCTGGCCAGCCGTCCGCAAAAACGCGCGCACCAGCGGCAGGCGGGAGCTGGTTTCCATTGGCATGCAAGGGGCGCTTTTCGTGCTGGCCAGCGCGGCCGACAATCCGCTTTGGCGCAGCAAGGCCCAGATTTCGCGCCAGATGCCGGCATCAACTTCGCCCGGCAACGTACGGCGATCGATAGTGATGGCACAGGCAGCCGGAACAATGTTTGTTTGAACGCCACCTTGAATTGTTCCAACATTGACTGTGGCATGGCCGAGCAGCGGATGCCGTCGCCGCCGCAATTGGCGCGCATACCTGGTTTCCAGCAAATCGACGACCCGGGACATTTCGTGTACCGCGTTCCGGCCCAGGTCCGGGCGCGCGCCGTGGGCCGCCTTGCCGCGCGTTTCCAGCTTGAGCCACAAATTACCTTTGTGAGCCGTGACGACTTCAAGACGAGTCGGCTCACCAACAATCGCCAGGTCTGCTTTTAGCCCGCTCGCGGCTATCGCACGTGAACCGCCCTGGCCTATCTCTTCGTCCACCAAACCGACAAAAATAATCTCGGTGCTTGCGGGCCGTTTTCCGGATTGGGCGATTTCCATGACTGCCGAAAGCATGGCGGCGACTGAACCTTTTGTGTCGCACGCGCCGCGTCCATAAAGGCGAGCATTCTTTTGGCGCGGCACGAGTTGCTTCTCGTCCATTACGTCCACGGTATCGACGTGCGGGGCCAGCAGGATGCGTTGTTTGACCTTGGCCGCTGGAGACAGTCGAGCCAGGAGATTGTTGCGACCCGGAAAAACTTTGTGAAGATCGACATCCAATCCCGTAGTTGCGGCGGTGCCGGCCAGAAAATCGATTACGCGATGCTCACCGGCCCGGGGATGGTCCGAGGGCAGCAAGCTGGGGTTCACGCTCGGCAAAGCGATCAATTCGCGCAGCAGTTTTTGGGTCTTGGTCATGCCAGTGCCCGGCGGCTGCCCGCCAGCGGCGTTGAGTATTCCCGTTCCTGACGGAAGTTAAAAGCCAAAGTTGGTCGATTCTCTTTCGTCGTCAGGAATATGTGCGGGTATCACC
>Ga0210399_10004264_pt1 | contig 11099 bp, 1 predicted proteins | sample IncBWC14MmetaG_FD_150865 | JGI IMG/M metagenome (GOLD analysis project Ga0210399, IMG submission 150865) | Forest soil microbial communities from Barre Woods Harvard Forest LTER site, Petersham, Massachusetts, United States - Inc-BW-C-14-M | ecosystem: Environmental > Terrestrial > Soil >...
GGCAGGATTCTCTCACTGCCGCCGCGGCGCAAGCCCAGCAGGTCCCGATGGACCTGCGACTGGACAGTTACGAAGCGAAGTGGAAAGTTCTCGACCGGCTGACCACGGCCTGTATCGTTCATACGCTCTCCGCGTTGGGCGCGTTTCGAACGTCCGACGAAACACACACGCTCGACTCGTTGCTCGTTGAGTTCGGGATTCTGTCCACGTATCGGACTCTCGTTGCGCGATGGCTGAAGACCCTGGCCGCCGAAGGAATGTTGCTCGAGACCGGCGGTACCTGGCGCGCTCCAATGGGGCACGCAGGCGACCTTGAATCGGCTTGTCATCTGGCGGCCGCACAACTCCAGGACGTCCCCTTCCTCCTGGAGTACATGCGCCGTTGCGGCGAGATGGCGCCCGCCATTCTGAGGGGTGATGCATCGGCCCTCGATACGCTTTTCCGGGGAGGTTCACTCGAGCTGGCGGAAAGCATTTACGAACACTGGGCCCTCTCGCGTTACTTCAATGGGATTGTCCGGTCGACCGTCGAATCGCTCGTCAGGACGCTGCCGCAAGGCAGCCACTTGCGGATTGCGGAGATCGGTGCCGGTATCGGGAGCGCGACTTCGGCGGTGCTGCCAGTGCTGCCGGCCAGCCGGACTCTTTATTCCTTCACCGATGTATCGAAGTTCTTTTTTGACCACGCGCGCGAAAAATACAAGAAGTATCCGTTCCTTCGCTTCGGGTTGCTGGACATCGAGAAGAACCCGGTCGAACAAGGCTTCGGGGAACATGCATTCGATGTTGTGGTGGCCTGCAACGTATTGCATGCCACCCAAAACCTGGACGAGACGATTCGCAACGTTGCAAAGCTCCTCGGCCCCGGAGGCGTGTTGGTGCTATGCGAAGTAACCAGCCCGAAATCATGGATCGAATTCTCGTACGGCCTGATGGGGAATTGGCACCGGTTCAACGACGAATTTCGTCGGGACAGCCCACTGCTGGCGCGAGAGGAGTGGGAGAAGCTGCTTTGCTCGCACGGGTTCGAGGACATCGCGTCTTTTCCAGAGGCCGGGTCGCCGGCCGAAATCCTTGGACAGCACTGCATAGTGGGGCGGGCTTCGCCCGCGTACGCGCGGGGTGACGACGGGCGCGCCTCGTGGATGATAGAGGACCCGCCGGAGAGTCCTTCGACGGCTGCTGCCGGGAGCTCGAGCCAGACCTCGAAGGACCATGCAAAGGAGTTCCGGCACGCGCTTCGCCAGTCCGCTCCTAGCGAACACCGCGAGCTGTTGGTGGAATTCGTCCGCAACCACGCAATGAAGGTCCTGCGGCGCGATGGTTCGGACCCGATCGAACGGCGCCAGCGCCTCATGGATCTCGGCATCGACTCCCTAATGGCGGTGGAACTAAGAAATGCCTTGAGCTGGGAATTGGAATTACCTCAGGCGCTTCCCGCCACGCTTATCTTCGACTATCCGAACGTGGAGGCCATCGCCGAGTATCTCGCCTCCCAGGTTTTGACTCTGGACAGAGTCTCATCGGAGAGCCAGCCCGCGGACGCGCGGCAGAGGACGGTCGGCCAGAGCGCGGAGATTCGGTCGGTGCCGCTGAGTATCGAAGATTTGTCGGATGAAGAAGTGGAAAGGCTGTTGGTTGAAAAGTTGGGAAGGATCTAAGGTGAACTGGAGAGTATTGTGAACGGGGATCCCAAACCGAGTCCACTTTCGCCGATCAAGCTGGCTTATCTCAAGCTGCACGAGATGCAGGCGCGGCTCGATGCGACGGAGGAAGCGCGGCGAGAGCCCGTCGCCATCGTTGGGATGGCCTGCCGTTTTCCAGGCGGCAACAACGATCCGGAATCGTTCTGGCAGTTTTTACGTTCGGGAGGGGACGCGGTCCGCGAGGTCCCCAAGGACCGGTGGGACATCGACGCGTTCTATGATCCGAGTCCCGGAACGCCTGGGAAGATGTACACGCGAAACGGAGCCTTTCTGGACCGGGTAGACCTGTTCGACCCGCAGTTTTTCGGCATAGCACCGCGCGAAGCCATTCGGATGGACCCGCAGCAGCGGCTGCTCCTGGAGGTCGCCTGGGAGGCCCTGGAGCGCTCGGGAGTCGCGCCGAACAGTTTATCGGGCAGCCGGACCGGCGTTTTCGCCGGGCTGTGCACGAGTGATTACTCGGATTTACAGGTTCGCAAGCTGGATGTTACGAAACTGGATGCCTACCACGCTTCCGGCATTGCACACAGCATGGCGTCGGGCAGGCTCTCCTATGTGCTGGGGTTGCAGGGACCGTCAATCACGATCGATACCGCCTGCTCGTCCTCGCTAGTGGCCGTGCATCTGGCCTGTCAGAGCTTGAGACGGGGCGAATGCACGCTGGCCCTCGCAGGAGGAGTCAGCGTCATGCTCACCCCCGACATGTTCATTGCGTTGTCGAGGGCTTCGATGCTGGCTCGCGACGGCCATTGCAAAACCTTTGATGCTTCGGCCGACGGTTACGGGCGCGGAGAGGGGTGCGCGATTGTGGTGCTGAAACGCCTCTCGGACGCTCGTGCAGACGGTGATCCTATCCTGGCCCTTATTCGCGGTAGCGCCATCAACCAGGACGGCCCGAGCAGCGGACTCACGGCGCCCAACGGCCCCGCACAAACGTCGGTGATTCGCGACGCCTTGTCCGACGGAGGCGTGGAGCCGGAACAGGTGAGCTACGTGGAGACGCACGGGACGGGCACCTCCCTGGGAGATCCCATCGAGGTGCAGGCACTCGCAGCGGCATATTGCCGAGAACGGACGCACAGCAATCCTCTACTCATCGGCGCGCTGAAGAGCAACATCGGTCACCTGGAGGGGGCGGCGGGAGTCGCCGGCCTGATCAAGTTGGTGCTGGCGATTCAAAAACGCGAGATTCCGCCGAGCCTGCACGTCAAGAATCCCAATCCGCTCATCCCGTGGGAGCGACTGGCTGTGAAGGTGACGACTCAACCGACTCTGTGGGACGTTGCCGGCGGTACGCGCATGGCAGGGTTGAGCTCGTTCGGATTCAGCGGGACGAATGCTCATGTTGTGGTCCAGGAAGGCCCCGTGCCGCAAGCGGTGCGACCCGGAGTGGAGCGCCCGAAACACCTGCTGGCGCTTTCCGCGATGAGTGAGGAGGCATTGCGTTCGCTTGTCGGGAGGTGTCGTGAGTATTTGGACTCACACTCGGGTAATGGCATCGGCAACATATGCTACACCGCGAATTCGGGCCGGGCGCACTGGCCGCACCGGATAGCTGTCTTGGGCGAATCCGTGGCGGAGATGGGCGCAAAGCTCGACAAACTCGCTTCCGGCGGCGCCATACCGGCGGGAGTGATCAGAGGGCAGAAGAAAGCTTCGGAGTCGTTGAAACTGGCGTTTCTGTTCACCGGCCAGGGTTCGCAGTTTGCCGGAATGGGGCGAGGGCTGTATGACACACAGCCGGTATTTCGAGAAGCGATCGACCGGTGCAACGAGATTCTCCGGGATGACCTTCAACCATCGTTGCTCGGCGTCTTGTACCCGATGCCTGGCCAGATCTCGCCGATGGATGAGACTGCCTTCACGCAGCCTTCGTTGTTTAGTCTGGAGTACGCGCTTGCGCAATTGTGGCTCTCGTGGGGGATCCGCCCGGCAGTGGTGATGGGTCACAGCGTTGGAGAATACGTCGCCGCCTGCGTGGCTGGTGTCTTCAGTCTCGAAGAAGGCTTGAAGCTGATTGCAGCCCGTGGCCGGCTGATGCAGCAATGCGAAAAAGGCGCGATGGCTGCGGTGGCCGCGGAAGAAGGACTTGTGGCCGCCGAAGTGGAAGGCTATCGCAAGGATGTCTCGATCGCAGCGTTCAACGGTCCCGGGAACACGGTTATTTCGGGGCGGACTGGGGCGGTAGAAGAACTGCTCGCGAAGTTTGCCCGGGCAGGCATTAAGACCAAACGGCTCACGGTCTCACACGCGTTCCATTCTCCCCTTATGGAGCCGATGCTCGAGGACTTCAGGAGATTCGCGGAAACCGTGAAATACAATGCACCCCGCATCACGCTGGTCTCGAATATCTCGGGGCAGACCGTCGGCCCTCAGGAAGTTCCGGACGCAGGCTACTGGATGCGCCACATCCGCCATCCAGTGAACTTCTCCGCCTCGATGAAGACGTTGCAGGACAAAAGGTGCGAGGTGTTCCTGGAACTGGGCCCGGCTCCAACGTTGTTGGGGATGGGCGCAAAGTGCTTGCCCGAGGGGTTCGGAACGTGGCTCCCGTCGCTGCGCAAAGGGCGCGATGACTGGCAGCAGCTGCTGGAGAGTCTCGCGGCGATGTACGTCCACGGAGCGGACGTGGACTGGAAGGGTTTCGACCGCGATTACCAGCGGCATCCCGTTGTGCTCCCCACGTATCCGTTCCAGCGGACGCGGTACTGGATCGATCTTCCGGAAGGAGGAGGTGCAAAAAAGGACACGGCAGATTCGCAGCGCAAGACCCTCGGACATCCACTGCTGAACCGCCGCGTCGATTCGCCGTTCATTAAAGACATCTTGATCGAATCACTTATTTCGACAGCCGGGTTGCCTTGGCTAAAGGATCACCGGGCTTTCGGCGCAACCGTCTTCCCCGCCACCGCCTTTCTAGAGATGGTTCTGGCGGCCGCAAGGGAGGCCCTGGGTACCCGCACGTTCACCATCCGGGATATGGATATTCGCGAGGCAATGATCGTCGAGGACGACATGGTCCGGAAGGTTCAGATCTCCATCAAGCCCGAAGACGAGGAGAAAGCGTCCTTCCAACTCGCCAGTGTCGCGACCGGCGAACTTGGCGTGGATTCGAAGTGGAAGGTTCATGCCGCAGGCAGGATTCACATCGAAGCGCACGCGAAGCAGGAACGGGGGGGTATCGAATCACTGGAAGAAGTGAGGTCCCGATGCTCGAAAGAGATTCCCATCGAAACTTACCACGATCAGTTCCAGGCTTTGGGAATGTACCTGGGCCCTAGCTTCAAAGGTTTGCATAGATTGTGGATGGGCAAGAATGAAGTCCTGGGCGAGGTACGGCTCGTGTCGGAGATCGCAGCAGAAGCGCAGTTGTACCGGATCCACCCCGGACTGTTGGATCCGTGTCTCCAGCCGTTCGCCGCTGCGGCGTTGAGTCTCGAGGAACTCGCGTCAGGCAATGCCATCTACATGCCGGTGGGAGTGGCCAGTTACACGGTCTATCGGGATCCCGGCGAGAAGTTGTGGAGCCATGTGGCTGTTTCACGGAGTAACGGGAAAGCGCAGTCGATGGACTCTCTAGAGGTCGATACGTTGGTTTTCGATTCCGCCGGCGCGCTCGTCGCCGAGATGAGGGGACTGTCACTGCGGCGAGTGGATCGGCAGACACTCGAAAAGCACCAGGAGGAACCTCTTCGAGACTGGCTGTACGAACTGAACTGGAAAGCGGTGCCGTTGCAGCAGGAAGCAGCAGGCCCGGCCAGGCCTGCTTCTATCGCCGGCCCCCTCGAAATCGCCGAGGTGCTGCGCGTTTATGCTACACAGCACAGCGCGGATGCTGCGATGGCCGAGCTTGCGACTCTGTTTCCACAGCTCGAAACGCTGAGTACGCAATATATCTGTCGAGCTCTTGGCCAGTTAGGCTGGAGCATCCAACTGCACGAACGTTTCGCGACGGAAACGAAAGCTGCCGACCTAAGAATTCCTGAAAAGTACCGGCGGTTTTTCGGGAGAATGTTGGAAATGCTGGCGACCGACGGCATTGTCAAGAGAGGCGATGGAGACTGGGTGGTCTGCCAACTGCTTCCCGCACAGGAAGACGAAATCTCCGGAGACGACCTTCTGCAACGATACCCGGATTGCTCGGCTGAACTGAAGATGACGATCCGGTGCGGAGAGCATCTGGCCGAGGCCATCGGAGGAGAGTGTGATCCACTGGACCTGCTGTTTCCCGATGGTTCCACCAAGGATGTCGAAAAGCTCTACAGCGATTCACCGTTCGCGCGTTTTTATAATGGGCTCGTCAAGACGGCAGTTCAGGCGCTTCTCGCTCGATTTTCGGCGGACCGGCCCCTGCGGATACTCGAGATCGGCGCGGGGACGGGGAGCACTACAGCTTCTGTGCTGCCTGAACTTCCTTTCGGACGCACCGAATATGTATTCACGGACGCCAGCCCGCTTTTCTTGTCAAAAGCCAGGGAGAAATTTGGCGAGTATCCGTTTCTCAAGTACCGGCTTCTCGATATCGAGAAGGACCCGCCGACGCAGGGCTTTGACGCTCATTCGTATGACATAGTGATTGCCGCGAACGTGCTACATGCGACGCAGGACCTCCGTCAGACGCTCGCGAATGTGCAGACGCTCCTCGCCTCCGAAGGTGTGCTGCTGCTCCTGGAGGGCACGCGGCCGCTTCGTTTCGGCGACTTGATTGTCGGGCTCACCGATGGGTGGTGGAGGTTCACGGACACAGAGCTGCGTCCTTCGCACCCGCTGATATCAGAGCGAAAATGGCAGGCGCTTCTGGCGGACTGTGGATTCGGCGACGTGATCATCAGCCCCGAAGGCGGCGGCGTCCTCGCGAATCAGGCATTAATCCTTTCGCGTGGGCCTCGTGTCGCAGTTGCGGAGAGTCAGTCGCGCGTCCTCGCCGAACAAGCGAGCGGCCCGTGGATGATTTTTGCGGACCGCAGCGGTCTCGGCGAAAGCGTGTGTGCCATGCTAAGAACACAGGGCGGGAACTGCTCGATCGTAACGCCGGGAGAGAAGTTCGAAAAGCTGGGCGACGCGAGCTATCAAATCAACGTCAGCAGCCCAGATCACTTTCAGCGGGTGCTGCGCGAGGCGGCGCTGGCCTATGGGTCCTCTATCGAAAAAATCGTTTATCTCTGGCCGCTCGATATTCCGGAAGGCCGGATTGGCAGCTGCGACGATCTGAACGCACGCGTCCAAAACGGATGCGAGACCTTGCTCCACCTGATGAAAGCGCTGGAGCGGGAAGGGGTCAAGTTTGGCGGATTATGGATTGTCACCCGCGGCGCCGAATCGGTCGATCCACTCGCCGACTTGGTTTCGCTCTCGCAGATTCCCGTGTCAGCCATGGGAAGCACTATTGCGCTGGAGTATCCTGAACTGCACTGTTGCAGAATCGATCTGGATCCCGACCGCTGGCCAAGTGAAGCGAGCGACCTCGTCGCAGAACTGCGAGCTAGAAACGAGGACCTCGTTGCGTTCCGCCACGGACTCCGACATATAGCGCGGCTGAGCCGCGTGCGCTTGGGTGCGGCGCCGTTAAATCAGGGCGGCGAGGCTAATGCGCGGGCGTACCAGCTGCAGACATCATCGCCGGGGCTGCTGGACCGTCTCGCACTCGAACCGTTGGAACGGCGGAATCCCAAATCTGGCGAAGTAGAGGTCTCGGTCATGGCGACGGGCCTGAATTTCCGCGATATCCTGATCGCGATGGGACGATATCCAGGCGACTCGCAGGTGTTCGGCTACGAATGTGCCGGCAAGGTCGTGGCTCTGGGCGAAGGCGTTCACCATCTTCACCTGGGACAGCGCGTAGTTGTGCTGGGGCCGGGAAGTTTTGCTTCTCACATGACGGCCCCGGCCGATCGTGTCATGCCCGCCCCGAGGTCCCTCAGTGATAACCAGGCGGCGAGTATTTCCAGCGCATTCCTTACGGCGCAGTATGCGCTCTGCCATTTGGGCCACATTGCCGCCGGCGACCGGATCCTCATTCACGCCGCGGCCGGAGGTGTGGGATTGGCGGCGGTGCAACTGGCGCAAAGGGCTGGAGCGGAGATATTTGCGACCGCCGGCAGCCCGCAAAAGCGGGAATACCTGAGATCGTTAGGCGTCGCTCACGTGATGGACTCGCGGTCTCTGGATTTCGCTTCTGAGATCGAGCGGGCGACTGCTAGGAAAGGCGTGGACCTCGTGCTTAATTCCCTGGCCGGGGATTTCATCGGGAAGAGCTTTTCCGTGCTGGCTGCGAATGGCCGGTTCCTCGAAATCGGGATGACCGGAATATGGGACCAGGATCGAGTCTCGCAACTGAACCGGAACATTTCCTATTACCCGATCAACCTCGCGGCGACTTTCCACGAGGATCCGCAGCTCATCAAAAGTCTCATGGCAGAGCTGATGAAGGACTTCGAAAACGGATTCTTGAAACCTCTGCCCCTGACCGTCTTTCCCATTGAGCAGGTCACGGATACCTTCCGGCACATGGCCCAAGCGAAGCACATCGGAAAAATTGTCGTCAGACATCAAGCTTCGGCGCACGCACGGCGGAAAGCGGACACGGGAGCACGGAAGAGTCACACGTTCGACCCGGATGCCAGCTACATGATCACCGGTGGACTGGCAGGGCTGGGTCTGCTGGCAGCGGAGTGGATGGTACGGGAGGGCGCCCGGCACTTGGTCCTGACCGGGAGAAGCGAACCTTCCGCTCAGGCGCTGGAAATGATCCGCGCAATGGAGCGCGAGGGTGCCCAGGTGTTGATCGCCCAGGGCGATGTTTCACATCGCAACCATCTCGAACAGGTCTTTGCAAACTTCGGGAGCGCGTTGCCGCCGCTTGTCGGAATCATTCATTGCGCGGGAGTTCTCGACGATGGCGTTCTTCTGCATCAGAACGGCGAACGCTTCCGGAAGGTGTTTTCCCCGAAGGTCGCGGGATCGTGGCACCTTCATGAATTGACACAGGACCTGCCACTGCACTTCTTTGTCCTGTTCTCCTCGGCGGTATCGTTGTTGGGCTCGGCGGGTCAAGCCAACCATTCGGCTGCCTGCGCCTTTGAAGACGGCCTTGCCCACTACCGCCGTGCGCTGGGATTGCCAGCCTTGAGCATTAACTGGGGACCGTGGGGCGAAGCGGGCGCTGCAACACGGGGCAAGGTAACCCAGCGTGCGCGGTTGAAAGGCTTTCAACCCATCCAGCCTGAGCAGGGATTCCGCATCCTGACGCGCCTGCTGGAACAGGCTCCGGCGCGAATCGGGGTCATGTCGGTGGATTGGCGTCAATACTCCGATTCGTTTTCCCGCGGATCCACGCCCGCGCTCCTTTCCGAACTGAGCCTTCAGAGAGAAGCTGCTGCCTCGAAGCCGCCAGCCAGAAAAGAACCGTTTCAGGCGGTGATCCAGCGACTGAATGGAGCCCCGCCCGCCAAACGGCAAGCACTATTGACCGATTATGTGCGGGCGCATGCGATGAAGGTGCTTGGTCTCGATTCCGCACCGCCGATCGATTCCAACCAGCCGCTGAATGACCTTGGGCTCGATTCATTGATGGCGGTGGAGATGAGAAGCCTGTTGAGCACGGAACTCGGGCTTGCGCGAAGTTTGCCCGCCACATTGGTATTTGATTACCCGACCATAGCCGCACTTACAACCTATCTTGCCGAGGAGGTCTTCATGTGGGGCAGGGCGCAGGCACCCAAGGTGGATCCTTCGCCAGAAGACGGCCTGGCCGGGATCTTGGATCGGATCGAAAGTCTCTCGAAAGAAGAAGTCGATCGCATATACAACGAGGAATAAGCGATTCCTATAACGGCAGAAAGCGGTTAATACGATGATCGATTTCCTCGACAGGATTTCCAAGCTCCCTCCCAGGAAACTGGCTCTACTGGCCAAGGAGCTCCAGGACCGGTTAGAGTCACTCGAGAAAGACAAGCGGGAACCCATTGCCATTGTCGGAATGGGCTGCCGGTTTCCCGGCGGTGCCGATAGCCCGGAAGAGTTCTGGCGGGTTCTCCGCGACGGCGTGGATACCATTTCGGAGGTTCCTCCCGACCGCTGGGATCTCGACTCGATTTACGATCCGGAACCCGGGAAGCCTGGAAAGATATGCACCCGCAACGGTGGATTTCTGGGCTCAGCCGACCGATTCGACCCCCTCTTCTTCGGTATTTCGCCGCGGGAAGCGGCCAGCATGGATCCGCAGCAGAGCTTGTTATTGGAGGTCGCCTGGGAGACGTTGGAGAACGCAGGCCAGTCGCCAGAAAAATTGGCGGGCACCAGGACAGGCGTTTTTGTCGGAGTCTGTAACAACGACCATCTGCGGCTGATATCGGAGTTGGACCCCGGAGAACTGGATATGTACCTCGCTACCGGGGCCTCGCATTCGATCATCCCCGGCCGCGTCTCCTATTTCCTGGGTCTGCACGGCCCCAGCATCTGTTTGGACACCGCGTGTTCTTCTTCGTTGGTCGCCGTTCATATAGCCTGTCTCAGCCTGCGCGCGAGGGAGTGCAATGCGGCGCTGGCCGGTGGCGTAAGCCTCATGCTCGCGCCCGACTCAACGATCATGTTCTCGCGGTCAGGCTTGCTGGCGAAGAACGGCCGCAGCAAAACGTTCGATGCCGCAGCCGACGGCTACGCGCGCGGCGAAGGTTGCGGCATGGTGCTGCTGAAGCGACTTTCCGACGCGCTCGCGGATGGCGACCGGGTTATGGCGGTGATTCGAGGGTCCGCAATCAACCAGGATGGCCGAAGCGGCGGGATCACGGCGCCGAACGGTCTGGCGCAGCAGGCCGTAATACGCGAAGCACTGGCTGTGGCGCACATAGAACCGCGCGAAGTAGACTACGTCGAAACGCACGGCACGGGCACGCCTCTGGGAGATCCAATCGAGGTTGGCGCTCTGAGTGCGGTTTACGGAGAGGGCCGTCCGAAGAGCGATCCGCTGTATATCGGCTCGGTCAAAACCAATATCGGCCACGCGGAGGGTGCGGCGGGGATTGCCGGTTTGATGAAGCTGGTGTTGTCCCTGCAATTCCGGCAGATACCGCCGCATCTCAACCTCAAAACGCTCAACCCCTACATTCAGTGGGACGAGATCCCTCTCGAAGTCCCAACGCAGTTACGACCGTGGCCGGCGAGAACCACGCCGCGTATCGCTGCGGTCAGTTCGTTCGGCTTCAGCGGAACGAACGCGCACATCGTAGTTGCCGAATACCCGGAGCCAAGCGAGGCCGAGACAAAAGCGGACCGGACGCATCATGTTCTGACGATTTCTGCAAAGACCGGGGGTGCATTGAAGGAGAGCATCGGCCGTTACGCGCGACACCTGAAAGAACATCCGGAGCTTTCGCTTGGGGATGTCTGCCACAC
>Ga0210399_10004265_pt1 | contig 11096 bp, 4 predicted proteins | sample IncBWC14MmetaG_FD_150865 | JGI IMG/M metagenome (GOLD analysis project Ga0210399, IMG submission 150865) | Forest soil microbial communities from Barre Woods Harvard Forest LTER site, Petersham, Massachusetts, United States - Inc-BW-C-14-M | ecosystem: Environmental > Terrestrial > Soil >...
GATATGTCCTGCCTTGATAAGTGAAGCTGTCGAGCGAAACGGTGAGTTCGCTGCGGCCTTTGAATTTTCCGGCGGAGCTGGCGTCAACGATTTTCAAATTTACATTCAGGCCCCTGGGAATAACGACGGTGTCACCGACTACGATCGGCGCGTCGAGCGATGCGCGAAACGATTGTCCGGGGCGGCTGGCGTTGGAGTCGACAGAATCTATGGTGCGCACGGTGACGATGGTGCCTTCGGGGATGGAGACCGTTACAGGCTGCGGCGGTGGTGGGGGAGGCGGTGGCGCTGGAGCTGAAGGCTTTTCGGGGGCCGGGTCATGCAAAGGGCCAGGAGCGGAATCGGAAGCTGACGTTGGCGCAGGAGCGGGAGTTGCTGCGGGAGCGGGCGCGGGAGGAGCAAGCTTGGCGGGAGTTTTTGCTGGCTTTACAGGACGTGCTGTTTTCGCGGGTGGCGGAGGCGGCGGATAATTTGCTGCTGTCGTGGCGGGCGGCGGAGGCGCCATAGTAGTCTGGTCGACGACCGTCTTCACGCCCGGCGTTGTAGTGGCGATGTGCTGCGCTGCAAGGCGGGCCGCATCATCGGGCACCTGGCCCGTGAGGGTAACGATGCCGTCCTTGGCGGCGACGTCGATCGAGGCGGACTTCAGAAGCGGCTCGGAATAAAGCTTGGCTTTGATGCTGGTGGTGACGGCGTCATCGCCCGGCTTGTTGTTGCAGGCGAAGGTGAACAAGAGCAGAAGAGAAAGTGCAGGGAAGAGCAACTTCCGTCGAAGCATGAAGCCCTCCAGAATTTAAGACGCCACCAGAGACATAAAATGTTACGCGATTTCGCATGACCCGGGCCGCTCACGTTGGATGCTAGACCGGGAGGCGAAGATAATGCCTGCTTGAAGACGAATTTAGCGCTTGGGAAATGGGAAAGCAAACAGGGGGAGGACTTTGGAGATGGGGACGTTGAGATTCAATATTCCATAGAAAATACAGGATGTCATAGTGGGGGGATGCCGTTAGGAAAGGCTTATCCGAAGTGAACCTATAAAACTATTAGTATGAGCATGTTGCGGACATGCTTCTAGCCGGTTATTTGTCCAAATGGTAATCGGATTGCACATCTTTCCGCCAACGGTTGCTCGTCGTCACTGTGTCTAAGCTGTCTTACGTTCGCGAAGTGTAGGCAAAACTGCTGAATTTGGCTTGTTCTTTCGTGAGAACAGGTGTGCAGGTGTTTGCCCGCAGGCGATGACATCCACCCGACTCGAAGATGCGTTCAAAACCAGGAGGGAATTGTGAAGATTAGACACCAGGAGAGTTCTCCACTTCTCCGTTGGGGCGTGAGCCTGTTTTCACTGTTTTGTGTATTGCTGCTGAGTGCCACGTTGACTTTCGGGCAGACGGACACGGGCCAGATCTCTGGCACGGTTTCCGATTCGACCGGCGCTGTGCTGGTTGGAGCGAAGGTGGAGGCGAAGGCGACCTCGACCGGGACAATGCGCGAGGCGACTACCAACTCCTCGGGATATTACACGATGCCGGGCCTGCGGCCAGACAAGTATGAAATCACGATTTCGGCGGCGGGTTTCGAAAGAATCGTGCGGCACGCCGACGTGACGGTAAGCTCGATACTGGAAATTTCCGCGCAGATGAAAATCGGAAACGCGACGACGACCGTGGAAGTTCTGGGGACAACGGATATCAACTCCGTGAATACTGAGAGTTCGACGCTGTCCGAGACGATTACGGGAGCAGAGTTGAATACGCTGCCCACGTCGCCGACGCGCAATCCCTATGCCCTGGTTGGAACCTCTGGCAACGTGACGGAAGATACCCAGAGCAATCGCGGAGCTGGTTTTGCGGTGAACGGCATGCGTTCTGCTTCGACCTCCATCCTGCTGGACGGCGGCGAGAATGTGGACACGTTCACGGCAACGGTGGGGCAGGTTATTCCATTGGACTCGGTGCAAGAATTTACCGTGCTGACGAATAACTTTGGCGCCGAATACGGGCGCGCAAGCGGCGGCGTCGTGAACCTGGTGACCAAGTCGGGCACCAACGCGTTCCACGGGTCGGCGTACGAATTCAACCGCGTTGCGGCGCTTTCCGCGAACACTATTCAGAACGACTCTACCGATACACCCAAGGGCGGATTCACACGCAACAATTTTGGATTTGCGGTGGGTGGTCCGATCAAGAAGGACAAGCTGTTCTTCTTCAACAATACGGAATGGATTCGCGTGCGCAGCTCAGCGCCGCTCCAACTCAGCGTTCTTGATCCTGGTTCTTACGGTTTTCTGGCACAAGCCAGCCAGGATTTTTTTACAGCGTATGGCGGCTTTTCCAAGAACGTGAGTCTCCAGCCGCTACCAACATTGATCGACAGCAACACCAATCAACCCTTCACTGACGGCCGGTCATGCTCCGCGGCAGTTGCGAACTTGCAATGCGATCAAGCCACCTTCAATGTTCCGGCCGATGCGGGTGGCGGCAATCCGCAGAACACAACGTTGGAAGTTGCGCGTGTGGATTGGAACATCAACTCCACAACCACGTTTTACGGACGGTATGCGTCATTCAAAGAGCTGGATTTCGACGGTGTGGTAAACGCCAGCCCCTACGCGGGATATAACACAGGGCAATCCAACTACGACCAGAACTACGACTTCAGCATCTCTCACTTCTTCACGCCGGTTCTGGCCAACACTGCAAAGGTGACTTTCAACCGCTTGAATGGGCCGGTCCAGCCTCTTAGCTCGGCCCCTGTGAGCCCGACCCTTTATACTGCAGGGAGCATACCTTCCGTCGGGGGAACGCAATTGATTTTCCCGGGGTACAGTGAGCAGACGCCGGGTAACGCCATCCCGTTCGGCGGCCCGCAGAACCTCTACCAGTTCCATGATGACATTTCGTGGACAAAGGGTAAGCACCAGCTTAAATTCGGCGGACAATTCATCCAACTGCGAGACAATCGCGTCTTTGGCGCTTATGAAAATCCTGTTGAATTGTTGGGAACAAACTTGACCAGCGGGCTTACCAACCTGACTAACGGGACCATCTTTCAATTCTCCGGTGCGGTTAGCCCGCAAGGGAAATTCCCCTGCGTGAATGACATCAATACCGGCACGCCTATCGTAACGCCAGAGTGCACGCTGACGTTGCCAGTCGGCCCACCGGCCTTTAACCGTAACTATTGGTACAACGACGGCGCGGTCTACGCTCAGGACTCTTGGAAGGTTATGCCCCGGTTGACGCTCAACGCCGGTCTCCGTTGGGAGTACTACGGGGTCCAGCATAATGCGAATGAATCGCTCGACTCCAACTTCGTGTTTGGTCCGGGTGCGACCATCTTCGACAAGATCCGCAATGGTCAGGTAAAACTCGCCAAGGATGGCGGTGTGTTCTGGCATCCGAACTACCATAACTTCGGGCCCCGGGTCGGGCTTGCCTGGGATGTTCGCGGGAACGGAAAAACAGCTCTTCGCGCCGGTTACGGAATCAGCTACGAGCGCAACTTCGGCAACGTCACCTATAACACGATTCAGAACCCGCCGGCGTATGCGGTGGTCAATCTGATCAACGCGAGCGTTAACATTAAAAATGGAGTTCCGACCGGGGATATCCCCTTCATGCCGGTGTACACGGATGTAGCCGGCCCGTTGTCGGGAACGGGGACCAAGGCGCTGCCGGTAGTGAGCCAGCGTGCCATTAACCAGAACCTGGCAACCGCGTACGCGGAAGTATGGAATGCGTCCGTTGACCAAGCTATAGGGAAGGGCGTGCTCTCCATTTCTTATGCCGGATCGCACGGCATCCACCTCTATGACATCGCCAACATCAACCTTCCTGCTTATGGTGGCACTTTCCTGGGCGATACCAGGTTCGGAAACCGGCTCAATCTCGGGTACGGTTCGATGAACTTCCGCAGCGACAATGGCTACAGCCATTACAACGCGTTCAACATCAAGTATGGTGTGACGAACATGGGCAACAAGGGAGTAGGGGTCACCGCGAACTACACTTACTCCCATTCTCTGGATAACATCTCCTCGACGTTCACCGATGGGTACGAAAGCAACTATGGTTTGGGATACGTAGACGCGTTCAACCCGAAACTCAACTACGGCAACTCGGATTTTGACATCCGGCACCGTCTGAACATCGCGGCAACATGGGATGTTCCCTACCTGAAGCATGCGGAGAACAAGTTCGTCCGCGCTGCCTTCGGCGGATGGAGCATGGGCGCCATCTTCAATGTTCGGAGCGGCTTGCCCTACAGCATCTTTGACTGCAATGGATTCAACGGACAGAACTGCCCGCTGTGGGCGCCGGGCCAGAATGTATCTCATTCCGGATCCGCGAGCGCAATCGGCGGGAACCTGTTTAACTACTCGGCACTACCGACGTACGCCGACACGACTTGTGACACTTCCAAGCCACCGGTATGCACCGGTCCATCCATCGTTGGCACATCCCGTGATTTTTCAGCTGACTCGTTCGGGACCCCAGTCTGCACTGGATTGTTCCACGTGGGTTGCACCTACACTCCGAGCGGCACGGGCTACCCGGACCGAAATCAGTTCAAATCGCCTGGTTTCTGGAATGCTGACATGATTTTCTCCAAGAGCTTCCAGATCACCGAGCGCGTCGGGCTGCAGTTCCGCGGCGAGTTCTACAACATCTTCAACCACCACAACCAGTACATCAACGTCCTGAACCTGGACGTCAGCTCCATGACCGCGAGCAGTCCCTTTGTCCAAACCGAAAAGGGCGGACCCACGGGAGTCGCCGGCACGGCTACAGACGAGCGCCGGAACATCCAGCTAGGCTTGAGACTCTCGTTCTAGTCAGCCTTTCCACTTAACCAAAATGGGGAGCCTTCGGGCTCCCCATTTTTTTTTGCCAGTTTGATTGAATCCGATTAGGGGAGCGCTTGCGTGACCAAGTATCGGAGGTAGTGTCCGGGGTGCAGGCAGTCGCGCTAGTGACTTGATCGAAGCTGTGAGCACTATCGCAGAGCACAAAGCCGTTCGGCTTGACGCCTAACTCCTATTTTCAGCACGGCAGGCTGGTCGCGCTTGTCTTGATGGCATAGCTCCCGTGCTCGTCGGCAGAGAGAGCTTGGATTGTGTTGATAGCAGAGAACAGGAAAAATGCCGGGTTCTGGTCTGGCCACTGTTTGCGCAGCCAACCACTTTGTCGAAGGCATCGGGCACGCTCCCGCCAAGGTCATCCGACCAAACCTACGGTATTTGCTTTTTCTCATTATTTCGGAATGCTGACGCATTCATTATATGGACTCCTTGTTAATTCCGATGCTAGGATTCCAGCTGGTCACCGGGGGAAAAGACCGAGCTCCAGTTTGGGGTTCGGATTCCATCCATTCGGCATTGGCAGGCTCTATCGAGCTTAAGTTTATGCAGGTTGAATAGTACGGGAGGTCACCATGAGGAAATTGTTTGCTCTCTCCTGCGCGGTACTGGGCCTCGTTTTCACTCTCGCTGCGACGAACGCCCCACAAGAAAACAAATCGGAAGCACTTTCGAAGCGCGTCGTAATTCTTCGTATGTTGAACACGCTGGAATATAACTATCAGGATGAGCATGGCCGGTTCGGCGACCGCGAGGAGCTTTTAGCATATTTCCGTCAAACAGGCGCGACGGAAAAAGCAGACAGGCTAGATCATTTGCAATCGTTTCAGCTGTCCGCAACTACAAGCTTGGACGGTGCGCATTACCAAATCTCGTTGACGCCTTTGTTGGACAACGGCAACAAAGAGGCCTGGTGCGAAAAGTCACTATTTACAGATGAGCGAGGTGTGATCTTTCTCGGTGCAGGCTTCGACTGCGAAGTTACGCGAAAGTAGCTGCATCCGAGAGCAGCCAGGCATTCCCGTGCGAAGTTTATCCACCGGAGTGAGGGGTTCGACCGACCTGGTTGCCAGAGGGTCTGAAGCAAAGCCGTACTGGGAATATGCGGGGCATTGAGCTGTCCGACGTTCCTTACCTAACCGAGAAATTTCGTCGAATGATGGAGATGCGGAATAAGTTGCAGCGATGAGTCGGTGCTACCGACGCCTCTGACATACAAAACTCGGCCAACGGACTGGTAAATGTGCTTCCATGCAGTTGCGTCTTGCGGCCCGCATGGTTTTTGCAAACTCACAGTGCCTTTGAGCAACTCAATTTGCGCGACTATCGTCGTTGCGTCCCCCTCAAATTCAGTAATCAGGCGGCCCTTCAGAACGACAAACTCCCCAGCCTACTGCCTTCGTGCGACTTTCATTCGACGTGGCCGTCCCCTTCCCTCCAGGGGCAGAGCTCGGCGCCCGGCTTCCTTGTGCGCTAGGCACCCCCTGACTCGTGAATGCAAATAAGAAAGGCCCCGGAAGCGAGTTCCGGAGCCTTTGTTGAAGTTGAAGTTTGGTTAGAAGATGAACTTAGCAGCAACCTGAATTTGCCGAGCACTGGTGGTGCCGTCGGGCCGGGTGAGAGTGGAAGTAGACACGCCAAATGTGCCGGGAGCGGCGAGAGCGTTTCCTGGCTGGCCAAACTGGGTATGGTTGAAAAGGTTGAAGAACTCGAAGCGCAATTGAAGTTTGGCGCGCTCGGTGATGGAAGTGTTCTTCAGCAGTGCCGAGTCCACATTGACTTCGTTCGGACCGTAGAAGAAGTTCTTGGAGAGGTTTGGCTGTTGATTGTAGGGTGTCAGTTCGAAGGCGCTCAAGGCCGGCCCCGTAAAGGTTTCGTCGACGCCCGCCGGTTGGGACGGATTGCCAATGATGGTGGCCCTTGCGGACAATCCTGTATGGTTGCTGTCGCGATTGCCGAAGATGTCGTAGGGGTGACCGGTCTGGGCACTCACCAGGCCGGTAATCGACCAGCCTTCCAGAATGCGGCCGACAAAGCCCTCGTTCAGATGGGCGCGTCCCTTGCCGACGTTGGGTTCGTAAATGAAGTTGACTACGCCGCGGTGACGGATGTCGAAGTCGGAATTTCCGCGCTCCGCCGCGAGATCAAAGGAGTTGCGGGGGAAGCTTCTGTTCCCGGCACCCGGCACTAGGGGGTCGTTGATGTCATCGATGGAATGAGCGTAGGTGTAGGCGCCCTGGATCTGGAAGCCGTTCGAAAGGCGCTTCTGGAGGTTCACCTGCAGCCCGTTATAGGTGGAGTTGCCAATAGACTTGTTCAATGCAGCCCCGGCCGTGCCGAAGGCATTATTGTTGACGGCATCGAAGGGCAGCACACCAAACTCCTGGCCCAACGAAAGGTTTGTGAATGTAATGGTGCTTTGATTACATTGACCGTCGGCCGTACCGAAGGCGGGGTTTGCTCTAACGCCGAACCCGGTGTTGTTGGGATTCCCGGGCACGCAGAACGCCACCAACTGCGAGACAAGGCCCGGCTGAGGCGGATTGCCGTCCACAACGCGGAAGAGGCGAGTACCCTTGACGCCGACGTAGTTGACTTCGAGGGTCATTGAAGTGGTCAACTGCCGCTGGATGCCGACATTCCAGTTTTGGCTATAGGGCGTCTTAAAGTTCGGGTCGAACAGAGTGGAGGAAATGAAAGCGCCCTGCTGTACCACCGTAGAAGTCGCCACGGTTGTCGGCGTTGTCAGACCCGTGGTCTGAACGCAATTACCGGTGGTTGTGGTCTGATCGCATGGGAACGCGAAAAATGTCTGTTGGAAAGGTGGGTTGCCCCGGGCGTTTCCAACCAGGTTTCCATAAGCACGGTCATGGAAAATGCCGTAACCCGCCCGGACAGATGTCTTGCCATTCTTGAATGGGTCCCAAGCCAGGCCGAGGCGAGGCTCGAAGTTCCTGAACTCGTTCGAGTAGAGGGTCTTACCTGTGCCGGGCCCAACTTGCGTGAAGGTGAAGGGCGCCGGACCGCTGGCGTCGGCGAAGAGATTTGACAGGTTATTGTTGACTTCAAACGGGACGCCAAAATACTCCCAGCGCAAACCGGCCGAAAGCGTCAGATTCTTCATGATCTTCCAGGTGTCCTGAGCGTAAGCGCCCCATTCGCGCTGGCGGAAACCGCGAAGGTCGTCGGCGGAACGGACGCCTTTGAAGTTGAAGAATTGGGACTGGGACTGTTGGTCGACGAATCCGAGCAGACCCAGGGTCTGATTTTGGATCGCGGTGTTGGAGTCCACGGCAGCAACGCCGGTGGAAATTGCCGGGACCTGAAGGTTCGAAAACGCTGAGAAGTCCAAGAACTGACGGGTACTGAAGTCATCGAAAGAGTTGGAATAGGTAGCACGAAATTCCCCGCCAAATTTGAAAGCATGCTTGCCGCGGGTGTAGCTTATGCCGTCAAGGGTTTGATATGTCCCTGTAAAACGAGCTTGTCCGTTGGAATCTCCCAAAACCAGGCAGCCAAATCCAGAGAGGCCAGAGGGACCAGGGAGGCCAGGGAGGCCATAGTCGGGCCCGCGCCCGATCGAGTCCAGGTTTCCGAAACTATCGAAAACACTGGTTCCGGTGCAGGTAAACTGCAGATTGGTTCGGTTGGCGCCAAAGTGAAACTCATTCACAAGATTACTTCGGAGCGTCGTGGTCAAGCCAATGGACGCGCCTTGCGTTCGCTGGTAGGTCGCGGTGGCACCCAAACCACCCGGCAGGAAGTCGTCGTGAAAAGCATCGGGGTCGGTGAAACGATTGTAGGAATAGCGAACGCTCAAGATATTTTTGGTGTTTATGTTGTGATCGACTTTAATCGTGAAGTCATCAACGCGTTGACGGGAAGCGCTGGGAAAAAACAACAGTCCACTAATATCGTTGACAGCGGGGCCGTTGGGGTTGGGATACAAGGCCAGAATTTTTTGGATATTGGGGTCAAGGCCCAGCCCCACGGCATTGTTTGCGGAATTGGCCTGGCTTACGTCCACATTGACGGGAGTAATCGGCTTTCCATTCTCGTCTTGAGTGATGGTGAACTTTCCGGTTTTAAACGCCGCGGTGGGAACAGTGCTGGCGTTGTTGAGGCTAGTCACAAAGCGCTGACCCTCATAATTTCCGAACCAGAAAGTCTTGTCCTTCTTGATGGGACCGCCGGCGGAAGCGCCAAAATCGTTGCGAACGTATGGATTTTGTGGGCCGCCATTGGGGCCGTCCGCGGGATTGAAAAAGTCACGAGCTCCCATGGCGTTGTAGCGGCCAAATTCGTAAGCGGTGCCATGAATCTGGTTGCTGCCGCTCTTGGTAATCGCCTCGATCACGGCTCCGTTATTGCGGCCGTATTCAGCGGCGTAATTGTTCGTAATGACGCGGAATTCCTGCGTGGAATCGGGGTTCAGGGCGTTCAAGCCGCTCGGGATGCCCGGAACCTCGGTGTCGTTGTTGTCGACCCCATCGAGCAGGAAGTTGTTGCTGCGTTCACTGGCGCCATTCGCGGAGAAACCGCCCAGGCCGCTGTTGCTTTGTGTCACGCCGGGGCCCAGGAGGACCAGCGAGTACGGGTCGCGCACGAGGAGAGGAAGATCCGTCATTCGCTTGGCATCCACCAGGTTGCTGAGCTGAGCGTTCTCAAGCTCGATTGGAGGCACAATCGAAGCTTCCACTTGCACAGTTGAAGAGACAGTGCCAATTTCGAGGCTCTCATCGACCGTCAAAATCTGGCCGACAGTAACGGTGACTCCGGCAAACTTGGCTACCTTAAAGCCCGATTTCTCAAATGTGAGGACGTACTGGCCTGCGGGAAGTTCAACCAACCGGTACAGGCCAAAATCGTTGGTAAACGCCGAATGGCTGGCATTCGTTTCGGTGTTGCGTGCGGTTACCGTGACGGAGATAACGGGGGCCTGGCTCGGATCAGTTACCGTGCCAGTGAGAGTAGCGTTTTGAGCGCTGGAATTCTGGGGCGAGCAGAGTACCAGTATCAGAAATGCAAAACCAATGAAGACACCACGAGAGCGAGCAAGCGACCACTTTATCATTTAGGCAATCCTCCACAAGAATAAGAGCTGCAAGATGCAGACCAAGTCAGTAGAGCTGCTTGCGGGCTGTATCCTATTGATTATCAGATTGAAATTAAATGAGTTATCCAAGTTTCAAGGGGCATTGCAAGTGGCGGAGAGCCACGGCTGATTGGGAAGGAGGCGAGGGATACCAAAAAGTATATGCATTCAGGTCTCGGCTACAGAATTCAGTAAGACTCGTACAGCTTTTGCTGAAATGTTCTGGCATTGGAGGAGTCGCGCAAACCTGTCATTTGTAACAGTCTAGCTGATATCCGTGGGCCTGCTGAGACTCCTACTCGGATCGTATGGCAAGAATTTGTTTGCCCTGGATTTTGATCTCGACGCCGAGCGGCGGGCGGATGTCGCTACCCTGAACGATACCACCGCGCATCCAGATATCCCCGGGCAGATTGGAAGTCTTTAGAGGATCGTAGAGAGTGCGGCTGCAAGGATTACCGACAAGGGGGTGATTGGCGCGTGGGAAGCCATACTCGTCACGAAGCCGGTTCATATCGGTGACATATTCGAGCTGACAGGAACCGTAAGGAGCCTTTTTTGAGAATGCCCAATAGCCCGTTGGAACCGTGGGAGAGCCAGTCGGTAAACGGACAATCGTCGCGGGTATGTTTTCCCCCGTGAGGCGATTGCGGACAAAAAAGTCCGCGGAGGTCCAGGGCCTTGAAAGATCGGCTACATTGGCGATAACAGGGTCAGACTCCGTGGCATGCGGCAGCAGGGAAGAAGGGTCGGGTGGGGGCGCAGGAATTTCCAGTTGGGGAGATTGTTCGGCCACAGCAGGCTCAGCGGGCTTGCTCCGGGATAGCCAACGGACGGCAAACAGTAGGATGATGCCGATGACGGCCAGGCCGATAATGAGCGGCAGCATGGGGTTCGGTTGGGACTTGCGCGGGCCGGCGACGCCGGGAATTTGGGGCATCTCCGCTTTCAAATGAGCCGGGGTTTGGTGGTCTGCCATTTTGTTCGAGGGCCTTTAAGAACCCACATCGCCCTGGAAGGGAGCCGGGATGGGCGCTAGCCGAACAGGCCAAGACAGATTGTACTGATGAGCCGGGCAGAAGAGCAACCCGCGAAGGCGACAAGCTAGGAATGTATCGGAAAAGATACTTATGTTAG
>Ga0210399_10004267_pt1 | contig 11092 bp, 9 predicted proteins | sample IncBWC14MmetaG_FD_150865 | JGI IMG/M metagenome (GOLD analysis project Ga0210399, IMG submission 150865) | Forest soil microbial communities from Barre Woods Harvard Forest LTER site, Petersham, Massachusetts, United States - Inc-BW-C-14-M | ecosystem: Environmental > Terrestrial > Soil >...
GAACGTTTTCTCTCTGAAGAACGCGGCGAGTGGCCCGATATCGATATCGACCTGCCTAGCGGCGACCAGCGCGAACGCGTCATTCAGCACATCTACCAGCGTTACGGCCAGCGCGGCGCCGCCATGACCGCCAACGTGATCACTTATCGCAACCGCATGGCCGCGCGTGAAATGGGCAAAGCCATGGGCTTCGATCCCGAGACACTCAACCGAGTCTCCGCCGCCGTCGCTACCTGGGAATACAAGGACGCCAACGACGCGCTTGATCGCCGCCTCCACGATGCCGGCCTCGACCTCAACCATCCCCGCCTGCGCAAATATTTCGAGCTCTGCACCGCCGTACAGGATCTCCCCCGCCATCTCGGTCAGCACTCCGGCGGCATGGTCATCTGCCAGGGACAACTCGACTCCGTCGTTCCCCTTGAGCCCGCCTCCATGCCCGGCCGCGTGGTCGTGCAATGGGACAAAGAAGATTGCGCCGACATGGGCATCATCAAAGTCGACTTGCTCGGCCTGGGGATGATGGCCGTGCTCGAAGATTCGATCCAGCTGATCCGCAACGACTACCACGAAGAAGTCGACCTCGCCCACCTGCCCGCGGACGACTCCGCGGTCTATTCCACGCTGCAAAAGGCCGACACGGTCGGCATGTTCCAGATCGAAAGCCGCGCACAGATGTCGTGCCTGCCCCGCCTGCGCCCGGAACATTTCTACGACATCGTGGTGCAGGTTGCCATCATTCGTCCGGGTCCGATCGTCGGGCAGATGGTGAATCCGTTTCTAAAGCGGCGCCAGGGTCGCGAAATTGTCACTTACCCACACCCATCGCTTGAACCCGTGTTGAAGCGCACGCTGGGCGTCCCGCTTTTTCAGGAACAGCTGTTGCGCATCGCCATGATCAGCGCCAACTTCACCGGAGGCGAAGCTGAAGAACTACGCCGCGCCATGGGATTCAAACGTTCCCAGGCGCGCATGAAAGAAATCGAAGCCCGGCTGCGCGCAGGCATGACCCAAAATGGCCTCACGCAGGAAGCCCAGGAACAGATCATCCTCTCGATCTCGTCGTTCGCGCTCTACGGCTTCCCCGAATCCCATGCCGCCAGTTTCGCCCTGATCGCCTATGCCAGCGCCTGGCTGAAGTGCCACTACCTCGGCGCTTTCACTGCCGCGCTTCTGAACAACCAGCCCATGGGGTTCTATCACCCGGCGACGATTGTGAAAGACGCTCAACGACACGGCCTGAAAATTTTTCCGATCGATGTGACGAAGTCGGATTGGCTGTGCACGCTGGAAACAGTCGTTGGTCGTCGCTCCCTTCGCTCAGCTCAGGGCAAGCTAAGAACGATCGTTGGCGAAAAGCCAGCGATCAGCTATCAGCCATCAGCCATCAGCCAAAAACCAGAGGAAGAATTACCGTCGATCACTATTCCCTGGGAGGAAATTGGCTCTTACACTCGACCACGCTCCGGCCCAGCGATTCCGGAACTAGCCGCGGCGCGGCGAAAGAATGAAGCCTACGCAAACCGTGGGAATCGCCCAACAGAAGAAGATGAAGTCCCGGAGGGGCGAAAGAAAATAACAGCGGGAAGTTCCCCCGAACTCGCCCTCCGCCTCGGCCTCAAATATGTTCGCGGCCTGCGCGAAGCCGCAGCCCACGCCCTGGTCCGCGAACGAAGTCTCGCTCCCTTCCAATCCATCCACGACCTCACCCGCCGTGTCCCCGAACTTCGCAAGGACGAACTCACGGCGCTCGCGGAGATCGGCGCGCTGAATTCAATTTCAAGTTTCGAGTTTCCAGTTTCGGGCAGCCCCACCAATTCGCTCGCCCTTGCCCACTCGAAACCTGAAACTCGAAACTCGAAACTGCACCGTCGCGACGCCCTCTGGCAAGTCGAGAAGGCCGTGCGTCGCTCCGGTCCGCTGCTGGAAGAATTCCCCGAGCCCGACGCCCCGTCCCCGCTTGCCCCCATGACCCATGAAGAACGCCTGGTCGCCGACTTCCACGGTACCGGCCTGACCGTTGGTCCTCATCCCATGGCCTACTGTCGCGCCGAAATGAAGGCTCTCGGCATTTACCCAGCCTCCACCCTCAAATCCATTCCCAGCGGCCAGCGTCTCCGCATCGGTGGATGCGTCATTGCCCGCCAGCGTCCCGGTACTGCCAAAGGATTCGTGTTTCTCAGTTTGGAAGATGAAACCGGAATAGCCAACGCCATCGTCACTCCCGACATCCTCCAGAAAAACCGCATCCTGCTGATCTCGGAACGATTTCTGATGGTCGAAGGCATTCTGCAAAACCAGGACAACGTGATCTCCGTAAGAGCCGAGCGTGTGCTTCCCCTCTTCGTCACCCGCGCAGAAACCAGTTCCCACGATTTTCACTGAATCTATTTCGCCAACGTCAAGCTAAGGGTCACGACAGGTTACTTTCGAGGTTTCCCCCTATTGTTTCTCGCTGTTCGGTGCGCGCAGGGCGTTATAGTACGGATATTCTTCGCCACGAAACTCAAGGTTCCACGCCGGATTTGTGGCGGCATCGAAGTGGCTCATGCATCCACTTCGATTCACTTCTTCACTTAGGAGCTGGTAAGGAGTACCCGATCATGGCAAAAGCAAAGACCCCTCGGAACGGCGCCACGAAGTCCAACGGCGAAAGCCCCGCAACCCCGATCGCTGCCGCCGCGCAGCTGGAAACCAAACCGAAAACCAGAAAAACTAGGAAAGCTGTGTCGGGAGTTCGCAAGAACGTCGTCCCCATTAATTTGGACGAGGAAATCCGCCGTCGCGCCTACGAACTCTGGGAGCAGCGCGGATATGAACCCGGGCGCGAGCATGAACACTGGCTGAGCGCCGAGCAGGAAATCCTGTCTCGCTACAGCCAGGAGCCCCAGCACACGGCGTAACCCGCGACCTGGAGCGGATGGACTACCGCCGCCCCGGAACCGCCAGCAGGGCGAGTTCGTACGCGCCAGTGCAGCCAACAGCTTAACGACGTCCGGACCTCCAACCCGTGCGCCCGGCCTCACCTCGCCCTTGCCCCCAAGGCAAACTCGCCCACCTGTACTTCTGGTACTTGTCCTTCTGGGCTGGGCATGAGAAAAAGGTAATAACCACGCCGGACACTAAGCGTCACGCGGCAATCGTCGATTCGGGTCCTCTAGGGCAATCTGACGTCTCCGTATAAACTTCCAAGAGTGAAAGTCTTAGGGGCTTCCGTGGTTGCTCTAGCCGCTCGTTTCTGAAAAGATATGCAAGGGTTTTCTCATGTCCCAATTCAGTAGCGTCGCGCTCCCGCAAGTCGGTAGTTTTGTGCTCTTACTCGCCCTCGCTCTCGGGGCTTATTCGTTCCTGGTAGGCGCCTTCGCCCTGTTCCTGGGCGGGAAGGAAGGGGAGTATCTGGGAGAAACCGCGCGCCGCGCGGGCATCGCCACCTTTGCCGCTGTGTTTCTCGCGGCCGTGGCCCTGGTGACCGCGGCATTCACTGACGATTTCTCCATCGCCTACATCTTCCACCACAGCAACCGGGACTTGCCCGGACCCTATAAATTCGCGGTCCTTTGGTCCGGCCAGGAAGGCTCCTTGTTGTTCTGGTCTCTCCTGCTAGCCACCTACGGATTCGTACTCCGGCTCCGCTACAAGACGGACCCGCGGCTGTTCGCCTACGCCTCGGTCGTGATCGCCGCCGTGCAGGTGTTTTTCCTGATGTTGCTGAATTTCGCGGCGCATCCGTTCGCGATCCTTCAAGGGCAACTCCCCCCGGACGGCAGCGGCCTGAATCCGCTGCTCCAATATCCCGAGATGGTCATCCACCCGCCGATGCTCTACCTCGGCTACGTTGGGTTCACCGTGCCCTTTGCATTCGCTCTCGGCGCCCTGATCATGCGCTACCCCGGCGAGAAGTGGATTCACATCACGCGCCGCTGGACGATGGTCACCTGGGGCTTCCTGACGATCGGAATTTTTCTGGGCGCGCACTGGGCCTACGCAGTTCTCGGCTGGGGCGGTTACTGGGGCTGGGATCCGGTCGAGAACGCCTCGCTCATGCCCTGGCTCACGGGCACGGCGTTCCTGCATTCGGTCATGATGCAGGAAAAGCGTGGCATGCTGAAGACCTGGAACATGTGGCTGATCTTCGCCACGTTTTGGCTGGCGATCCTCGGAACATTCCTGACCCGCAGCGGCATCATCAGTTCGGTGCATGCCTTCGCGCAATCCTCGATCGGTGCATGGTTCTTCTGGTTTCTCATCGTAAGTCTCGCCACGTTTGTCTTCTTCTACGTGCAGAACAAGTCGCACCTGCGCAGCGAACATAAGCTTGAGTCGATGATTTCGCGCGAATCCAGCTTCCTGTTCAACAACCTGCTGTTCGTCATCGCCTGCTTCACCGTGCTCTGGGGCACGTGGTTTCCCAAGATCTCCGAACTGGTGCAAGGCAACAAGGTGACGGTGGGCGCCCCCTTCTACAACAATGTCGCCGTCCCCGTAGCCCTGCTCCTGCTTCTGCTCACCGCTGTCGGCCCGCTGCTCGCGTGGCGCCGGACGTCGCTCGAAAGCCTGAGGCGTAATTTCATGTGGCCCGCCCTGGGCGGATTGGCCGTCGGTATCCTGATGATGATCCTGGGCGTGCGCCCCTGGAAAGACGTCGCATATTTCTACTCGCTGATGGCTGCGATGCTGGCAACGTTGGTCATGCTCACCGTGATCTCGGAATTTATCCGGGGCGGCCGCGTAATCTCTCGCCATACCGGTTTCAGTTTACCCGGATCCATGCTCCATCTGTGGCACCGCAACACGCGCCGCTACGGCGGCTACATTGTCCATTTCGGCGTCGCGGTGGTGATCATCGGATTCCTTGGCACTCCCTTCAATCGTGACGTCGAAAAGGAAATGGGCTTCGGCGACAAGATGAACCTCGGTCCTTATACGCTGGTCTGCCAGTCCTATACCCAGGACGACAACGCCAACTACAGCAATGAGTGGGCGATCATCAACGTCTTTAAGGGGGACCAGCAGATTACGACCCTGTATCCCGAGCGCCGCCTTTATAAGGCCAGTTCGCAGCCGCAAACCATACCGCGGATTTACCCCACCTACGCGCAAGACCTCTTCCTGGTCAGCGATCTTTATATCGTCTACGAAGGCCGTAACGACACGACGGGACAGCCCATCATCAAGGCGCACCTGAATCCTCTGGTCCCCTGGATCTGGACCGGTTTGATCGTCATGATTTTCGGCACGATCACCTGCCTGATCCCAAACACGGCTCCTCTGCGAGCCACCGTTCCGGCGCGGGTACAAACTGCCCCGGTGGTAGGAGCAGGTGACTGATGCGGCTTTCCAGCAGACCGAAACTCAAACCCGCGGCCCAGCTCGCTCTGATTGGCGTAGCCCTGTTCACGTTCCTCGGCGTCGGAGATGAGGACGCTCGCTTCAAAGACATCGGCCACCACCTGATGTGCGTCTGCAGTTGCGGACAGGTGCTGCTCGAGTGCAACCACGTTGGCTGCCAGTATTCAGACCGCATGCGCAACGAACTGGCCGCTGCCCTCGACCGCGGCGACAACGATGATCTGACCATCCAGTCATTCATCCAGAAGTACGGAATGACGGTAGTCGCCGCCCCGAGCACCAAGGGTTTCGGCCGCGTCGCCTGGATCATGCCTTTCGCAGTATTGCTGGCGGGGATGGGGACGCTGGTATGGATCGTCCGCAGCTGGCGGATGCGCCCCGCCCCTGCCCTCGCCGACGGCATCCGTCCGGTCAAAGGACCGGAACTCGAGCGCTTCCGCGAACAGGCGGACAAGGAGACGGACCTGTGAGCCTTGAAGTTTTCTTTATCTGCGGCCTGCTGACCGTGGGCGCGCTCTTCTACATCTTCTATATCCCCGGCCAGATCTACACAGGCCCGGTGAAAACGCGCCTCATTTACCTGCGCGAGCGCAAGGAAGCCGTCTACGACAACCTGCGCGACCTCAATTTCGAATACAAAGCCGGCAAGTTTCCTGACTCCGACTACCAGGAGATGAAGGCATCATTGGAAGAGGAAGCCGCTGCCATCCTCGCGGAAATCTCGCGCCTCGAACAGGCTGCCGCCGCGGCCCCAACCACACTCCGCGACCGGAAAGGAGCGAGGGTTTGAAATTCTCCCCCAAGTTTGCAGCATTGCTTTTGACCATCCCCTTGGGCACTTATGCGGCCGGCGAGACGCTGACCGGCACTGTGAAGAACGCGACCACCGGCAGGCCCGCCGCGGGCGATGATGTCGTTCTCATCAAGCTCGGCAATGGCATGGAGGAGGCCGGGCGCACCAAGGCCGACTCGAAAGGCAACTTTAGCTTCAAATACGACGATCAGGGCCCCCACCTCATCCGTGCGATTCACCAAGGTGTAACCTACCACCGCATGGCCCCTCCCGGAACCACTTCGGTAGAGGTTGAAGTCAACGACGTAGCCAAGAAAGTGGATGGTGTCTCGTTGACCGCCGACGTCATGCGCTTCCAAGTGGAGCAAGGGCAGCTCGAAGTCATGCGGCTCTTTGCGGTAACCAATTCGTCCAAGCCGCCCAAGACCCAGATGAACGATAAGAATTTCGAGTTCTATCTGCCCGACGGGGCCAAGATCGTTCAGTCGACGGCAACCACCGCCGGGGGAAACCCGCTCAACCAGGCTCCGGTACCGCAAGCGGAGAAGAATCGCTATGCCTTTATTTTTCCTCTGCGCCCCGGCGAAACTCGCTTTGAGATCGCGTATCAGTTGGCGTATTCCGGTTCGGTGACCATCGATCCCAAGTCGCTCTACGGGATGCAGCACTTTGTCATCATGCTGCCCAAGTCGATGCAATTCTCAGCCGAGGGCGGCGCACAGTTCCAGTCGATGAACGATCCGCAGCAGCCGGACGCGACCGTCCAGGTGGCCACCATGACGCAGGTCGGCCAGCCGCTGAGCTTCAAGCTTTCGGGAGAAGGCATGTTGGCGGCCTCCGCAGGGGGCGGACCCACCCAAGGTGGTGGCGGCGGAGGTGGTAGCTCCTCGATGGGACAGGCTCCCGAAGCGCGCTCCGGCCCCGGTGGCGGCCTCGGTCCACCGATTGACGCACCCGATCCGCTGCAACAATGGCGCTGGCCGATCATCGGCGGATTCGTTCTGGCCTTGGCCGGAGGCGCGTTCTACATGACCAAACGGCAACGCGCTGCAGCAGCCAGCAGCCGCCTGGGCACCGACTTCGAAGCTCCTGAGCTGCCGCAACAGCCCATCACCCCGCGCGTGTCGCGACCAGTGTCGCCAGCGCCTGCCCCAAGAGTTGCTCCTGCTGCTGCCGTCACGGCACCCGCGGTGGCGGCACCTCGTTCCTCCATGCTGCTCGAAGCGTTAAAAGAAGAACTCTTCCAGTTGGAAGTCGAACACAAACAAGGCAAGATCGCTCAGCAGGAGTACGAGAAAGCCAAGGCCGCGCTTGACGGCACGCTCGCCCACGCCCTCAAACGCGACGCACAGAAGAACTGATCGCTCCGTTACGCCTGCTTGAGCGCATCTCAAGACTCACGCAGTCGAGCGCCAACTCGGCTGCGTCCCTGTCTTAGCCTCCTTCGCGAACCCTTTGCGATCTTTGCGCTCAAAGGTTTTGCGCTCTTGTCCAATCGCACCGAGCCAGGCCTCTATCTCTCTGATAGGAATTGCTTTATTTCTAGCCCGGCCGGGAATTCCCTGCCTAGCATCGCCCACGAGTCCGGAACATCAAACTAGGTGACCCACTAAAGGGATTAACCTAATGGGAAACACATTCAAAACCGCTTTCCTGCTAACTTCTTTAGCCCTGCTGCTGATGTTCATCGGCGGCTACTTCGGCGGAGAGCGCGGATTGCTGATCGGCCTGATCTTTGCCGGCGTCATGAACGTGGGCTCCTACTTCTTCTCCGACAAGATTGCCCTGGCAACCTATCGCGCTCAGCCGGTCACCCGGGAACAACTGCCGCGCGCCCACCAGGTGGTAGAACGGCTCACGCAGAAAGCCGGCCTGCCCATGCCGAAGATCTACGTAATCCCCACCGATTCGCCCAATGCTTTTGCGACCGGACGCAATCCTCAACATTCTTCGGTAGCCGTGACCGAGGGCATCCTCAACCTGCTCAACGACGAGGAACTCGAAGGTGTGCTGGCGCACGAACTCGGCCACGTCAATAACCGCGACATCCTCATCAGCTCGGTTGCAGCTACCCTCGCCGGTGCCATCACCTACCTGGCGCGCTTCGCCATGTTCTTTGGCGGCGGAAGCCGCGACGAGCGGCGTGGCAGCGGCCTGGGCGCGCTCGTCATGATCATCCTCGCGCCTATCGCGGCCATGTTGATCCAGCTCGCCGTCTCGCGTTCGCGCGAGTATCAAGCGGACCAAACCGGAGCTGACTTGACCGGAAACCCCTACGCGCTCGCCAGCGCCCTGGCCAAGCTGGATGCGTATTCGAAGCGCATTCCCATGGCCGCAACCCCATCCACGGCGCATCTGTTCATCATTCAGCCCTTATTGGGAGTGAACGTGGGCAATCTGTTCTCGACCCATCCACCGATCGCCAAACGAATCGAGCGCCTGACCGGCCGTCCCGCCGAGTTCCAGAGGGCCGGCTAACACAACTGGCGTGGGGACAGTCAACTCGCATCGGGACGGGCGCCGCCGCCAGCTTGCACCGAGCGGAGCCGAGGTATCCAAGCCAAGCGCCACGGCTAGCTCTTTTTTAACTCGCAAGCAAGATCGAGTCTTCAAGACATTCTTAGAAGGCCCGGTGCAGATCATTCGAAACGAGGGAGTGAGAGCTGACAACTAAACGCTGAGCGTTAACTGCTAAGAGCCAAAAGCTAGCAGCTGCCTCTCTGTGACGTTGGTAACAGCTTCCGCCAAGGGCTGCATAGTAGAATCGCCTTTCCCATGTCTCCGGAAACCGCCACCGCCGCTACCCACCGTGCCGTTCAATTGGAAACCGCGCTCCGCAAAGTCATCCGTGGCAAGGACGACGTCATCCGCCTGGCATTGGTCTCCATTTTCGCCCGCGGGCACCTGCTGATCGAAGGTGTCCCCGGTGTGGGTAAGACAACCCTGGGACAAGCGCTGGCGCGCGCGCTCGACTGCAGCTTCCAGCGCGTCCAATTCACCAGTGATATGCTGCCCTCCGACGTCCTGGGCATTTCGATCTACTCCTCCATCGAGCAGCAATTCGAATTCAAGCGTGGCCCCGTTTTCACCAACATTCTGCTGGCAGACGAGATCAACCGCACTACGCCCAAAACACAATCGGCGCTGCTCGAAGCCATGAACGAAGGCCAAGTCACTGTGGACGTGAACTCTTACCCGTTGCCGCAGCCTTTCCTGGTGATCGCAACCCAGAACCCGGTGGAACACCACGGCACGTATCCGTTGCCTGAGTCGCAACTCGACCGCTTCCTGATGCGCGTTCACATGGGATATCCCGATGGCGACGCCGAGCGCGAAATCCTGCGCTCCGCGGCGGGCGCGGCCCAGCTCGACACTTTGCGGCCCGTGTTGACGGGCGCCGACGTGCTTGAAATGCAACAGGCCGTTACCAAGGTACGGGTCGACGACACGCTGGTCACTTACGCCCTTGCCATCGTCCGCAAGACTCGCGAATCGGAGTTCCTGTCGCTCGGTGTTTCCCCGCGTGGCTCGCAAATGCTCTACCGGGCCGCGCAAGCGATGGCTTTCCTCGAAGGCCGCACCTACTGCACTCCGGAAGACATCAAACCCCTGGTTGTACCGGTGTTCGCCCACCGAGTCGTTGTGAGTGGTTCGTATTCGTCTACGCTGAAGAAAACCGATCAGGCCGAACAAGTCATGCGAGACATCGCCGAGACTGTCGCTGTTCCGGTGTGAGAACCCACTTCTCGGTTCTCAGTTCTCGGTTCTCAGCCTCCAGCTCCAAATGGACACCTTATCGTGTGGCCTCTACATCAGCATTTGCATCGCGCCGTTCAGAACGCTACCCTTGCCAGGAGTTCGTCCGCACGGTCGATGCATCTTGCTGAGAACTGAGAACCGACAACCGAGAACTGCTTTCCTATGTCCATCCTTCGCTTTCTGATGTTTCTCTCGTTAATCGTCTGGGTCGGCGGAATTACTTTCCTGTCGTTCGTGGAAGCACCCACTGCGTTTTCCGTGCTGCCTTCCCGGCACATGGCGGGAACCGTCGTCGGACACTCGCTCACACTCCTGCACTGGATCGGACTATTCTCGGGCGTCGCTTTCCTCGGCTGCTCGATGCTGCTCTCCAGCCTGAGCAGTGGATCCGCACAACCGCTGGCTGCGCGCCACATTCTCGTGCTAGCGATGCTCTTGCTGACCCTCGTCTCGCAGTTTGGAATTTCCCCAAAAATGGCAACGCTGCGCGCGCAGTTCGGGGACATTGACACCGTGCCGGCGAACGATTCTGGTCGCATGCAATTTGACGCCCTGCATGCGTGGTCGGTGCGGCTGGAGGTTGGAGTTCTGATCCTCGGATTGGCAGCGGCCTATCTCACCGCACGTCCTTTGCCGTGAAGCTCTGGCATTCTTTTCAGTGCTCTGTCTTCGTGACAGGCGCAGAGGGCGACGCTGGAGAAGCCCGCCCGAGCGACTGGTCGAGAAATGTCAGATATCCAGCAACCAGCTTGTAGGTGTCGTAGTATTCATCCGCCTTGATCGCATCCAGGCGATCGCGGCTCGAATGCAGGATCGGCCACGTATCCTGGGTCACGCTATGGATAGTGATGCGCGGGATCTTGTAGCGCGCAAAAGATTCTGAATCGCTCTCGCCAACCTGGTCGACGTTCATTGGGCGTACGGGCAGATTCAAGGCTCGCGCCACCGCTTCGAGATCTCGCACCAAATTGTTGTCCGCATGGCTCACCCAGATTTCGGTCGGCCCCAGTCCCAGCGTGTCCATGTTGACCATGGCCTCGATCTTCGAGCGCTGCTCCGGCGTCAGATGCCGCGCGTAGAAAGTGGAGCCTACCAGCCCTTTCTCTTCCTCGGTAAAGCCGACAAAGACGTAGGTGTGCTGCCGCGGCGCCTGCCGCAGGCTCCACAGCAGGCTGGGAAGCAACGCAGCTC
>Ga0210399_10004268_pt1 | contig 11091 bp, 13 predicted proteins | sample IncBWC14MmetaG_FD_150865 | JGI IMG/M metagenome (GOLD analysis project Ga0210399, IMG submission 150865) | Forest soil microbial communities from Barre Woods Harvard Forest LTER site, Petersham, Massachusetts, United States - Inc-BW-C-14-M | ecosystem: Environmental > Terrestrial > Soil >...
TCGGTGCAGGAGATGGCGGACCTTACCATCCTTGCCTTCGAACTGGCCGACAATTACCGCAATCCGGCGATTGTGCTGACGGACGGATTCGTTGGCCAGATGATGGAGCCGCTCGACCTGGAATACCGCGAGATTGTGCCACCGCCGAAACCGTGGGCGGTGAAGGGAACAGCAGGTACTCGCCAGAACATGATCAGCTCGATCTTCCTCGAGGCCGACGATCTGGAAGCGCATCAGCGGAAGATGGAAGCGAAGTACATTCGCGCCCAGCAGAAGGAAACGCGCTGCGAGCAGTACCGCACCGAAGATGCGGAGTTGCTGGTGATCGGCTACGGCATCGTGTCGCGCGTGCTGCGCTCGGCTGTGGACGAAGCGCGCAAGCATGGAATCAAGGTTGGGCTGTTCCGGCCCATCACGTTGTGGCCTTTCCCGTCGAACGAGTTGCGTAAAGCCGCAATGTGCGCGGAGAAACTGTTGGTCGTGGAACTAAGTAATGGGCAAATGGTGGAAGACGTCCGGCTCACACTCGAGGGTAAGCGCCCCGTCGACTTCTACGGACGCGTCGGCGGCAACGTACCCGCCGTGGAGGAGTTGTTGGCGAAGATTGAAGAGCAGGTGCCGGCAGCAGTTTGAAACGTGTAGCCCCGGACGCATTCGTCCGGGGCAGGTTGCGAGCGGACGAATGCGTCCGCCGCTACACAAGATGTGCGAGTGGATCCCATTATGGCGGACCAAGTAGTCCTGGAAGAATCGAAAGCAACGAGCGAAAAATACGAAGTAGTCCACTCGAAGTCGCCCCTGTTCTATCCCGAGTACGAACGCAAGTCTGACTTGAAACATCAGACGCATTATTGCCCCGGCTGCGGCCACGGCGTGGCTCACAAACTGATAGCCGAGGCGTTGCAGGAACTCAACCTGCAGGATCAGACCATTCTCGTCAGCCCCGTCGGCTGTTCGGTCTTTGCGTACTATTACTTCGACGTGGGAAACGTGCAAGTCGCGCACGGGCGCGCTCCCGCGGCCGCCACTGGACTGAAGCGCGCGTGCCCGGACAAGATCGTGATTGCCTATCAAGGCGACGGCGACCTGGCTGCGATCGGCACCGCCGAGATCGTTCATGCCGCGAACCGCGGCGAGAAGATCAGCGTCTTCTTCGTGAACAACGCGATTTATGGCATGACGGGCGGGCAGATGGCGCCCACCACGTTGGTCGGCCAGCGCAGCACGACGTCTCCCTGGGGACGCCGCCCAGTGAATGAGGGCTTCCCGTTGCACATGGCCGAGATGCTCTCGTCGCTTGAGGCCCCGGTTTACATCGAGCGCGTCGCGCTGTCAGACAACAAGAACATCATGAAGGCGCGCCGCGCGGTGCGCAAAGCGCTGGAACTGCAACGCGACGGAGCGGGCTTTACTTTTGTCGAGATTCTCTCTCCCTGCCCGACGATCTGGGGCAAGGATCCCATCGAAGCGCGGAAGTGGATCGGGGAGAAGATGATTCCCAATTTCCCGCTGAACGTTTTCCGCGACAAGAAAATTGAAATCCCGAATACCAATGTACCGCCCGACAAGACGGTCGCAGAGATCGTTGAGGGCGAGCGCAAAGTCGCGCGCGAAGGCATGGTTCACGGACGCTCTCACCATTTCCAGCATCTTGGCATCAAGATCGCGGGCTTCGGGGGCCAGGGCGTACTGCTGCTTGGCCAGCTTCTGGCGGAAATGGGCATGCGCGAGGGATTGGAGGTGAGTTGGCTACCTTCCTACGGTCCCGAGATGCGCTCCGGCAGCGCACACTGCCACGTCTGCCTGTCGAAGGACCGCATCGGCTCGCCAGTGCTCTCTCGGCCCGATCTATTGATCGCCATGAACGAGATTTCGCTGCGCAAGTTCGCTTCGCAGATTGCGCCCGGTGGCGCAGTCGCCATTCTGACTGATCGACTCATTGGGGTTGCTGCGCGCTGGGCCGTTCCTCTTGGCTCATGAGCTGGCTTTCCAGGGATTAATCAGCTGCAGGCCGCAGCCTTCGAAATCATCCGTATCGCGGGTAGCGAGCGCGGTCCCGTGGACCCGCGCAATGGCCGCGATCTGCGCATCGGGGAATCCAATGGGCCGACCGTGGGTCCGCCGCGCTGCGGCGATAAGCGGGTATAGGTGAGCTGCCGCTTCGTCGAAGACTAAGATGCGGCCAACGAAATCTTCCGAGAACGTAGCCTCAGCTTCCTGAAGCAACTGGTCGTGACGCTTGCCTTTCGGAAGAATTTCGATTCCATATAAGATTTCAGCGACGGTGATCGTCGTGGTGAAGAGATCGTCCGCTCTTTGGCCCGACATCCATGCGATCACCTCGTTTGAGGGTGCGGACTTCATTAATTCCGAGATCACATTGGTATCGAGAACTGTCATTCGCAGGGCGCGGAACGGCAGATTACTTTACTTCCAATCCTTTAGCCAATCCGGATCGCGAATTGGTTCTCGGGGAAACGGCTCGAGTTCGACTCCTCCCAGCGGAGCGAAGCGTTGCCGGATCGCCTTTACCAGATCGGCGCCAGTCCTCGGCTTTTGCCGCAGGGCGCTCTTCAGAATCTCTCGCGCCTCCTGCTCCATGGACCGCCCGTGCATGGCGGCGCGCACTTTGAGCTTGCGCTTCGTCGTCTCTTCCAGCTTCCGGATGGTAATGCTCGCCATGCAATCAATGATATCATTGCAATCAATGACTGCCAAGCCGCAAGAACCTTGGTCACTTCGGAGAAAGCCCGTAAGCCAGGAACACTGATGAAGTCCTTCGTGAACCTTCGCGTCCTTAGTGGTTAATGCATTCTCAGCCAGTCCTGATATTCGGAAGACGTTGCCATCGCGGCCCTCGTTCCCTCACAATAGGCAGAGCAAGGAGGTGCCCATGACGGCACGGTCCGCGCGCTCCCGTAATCCCCTCATTCCACTCCACATGCACCCGCCGTGACCCAAATCACGCCCGCCCGTGAGAATTATCACTGCCCCGTTCCTATAGAGGTCGAAAATGGAGAACGGCTTATGTTTTCTACGTTGCACCTACGGAGGTAGGACCTATGTCTGTGATGACACCCCCGGGAATCAAGATTCCAGGGGACTACATTGAATCCGTGATGATCAGTGTAAAAGCGAAGAATCCCGCCGAGCCCGAATTCCACCAAGCAGTAAAGGAAGTGTTTGATTCTCTCAGGTTGGTCCTGGCGAAGCATCCCGAGTATCAGTCGTCGCGTTTGCTCGAAAGAATTGTCGAGCCCGAGCGCGTCATCATGTTCCGCGTGCCATGGTTCGACGACCAGGGCAACATTCAGGTCAACCGCGGGTTCCGCATCGAGATGAACAGCGCCATCGGTCCTTACAAGGGCGGACTGCGCTTCCATCCGAGCGTGAACCTCGGCATCCTGAAATTCCTGGCGTTTGAACAGGTCTTCAAGAATTCGCTCACCACTCTCCCCATGGGCGGAGGCAAGGGCGGATCAGATTTCGATCCCAAAGGCAAGAGCGACAACGAAGTGATGCGCTTCTGCCAGAGCTTCATGACCGAACTGCAGCGCCACATCGGCCCCGACACCGACGTCCCGGCCGGCGACATCGGCGTGGGCGGCCGTGAGATCGGCTTCCTCTTCGGTCAGTACAAACGGCTGCGCAACGAGTTCACCGGCGTCCTGACCGGCAAAGGCCTGGGATGGGGCGGATCGCTGATTCGTCCGGAAGCCACGGGCTACGGCTGCGTGTATTTTGCGCAGGAAATGCTGAAGACCCGCAAAGAGACGCTCGAAGGCAAACTCTGTCTGGTTTCGGGCAGCGGCAACGTGTCGCAGTACACAGTTGAGAAGCTGCTTGATTTGCGCGCGAAGCCCGTCACGGTTTCCGATTCCAACGGCGTGATCTACGATCCCGATGGCATCGACCGCGACAAGCTGGCTTATGTCATGGAGCTGAAGAACGTGAAGCGTGGACGCATCCGCGACTACGCCGACAAGTTCAAAAAAGCGATCTTCATGCCCACCGACATCAAGCTGGAGCACAACCCGCTGTGGAACGTGAAGGCTGATTGCGCGTTCCCGAGCGCGACGCAGAACGAGATCACCGCGAAGGATGCGGCGAACCTGATTAAGAACGGATGCAAGCTGGTGGCCGAGGGCGCGAACATGCCGTCCACGCTCGAAGCGACCAAGATGTTCCTGGATGCGAAGATCCTGTACGGACCGGCCAAGGCTGCCAACGCTGGCGGCGTGGCCACGTCAGGCCTCGAAATGGCCCAGAACAGCGCCCGGCTGAGCTGGACCCGCGAGGAAGTCGACGACCGTCTGCACAAGATCATGATCGCCATCCACCAGAACTGCTTCGAAACGGCCGCGAAATACGGCACGCCCGGCAACCTGGTGAACGGCGCCAACATCGGGGGCTTCCTGAAGGTCGCCAACGCGATGCTGGATCAGGGCCTGGTGTAAATCCGACTCTCAATCGGACGTATCATGCGGGGTGGAACATTCCACCCCGCCATTTATTGCTAAATAGAATACTGGCTCTGGGTATTCTGGATGAACAACAGACGCAGCACAATTGGAACGACCGGGAGCTCAATTTGTGGTTTACCCGTCAGGATTGTTCTCGTTAGAGAAGGACGAAGTCTACCCGTACGAGAGGTTCGCATACAGCCTGCTCGACATCGCAGTCGAGGTTCTTCATCACGCACAACTTCCCGAAAATATCGTCGTCGACTTCACCCAAATTATTCCCGGTATCTCTCCTTGGTCGTTGAATGCTTCTGTCAATATTGACTCGGACGGAAGCGGAAATCCGATTAGATTTCGCTTCATGACGCCGGAGCTATTCCCGGCGATCACATACTTGTTCACGGCGGAGTTGATGCGCGATATCTTCACTGAAGGAGGCCCGCTTTTCTACGAGCAGAATCCAAACGCTCTCCGCGAGAGAACCCGGAGATTTGCCGAGGGGACGAGCGCAGGAGTGCGCGCATTCCAATCCGGTGGCGTGGCGGCTGGAGTTCGCGCTGCATATGATCATCTCGGCCTGACGGTGACTGATCTCGAACGTTGCGCAAATGACTATGACTTGCTGACCAAGCTCATCGCGTATCACGAAGTCGGACACGCGTACACACAGCTTGCTGTACGTACAGTAACAAGTCCCCTTGAAAGCTCCGCTCTTGAACTCATAGCGGATCTGCTCGCAACTCAGTGGTTTTATCAGAAAATGATCGTGAACACTCCCGACAAGGAGGAGTACAGGCGCTTCAGAGGCGTTAGCTCACACGCGGAGGCGATTTTCTCAAACGCACTAATAAGCCTACAAAGTCAGCAGGCTTTGCTCATCTTCATGGCGATCGCCGGAGCGCAAATCAATGCCGGAAAAGTCTCGTTATCGGGCGGGCCAACGCATCCCCCTGGCCTCCAGCGTTATTCTCTACAACATCTTGCAATTCTAACGCTAATCCTGTCCAACTTTTCGAAAGTGCTCTCAGAGGAACACGTCACTAGACTTGACAACGACTGGCACTCACGAATGGCCGCGCTCGTTCGCTCGGGAATGATTCCTTTGCCCGATTTGGAGGGGCTACTCAACGCATCAGAGTGCGACACTATTGAAATCGCGGCCGACCTCATCGAACGATTCGCGATCGAAGACTTGCGCCCAATGATTCCGTTGCTCAAGGACATTCGCCGTCAAATGACAGAATCGCTGAACAGAAAACGGGGCCGGAAACTCTAAAGGGGGACGTGATGGCACCGAGTAGATCCCAGCCCAGCCGCGTCGCGACCTCGTGCCTGCCGCCACCTGGGACAGCCAAGGGGGCTGTCCCTACGCGGCCGTGCTCTTTACGACGTTGCCTTTTCGCTGCCTGATCCGAAACCGTAACCTTCGGCCATGGCTTGGCGGAATTTTTCCCGCTCTTCTGGAGTCATCTTCTTACAGCGGCCTCGCCAGTGGCGTCTGGGGCCGGGCCCGTGGCCTCCCAGCCCGCCGAACAAAATCCGGCATAGGGCCAGTAATCCCAGGGCTTGCCAGAAGCCAAGCGTTCGCCAGCCGAACAGCGGCGGCAGCAGCCAGTTCCACAGATGCATCACGACTTCGCCGCCCACGAAGATAAATAGCGGAATCGCCACAATCGCCAGCGGCGCAATCCAAAACCATCTCTTTCTCATAGTCCGTCCCTCATGCTTTCGTAAATTCGTTGTACACACGCTGCAACCGCTCACGCAGATGCAGCACCGCATACCGTTTGCGTGAGAGCAGCGTGTTCACGCTGACGCCGGTCTCCGCGGCCAACTCCTTGAAACCGCGCCCTTCCAACTCGTGCGCGATGAACACGTCGCGCTGTTCCTTCGGCAATTCGCCGAGCGCCCGCTTCAGTTCTTCCAGCAGCAGGTGGCGCGCGTAAAGTGCCTCCGGTCCAGCATCGCGCGACGGGAGAAAGTCCTCAAACCGCAAGTCCTCGCCGTTCTCGTCCGCGATGGCGATGTCGCTGAAGTTCTCCGGTTCCTTCTTGCGAAACAGATCCGTAATGCGATTGCGCGCCACACGGAACAGCCAGCCGGTGATGTGCTCAATGGGCATCAGCAGGCGATTGGCTTCGACCAGACGGTAGAAGACCTCCTGCAAAATGTCCTCCGCGTCTCCCGGATCGGGCACACGCCGGCGAATGAAGTTAAGCAGGCGCGACCGCTCCCGCTTGACCACCTCGGAAATGCGCTGGTCCTGTTCGAGTGCCATGCGCTCGAGTTTCGTGAACTGTGCGCTTGCCGCTTCGTTCATCTACGGGTGTAGACGAATGAGGGGGTACGGATATTGTAGGGATTTGCGACTGCCGCCGGTCGGCACCCCGATGAAGACTGGGCCTGGAACTGGTCTCATAAATCGGGTCGCTGGATCTAAGGCGTCCCTCAGGGGCTGAAGCCCGTGTCTTTTATGGCTCTTTACGGCGCGGCTGAAAAGCCGCGCCCTTTCAAAACAATTACGTGGAACACGTTCTACGCGCTTGCGTTGACTTGCCATTGGGGAACACCCATGCCGGGCGCGCGCTTTCTGATCCGCACGCGCACGAGCCAGTAAATCAGCGAGACCAGCGGAAGAATCGCGAGGGGCGCCAGGATGTACTGCTTGCGGATGGCAGACGGGAAGACTCGCTGCTGTCCGAGAAAGAACGATCCGCTGGCGATGAAGAGCCCGAAGCACATGCGCCAGAGGTGGCGCGCGATGCGTGGTGTGCCGGAAATGCCTCCGCGCATCAGCATGCGAATATCGCCCGCGGCAGCCAGCAGGGGAATGGTGCCCATGAAGAAATACATCCCCAGAGGAACGCCGGCTTGCGGAGCAGCCTGACCGTTAACGACCAGCATTCCAAGAGTCAGAAGGCCGGCTCCGATCGCGAGTCCAAAAACGAGCGCACCCCAATCGAAGATGCTGGTTTCTCCGTCTCTGCGGTGGCCGGCCAACCAGGCCGTGGTAATCATGTAGACCGTCAAGAGCCCGCCGAAGACGTTGTTGGTCTGATGTTTCATCAGTGCGAGCGTCGAACCGCACGTGCCCATGATCAGCATGGCGACCACAAACACATTTCCCGCCGCACGGTGCCCGCGCGAGCCTTTGCGGTACACCATGGCAACTGTGCCGGAGAGCAACCCAACCATCCCGCCGGCGATGTGAAGAAACAATAATGGGAGTCGCATGACTTACTCCTTTGCCAGCCCTTTCTTGTTGGCCGATCCGGACAAGCCGTAGAGCAGAGCCGTGACCGCCAGATACAAAACGCCTACAACCAGGTCCGCTTCGAGGGCCAGCCGGCCGTGAAAGAACAGGAGGAAAGCACCGGTTGAGATCGTGAGCAGGTAGTAAGCGCCGATGAATTTCGAACCCACGCGTGGGGACGTTCCTGAAATCCGTTTGCTGATTTGAGCGCTGCTCATGTTGTTTTCTCGTTCCACGCGCCGGCAAGGGTATGGGCATTCCCTCAGAGTGGCGACCGTTGCCGCCGTATCCTAGCCGCCACAAAAAGAAACACTGCCGCAAACACCAGCCCCAACCATAATCCCGGAGTGATGAGGAAGGGACCCGGCGTCATATGCATGTCCGGGTCGAGCATGTTCGCACTCGCGTTGCCGGTAGCTTCCTGACCGCCGCTGAAGCGATAGTTCAAGAAATTCAGAAAGTAGCTGGTATGAAACGCAATCTTTTCGAAGATCACCACGGCGAACGGCGGCAATACCGCCCAGAGGAACGGAGTACGTCGCGACCAGGCGGAGATCAGGAACAACCAGCAGTAGAGCGGCGCGTACCACAGTATGTGTGCCGTCACCAGGTGATACGCCAGTCCCCACATCGTGTGGTACAACTCGACGCGATTCCAGTACTCGGCGACGCTGAAGCCGCTGCCCGCCACCACCGCGCTGCTCAGCAGCAGCATGATCGTCTCGACTGCGAGAGTCGCGACGAACGCTATCACCGGAAGCAGCAGCAGCGGGACGCTTGCTTTCGCCAGCACGGTCGTGAGATCGGAAACCGGCAGCGACTTCCAGAACAGGATGCTGCGGTCGCGGCGCTCGCCGTAAAGTGAGTCGAGAGAATAGAAGATGCTGACAATAAAGGCTGCCGCCATGATCAATGCGGCCGCAACGTCGAACGGTTGGGCGAGAGCGTGACGCTGTGCCATGGGCTCCATCGTCATGGCTCTTTGCATGGTTCGCGGAAGCTGCGCCAGTACAACCACGAAGCCCAGCACGATGACTGCCGCGATCGCCAGGGGCGCGAGGTAGATGGAACGATATTCAAACAGCTCCCGGCGAACCGACCAGTAAAAGGGCCGTGTGCGAGCGAGCGGCGACCCCGGTGCAACTTGTCGTTCGAAGGTTCCGTTCACGGTGTGGGATGAGGCTGTCATCGCGCCACTCCTTCAAATTGGCTCTGGGCATTTCCGATCCTGGAAGCTTCGTTCGCGTTGCCAATGATCGCCACAAACAAGTCGGCAATGCCCGGTGTCCGCACCTCGCCGAGCGCGGCCAGCTGCTGACGATCGGCGCGATCGAACAGCAGAATGCTGCGCCCCAGCACCTGGCGCTCGTGCATCGGTTTGAGCGCGCGGGCTTCGGCCATCCGGTCGGGCTTCACCGTGACTTCCGCGTAGCGCGATTCGAACTCCTCCATGTTGCAGACGAACACGATGCGCCCGCGGTCGATGAACATCAGGTCGGTGATGACGTGTTGAATCTCCTCCACCTGGTGCGTGGTGACGATGATGGTGCGAGTGCGGTCGTAGTAATCATTCAGCAGGGAATCGTAAAACTGCTTGCGATACAGGATGTCGAGACCGAGCGTAGGCTCATCGAGGACCAGCAAACGCGCGTCAATGGCCATGACCAGCGCGAGATGCAATTGCGCCACCATGCCCTTCGACAACTCCCGGACCTTGCTCGAACGTTTGATCGCAGTTTTGGCGAGGAAGGCTTCTGCCTTGCTTCGATCGAAGCGGGGATGCACTCCGGCAATGTAATCGATCGCTTCGCACACGCGGATCCATCGCGGCAGCACCGCGACATCGGCAATGAACGATACCTCGCACATCAGCCGTTCACGCTCGACCCACGGATCGCGGCCGAGCACCCGCAGCTGACCGTTATAGGGAATCAGGCCGAGGATTGCATTCAAAGCCGTGGTCTTGCCGGCTCCGTTCGGGCCGATGAGCCCGAGGATGCGTCCTTCTTCGACGCGCAAATCGACGCCGTCGAGTGCGACCGTTGTGCCGAACGCCTTACGCAAACCTCGTGCTTCGATACAGTGCATGGTTTAGCGTTCCTCCTCATCTCGCGATTTTGGGGGCGCACTCTTGGACGAAGCCTGGGAAGGCTTGCCATTCGTGCTGGAATCCAGCAGCTCTTCCGCGTCCAGCCCAAGTCGCTGGATGGTCTCCTGGATCCTGGGCCATTCTTCATCGAGAAATTTCTGGCGCTCGCCTTTCATCAACAAGTTGCGTGCGCCCTCATTGATGAACATGCCACGTCCCCGTTTGGTTTCGACCAGTCTCTCGTCTACGAGCTGCTGATATCCCTTGAGGACCGTGAGCGGGTTGACCCGGTATTCCGCCGCGACGGTGCGCACCGAGGGCAGGGAATCACCCTCTTTGAGCACGCCGTCGAGAATCATCGCGACCACGCGATCGCGAAGCTGGCGGTAAATCGGCTGATTGTCGTTCCATTCACGGTCCATCCGGTTTGTCCCAAGCACTCTAGAGTCTTAACAACCTACTTTGCACGGTGCAGGTCGAAGTGGGCATGCACAGGCTTGTCCCCGGGCATCATGTAGGTCCAGTCCTCGATGTGATGATCCGCGTCGACCAGCGTGAATATTCCATGGTGCATATGTCCGTATTCGGTGCCGCCTGATATGTCGACGAGATCAAATTCCACGGATTTACCGTCTTCTGATTTCCTAGCTACCATGTGCGGACGATTTCCGGCGTCGCAATAGTGAACCAGATTCAATTGATCGCCATTCAGGTAAAACATCGTGACGGGGTGATCGTACTTTTTGGGATCGAGTGGAGTTCCAGCCTCTTGCAACTCATGCACAATCGCATGCCCGCGGGAAGTCACATGCATCGAAACATGAAGGTTGGCGCTGTCCCCCGACATTCCGGGCATCGGCGGATTGACCGTCACGCGGCCTTCCCACTCCCCGCCAAGAGTTTTCAAACTGTCAAAGGACTTTTGTGCATCAGATTGCGCGAAAGCCGCGTTGGCAAGCGACAGCAATGCCAGCGGTAGCAGAACACGAAGCGATTTCATAGTCATTCTCCTCATATGGAACTTGTTCCTGCATTGAGGTCGACCTTAGTTCGTAATGCTGTGGCCAGCAGCACTGTTATACTTAACTACAACACTATATAACATGCAAGCTTTTTCTTAAGAATTTTTTGTGGTGGGGGCAATGGTCACGACCACGGAGAGGTACAAGCTGCACCAATACCGGTTCAGGACACGATAAGAGGCTGGATTCAGGTGGGTTCACAAGTCTGGAAGCTGTGCAAATAAAGTCATGTAAGATGCTTGTTATCTACGGATTAGAGATATA
>Ga0210399_10004269_pt1 | contig 11089 bp, 7 predicted proteins | sample IncBWC14MmetaG_FD_150865 | JGI IMG/M metagenome (GOLD analysis project Ga0210399, IMG submission 150865) | Forest soil microbial communities from Barre Woods Harvard Forest LTER site, Petersham, Massachusetts, United States - Inc-BW-C-14-M | ecosystem: Environmental > Terrestrial > Soil >...
CGAGTTCAAGGTGGGCTACGTGCCGCGGCCCTATCAAAAGCCGCACCCGCCCATCGCGCTCTCGCTGCTCACGCCCAACTCCAGCAGCGCGGCCACCGCGGGTGAGCGTGGCTGGATCCCGGTCTCCGGCCAGTTCTTTCACCGGCGCTACCTGCGCGGGCACTGGGAGAAGTACGTCGAGGGCTGCGAGCGCGCCGGCCGTCGCCCGGACCCGAATCTATGGCGGGTTTCCCGGAGCGTCCTCGTGACCGAGAGCGACGCGCAGGCCGAGGACTACCTGGCCGATCCCGACAACGGGCTCTCGTTCTACTACCGGTTCTTCCATCACAGCTTCTCGAAGGGGCGGAAGGCGCTCTTCATGCTGAAGCCGGATCTGCTGATCCCCGACGAGGACGTCACCGAGGACATGATCAAGCGTGCCCTCGTCATCGCGGGCAGCCCCCGGCGCGTGCTCGAGCAACTGGTGGCCCTGCGCGAGGAGACCGGCCACTTCGGCACGCTCCTGATGGGCGGCCACGACTGGGATCAGCCCGCGCTCTGGCGCCGCTCGATGGAACTGCTGGCCACCGCCGTCATGCCCAGGTTCTCGCAGCACGCGGAGGCTCCGCGCGCGTGAAGGTCGCCACCTGGCGCGGCGGGAGCCGGTTCACGCTCGACGAGGCGCCCGATCCCGTCGCGGGCCCGGGGCAGGTGGTGGTGGACGTGGCCGCCGCCGGCATCTGTGGCACCGACGTGCACGCCACCCAGGGCCTCTTCCCGTGGACGCCGCCCATGGTGCTCGGCCACGAGTACTCGGGCGTGGTGCGAGACGTGGGCCGCGGCGTCAACCGACGCCTCATCGGACGGGCAGTCGCGTGCGAACCCTCCTACAGCTGCGGCGCGTGTCTGCAGTGCAAGAACGGCCGCATCAGCCAGTGCGCCAAGGCCACGCGGGTGGGCGGCTTCGCCGAGCGCGCCGCGCTGCCGGCCGCCTGCGTGCACCCCTTGCCGAAGGGGCTCGATCCCGTCACCGCCGCGCTCGCCGAGCCGGCCGCCTGCTGCCTGTCGGGGCTCGAGATGTTCCGGATGCCCCGCACCGCGACGGTGGTGGTGATGGGCGGCGGGATCATGGGGCTCCTCACCATGGTGCTGGCCCGCCGCCGGGGCGCCGCGCGCCTGATCCTCTCCGATCCGCTCGAGGAGCGGCGTGAGATCGCCCGCAAGCTCGGCGCGCGGGTAGTGGTGGATCCCACCCGCGAGAGCCTGCACGAGCGGGTGATGGCGCTCACCGGCGGGCGCGGCGCCGAGGTGGTCTGCGAGGCGGTGGGCAAGCCGGACCTGGTCGCTGAAGCCTTCGCAATGGTGAAGCCGACCGGCGTCCTGCAGCTGGTCGGTGTGAACCCCAAGGGCAGCCGCATGCCGATCGACCTCTTCGACGTCCACTTCCGGGAGATCCGCATCCACGGCGCCTACGGCCGCGGCACCGCCTTCCGCCGCGCGCTCGCGATGCTCCCGAGGCTCGGCGTCAAGCGCCTCGTGGGCGCGAAGTTCCCGCTCGCGCGCATCGAGGAGGCCTTCGCCCACGCCACCGCCGGTCGCGGGGCGAAGACGGTGATCATCTTCTAGGAAGACTGGGCCCGCTGCGCGTTGATTCCACGCCAGGGTTCGGCAATCGATCGGGCATGCTCCACGGTGACGCGTCCGGCCTTCACCGCGAGCCGACACGGGCTGAGCGCGGTCAGCACTTCCTCGGGACGATCGGTGTCCCAGACGACGAGGTCGGCCGGTGCGCCCGCGAGCAAACCGTACCCGGGCAGACGCAGGATACGCGCCGGGTGCGTGGTGATCATGTCGAGGACCTGGCGCAACTCGGGCTCGGCTCCCATGTGCGCGCCCACCGCCACGAGGTAGCCCATGAGCGGCAGCCCCGCAGTGCCGACCGGAGTGAACGCATTCCGCACGTTGTTGGTGGCGGCGGCCACCGTGACGCCCGCTGCGAGCAGCCGCTTGACCGGCGCCAGCCCTCGCCGTGGTGATCGCACGTCCCTGCGCCCCATCAAGTAGAGATCGGCGGCGGGCAGCACGATGACCGCGATCCCCGCCTGGGCGAGCGTGCGGGCCAACGCGTCCTGCTCGTCGGGCGGCAGCGCGGCCATCTCGCTCATGTGCCCGAGCGCCACGCGCCCCTGCCACCCGCGCCGCACCGTCTCCGCCGCGATGTAGCGCGCGTGCAGATGCTGGGGCTCGTCGAAGAAGTCGGTGTGGAAGTCGACGTCCACGCCGAATTCGGCGGCCAGATCGAACACGATGTCGATGTGGCGACGCGCGTCGGTGTCGTTGTAGGGGACGCCCCCCACCAGGTCGGCGCCCGCCCGCAGGGCCTCGCGCAGGAGCGCTTCGGTGCCCGGCGCCTGGAGGATGCCTTCCTGGGCGAAGGCGCAGAGCTGCAGGTCGATCGCGGGCGCGTACTCGAGCTTGAGCGCGGCGAGCGCCTCGAAGCCCATCAGCCCGACGATGGGATCCACCTCGGCGTGGCTGCGCATGGCGGTGGTGCCCTGGCGTATCGCCTGATCGAGCACCCGGCGCGCGCGGGCCTGGATGTCCTCGCGGGTGAAGCCGCGCTTGGCCTCCCCGGTCACCCGCAGGGCCTCGGCGAGCGAGCCCTCGCGGCTCGGGGCGCGGTCGTTCAGGAGGGCTTTGTCGAGGTGGATGTGGGCCTCCACCAGCCCTGGCGTCACCGCGCGGCCCTCGCAGGCGATCTCGCGCGCGGCCGAGCGGCCCGCGAGCGACCCGATCTCCGCGATGCGCCCGGCGCGGCAGCCAAGGTCGACGACGCATCCGTCGGGCAGCCGGCACTCGCGCATCAGCAGATCGAGCGGCGTGGTCATATCGGGCGGGACACGACCGCGGCCAGCGCGGTCAGGGCCTGCTCGAAGCAGGCGAGCGGCGCGCGCACCGTGCCCGCGCCGATCTGTCCGGTGCCGGGCCGGCGGCCCGCGATCCCGGTGTTGATGAGCGGCGTGATCCCGGTGGCCACCACGCGGCGGACGTCGATGCCCACCGGCGCACCGCGATCGTCGAGCGTCGGGATTCGGAAGTGCGGGTGCTCGCCCTGGGTGATCTCGGCCATCTCCTCGGTGACCGCGATGGCCTCGCGCAGGCCACCCGCGCCCACGAAGCCCGCCACCGCGGGCGAGGCGGCCATCGCGAAGCCGCCGAGGCCGATGGTCTCCACGATCGCGCTGTCGCCGATGTCCGGGTTGGCGTCGTCGGGCCCGAAGCCGGGGAAGTAGAGGCCGTGGGGGACGTTGACCGGCGCGGTGAGCCAGCGATCTCCCAGACCGGCCACCCGGATGCCGAAGTCGGTCCCGTTCCGCGCCATCGTGACGACCAGCGTGGACGGGCCCAGGCCGAGGCACGGGTCGGTCGACGCCTTGCCCGCGGCCATCGCCAGGTTGAGGAAGAACTGGTCGTTGCCGCCGATGAACTCGGCGAGCCGCGCGATGGCGGGGGCGTCGCCGGTGGCGCGCGCGATGCCCGGCATCAGCGCGCGGGCCAGCAGGGCGGAGGCCGCCATGTTGCGCTGGTGCATCTCGTCGCCCATACGCAGAGCCTGGCCGATGAGCGCGCGCAGGTCCACGCCGGCGCCCGCTCGCAGGGCCGCCCCCAGCAGCGGCCCGGCCTCGGTGGCGAGCCACTCGAGCCGCCGGATCACGCGCTCGTCGTTGGCCCCGAAGCGGAGCACCGCGCCCAGGCCCTCGTTGATGGTGGCGAACGCCCGATTGCCTCCCGCGCGATTCTCCACCACGAAGACCGGCATGGACGCGGTGATGAGCCCGGTCATCGGCCCCACCCCGCCGTGACCGTGACAGGGCGCGAGCGTCACCGCGCCCCGCTCCACGAGGGCGCGCGCGGCGCGGTCGTCGTCGGCCCAGCCTTCGTAACGGATCGCGCACAGCACGGCGGCCTGCATCGTCGGGCAGGCGCGCGCCCAGTCGAGCGGGGGGCCGGCGTGGAGGACGAGGCGATCGGCGAGGCCCATCGCGTCCCGCGCGGGCCGGCAATCGACCAGCACCGGGTGCGCGCCGGTCAGGCGCGCGAGCACGATCTCGTTGGCCTGGCGAATGGTCATCCCGGCGCCGGGCGCGGCCGCCAGGGCGCCCGCGCTCACGGCATCGTCGTCGAGCGCGTCCAGTTCCAGCGCTCGCGTCGCGTCCCCGCCCGCGGGTGGCTGCCACGCGACGTGCTGCACCGGCACGCCCCGTCGGGCGAGGTCGGCCGCGAAGCTCTCGAGGCCCACGTTGAGCAGGCGCGGGCCGGTCGCGAGCAGTGTGCGCCCGCGATCCGGCGCGCTCACGGGCGTTCCCCCCCGAGCACCGCACGCCGGACCGCGTCGCCGCCCGCGATGCACGCGGCCGCGCGCGCGGCCTGCGCGTTGGACGGCAGCACCCACGCTCCCGCCGCCTCCAGCGTGCCGATCTGGGCAGCCAGACCCTGCGGATCCCGCGCGGTGCCCACCACCGTGGCGACCACCACGAGCCCACGGCCATGGGCCCGCGCTCCGGCCCGGGCTGAGCGGAGGGCATCCGCGAGATCGCCGGCGGGATCGGCGGCGGCGCCGTGGCCCAGCACCACGTCGAGCAGGAGCACCGCCACCTCCGGGCGCGCGGCGGCCTCGCGGATGGCGTCCACACGCGCGCCCGGGTCCAGCATCGGATGCGCGCGCCCCACCGTGAACTCGTCCGCGCCCAGGTCGATCAGGCGATGGCGCCCTGCGCCGCCGGCCAGGTTCGAGGCGATCGGCCCGATGAGCGGGTCCAGGATGAGCAGGCTCTCGTGGGCGAGGGTGCCGCCCGCGTAGAGGCCCACCACCAGGGATTGGCCGGGCGTGAGGGTCCGGCGGGCCTCCGCGATCCTTCGCTCCGCGTCGGGAATCGAAAATGGTTGCCGTCGCCACCCGGTCTTCTCGAGCAGGGCGCACGCCGCGAGCGCGGCGTCTTCGAGCGTGGAGACCGCGACGGGGACCGCGCTCGAGATGTCGGCGCTTCCGGCTTCGCCACCGACATCCGCAGCGTCGTGGTCACGGCCGAGCAGGCAGACCACGGCGGGCTTGCCGATCGCGGCCAGGCGCGACCTGACCGCCGCGCGCACCTCGGCCGCGGGCGGCTTGCCGAGCACGACGATCACTCGGGTGGCCTCGTCGCCGCCCAGCAGCTCGAGCGCGGCCAGCGTCATGATCCCGCCGATCTCTCGGCCCATGTCCCGACCGCCGACGCCGAGGCCGTGGGAGAGGCCGTGGCCGCGGGCCGCCAGCAGCGTCGCCACCTGCTGGAGCCCCGTGCCGGACGCGGCCACGATCCCGACGGGCCCGCGCTCCACCTCGTTGGCGAAGCCCAGCCCCACTCCGGCCACGTACGCGGTCCCGCAGTCGGGGCCCATCAGCAGGAGCCCACGCTCCGCCGCGTCTCGCTTGAGCCGCCGCTCCTCCTCGAGGCTCACGTTGTCGCTCCACAGCATCACGTGGGTGCCGATTCGTAGCGCGGCTCGGGCCTCCACGGCCGCGAACGCGCCGGGCACGGAGATCAGCGTGAGATTGGCCTCGGGCATGCGGCGCGCCGCGGTGGCGAGCGTCCGCGGACGGGGCCGTCCGCCCTCGCCGGTCCGCGGCGTGCTCCCGGCGAGGAGCGGGTCGACGAGGGCCAGCGCCGCGGCCACCGTCGCGTCGGAGTCGGCGGCGATCACCACCACGAGCTCGTTCGGGCCGGCGGTCTCGGCCTCAGGCGTGAGCAGCCCGGCCTGGGCCAGCAGATCACGGTTCGCGGGCGTACCCATGAGGGCCGCCGCGTCGCGGACGCCGGGGCGTGCGCGGAGCGCCCGGGCCAGGGTCAGCAGCACGACCGAGTCGTGGTACGCCCCGCGCGCGACGAGCGTGCCGTGCGCCATCGCTCAGGCGCTTCGCGCGCCGGCCAGCGCGACCGAAGCCAGGCGCATGCCGTGGATGGTGTCGGCCCCCGACGTCGCGCCCAGGGCCAGCAGCCCCGCGGCGGCGCGCGCGAGCTGGTCTCGGGAGCGCGCGCGCAGCACCGCCAGCACCGGCTCGGAGAACGAGCCCTCGAGCGCGTACCGGACGAACTCGCCGCCGATCGTCGTCGTGCGCTCGCGCGCGGCCTGGGCGATGGCGGGGCCCAGCCCGGGGATCTCTCCCGGCCGCACCGCGCGCGCGTGGTGGAGCACCGCGAGGGCGCCGACCAGGCAGTCGTCGCCGGCGGGTGTGAGGCCCTCGCCGAGCCCGAGCAGGGCGCGCGCGCCTTCGAGCAGCCGCGCCGCGTCCCCGCGGCAGATACCGTCGGCCAGCGCGCGACAGGCGGTCATGCCCCGCGGCGAATCGAGGCTCGGAGCGTGGGGCGGCCCGCCGGCCTCGAGCCAGCGCGCGAGCCGCGCACTCGTGGCGGCGGGAGCGGGTGGCGGCGTGCAGTCGACCACGCGGGCGGCCGCCCACGAGAGCGCGAGCATCGGCGTGTGCAGCCGCGGCGGCGCGCAGCTCACCGGCGCCCCCGGTTGCAGCACGCGCAGGCGGGACACATCGTCGACGGCAGCGGCGAAGGGCGAGAGGAGAGACCCTGGCCCGTGCAGGCTCAGCAGCCGCCCGTCGGGCCAGGCGATGTTGGCCGCGCGGGAGAAGACCGAGTGCACGCGGCCGGTCTCGCCGGCGCGCGCCGCGAGCTGCGCGGCCGTCCCGGCGCCGAGTCGGACGATGCGGCCAGTGACGGGGGCCATCACGCGCCGCTCCCGAGGCTACTTCGGCGGGGTGATGCCGTAGGCCTTCAGCTTGCGGTAGAGATGGCTCCGCTCGATGCCGAGCTTCTCGGCGGTGCGGGTCATGTTCCACTCGTTGGCCCGAAGCTCGCTCAGGATGAAGGCGCGCTCGAAGGTCTCCCGTGCGTCCTTCAGCGTGCGCTCGCGCAGGCCGTCGTCGGCGGACGGCTCGGCGTCCCGTGGCCGGAGCGGGGGCGGCAGGTCCTCGGGCCCGATGATGTCGCGCGGGCTCATGATGACCAGGCGCTCCACCATGTTGCGCAGCTCGCGCACGTTGCCCGGCCAGTCGTAGGAGAGGAAGTAGGCGAGGGCCTCCACCGAGATCGTCTTGGGACGCTTGCCGTTCTCGGCGGAGAAGAGGCGGATGAAGTACTCGACGAGCAGCGGCAGGTCCTCCTTCCGCTGGCGGAGCGGCGGCACCTCGATCGGGATGACGTTCAGACGGTAGTAGAGGTCTTCCCGGAACGCGCCCGCGCTGATGCGCTCGGGCAGATTCTGGTTGGAGGCGGCCAGCACCCGCACGTCCACCCGGATCGTGTCCTTGCCGCCTACCCGCTCGAAGGCCTGCTCCTCCAGCGCCCGCAGTACCTTGGCCTGCGTCTTGAGGCTCATGTCGCCGATCTCGTCGAGGAAGAGCGTGCCCTGGTCGGCCAGCTCGAACTTGCCGCGCCGGCGCGCCACCGCCCCGGTGAAGGCGCCGCGCTCGTGGCCGAACAGCTCCGACTCGATCAGCTCCTCCGGGATCGCGGCGCAGTTGACCTCGACGAACGGTCCCCCGCGGCGCGCGGACAGCGCGTGGATGGCCCGGGCCACCAGCTCCTTGCCGGAGCCGTTCTCGCCCTGGATGAGCACGCGGCCGCTCGAGGGCGCCGCGATCGCGATCTGCTGGCGGAGGTGCTCGATGAGCGGGCTCTTGCCGACGATCTCCTGGCCGCGCTCGAGTTGGGCGCGCAGGTTGCGGTTCTCGCGCTCGAGCCGCGTGTGCTCCAGCGCGCGGGTGGCGGTGAGCAGCGTCTTCTCGAGTGAGAGCGGCTTCTCGATGAAGTCGTAGGCCCCGAGCTTGGTGGCCTTGACCGCGGTCTCGATGGTGCCGTGGCCGGAGATCATCACCACCGCGGTCTCCGGCCGCAGCCGCTTCATCTCGGCGAGGGTGTCGAGCCCGTCGATGCCCGGCATCCAGATGTCGAGGAAGATGACGTCGGGCACCTCCTCCTGCAGGCGGGCGAGCGCCTCCTCGCCCGAGCCCACCGCGGTGACCCGGTAGCCTTCATCCTCGAGGACGCCCCTCAGAGTCGTCTGGATCGCCCGCTCGTCGTCCACGATCAGGATGTGCTCGCCCGGCATCGGACTCCTCGCGCTCAGGCCTGCACCGGCGCGGCCACCGGCCGCCCGGCGGGCAGCTCGATCACGAAGCGGCTGCCGTGCGGGAGATTGTCCTCGACGCGAATCGTCCCGCCGTGATCGGAGATGATCTGGTGGACGATGGGCAATCCCAGGCCCATCCCGGTGGCCTTGGTCGAGAAGTACGGCACGAAGAGCCGGTCGCGGTCCTCCGCGGCGATCCCGGGCCCGTCATCGGAGACGACGATGCGCGCCCGGTGCGCCTCCGGCAGCCACGCGGTCTGCACCACCACCTCGCCGGCGCCGCCCACCGCCTCCACCGCGTTGTCGACCAGGTTGAGCACCGCGCGCTTGATCTGGTCGGGGTCCACCTCGATGGAGGGCAGATCGGGCGAGAAGGCGGCGCGGATCGCGAGGCTCGGGTGTGACTCGCGGTAGAGCACGACGACCCCTTCGAGCAGCCGGGCCAGGTCGGTGGGCTTGGGAGTCAGCGCGGGCATGCGGGCGAAGCGCGAGAACTCATCCACGAGCTGTCGCAGGCCGTCGACCTCGTGGATGATGGTGCCGGTGGCCTCCTCGAGCAGGCGCTTGTCCTCGGGGCTGCGCTCGGAGCCGAGCCTCCGCCGCAGCCGCTGCGCGGAGAGCTGGATCGGGGTGAGCGGGTTCTTGATCTCGTGGGCGATGCGCTGGGCGACCTCGCGCCACGCGGCGAGGCGCTGAGCCTTGAGGAGCTCGGTGAGGTCGTCGAACGCGAGCACCATGCCCACGTAGCCGCCGTCCGGGCCGCGCAGGGCGGTGGCGGAGGCGAGCAGGGCCACCGCCTGGCCCCCGCGCCGCAGGTGCACCTCGCGGTCGACCATGCCCTCGCGCGCCCGGCCCATGCGCTGGATCAGCGCGTCGATCTCGGCATACTCGGGCGAGCGGAACACGCGCGCGGCGGAGCGGCCCTGGATCTCCGCGCCGCTCAGCCCCAGCAGCCGCTCGGCGGCGCCGTTGATGGTGGTGATGTGCCCCTCCGGGTCGAGCGAGATCACGCCGGTGGCCACCGCCTCCAGCACCGTCTCGGTGTAGCGGCGTCGATCTTCCATCTCGCCGTGCTTGGCCTGCAGATCCCGGTACGTCTCCTCGAGCTTGGACTGCGACGCGGCCAGGTCCCCGGTCATCCGGTTGAAGGAGTCGACCAGGATGCCGATCTCGTCGTCGGCGCGCACCTGCACCTTGTACTGGAGGTTGCCCGCGGCCACCTCTCTGGTGCCTTCGGCCAGCATTTGGATCGGTTCCGTGATGCCGCGGGCCAGGTAGAGGCCGAACCACGTGGCGGAGAACACGATGATCAGGGTCATCAGCAGGAAGAGCAGGATGTAGATGCCCTTGATCGGGTTCTTCAGCAGCCGGAGCTGCTTGTACTCCTGGAAGGCCTGGCTGATCGCGCGCAGGCGCGCCTCCAGGCGCTGGGGGACGTGGATGGCGACCACGATGGCGGCGGTGACCCCCTGCTCGCCGTCGCGCACCGGCACCATGGCCTGGATCATGTCGCCGTTGTCCAGCTCGTGGACGGTGGTGATCTCCTGGCCGGCCAGGGCCTGGCGCACGTGCTCGGAGTTGGCCTCGCGAGTCGGCACGGAGGCCAGCACCGGATTCTTGACGTGGACCAGCTCCTGGCCCTCGCGATTGAAGATCGTGATCGCGGCCACCCCGAGACGGTCCTGCTGCTCGGCGAGGTAGGCGGCGAGCGCTTCGCGCTTGCTCTCCGCGAGCAGCCCGTCGCGCTCGATCACCCGCGCCATGTAGCGCCCGTGCCGCAACGCGGTGGATTCGAGGCTCTGGTAGTAGGTCTGGGCCACCTCCATGGCCTGGTCGAGCGGCCGCTCGACCTGCGGCTTGAACCAGCCCTCGATAGAGGTGGTGATGAAGTTGGAGGCGATGAGGAAGATCAGGATGCCGGGCACCAGGGATAGGGCCAGAAAGGTCAGGACCAGCTTGGCCTTGAAGCGGGAGCCGATGATCTTGTGGCGCCGCTCGAAGGAGAGCTTGACCAGGTTGCGGAAGAGCAGGACGAGCAGCAGCAGGAAGACGATCAGGTTCAGGTTGAAGAGGAAGAAGACGATGAGATTGGACGCGAACGGGATCTGCGGCGCGCGGATGCCCACCTCGAAGACGGTGGCCACCACGAGAAGGATCAGGATCCCTCCGATGATGAGCAGGTTGCGCTTGCGCTTCTCCTGCTCGTCGAGGGGCGAAGGCCGGCGCGTGAGCGGCATCACTGGCTCCGCACCGGGGTGAGCAGGCTCGACTGCACCCACGGCGTCTCCTCGGCCTCGCCGGTCATGCGGGCGAACCAGGAGTTGACGCCGCCCAGCGAGACGTCCGAGCGCACCCGCACGTAGTAGAGCCCCTGCTTGTCGAGCGCGGCGACCGGCGCGAGCTGGCCCACCCGCAGCTCCGAGATCACCCGCTGGGCCTCGCGCAGGTCCTTGGTGAGGAACGGCTCGCGTTGCTCGCCCTTCAGCGGCGCGACCTTGTACTCCTTGGTCAGCACGTTGTAGGTGAGCTGGCGCTCGACCATGCGCGCCTGCAGCCGCCGGTCCACCCCCATGCGGGTGAACTGCCAGAGCTCCACGTAGTACCGGACGTGGGCCGCGATGCCGGTGTTGATCGCCTCGTAGAGCGAGTCGGGTATCGCGCCGAACAACACCACGCTGACCGTGACGTCGAAGTCGTTGAGGAAGACCGAGAGGTTGCTGATGCGAACCTCGGCGCCGGCCCGCTCGATCCCGGCGGGATAGCCGAGCAGGAGGGCGGCGGCCAGGCCGGCGCCGAGCGCACTCCTCAGGAGCGGACCGCCGGACATCGGCATATGCAAGGCCCCATTATAGCGTCGGGGCCACCGGCGGGTGCGGTGCTGCCGCGGGAGAGCGGGAAGGGCCGGGGTGAGGTCGGAGCGAGGTGCCGG
>Ga0210399_10004270_pt1 | contig 11087 bp, 10 predicted proteins | sample IncBWC14MmetaG_FD_150865 | JGI IMG/M metagenome (GOLD analysis project Ga0210399, IMG submission 150865) | Forest soil microbial communities from Barre Woods Harvard Forest LTER site, Petersham, Massachusetts, United States - Inc-BW-C-14-M | ecosystem: Environmental > Terrestrial > Soil >...
GGCCCGCAACACAATCGACCAACTCCGCTCCATCCTCTCCGGCCAATCCCCCACTCAAACTGAATTCGTCCTACGCGATCTCCCCTCCGACCGCGTCCCCCACACCATCGAGGACCGCCCATGAAGTCTCAGCTCACAACCAGCACCGTAGGTGCGAAACAATTTAGCCCAGCGCGTAAGCGCTGGGAAGACGCCCACGAGAAGTTCCGAAGCGCCGTAGGCGCGGCACTCACGCGGGAGCTTTTCCACTTCTCTGTACCAACTCCGCACTCTCTGCTTGCCCTGAGCGAATCACCCGAAGGGCGTCTCTGCGTTAGTGTTTCTCTTTCTTCGCTGAACCTTTCCTGGAGCCCCAACTAATGTCCCTCTTCCCCGCATTCCTAAAACTCCAAAATCGCCGCGTCCTAGTTGTCGGCGGCGGCGCCATCGCTGTCCAAAAAATCCCCGGCCTCCTCGAAGCCGGCGCCCAAGTCCACGTAGTCTCCCCCGAACTCGCCTCTCAGCTAACCGACTGGGTCCGCAACCAACAAATCACCTGGTCCCCAAAGCCTTTTGATCCCGAAGATCTCAACGGCGTGTTCCTCGTAATCGCGGCCACCTCCCTCCGCGATCTAAACGCCTCCGTCTACAATGAAGCCGACAAGCGCCACATCCTCTGCAACGCCGTCGACGACATCGATCACTGCCACTTCTACTATGGCTCCATCGTCCAGCGCGGCGATCTCCAAATCGCCATCTCCACCAACGGCAAAAGCCCCGCCCTGGCCCAGCGCCTCCGCAAGGAACTAGAACAACAATTCGGCCCCGAATACGAATCGTGGCTAGACCACCTAGGCGCCGCCCGCGAAACCCTACGTGCCCAATCCACCGATCCCGAAATCGCAAAACGCGCCCTACACCACCTGGCCAGCAAACCAATGTTCAACCACTTCCTCCATGTAGGGGCAGCTTTACGCCGCCTTCCGAAAAATGTAGTGGCCGATCTTCAGGTCGGTCAGTCCGCCAGCAACCCATTCCAAGCTAACGAACCTGTAGCGGCACCAATCACCAGCCACTCCAAAGTTTTCCTAATCGGTGCCGGCCCCGGTGACCCCGAACTCCTCACCCTCAAAGCCCTCCGCGTCCTCCAGTCCGCCGACGTAGTCCTCCACGACTCTCTGATCGGCCCTGAAATCCTCAATCTAATTCCTCCCGCCGCCGAACGCATCGACGTAGGCAAACGCGCCGGCTTCCGCCTCCTCACCCAATCCGACATCAACTCGCTCCTCCTCTCCAGTGCGGCAAAACACAAAATCGTTGTCCGCCTAAAAGGAGGCGACCCTCTCCTCTTCGGCCGCGCCGCCGAAGAAATCCAATGCTTCCGCGAAGCCAACATCGATTTCGAAGTCGTCCCCGGCATCTCCGCCGCCTTCGGCGCAGCTGCAGCCGCAAAAGTTTCCCTAACCGATCGCCGCCTCTCCTCCCACGTACTCTTCACCACCTTCTCCCGCGCCTCCAAATCAAAGTTCCTCCCCGGCATCGGCCTAACCTCCGACACCACCGTAGTCGTCTACATGCCCGGCCCCGATTACGCCGAAGTCTCCCGCTGGCTCCAGGACGCCGCCGTCTCCCACGACGCGCCTGTCCTCGTAATCTCCAAAGCCTCGCATCCCGATCAATCGCAACAAGCCACCACGCTCTCCGGTCTAGCCCAACTCGCGCCGCTCCCAGCCCCAGCCCTGCTCCTGGTAGGCCGAGTAGCCGCCTCCGCCACTGACGCTTCGGCAACAAGCGATCTCAGCTGGCTAAACGAATCCATTCCCGATTTTTCAAATTCCCGGGTTTCCTGAAGAAAGAAGGAGACACGAAATGAGCAACACAAACTCCAACAACAACGCCAAGACCGCCCCACGCTTCTCACTGGACGCGTGGGCGGTTCTACTCGCCCTAACCGTCGCCGTACTAATCCGCGCCGGCGTAATCCACCGCATCCCCTGGTAGCGCCGACCATGTAGCACAGGCTTCGGCCTGTGTTCTTGGGGTCTTCTTTTGTAGGGACCGGGCTCCCCCGGCCCGTTCGTGGGTTTCTCCTCCGCGCTGTCATCCCGACCGAAGGCCCGACGCCTTTTGTCGGGCCGCAGGGGAGGGACCGTGGCAAGGTTCAAGCACTACGGCTAACCAGGTAACGAGCAACAAATTCTCAATTCTCGATTTTCAAATCAAGAAGGGAACTAAACAATGGCCGACGCAATTGCTCTCCCGCAAAATCCCACCATCTCCATCTCCACAAAATTCCTCCGCCTGATCCCCGGCGTAGCCCTCCTCGCCGCCATCGGCTTCCTCGGCAAACTCCTCGAAAAAAATATCAATCTCTACGCCAAATCTCATCACTGGACCATCCCCAACATCGAATACGTCCTTTGGGCCATCCTTATCGGCCTGGCCATCTCCAACATCTTCGGCCTCGCCGAAATCTTCAAACCCGGCGTAGCCACCTACGAGTTCTGGCTCAAAGCCGGCATCGTCCTGCTAGGCTCCCGCTTTCTCTTAGGCGACGTCTGGAAATTAGGTGGTGTCAGCCTTCTTCTGGTCTTTGTCGAAATAGCCGGCTCGCTCGCCTTCATGACCTTCCTCGGCCGCCTCTTCGGCCTCCGTCCCAAACTCACCACTCTGTTGGCTGTAGGCTCCGCCGTCTGCGGTGTCAGCGCCATCATCGCCACAAAAGGCGCCATCGAAGCCGATGACGAAGACTCCTCCTTCGCCATCGCCGCCATACTCGCTCTAGGCGCACTCTCCCTCTTCACCTTCCCGCTAATCGGCCACGCGCTCCATCTCAGCGATCACGCCTACGGGGCCTGGGCCGGCCTAGCGGTAGACAACACCGCTGAAGCCACCGCCGCCGGCGCCCTCTTCTCCGACTCCGCCGCCAAGCTAGCCGTCCTGGTGAAAACCACGCGCAACGCCCTAATCGGCTTCGTAGTCCTAGCCTATGCGATCTACTGGGCCAGCCGCGGCCAAGCCCAAGCCGTAACCAACAAAGCCGCCTTCCTCTGGCAGAAATTCCCGAAGTTCGTCCTCGGATTTTTGCTGGTCTCCGTCCTCGCCACCGTCGGCTTCTTCACCAAAGACCAAAACACCAACCTGGCAAATCTTTCGCGTTGGGCTTTCCTCCTAACCTTCGCCGGAGTCGGCCTCCGCACCAACTTCCGTGAAATGCGCCAACAAGGCCTCCGCCCCTTCGCAGTCGGCTTCATAGGCGAAATCGCCATAGCCACATTCACCCTAGCCCTCGTAATCGGCGCCGACAAACTCTTCCACCTGTAGCACAGCCTGTGCTCCGGGTGCTCTTGGTTTTGTAGGGGCGGCTTTACGCCGCCCTCTTGGGTTTTTCTTCTGTAGTGACCGATCTTCAGATCGGCTCTTGCTTTTTCCCAATTTTGTAGGGGCCGGGCTCGCCCGCCCCGCTCTTCGCTTTTCCCGCTCTTGTAGGCCGTCACCCAAAACACGCGGCCCTACAAAAAAAGAGGGGCACGTTATCGGGCGTGCCCCTCTCACTCTTCTCTGCGAATCTCTGTTAACTCAGCGGCGCTGCATTATCTTTATCTTTCTTCTTCCGCGCTCTCCGTGTCCTCTGTGGTGAATCTCTTTTCTCAACTACCGCGCTAACGCCCCGCCCCCGGCTTACCCCAGAACGCCACCCCGCCCCCGCCAACAAACCGGTACGCCCCATCCACATAAACAAAATTCGCAATAAACGAAAATTTCTGATCGTGGCTCCCCGACCGGAACTCGAGCCGGAACTGCTCCACGGCGATAGGCTTCACTGGTCTAAAACCATATCCTCCCGCACTCTCTTGCCCCGCGGGACTCTCGCCTCGAGCTTCACATCGCGCCCGAAACCGGCTCCCTGGATCCGACTTGTTCATGTCTTCGATCAGCGACGCTTCCGCATCGCTGACTTCTCGCTCATACACGGAACTCAACTTCGCCGAATCCTCCGCCGAAAAATGATTCTCAAACCATTCCTTCGATTTCGGCAACCGGAACACGGCAAAACCCTCATCCATCCCCTTGTCGTCGCCCCGCTGATAAGCCTTCAAAAACGCCTCAAACTGTTTCTCCAACCCCTGCTCATTCTGTTTATAAGTTTCTGCGTTCGGCGTTGCAACGGTGCTTCGTTCTTGCATCGTAAGCGCAAGAAGGGCAGCTATGAACATCCGGATGATTATGCCTCGCATCACCTACCCTCTGAACTCTTCAACTCCTGAACTCCTCAACTCTTGAACTTCTGAACTTCTGAAACCTTTCTCCCTAAATCCCCAGCACGCTCACCAATTCCTTCACCGACGCCGCACTCTTATCCAGCGCCGCCTTCTCCTCCGCCGTCAACTTAATCTGAATAATCTCTTCCGCCCCGCTCGCTCCCAGCTTTACCGGCACGCCAACAAACAATCCCTTAATTCCATACTCGCCTTCCAAATAAACCGCGCAAGGCAGAATTTTTTTCTTATCCTTCAGAATCGCTTCCACCATCTCCACCGCCGCCGCCGAAGGCGCATAATACGCCGACCCCGTCTTCAGCAGATTCACAATCTCCGCCCCACCTTTCCGCGTCCGCTCCACAATCGCGTCAATCCGTTCCTTCGGCAACAAATCCGGCAAAGGAATCCCCGCCACCGTCGAATACCGCGGCAGCGGCACCATATCGTCCCCATGCCCGCCCAGCACAAACGAGTGCACGTTCTCCACGCTAACCTTGCACTCCGTCGCCACAAACGCGCTCATCCGCGCCGAATCCAGCACGCCCGCCATTCCCAGCACGCGATTCTTCGGAAACCCGCTCACCCGAAACGCCGCCTGCGCCATCGCATCCAGCGGATTCGTCACCACCACGATGATGCAGTTCGGCGAGTGCTTCACGATCTGTTCCACAACCGCCTTCACCACGTCATAATTCGCTTTCAGCAAATCGTCGCGGCTCATCCCCGGCTTCCGCGGAAATCCCGCCGTAATCACCACCACGTCGCTGCCCGCCGTTGCGCTGTAATCCCCATTAGCCGTAGAAATCCCGGTAGCAATCGAATCCGTCCGCGTAATCGGCCCGCTCTCCACCATATCCAGAGCTTTTCCCGCCGGCGGCCCATCCAAAATATCCGTCAACACCACATCCGCCAGCTCCAAATCCACAATCCTCTGCGCCGTCGTCGATCCCACAAACCCACCACCCACCACCGTAACCTTCTTCCGGCTCATTCCCATCTCCTGTAGGGGCGGCTTTACGCCGCCTCCGCTCTTGAATCTCTCTTGTGGCACAGGCACCCCTGTCTGTGCTCTTGGGTTTCCTATCTAACGCCAGCCAACAAATGAACTTGAGGGTGCACCATCCTTCGCGCCTTTTGCGAGGGCGGGCTCTTACGATCAAACTCCACAAACCCTCCGCTCTTCTCTTTCTTCACCGGTCGCTGGCCAACCGTCGTTTCATCATCTTCCGGCCGCCACCCCCACCATATTCTCAATAATCGCCGACGCAAACGCCGAGGTCCCCAATTTCGTCCCGCCCCTCATCAACCTCTCCAAATCATACGTCACCCTCTTCTGCTGGATGGTCTTCGCAATCCCATCCTCAATCAACTTCGCCGCTTCCTTCCACCCCATAAACTCAAACATCATCGCCCCGCTCAACATCACCGAACTGGGATTAATCACATCCTTGTCCGCATACTTCGGCGCCGTCCCATGCGTAGCCTCAAACACCCCATACCCATCACCAATATTCGACCCCGGTGCAATTCCCAATCCCCCCACCTGCGCCGCGCAGGCATCGCTTAAATAATCCCCATTCAAATTCGGCGTAGCCAGCACGCTGTACTCATTCGGCCGCAGCAGCATCTGCTGAAACACTGAATCTGCAATCCGGTCATTCACCATCAACTTCTTCTTCCACTGGCCCTTCCCATGCGAACCACCAATCACATCCAAGGTCTTCTTCACCTCGCCATAAATCGTCTTCTTAAACTCCTCGGTCCCTTGCTCCAACCCCGGCTCGATCATCGCGGCGTTCTTTTCCACCGTAAGCCCCGGATTCTTTTCCAAATTATCCAGAATCCAGCTCTCTCGCTCCGTCACCGTCTCCGCGCGGAACTCCTCCGCCGCCAATTCATAACCCCAATCGCGGAACGCGCCCTCCGTAAATTTTTGAATGTTCCCCTTGTGCACCAGCGTCACCAGCGGCCGCTTGTGTGCCAGCGCATACTGAATCGCCCGCCGCACCAGTCGCTTCGTCCCGAAAGGTGAAATCGGCTTGATCCCCACACCCGAATCCATCCGGATCTGTTTCTTCCCACCGCCCAACATCTCTTTATTCAAAAATTCCAGCAACTTCTTCACTTCCGGCGTGCCGCTCTTCCACTCAATCCCGATGTACACGTCCTCCGTGTTCTCCCGGAAAATCACCACATCCATCTTTTCCGGCTCCCGAACAGGGGAGGGAACTCCCAGGAAATAACGCACCGGCCGCACGCAAGCATACAAATCCAGAATCTGCCGCAGCGCCACATTCAGCGAACGAATCCCTCCGCCCACCGGAGTAGTCAGCGGCCCCTTGATCGACACGCGAAAATCCCGCGCCGCGTCCACCGTCTCATCCGGCAGCCACTGCTTGAACGTATTGAACGCCTTCTCTCCCGCAAAAACCTCAAACCACGCCACGCGCCGCTTCCCGCCGTACGCCTTCTCCACCGCCGCATCAAACACCCGCCGCGATGCCTTCCAAATGTCTCTCCCCGTCCCATCACCCTCAATAAACGGAATAATCGGATTGTCCGGCACCTTCAACGCGTCACCCTCATACCCGATCGCCTCCCCATCCCCCGGCACTGCCACCCCGTTGTACGTATTCTTCATGACGTTCCCCCGGTCCCCACCTTGGTAACGCCGGCTTCCAGCCGGCCAGCGCTCCTAGTCTTCTCTCTTAATTTCTTAAATGTAGCGCTGGTCTTTCAAGCCAGCCGTCTTCTCAGCGAACTCAGCGTCCTCTGCGTTAGTTTTCTCTTTCCTCATCCTCTCCCGCAACTCGCAGTCGAACCCAAAACAATATCACACCGCAACCCTCACCCAGAAATTCCTTGAGCCACTCAATTCTCGGTCTTCTTCCGTGTGGCGGTTATCGATGGAGTTGTTTGGTATTTGCTCTGGAGAATTGTTCCGCGTAATTCGGCTGGCCAATCGATATCGTGAAACGACGCCTAGTCCCGGGGTGTTGAAACGTAGGAAACTGACCCACCCTAACCAATCGCTCAGCTTGTCCAAGGCCCATTCCCGGGTTATTAATAAATATGTCTCCCTTTCCCATCCAAATCCGCCAACTCTCCCCCTTCGACGCCGCCTCCTTCCGCGAACTCCGCCTCGAAGGCCTCCGCCTGAACCCCGAAGCCTTTGGCAGCACCTACGACTTCGAAAAAGATCAACCGCTCGATCGCTACACCGGCTGGCTAACCAACTCCGCCGTCTTCGGCGCCTACCAGAACTCCGAACTAATCGGCACCGCCAGCTTCACCCAACTCTCCGGTCTCAAGGATTCCCACAAAGGTTTACTCCGAGCCATGTACGTCCGCCCCAGCGCACGCCGCTCCGGCGCCGGCAGCCAACTAGTCCAAGCCATTATCGAACTCGCCCGCCAAAAAGTGGAACAAGTCCAACTCGCCGTAGTCAGCACCAACCACCCCGCCCTCCGCCTCTACCAATCCCTCGGCTTCCGCCAATACGGCCTCGAAAAAAACGCCCTCAAGCACAACAGCAGCTACTCCGACGAAATCCTAATGTCCCTCGACCTTACCAAATAGATCCCTCCGTACCAGTGCCCGTTCACCCATGCCAAGCGTTCCCTGCTTCTCCATCACTTAAATTCTCAAAGTGTTAGACTACCTCGCGATGAGAATCCCGTATCTCCTAGCCCACATCTCTCACAGCTTGGCAGAAGAGCAATGAAGTTTGTTTAAGTTGGGAGTTGCGAGATGGTTTCGCGAGGCGCAGTTATGTAGCTGATCCGTTTTTCGGTTTGCGGGAGAGTTTTTTCTTTCTGCGGCTGCTTCGGCGCACAACCTGCCCGTGGTTGACATAAGCGAGAAAAAAGTTGTTCGGGATCTTTCTTTTTCAATACTTTAGCGGCACGGCGCACAGCTTTTCATGGACTTGCTGGAACAGCGCGACGTGGGGATATCCACCCGCTAGCGAAATCCATACCTTGCGTACGGTGATGCGGATCAGCGCGCCGATCTTAAGCAACTTGAGCCGAATGGTGCTGCACTGGGCCTTGGCCAACTCCGTTCCCGCCAGTCCCAGCCGTCGCAGCATCTGCAACAACACGTAGGCGATCGAAGAGAAGTACAAGCGCAGTTGATTGCTGCGCAGGTAGTGCGTACTGGTGCGATCACTGAACAGCATCAACTGTTCCTTGATGCGATTCTCCATGTCTCCTCTGGCACAGTAGTGCTCTTCATACAGTGCCTGTGCCGGCCATGGTTCTGCACTCAGAGAGGTCACCACGAATCGCGGGTTTTCCCCTTTTTCCAGATGCTCGGCCTTGGCCACCACTCGTCGCACACAGCTCCAACTCTCCCGCGTCTGGTAGACGAACTCTTTGAACAGCCGGGCCACGCGTCCGGTCTCTTGGTACTGTGCTTTCGCCGCTCCCATCTCCTGCGCGATCTCGGCCTTCAGACGCTCGTTTTTCGCAAGTCCCAGCAGATAGTCCACGCCTTCGGCTTCGCACCAGGCCATCAGCTCCTCACGACAAAATCCAGAATCTCCGCGCACCAGTATTCGCACCAATGGCCACGCGGAACGAATCTGTGCCGCGATGCGCTTCAGCTCCTCAACGCTTCCCGCCGACGCGTCGATGTTCGATGATCGCAACCGCGCACACAGCAGGAACTGCCCGCAGAAAATGTACAACGGTAGGTAGCAGTAGTGTCCGTAACAGCCATGGAAGAAACGCCCTTCCTGTTCCCCATGCAGCGGATCGTCCGTGGCGTCCAGGTCCAAGATGATTTCTTTGGCTCCTCTCGGTGGGCTTGCAGGAAAACCTCCACCCAGCAGGTGGTCCACGGCCCCGTGATCCAGCACGATCTTTTTGTAGCGCTCCTTCCGACTGGCCGTCTCTTTGGTCAGTTCCAACCGATTCAGAGTGCTCTTTCCCGCTAAGACTGGATTGCGGGGATCCGACTTCTCAACCAGCACCGCCAGCAAGGGATCGTTCCGCAACTCCTCGTGATCGTTCAGATCTTCGTATCCCAGAGCCAGACCATAGACTCTCTCCTCCACTTGGTGTTCGATCAGATCCGCATTCCGATAATCCGTGAAGCAAGCGGCAAACTGGCGGAGAATCCCAACGCGCTTCTCTACCTCCCGCAGGAGTAAACCGCCGCCGTCGCTGGTAATTGCTCCGCCGTCGAACCGCGCCCGAATCTCGCGTCGCTTTTGAGGATGAAATCCGAAGACAAACTGGTTACACTCTGTGGTCATAAGGCTGTTCTCCTTCTTGGCAAGCAACAGCCTTTTTCTATCTAATTATGCGAAATTCGGGTTAGCCCCGATGGGTTCAATCCAAAAAAATCGCCTGCCTTGAATCAAGGCAGGCGAGGAATATGTATATATATAATTTGGTAACGACTAAACCGCGAAGCCCGCGCGCTTGTAGAGGAGGAGCAGCATCCCGCCGGCAAGCACCAGCATCAGGGAAGAGGGCTCCGGAGCAATCAGGGTGCCCGCTACGCTAAAACTCTGGCCGGTAGCCATGTCCGATACTCCCACAGTGACACCGAAGTCAGAAAGAATCGGCGTTGCACTGCAGGTGGTCGGTCCACCGTCTTCGTCTTGAAACCCGTCTTCACCATCTTCGCACCTGACTCTCGTCGCGAACGGGATTCCCAAGTGAGTGCCATTCAAGCCGGAAAAAGTGATCAGGTATTTTCCATCCTCCTGGATCGCCGAGCCGCAGCCTGTAAAGTACGGGTCAATCGAATTGTCGCAAGTGAACACCAGTCCCGCCGAGCCTGTAATCAACAGGTCCAGCTCCGTCACGGTGGTATGGGTATTGTTAATAAAATCGATGAAAAACGACGAACTCGGAGGCTTCGTCTGGGTGAAGCTGAAGCTGAAGGTATCGGTCGTCAGCACCTGCGAATGGCCGCCACCGCCAAGTTTCATCACCGGATCCGTGCCGTCGGCCAGCGCCACCGTACACGAGATCCCCAAAAAGGCAACCATGACCAATAAGCGAGTAATTTTCACGACCTATCCCCCGTTCCTGTCTAAACAAACCACGTCCATCGGTGTAGGATCTGCAATTTCATCACCAATTGACTTCACCCATTAGGCTCGCAAACCTATGTAACCAGTGATCTTACTCTCCGTTGAAAGCCCATCCGCAATCGGCATATGCAATCTTTTTCTCAATTTAGCGGGTAACCTGCTTGAACTGAGCAAACCCAGACGAGAAGGCTGCTCAGTCTCCCCGCAAAGCCGAAGCAAACCGCCCGGCATTCTGCTCGACCAGTGCCCCGCTGTCAATCCTAAACCGACTCGGAACAGACACCGCTGAGCTCCCAAAAGGGGGGCTATAGTTTCCAGGACTCTCAGAACTATCCTCCGCGCTTCGGGCGTTTCGGCGGTCGACCGGAAGCTCACCGACGGTCCCTTGAGACCGCTAGTTCCCCTCATTGCCTCTATTCTGTCCTGCAATGATTCCAATCTCTTCGCGCTTTATTTTTCCTTCAAGAAGCACAGATCCGGAAAAACTTAGCGAAAAAGCTGCTCAATGCTTCCCATGGGCAGAAATAGACGTCGCTCGACCTGCGGAAGATCGATAAAACCGTATTTTCGATAGAACGCAAGGGCGGAATCGTCCTTAGCGTCGACGACTACTCCCGTGGACGCGGCGTGTGCGCTTAAGGTGAGACTTCTGTGAAGTGCATCCATCAGCAGTGTTTCCCCGAGGCGCTGCCCACGAAAGTTGGTGGCCACAGCTAACCGGCCGAGCAGAGTCGCGGAAACCATGGGATATTTTGGCAATTTTTTGGCAATTGCGTCTGGGACCGAATCGAGGTGTA
>Ga0210399_10004271_pt1 | contig 11087 bp, 6 predicted proteins | sample IncBWC14MmetaG_FD_150865 | JGI IMG/M metagenome (GOLD analysis project Ga0210399, IMG submission 150865) | Forest soil microbial communities from Barre Woods Harvard Forest LTER site, Petersham, Massachusetts, United States - Inc-BW-C-14-M | ecosystem: Environmental > Terrestrial > Soil >...
ATCTCCTCCGAGCTGAACGGCACCGCTACATGCCATCAAAACCACGAGTCGCAAACTTTCAATCCCGTCAATGACTTCTGCGAGTAAGCTGTCGTCCGTGAAGTCCGCAGAGCCATCTTCCTTAGTCAAGACCAAAGCGGCTTTATCCGCATTTAGGAAACCATGCGCGTGAATGTGCAGGATGTTATAGTTTCGGGCAATAAGCGCTTGTCTGATAGCACTGCGTGTCGAGCCTGGAAGTACATCTACGTCGACTGTTGAATCTAATGGTTCCAGCGCAACCTTTATTTGATGGCAAGTCAGGTCATACTCTATAGGCTCAAGCCCATACGTATGTAAATCGCTTGGCGCTGCAACCACAACAAGAATTCTAGGTCTATCGGTTCCTTCCGCTCGCGGTTTAACTGGAAGGCTGACGTATCTCGAGAATGAAACTTCTCGAGATCGAGATAGTCCAAGCCGCTCCGCGCTATCGTAGAGAGCTTCCCACTCTATCGTGTTAAGCTCAGGCGGGGCAGTTGGCAGCAGGTTCAGCCGAAATCTAAGACGCTTCTCTTCGTGGCGTGCGATGGCCAGTGCCGCTTTGAACCCTGCATATAAATCTTCATTTTTCGGGAATGCTGATTGGAACAATAGATTGCCGTACTCAAGCGTTTGGGGAAGCGCTTCAAGCAGTTTCTTTATCGTTGCAGGATCGAACATTGGTTTCCCAGAGTATTCCTTCCCTTCAACTCTGAGCAGCGCCTGGTCCGATGACGACAGTTGGTACTCACACTCTAGGTAGCTCTTGGTCGACACCATTTCCTCCGTTCAGCGTGCCGGTTGTTAATAAGCGCACCGCTGGATCCCCTATCACGATATAGTTCCGCGCATCATTTCTCGCGATCCAAAGACTTGCGAGATCTTGGTCGCTGATCTTTTTCCCAAACGATTTGGATCGCACCGTCTCCACAAACTCCATAGATAGTGCAGCGCGACTGTAATCAAACTGATCGCATGCAAATCCGATCCTCTGTCCCGCGAGAATACCCTCGAACACATCGCGGAAAGACTGCAATTGTATGCCGGCACCGCGACTGTGGAATGAATACGCCCATGCCTTGTCGACATGGGCGAGGACAGCTAGTGCTCCTCCACCTCTGTGGCCTAAGATGCTCTGGGGCAGTTTCGAGAGCATATCTCGTGGAGCGACACGCTCCCTTTTTCCCGCGCATACAGGGAAATCGGTAAACTGGGGGGTTCCGCCGCCATAGCAGGCAAATAGAAACCAGACTAAGCCTTCAAAACAAGCTTTTTCATCAAGGTCGTCTGCTTCAAACCAGTCATCCCGTCTTGGTGGATTTCCCCATCCCAGCCAATCCTGGCACAGTATTGCTCCTTGTTTGGCTTCAATGGTCAGGTCATCTTTGAACGCCATTCCATGAGAACCAGTGATCAGCAGGGATGGGACAGGAGAATTTGACGGCCCTGACAGTAAGTCAGAAAGAGTTCTCTTAGTAGCCGACTCCGCAAAAAACTCTCTTACCGAGTATCCTGCTGCGTTTCCAACAGGTGCGCGACCTGCGCCTCCTCGCGCGAACTCCTTCGCTACCCTTTCGCAAAAGAGGTTTGTGGCTGCATCCGATTCATGCGATGTTGCAAAAAATGCCACAGATCGCTCGTTGCGAGACCCACCCCCCTCGTATCGCATTACACTCTGGGAGTAGGAGAGATAATCGCCCTCTCGAACAAAATGTAACCGGCCCACTCCCCAATGGGTATCCAGGAGATATTGAAATTCAAATGGTATTTCGTCTGGCGATCCTACGATTAGTACATAGTAAGGGACACCGGAATGCGGATCGACAGGTCTTAGTGAAACACCCTGCTCTGCCAACCATTCCGAACACGACTGCCCCTCTTTATAGGCGTTAGGCCCATCGAACACTCTGCACAAACCGGCGGTTTGTTCTCTTCGGAAATCAATGAGAGTTTTAAGCTCATCCTTCACCCAGTTCGGAGTCGATGAACTAAATAAGATGCTCCAACCGGCTTGTTTGAGATCTTGCGCTATGACACTTTGGACTGTGCCTAACTCAGCCTGATTGTGTCTTGCTGCTTTTTCGTAATTGGAAGCGGTCTCGGCAGGTCCGGGAGGAAGCACTTCTAAAGCTCGCGCGGCCGTCTCTGCAATATTGCCTGTTGCAACGGACAAGCCAGTGTCAGCGCAGATTCCATTTGGAAAATAACTAAGTTCGTTAGATTCGTTCGCGTCCATCTAGACCACTCCGTCGCGGGATGGGCGGCTCCAGAGCGTTCCGTTAATACCAAATCATTACAACCAAGAAACTTAACGTCATTTAACTAACAAGTAGTCGAACTGTCAAGCACTTCGTCCAATAGCGCCTATTTGTTCCAAACGCGTCTCGGGTAGCGTACATACCAGGCCATACATTTAATCGGGTCGTATTTACCGCGCGCTTCCTTTGGCATCCCCTGTTTGACGAGTTGATGGAGACGAGATTCAGTGAGGTTCAAAGACTGCGCGATTTTTTCTGCGTTGACGGTTGGCATGAGTCTACCCCTTGGTCGGGCTCGGGCTGGCATCGCCCTCCCGAATTGCCGGTCGACTCTAGATTTTCACGAACTGCTCCTCGGTTTGAAAGAACTACAATGAAGTCCGTAAAAAAAGTTCGGTCGCAAGAGCTTAGGGGCGGTCGCCGTCACCCTTGCTTCCGGCACCCGGTCCCGAAGGACCCCACACAATCAATGACTTAAACCACCCTCCGAGCGCGCGCCTTCCGCGGGCCTCGGTGGTAGCCGTGGTCCCAGCTTGATGTTATCCGCCCGAACCGCGCGCGAATGTCCGTAGATGTCGTCCATGCTGAGTCGGCATCCGCGTTCACGTGCAAGATTCCGAATGATGTCGGCGGTAACTGGGCGAGGAGTGGTCGCCCCTCTGATCCAGTGGTAGATCGCGCTGGGGCGGACGTCGAGCCGCTTCGCGAGGCATTCTACACCGTAGCCCTGGACGAACTGGGCAAACTTCGATCTCCAATATCTCCTGACTCTTCGGTGCATCGGCCAACCCTGTACTTTTATGGTACTTTATTCAACGGTTTCGAGACATCAAGATCGGAGCACGGGGATCTGCGGTCCCCGAACTCCTAACCCGACACAGCGAGGTGAGCGCCGTGCGAGCTGGCCCCAATATATCCAATTCCCACGAGAGGTCGAATCCCGCCGATTCTGCTGCCGACAACAAAGCAAGTACTTGCGGCGGTTTGGTCGACGTCATCCTCGAGATCGGGCGCGAGCGTCAACGGATCGTGGAAGCGATGAAAGTCGCGCTCCTGCGAGGTGATGACCCCGAAGCTCTCGAATGCGCTCGAGAACTGACGGGCCTTCCACGAAAGAACGCCGCCACACCTAACCGCGCGTAGTAAAAATCGAATGCGAATTTTTATCAGTTCGACGTTCAGAGATCTCCGCCCGGACCGAGACGCTGCGAAGGAAGTTCTGCTCCAATCGGAATTGGTCCCCTGGGGAATGGAACTATTCGTGTCGCAGCCGTCCGACCCGTTGGAGGTCTGCCTGGAGCAGGTGCGGCTTTCCGACGTGGTGGTTCTGATCATAGGCTTCAAGGCAGGCTCGATCATTCCCGAGAGCCCCGGAATGACGTATACGGGCGCAGAATTCGATCTCGCACAAAAACTCGGCAGACCTGTATTCCCATTCTTCAAAACCGAGGGCGGCGTTCCAGTGAACAAAGAAGAACCTTGGTCGACCCTGTACCAAGCGCTGGAAGATTTCAAAAAGACGGTGAATACAGGGAAGATCACGCCGGCGTATTTCGAGTCAATCGACGAACTGAAGACAAAATTGCTTCTTACGATTACCAACTGGAATGCCGAGGGGCGGCCCGGTGCTCGTCGCGTCTTCACGACCCCCAAAGAGTTCTTCGCGCCTTTCGAGTCGGGCGGCCCGAGACTCTTCGACTTCAAGCAAACACTGCGCGGCCGCGATGAACAGTTGCAAATGCTGAACGCATTTCTTGCAGATCCAACGCAGATAGTCGGGGTGCTCACCGGAAGAGGCGGGATCGGCAAGTCGAAACTGCTTCACGATTGGATTCAAACGGTCAACACCCGCAAGGTGCTCTACGTGATGGAGGACGCCGACTGGCACGGCGAAGCTGCGAAAGAAATCCCTGCCAGGGATGTGCTGATCGTCGCAGATGACGCCCACAGATTCGATTTTCTCGGCCGCCTGCTCCTGCTGGCCAGAAACCTAAAGCCGCGTCAGGATGTGAAACTCGTGCTCGGCGCGCGCCCGAGTGGCATCGGCGGAATCGACGCGGCCTTGTCGATACGATTCGATGCCAATCAGGTCAACCGCTTCCCGCAACTTGAGAGAGTCGCGAATCAAAGCGTCCGGGAACTCGCGGTGGAAGTTCTTGGTCCCGCTCATGCTCAATACGCACCCGCACTCGCGGCAGTCTCGGCAGATACACCGCTCGTGACTGTGGTTGGCGGGCGACTGATCGCACGCGGGGAAATTTCCCCGGCGCTTCTGGCCAATGAGGAAGAATTCCGCCGCCAGGTTTTTGATCGATTCTCGGCGGAGTACGAGCAACTGCTGCCCGCGGGCGCAGTGAACTGGCGGAATCTGTTGAATTTGGTTGCTGCCGTGGGACCTCTGGCTGCAACTGCGACTACGTTCGTTGAACCCGCCGCGGAAATTCTTCATGTCAGACCGGATGAAGTCATCTCCGCTCTCGACAAGCTCGAACGGCACGGGCTCCTCTTGCGAGGCGGGCGCCTCGTGAGGATCGTGCCCGACCTCTTGTCGGACTTTCTGCTCGAAGGCGCATGCATCACGGGCGCTGGCGAGAGTACGGGGTTTTCGGATTTGGTTTTCCAGAAGTTTCAATCCAGGTACCTGTCGAACGTTCTCAGGAATCTCGGCGAGTTGGATTGGCGCATCACGCAGAAGAACCAAGCTCAGGGCGGGCATCTGCTGGATGGGATCTGGAAAGAAATCGAAGCCGCGTTCGAGGCTGGCGACGCGGGCGTTCGGATGCAACTCTTCAAATCACTCAAGGAAGCGGCGCTTTTCCAACCACAGCGGGTTCTCCGGCTCGTGCGCCGAGCGATGGAAAACGAGGCCGCGACGACACAAGTTTTGTCCGACTGGCAGATCACGCAGGAGCATGTCCTCCGCGAGATTCCGCCGATCCTCGGGTCCATCGCTCTTCACCTGGACCACATAGAAGAAGCAACGGGAATCCTCTGGCAGTTGGCACAGCGCGACAAGCGCGCACCGAATCAGTTTCCCGATCATTCGCGGCGCGTCCTGCAAGAGATGGCGGAATACGGACGTTACAAACCGGTCCGCTACAACGATTGGATGGCCGATTTCGCCGAGCGCCTGTGCCGAGATCCACGAACGTTTGACGGGCCTTTCACGCCGCTCGACATCGTAGACAAGCTGCTCGCGAAGGAGGGCGAATTCACGGAATCTGAAGGACACACGGTTAGATTCGGAGGGTTTGGGCTGAACTATCCGGTGGTGCGTCCCGTTCGCGAGAAGGCGCTAGGAATCGTCGCTGCCTGCCTCAATTCAGACGATCCGAGAATCGCGCTCTGCGCGACAAAGTCTATCTCGCATGTTCTTTCTGGGTTTCTCCCGATGGCTGGCCGCGGAGTCTCGGATGATGAAGTCCAATGGCAGATGGCCGAGCGAATGTTGGTGCTCGGCATCGTTGAAAACAGGCTGAAGAAAGCGACACCCACTCCTCTTCTCCGACAGATTCGTTCGGTGCTTCGTCACGCACGCCCGCACGCGAAGGACACTCCCCTCGGCAACCGAATCAACGAGGTCCTCGCAAGTATTCCACAATCAGACGATCTCTTGATTTTCGACGCGTTCTCGACGGGCCAATGGGATCTCGACGGACAGCATGAGGATCTGGCGGAAGCAGACCAAGCCCGCCAGGAGCTGATTTTGCGCGGAGTAGATGCCTTCCGCAAAAAGTTCCCTGACGCTCGCCAGCAAGTGGCCGGGCTGGTGCAACTGGTGAACGATGCGGAAGCATGCGGCCTCGAGCTTGGGAACAAGCCTTACAACTTTATCGCGGAGCTGTGCTCTGAGGATTTTGTCGGGGAATTTCTGTCCTACGCGATGGGCGATCCGCATCCGCTTCTTGCTCAAATGATTTCCGCGTCGCTTCGCTGGCTTCGAGAAAAGGACCTGGCTAGGTACAAGGCCGCCGGACTCGCAGCGGCGAACCACAAGAATTTTTTGCTGGGGTACGACACAGCGAATGCAGTCTGCTACGGTCCAAACCTGAGTACGCCGTTGGCTGAGGACGTCGCGATCCTGCATGTTTTGGCGCGACATCCGGCCGTAGCAGTCCGCCACTCGGCGTTCTTCGGCATCCGGCGACTCGGGGCGAACGAAGAGTACGAACGCGATGCGATCGAAATGCTGCTCGCTTCCGAAGTGGGCGACGATTCGAAGATGGCCGACGAAATGTGCGGCGCGGCAGACTACGGGGGAATCAACAAAGAGCACCTTTCTGAGGATCAGGTGCGAGCCCTTCTGGACAAACTGCTGATCACAAAGGAAATCGATGGCCATCATACAGAGCGGTTTCTCGCTTGGGTCGGAGACGTCTATCCCGAGATGCTTTTCGAATTCATCCTCCGGCGCCTAGATCGTGACGCCGAGCTTGATCGTCGGAATGAAAAGAAAGCTGGCTACACCCCGATTCCACATCACCGCTTCGGAAATGCATTCCGCCCGATGCAGAAGGGCCAAGGTTACAAGAATTTTCTCGCGCAAGTCAGGGATCGCTTCGTTACTCAACCTGAGCAGGGCTTTTGGCTGCGCGGGCTTTTCTGGTCGATAGGATCAGTGGATGAAACAACTCTTGGATCCATCGATGAACTCCTGCACCCAGGCAGCACGGAATCGGTTCGAATTGCCATTGCGCTCATTGATGGTGCGCCGCCAGAACTCGCTCTAGCCGAACCGGATTTTGCCGTGCACGTCATCGAAGAATGCGGACGCGTGAGTGCGAAGCTCGGCGTTCAGGCGGAGTCGGCTCTCGTAGTGAACACGCAAATAGGCCCGTTCAATAGAACACCTGGACAGCCCTCCCCGAAGCATTCGTCTCTCAAAGACAGAAGCGAAGCGCTCCGGGGCGGCTTTGCGGCTGGGTCCATCGGACACCGGCTCTTCACGCGCATACACGATGCCGCGATGGAAATGTTGAATCGGGAGCGACTCGATGACGAACAGATGGAATTCGAATAGGAGTGCCACGATGTTCATCAATTCACTAATCGCTGCTCGGGAGGCGCAACCCTTGCAAGAGCCTTTCGGAATACAAGCGATAAAGCAATCCTTGGGATAATAACGCGTACTCCCGAGTGCGTTCGGTCTCTAGGTGCTCGTTTTTTAATCGATAGACTAGGCCGCGAAGATGAGAAGCATTCGCGGGGGCGCGCCTTGGAGTGCCTATTGAGCTACGATCGCGATGAAGCCATTACGCTCGCTCCTCAGTTTCCTTGGGAGTTTACCTATGCAGTAGGCCGGTCGGGACGCTTCGTTTCTACCGGTCATCCAGTCTCTGTTCAAATCGAACTCAAAGAATGGAAACTTTGTGTCAATCTATGCCTGGTGCCTCGGGAAAATTGGTGCTCAGGAGGAAATTGATGTTCTTGAACGCTACATCCAAGAGAAAAAATAGTTCCGCCTCACGCGCGCCAAGTCCGAGTCACGAAAAATGAAAGCACTTTTTCTCGAGACGTGAAAACAGGGCCTCAGGCACCTCTTCGCAATCTGCGCGGGCTCGTATTAGCCGCGTCTCGAACACATTGCCCGACTCTTCTTCTAAACTCTCTCCCTCGAGCCATTGGGCCACGTAGTAGTGCTTCAAGACCAAGAGGGTGAACGCAAGCGGCGTCAGATGCCGTGACAATGCCCAGCGCCCAACCGTCCCATGGCCAATATGAAAGTGTGAGCACGGATGCGAGAACGGCTTTCGGTCCCTCGGCGCGTTCTCGTATCGGATCGGAGCGGCACGATTGTCACTGCGCTGGTCATTGACGAGCGCCAGAAACTCCTCGTTCGTGATGAGCTCAGCCTCCACGAGTTCCCGCAACCGCGGAATGTTTTCCGACGCATCGACAGGCTCGATAAAGGGATTGGGATAATACGCATACCTGACGTGATCATCGCGGTTAAAGCCATACTGAAAAAACGAAAAGTCCGTCAGAAGGATGTTGAAGTGCTGAAGGTTGAGACCGGCAAGATAAAGCTCCGTGTACTGAACCTCTTCGGAAAGGAGAAGGTCACGAAACTCCTCGTTGACCTGCAGGGGCGCTGGGGTGCTGATGGTCTCGGCGACTTTGAGGTCGACGACGGCGGCCCATGACTCACGAATCCCTTTTTGAACCTCGCGACGTTCCATCTTTTACCTCGACCGCCAGGATGTCGTAAATCTCGTCCTCGCTGAACCCCTCGGTTCTCAGCCTCTTTGTAAACTCGTTCCGAATCTTGATCGCCCTAGCGTGTCGCTCGCTCAAATCACGCTGTATGAGTTCCACTTGCCGCAGATCTGGCATCGTGAAGTCCAGATACGGGAATCGTTCTAGGGCCGTTCGGATCTCCTCTTCGAACGCGACGGCCAGTTGGCCAACACCGGACACCCGGAGCCACGCCTTCGCGCGAGTAAAGGCGGTAAACAGCTTGTTCCGGCTGGAACGCGTCCGCGGAGAAATCGCGTCAATGCCGACCGCAAAAACGACGGCGGCCTCATTGCCCTTTGCACGGTACACCGTGGAAAGGGTGACGCGATTAGCGACGAGGAACGGCGGTTCTGTGTACGGGTCCGCAATGATGTTGTTTGTGTTGATGTCAGCCTGGGCTAGAGCACCCGAGATCGTAGTGAAGTACGTTCTTGCGTTCCTGTCGTCCAGCGACACAACTATAATATCTTCCGGACGAAGGCCGCCAACCAGGAACCGCCGTATGCCATCCACCACCCACTTGATTTCATCAGGGAACGACGCCGCGACGTGGCAATCGATGATGGGAGTGTTGTGTGGCGTCTCCAGATGAAGAGGGCTGTTTTCCTCGGGCCGCAAGATCCGGACCCGTTTGCCTGCAGTGAAGGTACCTTCGATGACCTCGTACCCGACATCGTTCCAGTGCTCACGACTTTCCAATAGCTGAACCGTCTCGCGGTAGATACCAAAGCCCAGGGCGTGAGCGACGACAAGGACCTCACGCTGATTTCGATAACACTTGCTCAATACAGTGTCGTTCGTTGCGCCTGGAGGCAGTTGCGCGGTCGTTCGGTTAAGAGAAACGCGCGGCCCAGATGATTGATTTGTCATCGCGTTCACCGATTGCAAGGGCGTAGCAAAGTTCATAGAAACCGGTCGCAAAATCCTGCCCTTCGTCTATTAGTACGTGGTGGTAGTCGGGTGCGATTTCGACTTCTTGCAAGAGCGTCCGGCACGCGAAGTCGAAAGGCTCCGAATTGCCGGCGGCACGCTTCGCGCTCATCAGGTTTAGGGGAACCTTGTCGTGACGCCGACAGGCGTCCGCGTAAACACCCGGAGTCTTGGCACCGCCCCAGCCATGCCGAATGTGAATGCGGTTCCAGTCTGGATCTTCGTCTCGGTAGTGACGGTAAAACCTTGTGATGAGATTTGTGAGCGACGCGCGCAGACTGCGCGTATAGAAAGTCACGAGGATGTTGTGATCGGGCTGAGTTAGATGGAGATGGGCAGCTTTCATTGCCAAAATAACGGTCTTCCCTGATCCTGCGAGCCCCCGAATACGCTGTGGGCCTAGAAGCGTCACTATTGCTGCCCGACGCTGCTGCTGATCGAAGTTCGCTATTTCGAGTTCGAGGCGTGCCAGAGCGGCGGCAAAAGGAAGCGCGTCCGGGTTATCGACGACCCGCTTCTGCGGACGTGTGAGGGCTTTAGCACCCTCAATGACCGACCGCGCTTCCGCGAATGCATTCTCCGGCAGAGGAGCGGCGAGCTGCTGCTGCTGCAGGATCTCGTCAAGGCTCTCAAACGACGTTGCGATCTCACTTTCGGCGCCATCGCCAGCATCAATCGCGCCACCCGGGATCAGCAGCAGGGGTAGGACACCAAAGGTGAGGTGAGAACGATCAGCACGTAGTATCCGGCTCTTGAGAAGACGTCCGATAAGAATGCTGCAGAACTGCCCGAGGGATTCATCAAGGGGCTCCAGCGCGTCTCCGGCCCGAACGATGTGCACGGCGATTACGCCGTAGCGCCGCGATAGAAGAAGGGAGTCCGGTTTGTGCACAACTGTTTCGTAGTCCGCGTATGTTGGGAAGTCGTAGTACAGCACGGCATCATCTATGCGAAGCCTCCCCGCAGACCTCTGCAGGTGCTGCACGAGGTCGCGCCCAACCGGGTCTCTCCGGATCCGGTCCGTTGTGATGATCACGTCTAGAGGCATTGAGGAACGCCAGCAGTAGTCGCGTGATGCGTTTGCCGACGTCGTTTGGGAGCATATCTAACACTTGCTATGCTGGTCAACGCCGCGAGGCCCACTTTTTCAAAGCTTTTCCTATATAGAGGCCAGCACCGCGACTGGCTCTGATTTGGCAAAGTGGCGAAAATCCTGGGAAGCGGATATTGCCCGCCCTTCGGCATTTCTTGGCCGAACGGCCGCGTATGTATTTTCGGGGTCTATGTCTGTTCTATGCCTAAACTCGGAGCGACGGGAGCCAAAACGGTCCAACTCGAATCTTCAAATTTGCAGGCTTTTCGCGGTTTTTCACGGTGGCTGATGGTTGGTGTGAGCGCTGGGATTGCCCTCATAACCCGAAGGTCGGGCAGCCGACATTACCGGCACTTTGACTCCTTGGGCCGAACGACTAACAAACTTCGTGCTAGAGTTCACCGCTGTGACCCTAAATCTGGAGATTCATCCAGAAGCACAGAGAACGTCTACAGTAGCTGCTGATTTATGGTTTTATCGAAGGGGGCCTAGTTGTGATGAAGACGGTAATTCTCCTGGGAACGGCGCATCGAGTTCAAGGGGCCGAG
>Ga0210399_10004272_pt1 | contig 11086 bp, 10 predicted proteins | sample IncBWC14MmetaG_FD_150865 | JGI IMG/M metagenome (GOLD analysis project Ga0210399, IMG submission 150865) | Forest soil microbial communities from Barre Woods Harvard Forest LTER site, Petersham, Massachusetts, United States - Inc-BW-C-14-M | ecosystem: Environmental > Terrestrial > Soil >...
CCGAAAGGCGAATACGAGATTTTTGAAGCTCTCAATCCTTTCTTCGAAGTCGTCATGGAAGGCTTACGCGGACTCGTTGAGGGCGACCATTTTTTCGACACGATTGGCGAAGACGCACTTTTCGAGTTCCGATATCACTTTCCCGGTTGGCCGACGACGATTCGAGGGCGAGCCAATTTGATGGCTGGCTTCTCGGGATACGGCAAGACAATCAATCTTCTCTCTGGCGACGCGCTTGTTGTTCATCGTTCACAGGATAGTCGCGTGGTGATCCTTGAATACGAAGTGCACGGGAAGATTCTCTCGGGCGGTGCGTCCTACGACAACAGGTTCATTTCGGTCGTCACGATTGACAACAGGAAAATCGTTCATTGGAGAGACTATATGGACTCTTTAGCTGCTTGGAGCGCGCTGAATGGCTCCTCTTAATAAACAGCCCCGCGACGTGCGACGTTCGGCTGTCGGTCACCTCGCAAGAACGACTCATCTGGTTGGCGGCGAGCATACGATCAGTTCGGTGGTCGTTATCCGCAGTGGTTAAAGAGGTTGCCCAGACGCTCCCGGAGGAGAAACTTGGCGCACCGCCTCGCGAAGCCATGTGTGCCGCGCGTCCGTAGTGAGCCTCGGGTGCCAGACCATCAAGAAATGAAATGGACGCAATTCTTGTGGCGCTTTCACCAGCCTCAAGGTGGAATTCCTTTCCACCATTTGCCTCATGCCATTGGTCAGTGTAAGCACAAGTTCCGTGCCAGGTAGGCAACTAAGGGCCGCGCCAAAATAGGGCATGCGGACAGAGGAGCGGCGCTTTACTCCCAACGCAGCAAGCTGCTTATCCGGGATGTTCTGCACGCTTGGAAGAGTTGTGACAGTCAGGTGCTCCGCAGCCAGATACTGCTTGAGTGTCAGGCGATCGCCAAACTTGCTCTGGCGGGCAACAGCGCAGATCCAGTCCTCGCGGTAAAGTCTTTCTGAACTTAAGTGAGAGGGCAGCAAGCCGTCGTCAATGTGGAGAATGAGGTCAAGCTTTCCGCTCTCTAGTATGTCCACAGCATCGGCCTGCCACGGTAGAAAATCAAAATTCACATTATAGCGCTCGGTCGTATAGCGGCGACACAAGTGCGGTAGCAGCGCGATGCAAACATTGTCCGGGCCCGAAATGCGGAAATTGCTCTGCTCCTTCTTCGGATCGAAGACGCTAGGCGCAACCATGCTTTCTATTTTGGGAAGGAGCTGTTCGAGTTCCTGGAGGATCTTGCGCCCTCGCAACGTGAGCTCGAACCCGGAAGACGAGCGAATCACCAGCTCGTCCTGAAACATGGAACGGGCGCGCTGAAGGGCGCGGCTGACAGCTGGTTGGCTGAGCAATAGCCGGGCGGCCGCTTTGGTGGCACTCTTTTCCTCGGCGATCACCGCAAAGATGATCAAGAGGTTCAAATCCACTTGTCGCAGTTTCTCTAGACGCATACAGGATATGACCATTATGCATAATCCGTATGCTGAATGAAAATCATCTATAGGAGCGTGACGGGGGCTGTAGGGCGCAGAAAGAGGAGAACGCGATGACACAAAAGCAACAAACTGAGAATCACAGGGAGCTTTCCGGGAAACGAATTGTAGTACTCGGCGGGTCGTCCGGCATCGGGTTAGCAGTGGCACAGCAAGCGGTGGCTCAAGGGGCAACGGCAATCATTGCATCCAGCAATGCGGAACGGGTTAAACAAGCGGTCGCAACGCTCGACGAAAAAGCGGAAGGGTACGCGCTTGATCTCTCGAAGGAGGGCGACATTCATAGTTTCTTTCAGAAGATCGGTGATTTCGATCACTTGGTCTTCACTGCCGGCGACACGCTGCAATTGAATGAGCTTGCAGCGACGGACCTTACCAAAGCTCGGCATGCTTTTGAGTTGCGATTTTGGGCTGTTCCGGCTGCGGTGAAGTACGCAAGCCCGCATATCCGCAAGGACGGCTCGATCGTGCTTACAACCGGAGTGGCCGGCCAGCGCCCACACAAGGGATGGACAGTGGCCGCAAGCGTCTGCGGGACCATCGAAGCCTTGACGCGTGCCTTGGCGGTGGAGTTAGCACCCATTCGGGTCAACGCGGTATGTCCTGGCGTGGTTCGAACGAACCTCTGGCAAAACATGAATGCGGACGCAAGGGAGCAGCTGTACGAAAGCATTGGCAAGAGTCTGCTCGTGGGCCGCGTCGGCGAGGCATGTGAGATTGCGCGCGCCTATCTCTTCCTCATCCAGGAGGGATACAGCACGGGGCAGATCGTGGTGTTAGATGGCGGAGCGGTACTCGTCTAGGCGCCTTGCGCCTGATGAACAGTTCCAGGTTAGGAGTCGGCCGGACCGCGGATGCGCCCCGCGTCTAGCGACAAGCATCAAATGAAGCAAGGAGTGAGGTAGATGAGGGTTGCAGTTAACGTACTTGAGTCTGACACCGATCCGCGCGTGGCGGTGCAACATCAGCCGGCTCTCATGATGGCGTTGCGGACTGGTTCCCTTGAAGTGGGCTCGTGCTGTTCTGAGAGGAAGAGTTTTGCTTTTGGCGCGGGCGAGATGTGCTTGGTGCCCCGTCATGTCGAGACATGGCTTCGAACGGATGACTTGCAGTTTTTGTATTTGTCCGTCGACATCTCGGACGCCGCAATAGCGGCAGCCTGCGATGGAACAGCGGGCGACGTGGAATTGCGCAGAGTGGGAAAGCTTGCTGACGCACGAGTCGGTGCGCTGGCCGCGGCCGTGAATGCGGAGAGAGTTGCGGGCTTTCCGAGTGGCCGGCTCTTTCTGGATTCCGTCGAGCAGGCGCTCGCCGTCGCGCTGGTCGACAGTTACGCAGTGCGGCACCGTTCAGTGCAGACGCACCGAGGCGGGCTAGGTTCCGCTCGTTTGCGCAGGATCAAAGAGTTCGTAGACGCCAAAATCGAAGACGAGTTGACGCTTTGTGAGATGGCCCAAGCGGTCGAGCTGAGCGCTGCTCATTTCTCGCGGATGTTTCGCAAGTCAACCGGCGAAACCCCGCATCAATTTCTCCTGCGTCAGAGGGTAGAACGCGCAAAGACGATGTTGCGCTCCGCGGATGAGCGAGTACTGGATGTAGCCGTGGCCTGTGGCTTCAAAAGCCAACAGCATTTTGCGCAGGCCTTCCGTCGCGTGTGTGGAATTAGCGCTACAAAGTATCGCCAGGACTTTCTGGACCACGAATGACGTACGCTCGCGAACGCGTAAATTCCTAGCCGCACTACATCAGCTGACATTCGCAGCTCATCGCTCTTTGCATCCGTGTCTCTGTGTCGCCCGTGCTTGTCGTTGTCTCCTTCATGGCAGACCGCTAGATGAACGTCTGATCTGTTTGATTCCGGTCTCTGGCGTCAAGAATCCAAAGAATTGAGCAAGATTCCTACCAGAGGAGCAGATTTTCTAACAACCCCTTTTTCCGCACGCTGTTTACTTACTGAGTTGTGAGATCACCAAGGCGAACAAGCCATAGCATGCCTCACATTAGAAGGAGCATTGAGATGAGTTCGAACCATGGAGAACAATCAGCGGTGGATTTCGTGGAGCGCGTTCGTGGGAATCAACGGAAGCTCAGGGATGGTCTCACGTCGCAGTACGACTTCATCGTCTGTGGGTCAGGTTCCTCCGGATCAGTAGTTGCGCGCCGCCTAGCCGAAGATCCCGACGTCAGCGTGCTCTTGCTCGAAGCAGGCGGCAGCGACGAGGTGCCGAGCGTGACAGAGGCGGCTCGCTGGGTTGAAAACCTGGGGACCGAGCGCGATTGGAATTTTGTGGGACGACCAAATCGACACCTCAAAGGACGTTCCATGCCGCTAAGTATGGGCAAGGTTCTGGGCGGGGGATCGAGCATCAATGGGCTGGGTTGGGCACGCGGACATAAGAACGATTGGGATTTCTTCGCATCCAAGTCCGGCGACACAGGATGGAACTATGAGTCCGTACTGGACATCTACCGCCGGATCGAAGATTGGCAGGGAGCACCAGACCCCACGCGTCGCGGAACCGGCGGTTTGGTTTTCGTACAGTCCGCGCCTGATCCGAATCCGATCGCCCCTGCCATGGTGGAAGGAGCGCGTTCCATTGGGATGCCGACCTTCGATAGCAACAATGGCCGTCTGATGGAAGGCGGCGGCGGGGCCTCTATCATCGATGTGCGCGCACGCGACGGAAAGCGCCTATCCGTCTTTCGAACTTACGTCTTCCCTTACATGGACCGGCCCAATCTCACTGTGCTCACGCACGCATTGGTTACCAAGCTTACCTTTAAGGGAAAGCGAGCCACCGGTGTGGAGATCGCTTTTGACGGAAAAATCCAACGGATTACGGCTGAACTCGAGATTGTTCTTTCGTTGGGCGCGATGCACTCGCCAAAGGTGTTGATGCTTTCTGGCATTGGCGATGAAGCTGAGCTACGACGTCTGGGCATACCGGTCGTCCAGCATCTTCCCGGTGTGGGACAGAACTTTCAGGATCATTTTGGTATTGGCTGTGTCTGGGAGTATCAACAACCAGTCGCTCCCCGCAACAATGGAGGCGAGGCAACGTTCTTCTGGAAGAGCAATCCTGGTCTTGACACTCCGGATTTGCAGACCTGCCAGGTAGAAGTTCCGCTATGCAGCGCCGAGACTCGCGCCAAGTTCAACCCACCCGCGGCTTCTTGGACGTTGTATGGAGGTGTCGTACGGCCGAAGAGCCGAGGTCAGATTCGCTTGACCGGACCCAACCCCGACGACCCTATACAGATCGAGGCCAACACACTGTCCCATCCGGACGACCTGAAGGCCGCAGTAACCTGCGTGGAACTTTGTCGTGAGATCGGTAATTCGGCTGCGCTCCGACCCTTCACAAAACGCGAAGTCATGCCTGGCAACTTGAGAGGAGCAGCACTAGAAGACTTCATTCGCGATGCGGCCTCCACTTACCACCATCAGACGTGTACCGCGAAAATGGGGAGCGATTCGATGTCGGTCGTAGATGGTCAACTTAAGGTCTATGGGATCGAAAACCTTCGCATTGCAGACGGCTCGATCATGCCGCGCGTGACCACCGGCAATACCATGGCCGCTTGCGTCGTCATCGGCGAACGCGCCGCTGAAATCCTCAGGGAGGAAAACAGCCAAAGCATGGTTCCCGATTCCATTAACCTGAGAAATGAACGGAATTAATCGCCAGAAGCGACACCAAGAGAGAGGGGCCTGCGCGAACTTGTCCGAAGTAATACCGATCTAGCAGGCAGACACAGTGCCGAGAGATGTAGATGAAAGGAGGCCAGAATGAGTGACATATCAATTCAGACGTTATCGCCGCAAGAAGTCGTGTCGGCGGTGCTGAGGCAGCTGAACCAAGAACAGATTGAGGACGCCGTCGCTTGTTTCACCACGGATTTTCGGTATAAGGATCACGGCATTGGATTAGAGTTTGGGGACAAAGAGCGTTTGACCGAATTCTTCCGGAAAACACGGGAGCTTTATCCAGATTACTTTCTGCAGGCTGACCAGGCGTTCGTGATTGGCGAGCATGTGATCACGCAGTGGACACTTCAAGTCACTATCACCGAGCCTTTCTACGCTGGACTCACCCGAAGGATTCCTATTTCGATAGCTGGAGTCTCGATCGTACGTACTGATAACGGCACAATTGTTGACTGGGCCGATTACTACGACGGTTTGACCTCCCGGCGCACTGCCCTGGCCGCACACTTTACGGAACGGGTCGAATACTAAAGTGGGAAAGTTGTCGGCTGGCTACGTTGTTCTTCATTAGCTCAGGCGCATATGAAACAACAGCACGAACGAATGCGAGAACGCTGCAAGGACAATTTCCTATGACAAACTCAGCAACGAAGAGCGCGATTATTACCGGCGCCTCTGGTGGAATCGGAGGCTCAATCGCAAAACGACTGGCGAAAGATGGATTTTCGGTGGTCGTGCACTACGTGGGAAAACCGGCCCCAGCACAAGCAGTTGTCGCAGATCTCAAGGCTGCAGGCGGACAGGGCATCGCTCTGCAAGCAGATGTGACAAATGCCGCGGACGTGGAGCGGCTTTTCAAGGAGTCGATGGACGTCTTCGGCAGACCCGATGTGGTGGTTCATTGTGCGGGCATCATGCCCCTCTTTCCGATTGTCAGCGGAGACGTGGCCGCCTTCGACAAGGTGATCGCGACCAACTTGCGCGGAACCTTCTTGGTATTCGCGCAGGCGGCACAACATGTTCCTGATGGCGGGCGCATCATGGCTTTCTCCAGCAGCGTTCTCGCCAAGTCCTTCCCGACTTACGGTGCCTACATCGCTTCCAAGGCGGGAGTCGAGGGTCTGGTTCACGTGCTTGCCAACGAACTGCGTGGCAGAAACATCACGGTCAATGCGGTGGCGCCGGGCCAGGTGCTAACGGACCTGTTCCTGAAGGGCAAGACCGACGCACGGATCGACGAATTAAAAAAGATGAATCCGCTCGAACGGCTCGGCCTGCCAGAAGACATGGCAAATCTAGTGTCATTCCTTGCCGGTCCTGAGGGCGGCTGGATTAACAGCCAGGTGTTGCGTGCCAATGGCGGCTTCGCCTGATTTAGAAAACCGATTCGTTTAAGGAGAAGAACACAATGTCAACTCGAAGTAGCTTTAAGCCACAACACGAGATTTCAGTCCAGTGCGTTCGGAACGGCCGCGCGAAACGACTGCTCCTCCATCGATCCCCCATCCCAATCGCGAGCAAGCGCTAAAAAGGGCTCGTCTGACCGCGGGGTTTCCGAATATCGTGAAACCGCCAAAGAGTCGACTGTTCCAGGCGGATAAAGCTCTCTGACCCTGTGGCTGGCGCAGAACTTGCAAGCGTCACTGAAACCCAGAAAGATGGTCTTGAGCAGGCGGTCCAGGCCGCAAACGCAGCGTTTCCCATTTGGAGCAGCAAGACCTGGAACGAACGAAGTGTTCTTCTTGCAAATGCCTTCGAAGAGCTCAAGGCGCATACCGACGAGCTGCGCACGATCCTAACAGCGGAGAACGGCCGGCCTTATCGCGTGGCGCAATGGGAGATCATACGGTTGTTCGATACCTATGTCCCGACGCTGCTTCGGGTGAAATTGCAGGAAACGTACTTCTAGAGCTAATGAAAGAAGGAGCCAGCTTCCGCTCTTCCGGTGTGTTTACGAAGCATGTCCTGAAGCGGCTCGCGTGCAAGATTCGGCGAGATGTTTCATAGGAAAGATAACGGTGCCAACGCTTACGAGATCAATCATGCCGAACAAGGTTGGTACTCGGACCTTCTCCCGACCATTTGCAGTCGGAGGCGAGGGCCTGCAATCACTCAAAAACCGCGGTAAGAGAATCCTGGTGATCTCTGCTGCGATGTTACTTGCCATCGCGGGCGGATACTTCGCGAGAAATGCGTTCCGCTACGAACATACCGATGATGCGCAAGTTCACGGCCATGTTATGCCGCTTGGCGCTCGAATCAACAGGTATGTCAATGACGTGTTTGTCAGTGAAGGACAGCTTGTTCGTGCTGGCAAAGCTCTGGTGACCATCGTATGGCCGCAAGTGGAAAGGCCGTGTCACGAATCTGGGTTCGACTCGCTCCGCTGCTGCTTTCCGCCGCGCACCGCGGTCAAATGCGATTTGCACTGGAATCCGCTTCACAACTTTCCGATATCGATAACTACCTTTCGCGTGCCAAACTCAAAGGTTAAGGAACTGCTTGTTCTGACATCTCCCCGATGCCGCGCTATAATCGGATTACTCGACATTCTTGTCGACATCGGCGTTCCTGCCGAGAAGGAGGTGATCCAGTGAGGTACGGTTTACGTTGACGCAGTAGAGGAGGCGCTTGTGAGATACACCGAGCGCCTCTCTCCTTTTTTCTCCGCCCATCCGAATTCCCTGTGCGCTTTGAACAGACGTCTCAAGCCTCAACGTGTTAGCTTGTTCCAAGGATCCGGCAACAAGAGAATTTCGGATCCTGCGTCGAATCCATGTGGGAGCACAGAATGTCTTCATCAACGGCAGGAAAACACGCGGGCCCGAGCGCGGCGAGTAACCAACCTGCGATCGCCGAGCCTACGTTTGCCGAACGAGCGCGTACCTTGGTGTATCTGAACCGAGTTGGGAGTCTCTCGACACTTTCACGTAAACAACAGGGGTTCCCCTTCGGATCCGTCATGCCATATGGATTGGACGACCACGCGAATCCTGTCTTCCTCATCAGCACGATGGCCATGCACACTCAAAATGTGCAGGCAGACCCGCGTTCCAGCTTGTTAGTCACTCAGCCTGATGCCATCGGCGATCCCTTGGAGGCGTCCAGGGTTACGTTGATAGGAAATATTCTGCCGGTGCCTGTGCCGGAGGTGGCTGAAGCACGGAAACTCTACCTGACGCGTCACACCAACAGCAAATACTGGGTGGACTTTGACGACTTTTCCTTTTACCGCATGGATGTGGTGGACGTTTACTATGTCGGTGGCTTTGGCGTGATGGGCTGGGTCCCTGCCTCGGAATATTACAGCGCGCAGCCAGACCCGCTGGCTGAAACTGCAACCGAGATTATCCAGCACATGAATACCGATCACGGGGATGCGCTCGTCCTACTCGCCCGAACATTTGCTGGAATCGAGTCTCAGGAAGTGGTGATGACTTCGGTCGATCGTCTCGGCTTTCACCTACGCTTGAAGACCCAAGATGGCACGCGAGGCGCCCGCATCGCATTCTTGCGGGAGGTGAGCAGTCCGGCGGAAGCCAGAGAAGTGCTAGTGAAAATGGTAGGGCAAGCGCGGCGAATGTAGCAACCGTGTGACGCTCTAGATTTTAAGTAGAGCTTGCTGGATGCAATTCAGGTGCCGTCGTGTCAGACACTGAGAAGAAGGTACCGAGTCTTGAAGAGATAGAACTGCGTGCATACGAAGTTTTTTTGAAACGGGGCGACGCAGACGGTGTTGCGCTGGAAGTAGAGCCGGATTCGTGGATGAACCTGCTGCGCCTCGCCGCATAAAGATGTTATTCGCGACTCGCCATCACTGGCACCCTACGCTCTGTGGTGAGCCCGCCAGGCCACCAGTTCCAATCGCCTGCAATACGAAGGAGCGCGGGACCAATCACAATACGAACCAGCGTCGCGTCAATCAACACGGCGACCGCTAACGTAAATCCGATCATCTTGACCACCAGGAAATCTCCGAAAGTGAATGCCGCAAACACCACGATCATGATCGCGGCGGCGCTCGTAATCAGGCCTGCGGTTCTAGCCAGACCCTCCGGGATCGCATCCATTTCACTCAGCCCGCTCCTTCTGGCTTCGAGAACGCGTGCGACCAGAAATACCTCGTAATCCATGCTTAATCCGAAGACGATTGCGAAGGCGACGATCGGAACAAGGGGAAACACGCTACCGGTTCCCCCAGGGACTCCCAGGAACCTGCTTCCGTGTCCGTCCTGGATCACGAAAACCAATGCTCCGAAGGCTGCCGCCACCGAGAACAGATTGAGTGCGATGGCCTTCACGGCGGCAAAGATCGATCGGAACCCGCAGAGCAGAGCAAAGAGCGTCCCGCCCACCACCAGCGCCATCACGGGCGGAAAGCGCTCTCTGATAATCGTCTCATAATCAGCGTTGAGTGCCGGGATGCCGCCAACGAGAAGCGTTGCGCCAGGCACACCGGTAAGAGCTGGCGCGCCGCTCCTACGTAGCTCCCGCACCCAGTTGACCTGGTCGCGCAGGGAGACCGAACTCGCAGGTAACACCTCAAGCAGCGCCGCCCGTCCGTCACTACTCAGAAACGTGCGACGCGTCTCCCGCGAAAGATCAGTGAGGGAAGCTCGGTTGCTCTGCGCAAGGGTAGTGATAGAAATTACGCGGTCACAGCGAGGATCGGTCGCGAGGCGCTTGGTGAGACGATCCACCGCATTCCACCCCGCGTCGGTTTGCGCGATGGAATCCGTTGGAAGCTCGACAATGACGCGCAACGATTCAACCACGCCACCCCGATTCATCCGTTCGAGGGTGTGGAGAGCATGAACTGATTCCGCCGCCTGCGGAAGCCAATCCCCTCGGGGGAGACTGGTATCCAGTCGTCTGACCTGCCACGCGAGCAGAAGCAAAGGCGTACCTGCCACAACGAGGGCAAGCCAGGGATGCGCGACAATCGTCTTTCCCCATTGCCGCCAGCGATGTCCCGTTCGTGCGGCCCGCTGCGCATCCAACCTTGGAGTAAAGGGCATTCGGCCAAGATCAATCCGAGGACCGAGCAATACCAGCACTGCCGGAACGAGGGTGTTTGTAAGCAACACACTCATTCCTGTCACCAAGAATCCCGCGACACCGATGGAACGGATTTCACTGATCGGAACCGTCAAAAGGGCCAGAAATCCGATGGCTACCGTTGCGGCTGAAATCAAGAGCGTGCGACCTGCCTGACGTGCTGCGATCTGCCCGGCAGTGGGCCCGTCGTTCCCAGCGGCTATCGCTTCCCGGAAGCGGCTAATCATCAGTAGCGCGTAATCGATTCCCAGGCCCAGGCCAAGCATGGTGGCCAAATTCTGAACCAGAATGGACAAGTGCCAGCGCTGGGCAAGAAATCCCGTAATCGCCAGAGTGGTTGCAATCGCAAGCTGGCCAACCGCCAACGGAATCAGGGCGGCCATCAGGCTTCCAAAAGCCACGAGCAGAAGCACGAGGGTCGCGGGGATCACCAGGCTTTCGCCGCGATGCACGTCGGCGGCACTCGCTTTCCGAATATCGAAATTCAGTGGAATCTCGCCTGTGAGTTCGAGCTTCACCCCCGGATAGCGGCCCCGCAGTTGGTTTTCAAGCGAGCTTGCTAGCTGGTGAAGCTCCGGAACAAGCGACTCGATTGGACCGCCGGTCGAAGTGAGTCCGACGAGAACAAACGTTCCGCCTTCCCGGCCCAGAAAAATCGGATCGCGCAACTCGAGGTAGGACACCACTCCTAAAACTCCGGGTTGCTCTCTCAGTGCCGCCACGATGGTTTCTAACGCTTGCCCGCCTTGCTCCGAGTCCGCAGGTGGGAGTCCCTCAATCACCAGGACAACGCGGTCCACAAACGGCGAACGA
>Ga0210399_10004273_pt1 | contig 11086 bp, 4 predicted proteins | sample IncBWC14MmetaG_FD_150865 | JGI IMG/M metagenome (GOLD analysis project Ga0210399, IMG submission 150865) | Forest soil microbial communities from Barre Woods Harvard Forest LTER site, Petersham, Massachusetts, United States - Inc-BW-C-14-M | ecosystem: Environmental > Terrestrial > Soil >...
CATGGATGCAGCCGTAATGCCGGAGCCGCAGTATCGGTTGATGGTTACGCCGGGCGTGCCGACGCCGAAGCCGGCTTCGAGAGCGGCATTGCGCGCAATGTTGTGACCGGTCGCGCCCTCGGGCAAACCACAACCAAGAATGACATCTTCGACTTCACCGGGATCAATCCGCGCGCGCTTGACGGCGTTTTGCAAGACGTGCGCAGCCATGGGAATACCATGTGTTTGGTTGAGTGCGCCGCGGCCGGCCTTGGCAATGCCGGTGCGGCAATAAGAAACAACGGCGACGTCCTTCATGCGACCTCCCAAGCCTGCAGCGTTGAAGCCGGATTTCCGAACTTGCGACACTCCAATTCGATCCACAAGCAAAAATCGTCAGATCGCTCGTCGAGGCCGCGACCCTTCGTAGGTCGAATTGCAAAGATCGAAACGGAAGTCGGTCATCATCCTCAACTCGCGAATGCTTTGGTTCGAGTATCGGACGGCTTTGAACTTTCCAAGTAGCTTGGTGAAGCTTCACTTACCGCGCTCGGAGAACGACAGCATTGTTGACGGAAGCGAGATAGTGCACGCGTTGAACCCCGGGGTCGTCCATTTCCTTCAATAGTTCATCGGCGGTGAATTTCGAAACCTTGCGGTGCGGGCCGAAGGTCGGCACCACCGTCTTCGACCAGATATGCACCTGGGCGTCGACGATCTTCATGGCGTTTCCCTTTTTGGATTGTTCATGCCTTTAAAGACCATCATGCCCAAGCTGCCAAAAAGCGACAATCCGGAACCGGGCAACCGGCATTTCCGAAATTACCCCCGAACCGGACATGACGCGGACATGCCAAAATCGACGCGAGTGACCCAGAGCTGAACTCGCGGCCGGGGCGCCCGTTCTTTGAGGCTTACGGGCGCAACCTCACGACGCAGTGTCTGTGTTCGCCGGCAGGGTGAACTGAAACGTCGCACCGGGCCCCTCGTTGCCGGAAGCTGACAATCGTCCGCCGTGAGCTTCGATAATCGACCGGCAGATCGACAGCCCAAGCCCCAAACCGCCCGGTTTCGTGGTGTAGAAAGCCTCGAACACGCGCTCACGAGCCGCCGGCGCGAAACCTGGACCTGAATCTCGCACCTCGACTGACACGCCATCCGGTTCGTTGCGGCTGCTGACGAGCAATTCCCGCTCATCTTCGCCAATGTCGCGCATCGCTTCGATGGCATTGAGGATCAAGTTAAGTAGTACCTGTTGCAGCTGGACCCGATCTCCCTGGACACGCGGCAAGCCCTCCGCCAACTGCGTCCGCACCGACACGCTATTGTTTGCGGCCTCCGTACGGGTGAGAGCAATAACCTCGAGGATGGCATCGTTGATCTCTACGGCGTCTTTTCGTGCGGGCGCCTTCTTAATGAGCGCGCGGATTCGCCCGACGACCTCGCCTGCGCGAATCCCCTCCTTGACAATCAGGGAGAGCGCGTCATCCACCTCATGAAAATTTGGCGGCTCCGCGCTTAGCCAGCGCCGGGCGGCTAACGCGTATGTGACTGCCGCTGTGATCGGCTGGTTCACTTCATGGGTGATCGAGGCCGTCAACTGGCCCGTCGTCGCGACGCGGTTGGCGTGCGCGAGCTCCAGTTGCACCTCGCGATATCGCCGCTCGCTTTCGCGAGCTTCTGCCTCTACTGTCCGCAACGATGCCTCTGCTTGTTGCGCGCGTATGATCGCCGTCACATCGGTGCCGGTGCCGCGATAACCGCGGAATTCTCCATTGGCGTCAAACACTGGCTTGCCGCTAACCTTCACGTATAATGGAGCGCCGCTGCCGTCCACGGAGCAATATACGAAGTTGTGGAATGGCTTGCGTGAATCGAGAGTTGCCCAAACAAGCCGCCACTTCTCCGGTTCGGTTTCAAGGTCGCGAGCGTGCTCCCAACACAACGTACCGATTCGATCCGCCGGGTTCGAACGAAACGCATTCTCGGTCAACAGCGTGAATTTGTAGTCCGGACCGATTTCCCACAGCCAATCGGAAGCGGTTGCGGCAAAGTCGCTGAACTTCGCTTCGCTTTCCCGCAATGCTTGCTCGGCGCGCTTGCGCCCCGTCAGATCGAGTACGAATGCGACGCCTTGATTACCGCCCTCTTCAAATGTTGCCCCGCCAATCAGCACGGGCACACGGCTACCGTCTTTTCTCGTGTATTCCTTTTCGAATGTCTCGAACCGGCCGCTGCTTTTTTGCTGTTCGATCCTTGCGTTATTCCTGTCGCGCCAGTCTGGCGGCGTCAGCTCCGCCCACCTTATGCGGCCCGAAACCAGATCTTCGCGATCGTAGTTCACCATGCGAAGAAATTCGTCGTTGGCCTCAAGAATGCGACCATCGAAATCCCAGATGAAAATTCCGATGATGTTGGAATCGACCAGGCGCCGGATTTTGGTCTCGCGCTCCCCGACGTCGCGGTACAAATGGGCATTCTCCAATGCGATCGCGGCCTGCGAGGCGAGCAGTTTTAGGAGCGAGATCCGGGCGGGCGCGAAGACGCGAGGCGTCAGGTTATTTTCGAGGTAGAGCACGCCTATGAGTTTGGCCTGATGGAGCAGCGGCAGGCAGAGAATGGATCGGGCCTGGCGCTGACGGATATAGGAATCGACGCCAAACGGGGACTGGGCCGCGGCATCGTCTAGAATAACAATCTCGCGGGTGCGCAGCACGTAGTGCAGCACCGACTCGGGCAGCACGCGTTCGGTCACGGCCTCGTCGACCAGACCTACGGTCACCGTATCGCCGCTGGTCGTCGCTTCCGCTTCAATGCGAGGCTCTTGCCCGCGCGGCATAATCAACAGCGCTCGGTCGGCACCTGCCTGCGCCATTGCAGTACGCATGAGCGTATCGATCAGATTTTCGAGCACGATCTCACTTGAGACGGCTTGCGAAACCTTGATCATCGTCGCGAGGTCGAGGTGTTCAACCGGCGCACCGATGGTGCTCGTCGGGCCGGGAAGTGAGTCTTCCTGTCTGAGGTCTGGGTACGTCTCGTCGAGTTGTCGCACCTTTCCAACGGCTCCCCAACGGAGATAACCGTAACGGGCGTTCCGCAGATACAGTTCCGCGATCTGCTTGAACCCACGCGCCGCGTAAAAGCGCCAGGCCAGTTCGTAAGCGACCGCCTCATTGTGAATAAAGCCATTTGCACGAGCCGAGCCGATCGCCTGCTCGTAGAGACGCTCAGCATCGAGCTCGCGGCCTTCGATCCGGGCGATCTCTGCGCCCACAATCGCAACGCGGTTCTCGAAATTCTCGGGGCAGTTCCGCGCCCAAAGGTCGAGCTGGTTGTAGTGGGCTTTTAAAGCCCCGAAATGCTGCCGTTTTTGATCGGGAGGCGCCAAATCCCAGGATGCCGCGCGGGAAAGCGCGCTATAGAAGCAAAACTCCACCGTCTCCCAACGTGAAGGGGATGTCCAAAGCAACCGTTGCGCCTTCGATGAGGCATCCATGGCCGCGGTATGGTCGCCCGCAAGATAGCGCGCCTGCAATTTCCGGATCCAGTACCAGCACGCGGCCATCGCCAGCACCGGGTTGCTGGATAAATGTTGTTCCATCCGAGGCTCGTCCATATCCCCATCGTCGAGGCAGCCGAATTTCGGGGTCAAGCCGCGGAGCGTCCGAATCAGCGCAAGCTGCGCCGTGACGATGTCAATGACGAGGCCGAAGCGTCCCTTTCTCAGAAACGCGAGAGAATCCTCGGCTTCACGCTGCACGTCCACAAGCTGTTCGCCCGACGCGAGAAGATTGCCGACAAGGAGGCTACGGCTAGACGCCCAGGTAAGGTCACCCATTTCGTTCGCGGCATCAAAGGCGCGACGTATGAGATCGCGACCGGCCCGGACATGTCTCGTCCAGGGCATGATGATATTTCCGAAAACCGCATACACGCGCGCGCGGAAGCGCTTCAATCCACGCTGCTCGACGAGGTCATAGCCGAGCTGACCAAATCCCAATGCTGTGCTGCTGTAGTTGCCGAAAAGCGGACCGGCAATCATGGCAAGACCCAGATAGGCAACGCAGGAGCCGTCGCTGTTGCCGTGCTCGAGGCTGAGATTCACCATCCGGCAAATGATAAGGGGAGGTAGATTGTCGTCGCAGTAGTGCGCCGGTACGATGATCTCGTTCAGGACGTGCATGGTGTTGAGGACATTCGGGTTGGTCATCAACGGCAAGTCAAGGAGTTCGTCGACTTTTCGGCTTCCGAGCTGGGACCAGATCCGATCGTACTCCCTCACTACTTCCTCGCGAGTCGGGTGCATCGACCAATCGGTGCCGCCGTTCCGCAAATATTCGAGAGCGACCTCCACACCGCGGTCGCTCTGATCCAAAGTGGTGTAAAGCGTCACACGCAAACCTGTGACGAGCGCGATATCGTGAGCGCGTTTGGCACGTTGCGCCAGCATAGAAAGCCGGTTCTCCGCCGCTACCATGTCGGCAGTCAGCAATTCACACTCGGCCATGTTAGATTCGATAGCGAAGATCAGATCGTACTCTTCGTCCCAGGCCTCATCGGTTAACAACGCCCGGGCAGTGCCGAGGTACGAAAGCGCTGAGGTGTATGCTGTCGAGCTCTTGGCGCGCTTGCCCGCGATGAGATTCAATTCGGCGAGACGCTTACCTTCCTCGGCCGACGAGATGAGCTGAGATCCACGGTTCAGCTGATTTACGAGGTCAAAGATCCTCTCCTCCAGCTGCTCGGGAGGAGTGTGCGCGGCGAGTAGCCTCCCTATTCGCACATGGGTCTCGGCGCGTACGTTTTCCCGGATTAGGGAGTACGCTGCTTCCTGGACCCGGTCGTGGACGAATGTGTAGGACTGCTCCGTGCGAAAAATGAGACCCGCTCGAACCGCTTCCCAAAGCTGGCCATGCATTTCCTCCGACTGCTGCGAAACCATCTCTAGCAGGGCGCACTCCGCGCTGTTTCCCATGCACGCAAGAAGCTGTAAGGCGTGCTTCGTTTCGACCGGCAAGCGGTTCAACTTGCCGACCACAAGGTCGACGACATTGTCGGTATAACCCTTGGCGCGAATGCTGTTCAGGTCCCAGGACCATCGCCCTTCACCATAATCGAATGTGAGCAGACCCTCCTCGACAAGTACAGAAATCAACTGAATGGCGAAGAATGGATTGCCCGCCGTCTTCTCATGGATCAGTTCTGCCAGCGCGGTGACGCGTTCGGGTTCGCAGTGAAGCGAATCCCCAATCAACCGTCCCAGGTCTTCACGCGCGAGAGGCGCTAGGATAATTTCGTGCACGACCGCGCCCGCCTTGCGGATCGCTTCGAGCTTGCGGATCAGAGGATGGGCGGAATTGACCTCGTTATCCCGGTAAGCCCCGATCAACATCAGATGCTGCACGTCCGGCTGGGTCAACAAATCCTCCAGCAGGTCCAGCGTTGCCGAGTCGAGCCATTGCAAATCGTCGAGGAACAGCGCCAGCGGGTGCTCCGGCCGGGCGAACACGGCGAGAAAGCGCCGGAAAACCAGCTGAAAGCGGCGTTGCGCGTCGTGGGGCGGCAGCTCAGGGATCGGCGGCTGGTCACCGACGATGAGCTTCAGCTCCGGAACCAGGTCTATGATAAGCCGCCCGTTCGGGCCTAATGCTTCGTGAAAAGCCTCGCGCCATCCAGCCAACTCCGGATCGCTCTTGCCAACCAGTGGTCGGATCAAGCTCTGAAAGGCTTGCGCCAGGGTCGAATAGGGGATGTCACGCTTGTACTGGTCGAACTTGCCTGATGCGAAGAGCCCGCGCGGTCGAACAAGCACTCTATGCAGTTCATTGACGACCGAGGATTTTCCGATGCCGGAATATCCGGAGACCAGCACCAGCTCCGCCGCGCCGTTGTTGACCATGCGGTCAAAGCAAGCGAGCAAGGTCTCTATCTCGCGCGCCCTTCCGTACAACTTCTCGGGAAGCAGCAGCCGATCGGGCGCGTCGTGTTCGCCAAGCGCAAAGGGGTCGATGCGCCCTTTACGCTCCCGTTCGGCAAGACAGTGCCGAAGATCACTCTCGACGCCAGCTGCCGTCTGGTAGCGCTCCTCGGCGGTCTTCGCGAGCAGCTTCATGATGATTTCGGAGACCGGAGCGGGGATATTCTTCGACCGTTCACTGGGCGGCAGCGGCTTTCTGGCGATATGGCAGTGCACCCACTCCATCGGATCGGCCGCCGTGAACGGCAGGGAGCCCGTGAGCATCTGGTAGAACGTGACGCCGAGCGCGTATAGGTCGCTGCGGGAATCGATCGAACGATTCATCCGTCCGGTTTGTTCCGGCGCCATGTAGGCGAGCGTGCCCGCAATCACCTCTGGCGGGGCGGGGGCTTGGCGCTCGCGCGGCAGACGCGAGGCAATGCCGAACCCCGTCAGCCACACGCCGCTGCTTGCCGATTCCACCAGGATATTTGCCGGCTTGATGTCCTTATGGATGAGGCCACGCTCATGCACATGGCGGAGCGCACCCGCGAGCGGGATCGCGATGCGCAGGAAATGCGATACGTCCAGTGGCCGGCCAAGCAGTCGATCGAGCGGCGTACCGCCGGGATCCTCAAGCACCAGCGTCATGCGGTCGTTGTAGCGCGTCAGCGCGACTGGTCGCGCCGCCCAGTCAGCGTCAAGTTCTCCCTTGAGCGCATATTCGTGTTCAAGCCGCTCGATGCAACCGAGCGATGTTTCTTCCGCCGCAACCAGCAAGATCGGCGCCAAGCCGTTGCCAGAGCCCCGGTATAGAGCGATGTCGCCCTCCCGCAGCGACGAGAATACGTAGCCCGAGAGCTCGCTCAAGAAGGCCTCCTGGCAGGAGGATTACTTTAAGGCATTGATTAGGTTACCTTGCTTTTGCCCGTCAACCCAAAAACAGGCACCCAAAAATGCGATCGGTGCCATATTGTGGCTAGACGAGAACCTCGCGGGCCTCTTGCTTATAGAGCCGAGACGCTTGGGCAAGGAAGAATGCACCGACGAAGAGATCGAGAAATCAACTGACTTCCGGTGATGGGAAGTGCGTGATTTGGCTTGGTGGGCGCACCAGGGCTCGAACCTGGGACCCGCTGATTAAGAGACAGCCGCGGGATAAGAACAGTCAATGACTTGCCGGTCGCACCCCTGGGTTTATCCGGCCGAAAAATGGGCATTCGTCGCACGATCATAATGCTTCGTTGCTGACATTAGTTTCGTCAGTCTGCATGGAGGCGTCTCGCTATTGGCGATGTGGCTTCGGCTTCCCGTTGCAATCATGTTCAACAACCGCATCGTTGGTTTTTGCGTTTGGCGCTAGTCCGCCTTTTCCAGCAGACGGCGTTGGATCAACCAGCGCGCGCCGCGGCTCCAGGCCGAGTTGGCTCCCGCACGCAGGTCAGTTTGCTCGACATCGACCAGCGCGCCTGATTGAGCGTCGCGAATTTTATAGGTTACCGCGTAATCTGTGCGGCTGATGCGCGTGACGATCCCGAGCATGGACTGATCGGCGTTGAGGCCGGCGGCAATTTTGGCTTCGCACCCTCCGCAATATCGCAATTTGCCCGCCTTGGCCGCTTCGTCCTTCACCTCGGTGACGTCGACCAATTGGTAGCGCCCCGATGCCGCGATCAGCCGAAGCGCCTCTTCCGTTGAAAGCCGCAATTGCTCGCGGTCGATGTCGTCCGGGGGAATGTAGGCCGCGGCCGCACTGAAATCCTCCAATTCAAACGGAAAAACTGCCAGCTTGATCGGCCGCTTCGCGCTGGAATCTTCCGCCCCGGCCACTGCGAACCTAACAAGGGCCAGTACCGCAGCGAGGAGTAAAGCAATGCCGCCAGCGAACACGGACGCGCGACCGGCGCTGAGACAGGTCATGGCGTTTTCCTCCTATCGTTTTGTGCCGTTGCCGCGATGGCGGTCCGGCAGGATTCCGTATACGCCGCGCAACCTAGCGAAAACCCAGCCGGATGGGGAAGGTTCGATTGAGCCACTTGCCAGTTATTTACGGGAGCCGGCCGTCACGCCCTAGTCGCTCGCGGCGAACCGAGCGCCGGCTCCGCCACAGCTCCTCCGAGGTCTCAGCCCACGGCGGCCAGCTCGTTCAATGCCGCCGTCTTCAGGCGCTTCTCGCGTGTCCAGACAGGACGCGCCTCGCTCACTCCACTGCGCCGGCTACATCAAGGTCGTGAACCTCAAACGGCACGCCTGCCGCTCGCAGCACCGCCGTAACCCGATCCGAAACCCCGCGCGGGACCGCCACCGCTAAGAGCTTTCGCGCACGGGTGACTCCGACATAAACTACACGCTTGCTCTCAAACTCATGCCGCGCTTCCCAGTTCGCAACCATCTCGCCCGTAAAACCGTCTTGTCCACGGTCGGGCGGCACCACCACGCAGACGGCTTCGTGCTGGCTGCCTTTGGCGTCGTGGATGGTTGTCCAACGTGTAGGCGCGACATCGGCGGCATTTTGGAGACAGCGCGCCCAATCGGCGTTCCGGGCGGCTGGATAAAAACGGGCGGGCGACGTATCAACGCATGGAATCTGCGCCGCAGCGATCGCACCTCGCAGCCTTTCAATCCACGCCGCACGGGCGGCGTCAGTGTCGTCGCAGATGTGTGGGACGGCGCTGATCACCGCCAAGGCCATCCGGCGCAGCCAGCGACGATCCACGCCTTCCTGCTCGGCGCTGCGCGCGACCGTCGAGCCGTCGGCAAACTTGCCCATGAGCCGCAGGATGTCCTCCTCGATTATAGCAAGGCAGGATTCCCGCGCCCGGCCCGTCGAGCCCGTAGCCCGAAAGATCGCGACCGCGCGGGCTACGTTACTTACTCGCGAGTTTCCTCCGCTATCCTCGGGAGCTAAACCGCAGGCGTGCCGGATCGCTGTCCTGGCGTGCCCGAGCACCATGCGCGCAGTTGGGGGAATTCCGTCTGCTTCAGCGAGCTGATTGAAATAGACATGGATGTAAGAGGCAGGTCGTTGACCATTGTATTTTAGAATGTGAACGGGTTCGGCCAGCTCACGATACTCACCGAGCGGCTCGTCCGGCTCGACCCGCGCGCGTAAAGTTGCCGCTAGACCACAGATCCCCGGACTGCTGCGGAAATTTCCGGTCAGTTCGCGCTGATCTTCCACTGGGTAGAGAGCGCCGAACGCGGCAAGGTCAGCCGGGTTGCCCTGGCGAAAACCGTAGATCGCTTGATCCGGATCGGCCACGACAGACACGGCCAGGCCGTTGTCGCGGAGCCAACGCAAAAGCTGGAGATCGAGGGAATTACAGTCCTGAGCTTCGTCAACGATGATCTCGGCGAACCGGCCACCGATTGCCCGCGCGATCCCAGCGGACCAGGCCGGGGCATCAAGACGCGCAACGACTTCAGCACGTATATCGGCCGCGCTCACGAAACCACTGTTGCGTAAGCCACGCCTCCTGCGCGTCGCTCCCGCGACGTAAGCAGCACGGTTGGAGGTAACGTGGGCGCGAAGGCCATTATGGCCGATTGATGCCGGATCGATCGCGTTCGTAACCGGATCAAACTGATCGAGCGAGACGCCGTCGCCGCCAAATGCATTGGCCCCGGTTAGCCTGATCTCGACGCCCATTGTTTTCCAACTGTCCACGACCGTCGGCCGGACGTTCACGCCTTGCAGACCAAACGGCATGACGAAAAACTGACGCAAAAATGCATCGAACGTGCCAACAAAGCCGGGATGGTGCAGCGCGTGTCCGACTTCAAGCTCGCGGCACTTCTCGACAATTTCATCAATCGCGGAATTCGAGAACGACAGAACGGCCAATCCCTTACGCGGCGGCAAAATGCCGGCTAGACGGTGCACTCGTCGCGCGATGGCCTGCGTCTTTCCTGCGCCGGGACACGCTATCACGAAGGAGGCCCTCGGTGAATCAACAAACCCCTGCTGCTGAGCAGTCAGGCGGATCATGCCGCGGATGAACTCATAATCGCGTTGCGAAGATAGGCCGGCACCACGAAGGCAGCGCCATGCTCGATGAACTCCGAAAGCTGCTGGGCGAAATCGCCTTTGCGGACCTCCATTGCGGCAAGAAGCCCGACGAACGCAACGGGCCGCGTCGCCTCCGCGACGCTCTCGACTTCCGCTGTCCAACGGTCATTCGATCGTGGCCGTAGCCGCAAGAAGACGCGCTTGAGCAACTCCGCATTCCCGGCCGCAAAGACTTCGTGCTCCAGCGTCACCTGGTTCGTAAAGACGCTCAAACGCTCCGCCACGTTCCAGCCGGCCACCAGCCCCTCAAGGTCTTGCCTTCGATTTCCGGGCGATTTCGGATCAGAGTCAGTAACAATCACGACGCGGTCGGCAATCGTCGCGCCCTCATGCGGCTGCAGGAGCACGTGCACATAAGGCTTGAAATCCACCCCATCGATCGCGACGACAACGGTGCCCCGAAAACGCTGCAAGGCGTGTGCGTCTTCATGCAAGACGCATTTGCGCGCAATGACGGGGATGAGAAGCGCTTCGGCTATGCCTTCCACCAGAAGCGCCCGGTTTCCGAACAACAACGCCGAGCGCGTCACGTCGAGATAGCGACTGATCTTGTGCAACATTGGCGGTGCAAGGTTCAGGCCCGAGACCGGCACGCAGACGGTCTTTTTTGTTGGCGGTGGGCCCCGCGCATCGGTGGTCGAACGAACCACAACGAGATGCTCCGGCCTTACCCACGCCGTGAGATTGGGCGAATTGGTGCTGACGATCACCTGTACGCGCCCTTCCGGCTGGCCGGCGACGGGGACCGCACTTGCCGACTTCTTCGCCTGCGCGAGCAGAAAGTCCAGCACCAGCATCTGGAGCTGGGGATGAAGGTGCGCTTCGGGTTCCTCGACCAGAAAGAGTGTGAGGTCGGCTTCGCGCGCTTTCGCAAGCTCGACAATAACGGTCGCCATATAAAGGAGATTGGCGTACCCCAGACCGGACGATCTGATTTCCTCTGGCGGCAACCCGACATCGGACAACCGGAAACGAAGATCACGCGCCACGTCCGCTAAAACTTCGCTCGTGAAACCGAGCGACGCTTGCTGGGGACGTGCCCCTCGCGTCAGATCGCCAAGAGCGACATCAATCTCCGC
>Ga0210399_10004275_pt1 | contig 11082 bp, 6 predicted proteins | sample IncBWC14MmetaG_FD_150865 | JGI IMG/M metagenome (GOLD analysis project Ga0210399, IMG submission 150865) | Forest soil microbial communities from Barre Woods Harvard Forest LTER site, Petersham, Massachusetts, United States - Inc-BW-C-14-M | ecosystem: Environmental > Terrestrial > Soil >...
TCGCCGCGGGCCGCCCGCTAGAAGCCATCGAGGAACGCGAAACCATTTCGTTGGGCGATTTCGCGCGTGGCGGGAATTCCTTTGTCCTTCAAGTCAAAGGCAGTTCCATGATCGAAGATCACATCATGGACGGAGACTTTGTAGTGTGCGAGCAAACACAGGTGGCCAATGCCGGTGATATCGTCGTAGCGTTGATCGGCGGCGAAGATGCAACTCTTAAGCGCTTCTACCGCGAAGGCCCCGGCAAAATCCGCCTGCAACCGGCAAACTCCGAAATGGCTCCCATCCTGGTGGCCGCGCAGGACGTCAAGATTCAGGGCCGTGTGATTGGTGTCCTTCGCAAATACTAACTCTGAATCATCTGATTTTTTCCCTCTGCAGGTCATCAACCACCGCTAAGCGCGATCGGTCTTGGTCTTCTATTTCAGCGTATAAATTGTTTGTGCCACAATCGACTGGTGTGCATCAGAAGAGTATTACGGCTATCCTCGTGAAGCCCTCCGAGGTAGCGCGGTAGGGACGATGAAGCCGAAGGAAGATTCAGCAGAATATCCAAAACGTCCGAGGTTGCCAACTTGCCGCCGAAACGCCAAAGCATTCTGATTGTCGATCCTGACTCGGCCTCACTTCGTGTGCTTGAGAACTTGGCGCGTTCGGCCGGCTACGAAGTTGCCATTTCTGCTTCCCAGGCCGAAGGCTTCCGGTTTGTTCAGGATGCCAGCATTGACCTTCTCCTTCTCTCCGCCGACCTTGCCGACATCCAGTGCTGCGATGCCCTCACCGAAGTCAAAGGCAATGCGGCCACGGCCGGGACCCGAGTGATTCTGATCATTCAGGGCGGAGCAGCGGAGCGGGCTCGGGGCCTAGATCTCGGCGCGGACGAGGTGCTTACTTCCCCATGGGAGGCGGCGGAACTGCTCGCGCGCATTCGCGTCCAACTACGCGAAAAACATGCCTTTGACGAACTCAGAGAGAAAACCCGCATCGCCGATGAAGGCCGCGAGGTGGTGCAGACTGCTTTCCAGGCCCTCGCGGTGACCGAGAAGATGACCCGCGATGCTTTTTCCCTGGGCCGCTCCTTAAAAATAGGGGTGACGGCCCTGTTCGCCATCGCCATCTTGATTGCCGGAATTTTTTTTCTTTTTTCCCGGCGTGCCAACAAGGAAGCGAACCAGGCTTACGCCGTAATCGCCCAGCTTGAACGTCGCGCACACCGTCAGGAACAATTAATGGCGGATGCGCGCAGCGCGCGCGCCGAACTTCAGAAATCCGACGTAGCGGTCCAAAAGCAACAGCTCACGCAGCAATCCGAAGAGTTGCGCCAGAAGATTTCCGGCGCCGAGCCGGGCGACGCGTCCTCACTTCGCAAGCAGCTCGAGGAAACCACCGCGCGGCTCAAGCGCGTGGAAACCGAGTCTGAATCCGCCGAACAAGTAATCCGTTCTTATGCGCCAAGCATCTGCCTCCTCCACATATCCGTCTCGTTCGTGGACCGGTCTTCCGGCCGCCCGTTGCGTTACGGAGGCATCAATCCGGATGGCGAACCGCTTCATGATAGCGATGGCAACCCGGTGTACACGTTGGAAGGCCGCGCGCCCGAAGTTCGGGCTGATTTCTTCGGCACCGGCTTCATCGTCGGTGAAGGACGCATTCTCACCAATCACCACGTCGCTCAACCCTGGTGGAAAAATGACGAGCTCGCTTCCATTTCAACACAAGGCCTCAACCCTTCCATCGCCGAATTCACGGCTTATTTCCCCGATTCGGCAGCGGGCGTTCCCGTGAGCATTTCCGAGATTTCCGAGCAGGCCGACCTCGCCACCCTGAAAAGCGATTTGTCCAGTTTGAAAAGACCGGCCCTTAAACTGGATGCGCGCAGGGAAGCGGCGGTCAGTGGCCAGCCGCTGCTGTCGCTGGGCTACGCCACGGGCATCAGCGCGATTCTTGCGCGCGCGGGCGAAGATGCCGTCAATGAAATCGCCAAAAGCACCGGCGGTAATCCGACCGAGATTGTCAACGAGCTCCTGCGCCGTAAACTGATTCGCCCATTGGTGACACAGGGTCATATCGGCGATGTTCTCCCGGACAAAATTGTTTACGATGCGCAAACCACCTCAGGCGGTTCCGGCGGTCCGCTCTTCAATCGCGATGGAGAAGTAATTGGCGTGACGTTCGCGGTTGTCAAAGGTTTTGGCGGTTCCAATTTCGGTGTTCCCATTCGCTTTGCCCAGCCGCTCCTTCAGCCATGAGAGTTGGTTTTGTTTTATTCAGAGACAGGGTGTCAAAGCGGGGTCGTCCCTCGTCAACTATATTGACGTATAAGGTAGTTGCAGGCGTTCGAGCGCTCGTCATTTGTTTGATCGCCGTTCTGCTTGTGTTGCCGCCGCCCGTTTACGCGTATGCCGTCCTTTCTCACGAGGCCATCATCGATGCGGCTTGGGAAACGACCATTAAGCCACTCCTCCAGAAACAATTTCCGTTGGCGACCGAGGAGGATCTAAGCAGGGCCCAAGCCTTCGCCTACGGCGGTGCCATCATTCAAGACATGGGCTACTACCCGTACGGTAGCCACTTCTTCAGCAATCTCACGCATTACATCCGCGCCGGAGATTTCATTGTGGCTCTCCTAGAAAACGCGAAAGATCTCAACGAGTACGCCTTCGCCGTCGGCGCGCTTTCCCACTATGCTGCGGACAACAACGGTCATCGCCTCGGCACCAACCGCGCCGTCCCGATTCTATATCCGGGCCTGCGAAAGAAATACGGTGACAGCGTTTCCTATGAAGACAATCAGCTGGCGCACGTGAAGACCGAATTCGGCTTCGACGTTCTCGAAATCGCACAGCAACGGTACGCGCCGGACAGCTACCACGATTTCATCGGTTTCGAAGTTTCCCGCTCGGTTCTTGATCAGGCGTTCCGCGAGACCTACGGCCTGGAGTTGAAAGACATTCTGCTGAACGAGGACAAAGCCCTCAGTTCTTACCGCCATGACGTGAGCAAACTGATCCCCAGGGCTACGCGCATCGCCTGGAGCCTCAAGAAGGACGAGATTAAAAGCGATATTCCGGACGCCACCAAGCGAAGATTTCTTTACAATTTGTCACGTTCGAACTACGAACGTGAATGGGGCAAGGATTATCACAAGCCAAGTCCGCGCGAACGATTCCTGGCTTTTCTCTACAAGCTGATTCCCAAATTCGGTCCGCTCAAGATCCTGCAGTTCAGGACGCCTACGCCGCAGACCGAGCAGATGTTTGAAGCCAGTTTCAATGCCACGCTAGACCGCTACCGTGAACTCCTGACGGATCTCCGGGAGGGCCGGCTGGGCTTGCCCAATAGCAATTTCGACCTCGGCGAGAACACGGGCCCGGGAAAATACCGGTTGAACGATGAAGCCCACGCGGAATTGCTGGATAAGCTGGCGGAAAATAAATTCGCGAGCGCCACATCGGAAGTCAAGGCGGAGCTTCTGCATTTTTTTGCGGAGCCCAATGCACCCTATGCGACCAAGAAAAAACCCGAGGCTTGGGCCAAGGTTCAAATCCAATTGCAACAATTGAAAGTTGCGATGGTCACTTCTGCTCCAGCGAGATCTCCCGAATGAGCAATGTCAGGCGAATCAACCGAGCATAGTCCAGGCGCACGTTCCGCGAGGCGTCAATTCTTTCCGCTCTCGAAAATAATTGGTTCGTTCCATCGAAAAACTGTAACTAAGTCGCGCTGCCGCCATGAAACAATGTAGAATTTTGCGCGGCTCTTTGATCGCCACTCCAGATGAAGAAAACCAAACCGATCCGCAAACTGCTGGCTGCCAATCGCAGCGAAATCGCCATCCGCATTTTTCGCGCCGCCAACGAGCTCGGCTTGCGTACCGTGGCCATTTATTCGCAGGAAGACCGGCTTGCGTTGCATCGCTTCAAGGCTGACGAAGCTTACCAGGTCGGGCCAGGCAAGGGTCCCGTCGAGGCCTATCTGGACATTGCGGGAATAGTGGCGCTTGCCAAAGACAAAGGCGTCGACGCCATCCACCCGGGTTATGGTTTTCTTTCCGAGAATCCTGCGTTTGCCCGTGCTTGCGAAAAGGCCGGCATCACCTTCGTGGGTCCGCCACCAAATCTTCTCGAATTGCTTGGCGACAAGACCGCGGCTCGAAGACTGGCTGCATCGGCCGGGGTTCCGGTACTGCCTGGAACGGAAAATCCGGTCAAGTCCCCAGGAGAGGCACAAAAGATCGGGCAAGAGATCGGTTATCCCCTCATCGTGAAAGCCGCGATGGGCGGAGGTGGCCGCGGCATGCGCGTCGTTCATGATGCGGCCCAGCTTGATGCTCTTCTCGAAGAAGCCCAGGGAGAAGCACGTTCGGCCTTCGGTAACGCTTCCGTCTTCCTGGAAAAATATTTGCCGCGTGCGCGGCACCTGGAAGTCCAGATCCTTGCCGATCATCACGGTAACTTGCTGCACCTTTACGAGCGCGATTGCTCTGTCCAGCGCCGCCACCAAAAAGTTGTTGAAGTCGCGCCCGCCGCCAATCTCCCCGCCGGCATTCGCGCCGAACTCTGCGATGCGGCCGTCCAACTCACACGCAAGGCCAACTATCGCAATGCGGGAACCGTCGAGTTTCTCTACGACGTTGATTCGCGGAAGTGGTATTTCATCGAGGTCAATCCTCGCATTCAAGTCGAGCACACCGTAACCGAAATGGTCACGGGCATTGATCTGGTGCGCTCGCAGATTCTCGTCGCGCAAGGCCACAAACTGCATGAGCCGCCGATGGCACTTCCAAAGCAGGAGAATATTCCGCTCAATGGTGCGGCTCTGCAGTGCCGCGTGACCACGGAAGATCCCGAGAACAATTTCGCTCCAGACTACGGGAAAATTTCTACCTACCGTTCTCCAGCAGGGTTCGGAATCCGTCTCGATGGTGGCACCGCCTATGCCGGCGCGATGCTTGCCGCCTATTACGATTCGCTGCTGGTCAAAGTCACAGCTTGGGGAACAAATCTGCCCGAAGCTTGCCAACGTATGGACCGCGCTCTTCGCGAATTCCGTATTCGCGGCGTGAAAACGAATATCCCCTTCGTCGAAAATGTGGTGAACCATCCGAAATTTCGCGCCGGCGAAGTCACGACTTCATTTCTCGACGAGTCGCCGGAGCTTTTCCGCTTTCCCAGCCGTGGTGACCGCGCCACCAAGCTGCTTTCCTATCTCGGCGACGTCATCCTCAATGGCAATCCTGAAGTAAAAGGGAAGCAAACTCCGAAAGAAATCGAACCTGCGGTCGTCCCGGCTACGCCCGTGGAAAAACTACCGGCAGGCACCCGCCAGCTCCTGCAAAAGCTAGGGCCAAAGAGATTCGCGGCCTGGGCAAGAAAAGAAAAACGCCTGCTCATAACCGATACAACTTTTCGCGACGCTCATCAGTCCCTGATGGCGACGCGCGTCCGCACATTTGACTTGCTCGCCACCGCAAGCGCCGTCGCCCATCGTCTCCCCAATCTTTTCAGTCTCGAAATGTGGGGTGGCGCAACGTTTGACACCGCGATGCGCTTCTTGCACGAAGATCCCTGGCAACGACTGCGCGAGCTGCGCGAGCGCACCCCCAATATCTGTTTCCAGATGCTCCTACGTGGCGCCAACGCGGTCGGCTACGCGTCGTATCCTGACAACGTCATCATTGAATTTGTTCGCGAAGCGCATGCCCAGGGCATCGACATTTTCCGCATCTTCGATTCGCTCAATTCTATCGAAAACATGCGCGTTTCGATCGATGCCGCGCTCGAAATCGGCGCCGTTTGCGAAGCCGCCATTTGCTACACCGGCGACATTCTGGACAAAGGCCGCCCGAAGTACTCGCTCAAGTACTACGTCACGATGGCCAAGCAGCTAGAAAAACTGGGCACTCACTTTCTTGCCATCAAAGATATGGCCGGTCTGTGCAAGCCCTACGCGGCGTTCGAATTGGTAAAAACGCTGCGGGAGGAAGTCGGCGTTCCCATCCACTTTCACACGCACGAGACGTCCGGCATCAACTCCGCTTCCGTGCTGAAGGCCTCCGACGCCGGAGTCGACGTCGCGGACGGAGCCATCTCCGCCATGAGCGGCGGCACCAGCCAGCCCAATCTCAATTCCATCGTCGAAGCACTCCGCCACACGCCGCGCGACACGAAGCTCGATGTCGGCACGCTCAACGAATGCTCCGACTATTGGGAAACCGTTCGCACTTATTATTTGCCCTTCGACTCCGGTCCCAAGTCCGGCTCCGCGCGCCTCTACCAGCATGAAATTCCCGGCGGTCAGTACACCAACCTGCGTGAACAGGCCGCCGCCATGGGCCTCGGCCATCGTTGGCGCGAAGCCGAAAAAACTTACGCCGAAGTGAACCAGCTCTTCGGCGATATCGTCAAAGTCACGCCTTCGAGCAAAGTTGTCGGCGACATGGCTCTTTTTCTGATGGCCAAAGAGATGCAGCCGGCCGACATTCTTAAGCTCGACGAAAAACACGACGTCTCCTTCCCAAATTCGGTCGTTGACCTGTTCTCAGGCTTCCTCGGCGTCCCTCCCGGTGGCTGGCCGAAAAAGTTGCAGAACATTATCTTGCGCGGCCAGTCTCCTCTCCGTGGCCGCCCCAGCGCAAACCTGGAACCAGTGAAATTTGAGGAAGAACAAAACTCCCTTGAGAAAAAACTCGGTCACACTCTCCGTCGCGACGACCTGCTCAGCTATCTGCTTTATCCCGACGTCTTCACCAAATACGACAAATTTCGCCAGGCTTATTCGGACGTCAGCGTTTTGCCCACTCCTGCATTTTTCTACGGGTTGAAGTCCGGAGAAGAAATCACCGTCGAAATCGAATCCGGAAAATCTCTCATCATCAAGTTTCTGACCATCAGCGAGCCGCATCCCGACGGCACGCGCACACTCTTTTTTGAACTGAACGGCCAGCCTCGCGAAGCGAACGTTCGCGATCGCGCACTGCGGGTGGTCGAGCGCGCGCATCCCAAAGCCGATCCCGCCGATCCCGGCCAGGTAGCCGCGCTCACCGCCGGCGTCATCAGCGGCATCGCCGTGCAAGCGAATCACACGGTGGAACGGGGCGCAAAACTTCTCACTCTTGAAGCCATGAAAATGCAGTCCAATATCTATGCGCCCATTTCAGGACGCATCGTGAAAATACTCGTAACCTCCGGCCAGCACGTCGAAGCCAAAGATCTCCTGGTGACCATCGCACCGTGAATTCCGGACAGCTCCGCAAGCATGAACAATTCCGCTCGCGCTTTCTCCGCAATCAGCGAGATCTCATCGTCTACACTCCGCCCGGATATGCCAGCCAGTCCAGACGCCAGTTTCCCGTCCTCTATCTTCATGACGGCCAGAATCTTTTCGATGGCAACACTTCTTTCATACCCGGGCAGGACTGGCACGTAGGCCAAACCGCAGATTATTGCATTGACTCTGGCACGGTCGCCCCCCTGATCATCGTCGGCATGTACAACACCAAAGCCCGGATTCGCGAATACACTCCCACTCACGTTCCCAAACTCGGTGGCGGCCGTGCCGACCGCTACGCAAAGTTCTTAATCGAAGAAGTGAAGCCTTTCGTCGATCGTGAATACCGCACGCTCTCGGGCGCGCAGCACACCGGCATCGGCGGGTCTTCGCTCGGCGGCCTCGTTTCTCTCTACCTCGGCCTCCAGCATGCGCGCATTTTTGGAAAAATCGCCGCTCTCTCGCCATCGGTCTGGTGGAACCAGCTCGTCATCCACCGTTTTGCCCGCACCGCAGCTGTCGAACCTCGCCCCCGAATCTGGCTGGACATTGGCGCGCGCGAAGGCCCGCGCATCGTGCATGACGTCGAGAAATTCCGCGACGTCCTCCTCGAAAAAGGCTGGCGGTCCGAGTACGACTTGCACTACGAGCGCGTCGAAGGCGCGGAGCACAATGAAGCCGCCTGGGCGCTGCGCGTCGGGCCGTTTCTGCAATTTCTATATCCCGCGCGCGAGGCCGCTGTATAATCCGCGCTCTAGTCTCATGGTTTCCAGGAGGCGTTGCATGCCGGAGGGCCGGCCCCTCACCATTCTCTGCGTCAGTTCCTACGAAAAGGGCCAGGAGTTCATCCGCACTTGCAAAGCGATGGGCTGCCTCGTCCTGCTGCTGACCGTCGAGAAGTTTCGCCACGGCGACTGGCCGTTCGAATGCATCGACGAAGTCTTCACCATGCCTGAAGAGCTTCCCTTGCAGAGTCTGATTTACGCCGTAAGTTACGCCGCCAGGTCCCATTCCATCGATCGCATCGTCGCGCTCGATGAGTTCGACATGGAGAACGTCTCCGCCCTCCGCGAGCATCTCCGCATCCCTGGCATGGGCCTCACCACCGTCCGCTACTTTCGCGACAAACTGGCCATGCGGGCCCGCGCCCGCGAAGCTGGCATCCTCGTCCCCGAATTCGTCCACGTCCTCAACTACGACAATCTCCGCGAATTCATGTCCCGCGTTCCCAATCCATGGTTGCTCAAGCCCCGCTCGCAAGCCTCCGGCATTGGCATGAAGAAGATTCATTATCCCGACCAGTTATGGCACTGGCTTGACCAGCTCGGCGACCAGCAATCGTTTTACTTGCTCGAGCAGTTTGTTCCCGGCGCTGTCTTTCACGTGGACAGCGTGGTTTCCGATCACCGTATCGCTTTCACCGAAGCTCACGCCTATGGCACACCACCGCTCGATACCTCTCATCAAGGTGGCGTTTTCACCACGCGCACTCTTCCTCGTGAAGCGGACGAAACCAAATCGCTCCTCGAAATCAATCGCAATTTGTTGCACGGGCTTGGCCTCCTCCGCGGAGTGACCCATGCGGAGTTTCTGCGCTCGCACGCTGACGGCAAATTCTATTTCATCGAAGTAGCTGCTCGCGTCGGCGGCGCCTATATTTCTGATGTCATCGAGACCGCCACGGGCATCAACCTCTGGCGCGAATGGGCGCGGCTCGAAGTCGGAGCAGGGAACCAGCCTTACCAGCTTCCCCCCTTGCGCCGCGACTACGCCGGAGTCATCCTCTCTCTCGCCCGCCAGGAGCATCCCGATACGTCCGCCTACAGCGATCCCGAAATCACCTATCGCGTCACGAAATATCACCACGTCGGCTTCATCCTGAAATCCCAAAAACCCGAACGAATCCAGCAGTTGCTCGATTCCTACGCCACCCGCTTTCAAGCCGATTTCGTCGCGACGCAGCCCGTCCCCGACAAACCAAGCTCGTAATCTGAGCGCTCGACTACCACCTCCACATCGGAAACCGAACCCTGCGCCCCGCCCCACACTCCGCTTTACATTTCCTTCGCATTCCCTCACAATCCTTTGGCGCTGCCCACTCAGCCCTGCATCGCCTGTCCCAAAGTCTAGTAACTGTCTGGAACGATGCGTTCACACTTTGTTTGCTGCGCGCGCATTCGAGGAATACAGTTTGCATTACCCCGGCCGGAAATCTACGCGGGGTGGCTCTTTCCCTCGGGGAGGTCCGATGTGGGGCAATAAGAAACCGGATGCACCGCAAGCAGGGCAACCGGAGTTTAAAAATTTATCAGCGAATCAGCCGTCGAAGCCTGCTTCGGCGACTTGGGAGGATAAAGCCGCGATGAGTACAGATGCGATGCGTCCATTGGGTGCAACCGCCGACCGCGCCACAGCGCGTCTCGGGGCCAGTCTGCATGTAAAAGGTGAGATCTCCGGCAACGAAGATCTGTTGATCGATGGCTCGGTCGAAGGGCTGATCCAACTCGATGAGCGGAAACTGACTGTCGGGCCCTCAGCAAAAGTGACCGCCGATATCATTGCCCGCGAGGTAGTGGTGTATGGCAACGTGAAGGGCAACCTTCGCGCGAAGGACAGAATTGAAATCAAGAAGGATGGTTCGGTCAACGGTGACCTCACCACTTCCCGCATCATGATCGAGGACGGCGCCTACTTCAAAGGCTCCATCGAGATCGATAAGAGTCCGGAGAAGGAATCCGGCGGGAATGCCTTTGCGCGGACCTCGGCAACTGCCGGCGCACCCGCAGCCAAGACCATCTAACTCCCTCCTACGTTGAAACTGTTCCCACAACGGCGTCCCGGTTCACCGGGGCGTCGTTCGTTTTTGGAGCGCGGCGGCTTGCCGCCGCTTTTTCTTCCATCCGCAACCTCAACCACTCATTTCGTCGCCTAGGCTATCCCCCTCGAACCTGCCTCCGTTGTCTCGCTCCCCCAACCGCGAGCACGATCGCGCGGCCAGCGAAAAGGGAGCATTAGCTATCTGTCTTACTCTCTCTTCCAGTATCTGTTGACGAATAAATGTACCGTTGCTTCGGGCCTCTTCTCGGGCAAGCGCGGGCCGGTCCTGGCTTTCATTCGTCTTTCGATCACCAGCCGTCCGCGCGGAAACTACGATGGGTCTTCTCATGGGACGGTTACGTCATGGCGTCCCCCGCTGGCAATTGTACTTTCGCTCGCATTGGTCTGCGCTGGTTGCGGCAGCACTTCCTCGGTCCTCCACCACCTGATGTCGAGCGCGCCCGCGGGTTTACGCCGAACTCTCCTGGGGGAGGCGGGCCGTTCTTCTTATTCCTAGCCTTCCTTCTAACCTTTTTGCGGTAGCCTCATCCAATTTGAAAACGATAAAATAATCTGGCTCGCCCCGAAGGCCGTTCGAACGCCCCGCGAGTCAAAAAGAGGTTTCGAATGGAAACGCGAAAATTAGGAAATTCCGACATCAAAATTACGCCCGTCGGTTTCGGCGCTTGGGCCCTCGGCGGCGGCGGCTGGGAATTTGCCTGGGGACCGCAGGACGACGCCGACTCCATTGCCGCGATTCATCGCGCGCTGGAGTTGGGCGTCAATTGGATCGACACGGCCGCAGTCTACGGACTGGGCCACTCCGAAGAAGTCGTAGCGCGCGCGCTGAAGGAATGGCGGGGCCGGCGCCCCTACGTTTTCACGAAATGTATTTTGCGCTGGAACGAGAAGGGAAAAATTTGGAAGGAATTCAGCCCCGAATCCGTTCGCCGGGAATGCGAAGACAGCCTGCGCCGCCTCGAAGTCGACGCCATT
>Ga0210399_10004276_pt1 | contig 11081 bp, 8 predicted proteins | sample IncBWC14MmetaG_FD_150865 | JGI IMG/M metagenome (GOLD analysis project Ga0210399, IMG submission 150865) | Forest soil microbial communities from Barre Woods Harvard Forest LTER site, Petersham, Massachusetts, United States - Inc-BW-C-14-M | ecosystem: Environmental > Terrestrial > Soil >...
GAGCACCTCGTGCGGGTGGTCAGAACAGATCCTGCTCAATCAAGTGGGCTGCGAAGCAAGAAAACGGCCAGCCGTTGGAGAGGTGTTTTTTCTTGACTTCTACCTTTATAGAACCATCCAGGAGTTGAGCAACTTTGTTTTACCCGAATTCGCTCGTCTTACCCTTCAGCTTCGCATTAGTTCGCTCGGGAGCCTAGCCGAGAAATCTGCACGACTAGCGCGACCGTCTCCTTCGATTACGCGGCTTCCCCTTGAGAGTCGTATGTTCGGCCGGCATCACCGGCTGCGGCGCAATTGACCGAGGATCGCCATCAACAGCGTCGCGACGAAGGCAGGGATGGCGGCTGCGACGAAAATGTTCCGCGCACGAAATCCGAATGCCAGCAGCACGCCACCCAGAAGCGGCCCTGCGATGGTACCTACACGCCCCGCACCCAATGCCCAGCCCGCGCCAGTCGAACGGATGGCTGGGGGGTAAGCCAGGCCGGAGAGCGAGTTGATTCCGGCCTGGCAGCCGGCACCAATCCCAGCACCGAAAATGATGACCGAGAGCAAGCAGAACTGGGGATTGAACAGGCCGATCGAAAGCACACAGAGAGCTCCGAAAGCCAAGCCGCAGGTCAAGACACGCTCGATCCCGAAGCGGTCGACGATGGGGGCGATGAGCAGTGGACCGGCGAGGGTGCCAAGAGCGTACATGGTCGTGCCCAAAATCGCTCGGGAGGGACTCACGCCGCTGGCGTGCAAGATAGCTGGCGTCCATTGAAGGATGAAGTAAACGATGAGCAGACTGAGGAGATTGATGGTCCAGAGCAGGACCGTAGTGGACGCGAGCCCGTCCTGAAACAAAGCCGCAACCAAATGACGCTGACGGGTCGCTTCGCGTAGCGCAGGTGACTCCGGCAGCCACACCGCCAGCGCCGGCACAAGCGCGAGCGGGAGCACGCCACCCGTCACGAAGATTGCAGACCAACCGAAAAGACGTACAAGCTGGCTTGCAAGCAATCCCCCGACCGCAAAGCCCATGCCGACACCTAGACACATCATGATTACCAGCCGCCCCCGGACCATCGGGGGCGCAAAGTCCGCGGCGAGAGCAACCGCCAGGGGGATGCCGCCGCCGAGTCCCAGGCCGGTCAGAAACCGCAGCTCCTCCAAGTGAAACGCCGAGCCCGCAAATGCCGAAAGCAGAGAGAAGATACCGAACACCACGGCACAGCCGATCAAGACGGGCTTGCGCCCCAACCTGTCACCTGACAGTCCCGCGCACAGCGAGCCGAGCAACAGGCCGACATTGCCGGCAGTCAGAACCGGCGTGAATGCCTGCGGGTGAACTTTCCACGCATCGACGAGCGATGGGAGTGCATAGCCGACGGCCGCGATGTCATAGCCTTCGAGAAACAGTACCGCGCCGCACAGCCAAGCTACGCGGAGATGTACGCGCTCGGTTGCTACCGCGACCGCTGTTACCGCCTCCGCGGCCATGTTGCCTCCAGCGCCCAGACGCTCATTCAATTCCCGATGTCAGAGTCGGAAACTCGCGACTGTCCAGAGCTAGCCATCCTTGGTGAGAACGATGGTCTGCACAAAAGAGTGCGTCGGTGTCGGTTGACTCGCGAGACGCCGCTTGAGGCGGCGCTCAAGTTGGTCTCCGAAGGTACCAAGTGCCTCGGCGTCGCCCGCGCGTACGCGGTCGAGGACCGACGCTAGCGTCGGCACAAAGATCGGGCGGAAGAATTGAGCCTGTTTCGTCGCCAGAGATTCCTTGTTTCCGTCCCGTTCGTAGTCTGCCCAGGCTTGGTCCGGGAGCTCGGCGACCTCAACGTCCTTCACGGTCAGATGCTGGAAATGTCCGTCGCGCGCGAAAGGCGCAAGGAGTTCCCGTTTCCGCCGGGGATAAGCGCTGAGGACCATTCGGTCGCGTTCTTCGGACGTGATCGCGCGATCGGCCACCATCTCCTCCAGGACCCCATTCGCCTGGTCCATAATATTTTCGAGGCCCGCCAACCCGTCATCCGCGAGAGCCGGCAGCACGACGACCAATCGCCCTCCAGCGCGTAATTCTCTCTCGCGCAACTTGAGGAAGGCTTCCCAATCCTTGGCCCCTTGGCGTTCGAATTCTGCGTGCGTCTGGCCTGTACTGCGGAACGAAATGAAGTGGCCAGGAATCAGTGCGGGGACTCGGCTGAGCCACACAGCCGCATACGAGGACCATCCGAGATGCACTGAGCCGGGCGGCAGCACGCTTTCATAGAATGATCTGCCAATGGCAGCAGGAAATACATTGGGCTCGTCCAGCACATATCTGTCCGGGTCAGCATCGAGAACGCCGAAGAGCGTGGCGAAATCGTTCGTTGGTTGGTCAATGTGGAATACAGAGATTGGGCGATTTGGACCGATGCGGCGTCGCAAGCCCCGGATGGCGACTTGCATGGGAATCATCGAGTTTTTCCCTTGGGACGATCCATAATCGGCGATGACGACGGGTTGGTTGCCCGACTCGAGTTCTAAGTCCCTAACCGCCTTTTCTAGGAACGGCAGCGCCAGAGAGGCGCCGCCTGCAGGCAGTTTTGCGTACTTATTGTAGGCGCCCTTACCTTCCATGACGCCATGCGATGGCGCATGCTCATTCGACATCTGATTTCCCTTTTCCCTCGGCGAATAGGCTTGGTTGATTCGGTCTTGAGGGACCCCGAGGTAAGTCTGCTACCGGTCGCTCTAAAAGTTCAAGGGTCGTCCATGAGAACCGAGACGTGGGCGAGTTATTTCTATTGCCGTCCGAGAAATAGTGCGAGTCAGTTCGATATCGTTACAACTTACGAATTCGGATTGTCGCGCGGGAGTCGATGCGCACCGAATTAAAAATTATTGGCCGTTCCTATCTGCAGCGAGCTTATCCATTGCCCTGCGCGAGTCTCACAAAGTGAAAGCGGATGCTTCAGGTAGTTACTTCCGGCTTGCCGACAGTGCAGGAGTAGTTTCTGGCCTAAAGTATCCGCGCAAATTGTTCATAGACGGAAATCTTCGCTAGGTGGAAGTTTGAGTTGGTGTGCCAGTCGCCTGAATCTTGCTTGCTCGCGTATAGCGTCGTAAGCGGGGAATACCATTGCCGATCCCAAGAACGGGTCTTGTTCTGCCAGAGCGGTCTCCAACCAGTCGAGGGCTGGGGCTGTTTCACCCAAGCCGAGATAGGTCCACGCAATGGGCAAGGCGGGGCTGTAATCCCTTTCGCGACGGGCTTCCAAGTCCCCGACTAGGCTTCGAGCCTCGACTGAGTGTCCCAGCACCCCGGCAAGGTAGCCAAAATAGCCTTCGCCAAGAGGCAGCCTATCGTTGAGTTTTTTGCCCGTGTTCGCCATGGTCCAAGCTTCGTCCTTTAAGCCCACCGCCGCCAAAGACATCGCCAAGTAAAAATACGTGTACGGAGAGTCTGGCGTCAGCTCGATGGCCATGCGGCCGCAGCGGACAGCCTCTTCATAGCGGCGCGAATAATAGTTCGCCTGCAGCACACGGAAGTTCGTCATCAAATCCAGCGGCTCGAGTTCGACGGCTTTGCCGGCATGCAACAAGGCTTCTTCATGCCGGCCAAGGAAACTGCAAAGAATGGGGTACGCCATGTGCGGAAAGGCATTCGTGGGCTCCAGGCTGATCGCTCTCTTATACGCCTGGTCTGCCTCGGCCCAGCGCCACTGAAAAACACGTAGCATTCCCAAGGTGCTATGGAGTCTTGGTGAATTCTCGTCCAGCGCCAACCCCTTCGTCAGCAAGTCTTCCGACTCGGGAAGGGCAATGCGGGGAGGCAACGCTCCATACGCTGCGCTCACGTTGTAAAACATTGCCGCACCGTAATAAGGCTCCGCGTAACCGGGCTCCAGTCGGATCGCCTCCTGAAAGTACTCGAAAGCCCGCCGCACATCGTCGGGCCGTCGCTTCTTAAGGAGGTGGGCTCCCTTCAAGTACTGCACGTAGGCTTTTATATTGCTTGGGCGTTTCTCTATAACCTGGACTGCGAGGCGAACGTGCAGCGCCTCCGCGATAGACGCGCAGACCTCATCCTGAATGCTAAACAGGTCTCCCAAGTTGCTATCGAAGTGCTGTGCCCACAGATTGAATCCATCTTTAACGCCGACCAGATTCACGGTGATGCGAACGCGGTCTCCAGACCTCTGTACCGATCCCTCTAAGACCGCTTCGACGCCTAACTCCCGGCCGACTTGTCTGGCATCGCACCGCTGCCCCTTGAAGCGAAAGACCACACTGCTCGCGGTGACTCTTAACCCTTCGATACGCGACAACACGCGGATCAGTTCGTCGGCCAACCCATCACTGAAGTACTCATCTTTTGCATCCGCCGTTTGGTTCACGAATGGCATTACAGCCACGGCAGGCCGCTTGGCTATGGGGACAACAAAGCGGTAGCCGCGCTTCGGAATGGTTTCGATGAAGCTAGGCGACTCGGCGGAATCGCCCAGGGCGTCGCGCAATCGGCTGACTGCGGAATTCAGCGCTACTTCGAAATCCACAAACGTGTCAGACGACCATAGCCGCCGGCGCAACTCTCCCCGGCTGACGATCTCGCCGGGTTGTTCCATGAGAGCAGCAAGCACCTGGAACGACTGCTCCCGGAGGGCAACTGGCATTCCCCTCTTCAACAGCCGGCGGCCTTCCAGATCGACCTCGAATGCTCCGAAGCGCACGGTCATGGCGGTTCAAACATTCTTGCTTTCAGTGATTTGCGTGTCAACATTTTGGTCAGGCGCAGACCATTGTCATGATTGCTGTCGCGGTTAAGCTGCAAGACGATAGGGAGGTACACATGGCAAGAGTCCCTAGCAATGTTTCGACCGCGGTCGAGGCGGCGACGATCCGCAAGCTCAGGATTAAACTCCTGCCATTCCTGTTTGTACTTTTTGTGCTTGCCTTCATCGACAGAATCAACCTGGGATTCGCGGCGCTAACCATGAATCGGGAGCTGGCGATCACCAGCCAGCAGTTCGGATTTGCAGCAGGAATTTTCTTTTGGGGTTACTTCTTGTTCGAGATCCCCAGCAACCTCATCCTTCACAAGATTGGCGCGCGTGTCTGGATCGCCCGCATCCTGATCACCTGGGGCGCGGTTGCCACCCTAACGGGGTTTGTGCAATCCGTCCATCAGCTCTATGTCGCCCGCTTTGCGCTTGGTCTCGCGGAGTCTGGATACTTTCCGGGCATCGTTCTGTACTTGGGCTACTGGTTCCGGCAAAGAGAAAAGGCGCAGGCGATTGCTTTGATTTTGATAGGCATACCCTTGGGCAGCGCATTGGGTGGCCCAATTTCAGGATTCATTCTGGATCACGCGCACTGGTTCGGCCTCAGTAGTTGGAGATGGCTGCTCATCCTGGAAGGTTTGCCGGCCGCAACGTTCGCGTTTCTGGTGCCTGTCCTGTTGCCGAGCAAACCGGCAGAGGCGAGTTTTTTGACCAAAAATGAAAAGGCGTGGATCGCCGACCAATTGGAGCGAGAAGACCTGCTAAAGCTCGGTGCAAGGAAGCAATCCATTTCCGTGGCACGGACTCTGGTGAACCGCAGAGTCTGGCATCTGGCTTGTATCGGCTTTTGTCACGGCTTTGCCTCCTACACCTTTGGCTTCTGGCTGCCGCAGGTCATGAAGTCAATTTTTGGCGGACAGTCCAACACGGTGATTGGGTTCGCGGTCATGGTCCCCAATCTGGTTGCTCTGATGGCCATGATCCTTGTATCCCAGCACTCGGACCGCACGCTGGAGCGCCGGTATCACATGGCAACCTTGGGCGCTCTAGCCGGAATTGCCTTCCTGCTGCTCGGAGGGCCTCGCTCGCCCTTCTTCTCTGTCGTTCTTTTTTCGATCGTCGCTGTCGGAGCCTACAGCTTTTTGCCTATCTTTTTCTCGTTGCCCGGCGAATTCCTGACCAGCTCCTCAGCAGCTGCGGGCATTGCGCTAGTGACATCGGTCGCCAACTTCGGCGGTTTTGTCGGACCTTACACGGTAGGTCTGATTCGCCAAAAGACCGGTAGCTTTTACAACGGCCTCATCTGCGCCGGCATTTCCTTCCTTATCTCCGCTTGCCTGTCATTGCTTTTGCCAAGGCGCGTCATGCCCACTTCTGAGCACGCCTCCGGAGCAGGCGGTGTGGCGTTCAAGACGAGTTCTGAAGCATTCGAGGGGGAATCATGACACTCATTCCTAACGCCATTCGTATCGAGCCCGCATTCGACGAACCCGAGCAGGTCCGCGACATGTTTGAGCGACATGCTCCCTATCGAGCGCTCGCTGCTTACGCTCCTGAAGGCGTTAAAGACGAAACGCGCGAAGAAGCCAAGCATCCGGTTCGTCCGTGGTTCCGCGGAGACTGGGCCTTGGACGGCAAACCCCTCGTCGAAGGCGCCGAAGCGATTCTGCGGAACAAGACTTTTCTTGAGGCCGCCAGAGCCGCCTTCGGTACCGCACTCGTCTATCCTGAGTTCGTTGCCGTCAACATTAATGGACCTAGTCCGGCTGGCACAACTCACATCGACAACCCATCCTTCTACGGTGCAACACGCGTCGACTATCCTTTGCCGTTTCTGAGAGTGATGGGTAGTTCCGGGCTGTTCGAGGCATGGCGGGTCGTTCGCGTCAGCACCCTCTCCTGGTTTTATGAAGGATCTGGCGGCAGTTTCGATTACTGGCCGGAGGGGCTCGATGGACCAATGCGGAGCGAGCAGCCGCCCTTCGGAAATGTCGCTTTCTGCGCGGACACTGACCGGATGTACCACCGCATCGGTCCCATCGGCGATCCTGATGCGGCGCTACCTCGCATGTCAGCCGCCGCGCAAATTCAGCCGGATGGCCATGGCCACTGGTCAATCCTTGAAAATGAAGATGTTCGCGCCACGTACCCAAGCCATGCCATTCGCTTTTCCATTCTCTGGAAAGCCGCTATTGGGGACCGCGCATCAAACGCTGACAATCTGACTCTGGATCGCATTATGTCGGTTTTCTCGGCGGACCTCCGCCATCAGGGCGTGGATTTCCAGGTGCCTTCCGATCCGTTCGCCGATATCGCGTGGATTCTTCTGCTTCAGCGGATTTATGCTGGCCCAACCGATTCCGGGGGAAAGCAATAAGGCCCATTCAGGCCTGCTCCTTGCTCATCCTTCCCGAGTGTGACAATGTTCCGGGCGGATCAGGGGGTACCAGAAGTTAACTTTCCAATTGCCAACCGGGCTGGCTGTTTCAGCAGACTCGCCGAGAGAAGAACTAATTCATCTTCTTCGCAGGACCCGGGTCATCTGGCCCAACGAAATTCACTACAAAAGGAGCAATTCCATTCACCTGTACTACGCCACCCCCCTTGCACTGGGCATAGTGCCGCATTTGCGCAGGCGCGGACGCGAAGCCTCCCACGGGGATTTCTTTCAGCGTGGCGTCATCCCACTTTGTGCCCATTCCCAGCAGAAACGCGCCTTTAATCACCGTCACATTTTCCGTCGTCGGATGCCAGTGCGGCGCAATCTTTGTCCCGTCCGTGCAGGAAAGACGAAGCGTGTACGAACGCCCAGCCGTCATCGGGTCACCCTGTAGCACCGCAATCTTTACCGTTCCGCCCATCTCCACCGACGGCGTCCCTACCAGCGCTGCCGCGGGAATGTCCATCCATTGCTCCGATCCCGGCATCACCAGCGCGCTGCCAGCCGCGCCCCCACTCTATTTTTCAACGGCCATCTGCTTTGCCGGCGGCGTCTGCCCCATTCCCGCAGCTGCCAGCAGCAAGAACACAGCCAACACACCAATTGGCTGTTTCGTCATGGCTTCATTTCCTCCGTACTTCAAGTTCTGACGTTGTATTTTGTAGCCGGACCTCGGGCGGTCCTTCCGCTGGGCGGAGATTAGCACTAACAGCGTACTACCTTCAATCCAGGCACCGGTGCAAGAGAGCACGGCCAGCTCACGTGCCATCCGGAAGTAATTCCCAAGAGACCCGATTGTGCCATTACTCCCGATTGCGCCATTACTTCCGGGTTGCCGACGATCCGTCCAGAATCATCGGTGAAAGATGGGTTGTCACGCGTACGAGTTTCGCATTATCGGGCGCTATCCAGCTTGAGTAGGAAGCTGGGCCTTCTGTTTCCAGGAGTATAATCCACCTCAAATGGCGTTGACCCCTGGCATCAGACTCGGCCCATACGAGATCGTTTCTGCTCTCGGCGCGGGAGGCATGGGTGAAGTCTACCGCGCGCGAGACACGCGCCTGGACCGCACTGTCGCTGTCAAGATTCTTTCGCCGCTTCTTTCCGAAGATCCAATTCTGAGGCAACGCTTTGAGCGCGAGGCCAAAGCGATTTCCAGCCTGAACCATCCTCACATTTGCATTCTGCATGACGTTGGCCATCAAGACGGCACCGACTTCCTGGTCATGGAGTACCTCGAAGGGGAGACACTCTCGAAACGACTGGATAAAGGTCCGTTGCCGCTAGCGCAAGCGCTCAAGTATGGCGTGGAAATCGCCGACGCGCTGGATAAGGCTCATCGCAGCGGGGTGATTCATCGCGATCTGAAGCCGGGCAACATCATGCTCACGACATCCGGCGCCAAGCTGCTTGACTTTGGCCTGGCCAAAGCGGCGGTGCCGCTCGCAGCGGGAGCGACGCTGACGGCTGTGGCGACGCGAAGTACACCGGTCACGCAACGGGGAACGATTGTCGGCACCTTCCAGTACATGTCGCCGGAGCAAATCGAGGGCAAGGACGTCGATGCGCGCACCGATATTTTCTCCTTCGGTTCGCTACTCTACGAGATGGTAACCGGCAAGCGCGCTTTTCCGGGCAAGAGCCAACTCAGCGTAGCTTCAGCGATACTGGAAAAGGACCCGGAGCCAATCAGCACATTGCAACCGTTGGCACCACGGGCCCTGGACCACGCCATTCGGCTATGCTTAGCGAAGGATTCAGAAGAACGCTGGCAGACGGCCCGAGATCTCCTGCTCGAACTGAAATGGATCACAGAGGCAGGCTCGCAGGCGGAAGTGACAGCTCCTGTGATTTCGCATTGGAAGCTACGCGAGCGGCTGGCGTGGGTCGCTGCTGGTGCACTCGGGATTGCTCTGGCCGGTGCCGCTGTGGGCTGGTGGCGCACCGATCGAACCGCTGCCCTAGCGACGCCCCTGATTCGGCTCGAAGCAGAACTTTCACCAGGTGCAATGATTGACAGGTTCAGAGGTGCTTGGCTTGCACTCTCGCCGGACGGCACGCGGATCGCCGTTGCAGAAAGCGACCCCTCCGGAAAGTGGCGCTTGGTCGCGCGTTCGCTCGATCAGAGTCAGTTTGCACCGCTCTTTGGTGCGGATCGCGGCCGCGCGCCATTCTTCTCTGCAGATAGTCAATGGATAGCGTTCTTTGCCGACGGCAAACTCAAAAAGATACCAGTCCAGGGCGGCACGTCCGTGACGTTATGCGATGCGCCTGGATTCCCAAGAGGCGCAAGTTGGGGTGACGACGGTAACATCGTAGCGGCATTTAATGACGGAGCGACCGGCTTGGTGAAGGTTCCCTCCGGCGGTGGCGCACCAACCACTTTGACTCAGTTGAGCAAGGAAAATGGCGAAACGGCACATGGCTGGCCACAAGTTTTGCTGGGCGGCCAGGCGGTCCTGTTCACCGCCTATCGTGGTGGGTCCTTTGATGACGGAGAAATCGTCTTTGTTTCTCTCAAAACTGGCGAGCGAAAAACCGTTTACCGCGGCGGCTTTTTCGGCCGCTATCTGTCCAGCGGACACCTGGTTTTTCTGCGCCAGAATACACTATTTGCCGCACCTTTTGATCTCAAACGGCTGGCGTTGACGGCAGTCCCACAGCCAGTAATCGAGGAGGTCAATAGCACGGTTCGCGGGGGCGGCGATTTCGACTCTTCGCGAAACGGAACTGTCGTCTATGTAAGCAGCAAGGGACCCTCCTCTGATCGCCAAATTGCGTGGCTAGACAGCACGGGGCAGACTAAGCCGTTGCAAGAGACTCCCGGCCACTACGAGGGCCCGAGGTTTTCGCCCGACGGTAAGCGCTTGGCAATTGAGCTGGCAGCCGGACCGGTTCAGGCGGACATTTGGGTGAAAGACCTGGAGCGCGACACGATGTCGCGCCTCACCCATTTGCCCGGCCGGAGCAACGTTCCGCTGTGGACCCCAGACGGAAGGGGCATTGTCTTCATCACGCGATACCATGAGGCCCCTGGCATTTATTGGGTCCGTGCCGACGGGACGGGAGAGCCGCAACTACTGATGGGAGTGGACGGCAAGATGTTGTTTCCATCCTCTATCTCGCCTGATGGGAAACGGTTGGCGTACACTCAGTTTTATCCTGACGGCCGAGTGGAGATCTGGACCGCGCCGGTGGAAGGGGATTCTGAACACCCGCGGCTTGGAAAGCCGGAAGCATTTCTGCAAACATCATTTTCGGAGTCACATCCGGTATTCTCGCCGGATGGCCGCTGGCTGGCGTATGCCTCGAATGAGTCGGGGACAGAGGAGTTGTACGTGCGGTCTTTCCCAGGTCCCGGAGGTAAGGTGCAGATCTCAACGGGCGGAGGCTCATATCCCATCTGGTCGCGCAAAGAGCACAAGCTTTATTTCTTGACGGCGGATTGGAGGATTATGGTCCTCGATTACTCCGTCAATGGTGATTCTTTCGTGCCTGGAAAGCCCCAGATGTGGTCCTCAAGAAGCCTGATATATATGGGCGGACTTTATCCTTACGACCTAGCGTCTGACGGCAAGCGTTTTGCCGTTCTCTTGGATGCAGCCGGGGCCGAGCAGGAGCAGAAGCGAACTGAGAGTGTTGTGGTTTTGATGAATTTCTTCGAAGAGCTCCGCCGCAAGGTCCCAACTGGCAAGAATTGACGCCGCCCGCAATCCCGGCCGAGAATAGCTCGCGATGTAACGGCTAACGCAGATGTGGGTCCGCCTTGACACCTTGGCGATTGCGCCTGGATTACGTTAGCGCTTTATCGGAGGCGCGCTTTGAGGAAGAAGTGTGCACGAGCGCGGTGCTCCGGCGCGCGTTCGATAATGCCGTTAGAAGGAAGCCGCCCG
>Ga0210399_10004277_pt1 | contig 11077 bp, 10 predicted proteins | sample IncBWC14MmetaG_FD_150865 | JGI IMG/M metagenome (GOLD analysis project Ga0210399, IMG submission 150865) | Forest soil microbial communities from Barre Woods Harvard Forest LTER site, Petersham, Massachusetts, United States - Inc-BW-C-14-M | ecosystem: Environmental > Terrestrial > Soil >...
GCATTGAATAAGTGGAATCGAGGCTGCCGACGACAGCAAGCCCCCTTGCACTTGCAGCTGGGTGGATTACTGATGCTTTGCGCGGTGCGAACAGGGACAATGCCGGACGGAGTTTGCCCACGACTGGTCAACAAGTGGAAGGGCTGGGTGCGGTTCCGGCAAGAGCCGGCGCTGTTGGAAGGAGCACAGGGGGGGTCGGACAAGACCTCCGATGACTGTGCGGCTTAGGGAGGCGCTGCTTAATTTGCTCGGACTCGGCGACCCGGCTCACCCTTTCATCATTCGAGCGCATCGACTGCGAAGGGCTATCCTTCGTTCTGATGAGCGCCTCCGCAATGATTATCTTTACAAAACAGCGATGCCGAAGTTGCACATCGGCGGTGGCTGGCGCCGATTGGGCGGATGGCTAAATACCGACATCGAGCTGGTTCCGGATGTTATGCGCATGGACGCAACGGAGCTGTTCCCCTTTTCGGATAAGATTTTCCACTACGTCTACACTGAACACATGATCGAGCACGTACCCTATCTAAAAGGGGCATACATGTTGCGGGAGTGTCACCGGGTCATGCGGGAAGGCGGCGTGATTCGAATCGTTACGCCCGATCTTGCGGCCATTCTAGGGTTGTATCGGAGCGATCTGCGCGCCGATCAGCAAGAATACCTAACGTGGTTCTGCAAAACGTTCGTTCGACAAGAATGTCCATTCAGCGCTGCGGCCGCCATCAATGCCATGTTCCGTCAGTGGGGACACCAGTTCCTTTACGACGAGGAGACGTTGAGGGAGACGATGCGAGCTGCGGGATTCAGATCGGTTGAGCGATTTGCGTTGGGAGAGAGCCGTCATTTTGACCTGCAAAATGTCGAAAACCAGGAACGCTACCCCGCCGGGTTGCTCAATTTTGAGAGCGTAGCCTTGGAGGGCCTCAAGTAAGACGGGCCGTTCAGTTGGCAGACGGAAGTACGAAAGACCGCACTCAGATGGTCGATTGCGTATACATTGCGGCTTGCGCACGGGATGCGCGCCTTGCGCGTATTTGCGTTGCCAGCATTCGATTCTTCTATCCCGATGTTCCTATTCGCCTTCTGGCTGGCGACATCCTGCAGCGAGGACTGGCAGACGAGTTGAATCGATATTGGAGAGTGGAGTTGGCGGAACTTCCCCGAGGTGATTTTGGATGGGGCTTGGTAAAGCTCGAACCGTTGTTCGGCCCAGCCGGTCAGAGGTTCCTGGTCGTGGATGTTGACACCGTATTCACCGGGCGCGTGCTAGATGTCTGTGCTGAAAGCGATGCGCCGTTTATTGTTGACAACGAGCAATTGTCTGATGCGGACTTCAAGCGTCTTTATTTTGACTGGGATAAGCTTCGCGAAATCGATCCCCAAGCGCAGTCTGCCCGGACTGCCTTTAACGTAGGGCAATGGTTTGGGACAGCTGGGTTCGTCAGACGCGAGGAGTTCGACCCTTGGATTGAATGGACAATGCCTCGTCGTCTTCGCTATCCGCAGCATTTTATGGGCGGCGATCAGGGCGTCATGAATTATGTCATTTTGAAGAAGGAGGCATACGAAGGACTGCGCATTGAACGCCGACCTATCATGTGTTGGCCAGGCCATTCAATGGACGGGCTGGATGCAGAGGAAGTCTCGAAGGGGAATGCGCCACCGCGTGTTATCCATTGGGCGGGCATGAAGAAGACAGCACTTAGTCAGATGGCAGGCGGAGACTTACTGCTCTATTTTGAGAGATTCTACTATTCCCGGGTTCCAGCGGGTGGCATTCGGAGGTTGCTGGCGATCGGCCGACATTTCTTGATTCACTGGATGCACTGGATGAGAGTACGGGTGAAGCTGGCCTATGCCAAGCACATCGACAATTTGATTTGTTGGCTTAGACCTCTGCGTGTGAACCGTCCGGCGTGAAATGAGGAAGCCTCATAGTTGCGCCTACCTCGAGTGCGTCATCGCCTAAGGTGTCCAGCCTGATTCTTGAGTGTGAATGAAATGAGACGACGTCTTTATAGTGTGCTAGTGATAGTGCTTGCAATGTGTGGGATGCCGAAGGATGCGTGCTCCGGGAACTATAGTTTCGGAGAGCCCGACACGGTTATTGATCGTGCTGAGGCTACTCAAGAAACCTCCGCCGAGAGCACATCCGGGTTGAGCTCCATTCAAAGAGCGAGTAGTCTGCCAGGAAGAACGGCAGACGTCCAAATTTACAGAGCAATCGAGGCAGTTGGGTCGCGTGCCGGAATCATTTGGGCAGACTACTCGACGGATCAAGTGTGGACTGATTGTCCAAGGTGGGGCACGCAGAGCGTCACCCTGGTGCTCTATCCAGTTCGGTATGAGATCGCCACGAATTGCACAATCCCGGCGAATGTGATCCTGCAGTTCTCCCACGGTTCCTGTTTGGCGCCGGCCGATGGAACGACGACCACGATTAAGGGCTATTTCACGGCTCCCATGTCCAAGATCTTCTGCAATGCCGTAGCGGGCAAAGGAACGGTAAGGTTGGCCTCCGTCGACTCGAGCGACGAAGGAGGCCAGGCCCTGGTCGATGTTTATCCGGAATGGTGGGGCGCAACGGCAGGCGATGCAACCGGCGCAAGCAACACTCCGGCGATTCAGGCGGCCATCATCGGGGCGTACGGAGGCAACCGAACAAACGGAACGGATTTTCCGAAATACAATCGCGTACTGCACTTCTCCACCTTGTACAACATCAACGCCGAGCTACAGGTCTACCACATGATTGGGTTTCGCTGGGAAGGCGAGAACCAGTTTGGTAGCGGCTTAAGGCAGCGCACATGTGGGTTGCGCATCATCGATGGGCAATCGGTAGCCTACGGGCGATTCGAGACTTTGCGCTTCGAGAACGGTTGCGGAGGCAAGTCGGGCGCGGCGTTGATTGATATTGATTACAGCCGCGCACGGGGAACAGACCTTAGTCCCCAGAACATAACCTTTTACGATGTTTTCTTCGCGGGGAGCAGTTTGACCGATGTTGGCGTGCTTATTGCGAAGAGCGGAGGCGGGTCACAGGGCGATAACATACGGTGTTATAACTGCTACTTCATCGGTTTTACCGGTGCCGGCTGGCAGATCGGCGGCAACGACACAGGCCGGAATGTCGGGCGCCACTACGCGCAGAATGCGATTAAAGAACAGATCATCGGCGGCGACATTCAAGGGTGTCCCCTGTACGGAGTGGCAGTCTATGGCGGCAGCATCGAAGTGAATGGCACCACCATGGAGAACGACTCGGCCGGCTTCGGCACGCAGACCGGATTCGATGTCTATTGCGAAGCTCCCCAGGATCGGTGCATCGTGCGCAGCGTCCGATCGGAGAGTCACAAACTTGCGGCGGGCAGTCCTATTTTAGTCGAACACAGCCGAACCATCTTTCAGGCGGCACAGTGGTACTCTGCTTCGCGCAGTGTATCGATGGCCGACACCTCGTGGCCTGCCGGCAGAATTTTCTCGGGTACCGGACAGGGTGGGGATGGAAAGTACTATCAAATCAAAACCCACGGCAGATTCGGCGGACTGGGATTAACGCCAGCCACGGGCGGCAGTTCGACAACGATCGGCAACTCCACGGCGAACTGGCCCAGTAACGCGTTCGTTGGGCAACAAGCGACGATTGTATCCGGCACCGGCAACGGAGAATATTGCGCCATCACATCAAACAACACGACAGTTATCACTTGCGCCGTTGGGTGGGTGACGAACTACTACCAACTTGCAATCGTCAATCCTGATGCTTCGAGTAAGTTCGTGGTGGAACCCAACTGGGCCTCGCACCCGACCACGAGTGGAACTGTCACGTTTGTCCCGTTCAACTTCAACGTAATCGAAGGCAATGCTGGTGCCGCCATTATGGACGGCGAGTTATATGACGTGGGTGCGCCTGGAGGCCAGATCAAGATCACTGGCCCTTATTCAGAGCTCAAGCACGTTTTCGTTTCGCGAACGGACTGGAACTCAGCAGGCTTTGTCCTGGAAGATTCACTCCAGCTGGCTGATTATGACGGCATCTATATTGACAAACCGGACCAGAACATCAATGTTGGGGGCACGGGCAAGCGCATTCCATGGACGTTCGCTCGCAACAGCGGTGGAGATAGCTTCTACTCAGGGGTAACTCAGAAGAACATGGGCACAAAGCCGATTTGCTGGAGCTACGGGCAGAACGGAGGGGATCGGTCCGCAAATGACGTTTGCATTGGCATTCGGACCGACAATGATTCTCTAAAATCGGCAGGTCGTTCGGTACTTGGAATCCTGGGGACGGTCGGTCCCGTTACGCCGTTTGGTTTGAACCAAGTCGGAGTTGACTTGCCCGTGAGCGGAGGGCTTTCAACCGGTAATGGCAAGCCGGGTGGGATCAGCTTTCGGCTGGGAACGCCGGGTGGGTCCGGATCCCAGGTGAATGATAGCAACGAAGTCGCGAGAATCGATGTGAACGGCTATAAGCTGCCTGCGTTTTCTTACGCACAGCTGCCCTCCGCGCCGAATGGCTACGTCGTGTTTTGCACTGACTGCAATTCCGGATGCACGGCTGGGGGCGGAAGTGGACGAACGTGTTTCCGGGAGAACGGAGCGTGGACGCACTAGACGATGAAGCGAGAAGCAAAATGGCGCCACCACTTCAAGACTGGCCTGGCAGCACTTGGCTACCAAGTACAAGGGATTCGGTATTGTCCCAGGCAGCTCCTCGAGCCGGCGCTTCTCCGCCGACTCGAGTTTGATGATATCGTGTGCCGACGCATGTTTGAGTGTGGTCAGCAACTGACTTTCATCCAGGTTGGCGCCTTTGACGGTATTTCAACCGATCCGTTACATAAGTACATTGAAAGGTGCGGCTGGCGCGGAATTCTGATAGAGCCGCAACCCCTACCCGCTTCCCGACTCCGCAAACTCTACGGTCACAATGATCACCTTGTTATTTTAGAAGCGGCTCTTGATCGCGAATTCGGGACAAGGACCCTTTTCACAGTCGATTCTGACACCGTCCCCTCATGGGTTTGTGGAATGGCTTCCTTTCAGCGCGGTAACATCGTCAAAAACTCCTATCTAATCCCCGGGCTGGAAGCAATGATCAAAGAAATCACTGTAAATTGCATTCCCTTCGAAGAAGTCATGAATAAGCTCCCTTCTAATCACATTGATTTGTTGCAGGTTGATGCCGAGGGCCTTGACGGCTTTATCTTATCTCTGTTTCCGTTTGATCGTGTCAAGCCTGCTATTGTTCATTGGGAGAGCAAGAATGTAACCAAATTCCAACAGGAGGAAGTCCTCAATATGCTGTGCAGGCATGGCTATCGTTTTGCCCGTTCGGGTGAAGAGGATATGTTGGCAGTGCTTGGTTGATTGGTGATACACCAGGAGTAACTGGCCCTATATCAATCCATAATGATCTACTTGTGAAATGACCATACAGTGACTTGCAGGTCGTTACATTGTATTACTTTCTACCGCTCTGTCCGGGGTCGAACGTGCCCATGGCGCAGCGGGATTCACGATCTTATCGTGCATCCTTCGGTTTTGGGCCGATCTCAAACTGCTGTTGGTGTAAGCACAGTGCGACACAAAGTGTAGACGTAAAGACATTCTTAATATGCTGACGAAGAGACTCAAAGCGTATGCACGCAATCTTGTGGATGAGGCCGTCCGACAATTGGTAGAGGATCCCGTGCTCAGACGCTCGCTCGACATGGAGATGGAGCGTTACTGGCGCGCCAAGGCGCATCTCAGCTGCAACCCTATACTTCAACAAGGTGAGAAGTTCTACTCACAAAATGATGAGGACGGTATTATCAGTGCAATTATCGGGCGTCTGAAGATCGATGGCGGTGTCTTCGTTGAATACGGCTGTGGCGACGGACTCGAAAATAATACGATCCAGTTGCTGATGCGTGGCTGGAGTGGAGTGTGGATCGGGGCGACCGACTTAGTAGTGCGGATTCCGGCAGTAACGCGAAGGCTTAGATTCGAACAGACGTGGATCACCCTGGAGAATTGCGTCGAGATCATGGAGAGTGGAATTCAGGAGATCGGTGCGAAAAAGGTCAATCTTATAAGCATAGACCTGGACGGGAATGATTTCTACTTCGTTCAGACAATCTTGAATCGTGGGTTCGAGCCCGATGTGTTTGTGGTTGAATATAACAGTAAGTTTCCTCCTCCTATTCGATTTGCGATTGAATACGATCCTAAGTATGTATGGTCTGGAGGCGATTACTTTGGCGCATCGTTGCAGTCATTTGTGGATTTATTCCAGTCATTCGGCTTTCGGTTAGTCTGCTGCAACATTACGGGAGCCAACGCATTCTTCGTTGCGGGACGACATGCAAATGCGTTCGCAGACCTTCCAAACGAGGTGAAGACGCTGTTTATGCCGCCTGATTACAACTGGTTCCTCAGGAAAGGACACGCTCCTGATCCGCGCTCGGTAGAACGCTTTTTGAATACAAGATAGGTGTTATCCCCGAGCTGAGAACTCCCGCTGGTCGTCAAGTCACATATCGACCGAGGGGGGTGAAAGTAATGATTCCCACAGCCGCCAAGCTGTTTGAGAAACTTCCACGGACGCTGCGCAGGCACCGATTGATGGTCTGGTGGATGCGCTTTACGGGTGAGGACTCCCTGCAGCTTGTGCGTATACGGGATGATGCGAAAGGCTATGCTGATCTGAGTGATGGATTTCTTCGCTTAATTGTGATCGACGGAAATTACGAGAGTGATTTTTTTCGCATCGCAGATGCGTTGCTTCAAAGTGGTGGTGAGTTCCTTGACGTTGGTGCCAACCACGGTCTATTAAGTTTTGGGCTGGCGCGAAAGGTTGGCAACCGAGTTCGATTTCATCTTTTTGAGCCAAATCCAAAGCTACTGGATTCGATTGAAAGGACGTTAAAACTGTATCCCGGTATGGAAACGGAGATCGTCGGAATGGCTGTTTCCGATTTGGATGGAACAATCCAATTTCAGGTGGAAGAAGACCAAACGGGAGCGTCCCACATCACGGAAAGCGGAGGCATTTCCGTACAAACCATAAAACTTGATACGTACTGTGAAGAAAAGCGTCTGAACCAGGTAGCCCTTCTGAAGCTTGATGTTGAAGGATATGAACTCAAGGCTTTGCAGGGCGCTGAGAATGCGCTTAGGGCTCGGCGGATTAGCGCGATCTACTTCGAGTATTTCGAGAAATTTCTCGTCCGCGTCGCTCCCCCCTCCCACCTCATTGAATATCTTGACTCATTGTCTTATGAGGTGTGCTTCTGTCGGCTGTGCGATCTCAATCGTCATGTGGAAAAGTCAACCGTGACCTTACGGGGTGATCTGCCGGGCAGGGGACTGCCCTTAATTCCGATCAAGGGACGAACAGTCCCTGCGATGACGGATTTGATTGCAGTACCAAAAGAAAACCTAGTGGCCTTGGCGTAGCATGCTCTCGGTCATCCTTTGCACGCATAATCCCCGTTGGGGTTACATTCAGCGCTGCCTTGGCGCGCTGCGAAACCAGACGCTGTCTTCCGATCAATGGGAACTGGTTGTCGTGGACAATCGAAGTGAGGAGCCCATCGCTCCTCGTATTGACCTTTTATGGCATCCTCATGCCCACTTGATGCGAGAGGAGGCCCTTGGCCTTACCTCGGCTCGCTTGTGCGGCATACGCGAGTCAAGGGGTGATTTGTTGGTTTTCGTGGATGACGACAACGTGCTCGACCCTGATTTCCTCGAAGTCGCTCAGCGGATCACGGACGAAAGACCGTTCTTGGGTTCCTGGAGCGGGCAATGTCGGCCCGCGTTTGAGGCGCCACCCCCGGAGTGGACCCGGCGGTACTGGGGAAATCTCGTGATCCGCGAATTCGAGAAAGATCTGTGGTCGAACCTACCGCGCTTGCCCCAATCCATGCCTTGCGGTGCCGGGCTTTGCGTCAGGCGACAGGTGGCCCTGCACTATCTGGATTTACATAAATGGGGAAAGCGTTCGTTTCAGTTTGATCGCAACGGGAAGTCGCTCCTCTCGGGTGGAGACAATGATCTGGCCGCCTGTGCCTGCGATATCGGCCTCGGCGTCGGGCTTATCGCCTCGCTCAAGCTGACACACCTGATTTCGCCGGAACGGTTGACGGAGGATTATCTCGCTCGTCTCAGTGAGGGAATATTCTTTTCGGCTGTAGTGCTGGATCACTACCGTTCCCCCCTCGCGGAACTGGCGTCATACAAGGTGCGATGGCATGAGCCGGTGCGTGCTTTGCTGGCTCGGGGTCCGCACCGAAAGATACAGTTTGCCTGTTTGAGAGGAAGGCGGCGCGGACTTCAGTTGGTCGCGTCCCTTACCTGACTTGGCACTCACTTCGCTCGTGAACTGAATCTCTTGCGCGACTTCCTCCTGCGGCTTTTTAGTCACCGTTTTTTGGCGATTGCGCGCTGGGATCTTCACTTTCTTCGACTCCGAATCTGGAATACGCTCACGTGGCAAACATGTCGAATTCGCAGATTTGTTTCCACCCGGAAGTGTCCGCTATTCTTGAACCTCGGCTCGGGACCGCGGGGTGTCGACGATGCTCATTGGGTGAATGTCGATGGGTTTCATGATCAGAACGTACACTATCTCGTTGACTTCGGCCGACCGCTCCCTTTCCCAGATGAGTCGTTCGATGGCGTCTTCTGCGAACATGTGATCGAGCACTTCTCCCTGGCGGACGGGGAGAGGATAGCTGGAGAGGTATATCGTGTTCTCCGTCTCGGCGGCTGCTTTCGAGTCATCGTCCCTGATGCCGAACTAGTGCTGCGAAGCTATTTTGATACTCCGGATGAAATAGTCGCTCGGCGCGGGACCGGGGTAGAAACGCCGATGGAAGTCGTCAACTTGTATTTTCGGCAGCGCTACGAGCACCAGTTTGTCTACGACTGGCCGACGATGCAGAAAATGCTTCTGCGCGCCGGATTTGGCATGGTCTGCCGGTCGGTGTTTGGCCAAGGCAGTCGGTCGTCAGTTATTCTGGACGACGAGAAGTATGAATGGGAGAGTCTTTACGTTGAAGCATTCAAATCGTGAGTTCGACTGAAACCCTGATTCTTTGTTCTGCAATGTCTTCGGAGGTTATCACGACAAACTCCGCATGCATCTGTACAAGCCATCTTGAGAGTCCTTCACGTCGTCGAGAGTCTTGATCGTGGAGCCGTGGAAAATTGGCTCCTCCGAATGCTCGGGCATGCGCGGGAAAAACAGGTAGAACTCGATTGGACTTTTTATTGCATCCTCGAGCAGCCGGGAGCGATGGACGAGAAGGCGGGAGCGCTCGGCGCCCGCGTAATCCACTCGCCTATTCCATTAGTGAAGAAGGCCGAGTTTATCCGCACCCTGCGCAGCGAATTGCGGCGTGGCGAATATGACGTTTTGCACTCTCACCACGACATTCTGAGTGCAGTCTATCTGCTGGCCGCGACGGGGGTGTCGCTTCGCAGACGAATTGTCCATGTTCACAACGCAGATGAATCAGTTCCCAGCGGCAGCCGATACAAGCAACAGCTCTTTCGCGAACCGATGCGGCAAGCGTGTCTCCTGATGGCCGATCGTATCGTCGGAATCTCCAACCACACGCTCGATTCGTTCCTCGCGGGACGTGCGCGCCGTTCCGGACGCGATTTAGTGAACTATTACGGAGTGGATCCCACGCCATTCGCCAACGTTGCAGCTGATCGCTTGGAACTCCGCCGTCGGTGCGATCTCCCGAATGATGCGTCGATCCTGCTTTTCGGGGGACGGCTGGTTCCGGAAAAGAACCCTGTGTTTGCGGTGGAGGTACTCGCCAGTCTGCGCAATATGGACTCGCATGCCGTCGCTGTTTTTGTTGGTTCAGGTTCTCAAGAGCAGGACGTGTTGAAACGCGCACGAGAGCTGGGAGTAGCTGATTCAGTGCGGCTGCTCGGCTGGCGAAACGATCTGCCCGAGATCATGAGTTGTAGCGACTGGTTTATTCTTCCGCATCCGGAGCACCCGGTAGAGGGATTTGGACTCGCCGTAGTCGAAGCGCAGTTAGCCGGGCTGCGGTTGCTTTTATCTCGCGGCATTCTGGATGATCCTTTGCTGCCGACAGCCAGCTTTCGCCGCCTTCCGCTGGCGGATGGGCCCACCGCATGGGCGAAGGCCGCGCTCAAGCTCCTGCAGCAACCGGCGTCGTCGCGAGCCGCTTCTATCGACGCCCTGAAGAGATCGCCAATGGACATGGACCGGGCGCTCGAGGGACTGCTCAAGCTCCACGCGTGAAGACCTCGCGCCCAATCAAGGTTCTTCAAGTCATCGATGGTCTGGGCATGGGTGGGGCTGAAACGTGGCTGATGGAAGTGTTGCGGCTCTGGTCCAAAAGCGGAGTTGGCAAGATTGATTTCCTCGCTACCAGCGGCAATCCCGGGATCTTTGACGAGGAGGCGCGGCAGTTGGGAGCGCGGGTCGCCTACGCACGTTACGGCCGCGCTCACCTTCGGCAATTTGCACAGGAATTCCGGCAGGTGCTCCGCGAGGGGGAGTACGATGCCGTCCACGACCACCAGGACTATACAAGTGGATGGCACTTCCTAATGGGAGCAGGCGCGCTGCCAGCCGTGCGAGTGACACACGTGCATAATCCATGGCTTCACTTCGAGGCAAACTACGCAACCGGCCCTTTACGGCGACTCACCTCAATAGCGGGCAAACACCTCGTGCAGCACCTGGCAACGCATGTTTGTGGCACTTCCGAAGAGATCTTGCGCCGATACGGATTCGAGCCGATGCGAGCCACACACCCGAGGGTCTCTGCCCTGCACTGCGGGTTCGACATCGGCAGATTCAACAAAGGTCGCGAACTCGATCGTGCCTCAGTCCTACGCGAGTTTTGCTGGCCCGAAGAATCCCAGGTCGCGCTTTTTGGGGGACGGCTAGATCGATCGTTTGAAGTCGATCATCGTCAGAACCACAAAAATTCTTGGTTTGCTCTAAACGTCGTGCGAGCCGCAGTGGAGATGCAACCTTCCGTTCGGTTCTTGATGGCTGGCGCGGGAGACCGTCCACGTCGGGAACTGG
>Ga0210399_10004278_pt1 | contig 11076 bp, 8 predicted proteins | sample IncBWC14MmetaG_FD_150865 | JGI IMG/M metagenome (GOLD analysis project Ga0210399, IMG submission 150865) | Forest soil microbial communities from Barre Woods Harvard Forest LTER site, Petersham, Massachusetts, United States - Inc-BW-C-14-M | ecosystem: Environmental > Terrestrial > Soil >...
GCCCAGCGACGTGCTCGGCGTGAGCGTCTACAATCCGGAGTCGCGCGAATTTGAATTTCGTTCCGGGCCGATTTTCGCCAACGTGGTTCTCGCCGACGAAATCAACCGCACCACCCCGCGCACGCAATCCGCGCTTCTCGAAGCCATGAACGAAGCGCAAGTCACAGTCGACGGCAAGACTCTTCCCTTGCCGCAGCCCTTTCTCGTCATCGCCACGCAAAATCCCGTAGAACATCACGGAACCTATCCCCTTCCCGAATCGCAGCTCGACCGTTTTCTGATGCGCATCAAAATGGGCTATCCCTCGCACGAAACGGAACGCGAAATTCTGCGCAAGCGCGTCGGCGACAATCCCATCGATTCGCTCGAATCCATCGCGGATGTCAGTGATGTGATGGCCATGCAAGACGCCGTCGCGCACGTCAAGGTCGACTCCAGCCTGCACGATTACGCTCTCGAAATCGTCAACCGCACGCGCAAGAGCGAACAGCTCAACCTTGGTGTCAGTCCCCGCGGCACACTCATGCTGCAGCGCGCCGCGCAGGCTCGCGCCTTCCTGGATGGCCGCGACTATTGCCTTCCCGACGATTTCAAGCAGTTAGCCGTTTCCGTTTTCTCGCACCGCGTCGTCGCTAGTTCGCGCCACGCCTCGTTGCAGAAAAAATCGGAAACCACGGATTCCGTTCTTCGCGATATCGTCGAATCCGTTCCCGTTCCGCTGTGACCGCTAGACTGTGAGCGTATTCCCAACCATTTCGCGACTGTGGGCCAAGGCCGACCACTCCGCCGTCCGCGCCTTTCTCCTGTCCATGACCGCGCTCGCCGCCGCGCTGCTTCTGGCGCTGTATTCCGGCGCCGCCGCTGAGCTCGGCCAGCTTGCCATCGCCACCACCTCGGCGGTCGCCGCGCTTGTCATCGCCGCATGGGTTGGCATTACGCTCGTTCCCATCCTCGCGAAGCGCACGCCGCTCCGCTGGATCGGTTACAAAATGGAGTACCGTGTCACGCTTGAAGGCTGGATCTATCTTGCCGGCATCGTGCTCGTCGCTCTAGCCGCCCTGAACACCGGAAACAATCTCCTGTTTTTGATTCTCTCCAGCCTTATTGCACTCGTTTTGATGTCCGGCATTCTTTCTTCCATCACGCTCTCGGGAGTCGGAATGCGGCTCGTGCTGCCCGAACACATTTTCGCCGGCCAGCCGGTTCGCGCAATGGTTGAACTCGAAAATGAAAAGCTGACGCTGCCTTCGTTTTCGCTGCGCGTCGAGGCCACCAAGCCCAAACACGGCCCGGCCGCCGCGCTGCTCGACACTCCGGTCTACTTTCCGTATCTCCCGAAACATGATTCTGTGCAGCAAACTATTCCGGTGATCTTTCCGCGCCGCGGCGTTTATCGCCAGGAAGCTTTCCGCATCGTCACTCGTTTCCCGTTCGGCTTTCTGCGCAAAGCGCGCCAATTGAATTTGAAAACGGAAGCGCTCGTCTATCCGTCGGTGGAGCCCAGCCCGGAATACCTAGAAATCTTGCAAGGCTTGCAAGGGGCTCTTGAGAGCATCACAAAAGGCCGAGGGCAGGATCTCTACGCACTGCGCGGTTACGTCCCCACGGACAGTGCGCGCCACGTTCACTGGAAAGCTTCCGCGCGTTCCGGTTCCTTGATGGTTCGCGAATTCACGCGCGAGGATGATTGTCGAGTCCTACTCGTTCTCGATCCTCATCTGCCGGAGGAAGAATTCTCCAGGCTGAAGCACCAGATCCCTGCGATCCACGAGCATTTCGAGCGCACCGTCACCATTTGCGCCAGCCTGGCTTGGCACTTTTACGAAAAGAATTCCCTGGTTCAGTTCCGCACCACCTCGGTGGAGACTCTTCTTGCGCCCGCCGACGAACTCATTTTCGCGATCCTCAAACACCTGGCCCTGGCGGAGCCATTGCCGCCCGATCCCGATCAGAAGCTCATGGCCGATCTCGCGAACTTGCCCGATCTTTTCAAGATCATCATCACCTGCAAGCCTCGCGGTTCCATCCCCGCCTCCGTCTGGAGTTCGTCGTATGTCATATTCCTCGACGACCAGCAGGACTGAACGCCGAAAACCCTTTTTTTTTGGAGTGCGGCGACTCACCGCCGCTTTTATTGCGGGCGCGCCCCTGGTCGCGAGTGCGCCGGATTTTTTGGCAATGAGCGAATCTCGGCTTAGGAACAGATATCGGCTGTCCGAAAAGCGGGAGCAAGCTCCCGCACTCCAAGTCAAACCTCAGACGTGCAAGTGTGCGAGAATATCGCGGCAGGATGCTTAAGGGCCACGAACTCGCCACTTTTCGCAAACAATTGCTCAGCTGGTTCCGCCAATTTCAGCGCGACCTGCCATGGCGCCGCACCAGTGATCCCTATCGCATCTGGCTCTCTGAGATCATGCTCCAGCAAACGCGTGTGGCGGCCGCGATTCCTTATTACGAGGAGTTTCTTAAGCGCTTCCCCGACGTTCACTCGCTGGCTGCTGCGCCGCAAGAAGAAGTGCTTCGCCTGTGGTCCGGCCTCGGGTATTACAGCCGCGCGCGCAACCTGCAAAGAGCCGCGCAACAAATCGTGGCGAAACACGGTGGACAATTCCCGCAGCGCGTGGAGGATGCTCTCGCCCTGCCCGGTATTGGAAACTACACTGCCGCGGCAATTCTGAGTATTGCGTTCACGCAAAAATATGCCGTTCTCGATGGCAACGTCGCGAGAGTTCTTGCGCGTCTCGGTGCACTTCGCGGCGACGTTCGGGAATCGAAGCGCTGGCAAGAGTTGCAAGATACCGCTGAGGTCTTGCTTGAACCGAAATCGCCCGGCGATTGGAACCAAGCGATGATGGAGCTGGGCGCGACGCTCTGCACTCCAAAATCGCCGCAGTGCCTGCTCTGCCCCATCATGCAATTTTGTGAAGGGCGCAAACAGGGTATCGCCGAATCTCTGCCTGAAAAAAGGAAGAAGCGCGCCACGGTGGAAGTGATTCTGGCCGCGGCAGTTTTCTCCGACAAAAAAGGCCAGACGCTCCTGCTTCCACCGCCGAAGAACTCAGCCGAAAAGGCTTCCGCCGATCACGTTCCGACATTGGTTTCAAAAATGTGGCATTTCCCGACGGTGTCGGTGAACGGAGATCCCGCCGGAAACCTCCTCGCGTTTCTCCGAAAACTGTTTTCGAAGATGCAAATCAGCAAAGTGCAGCTCGCTCCAACCGGCAAGGTGCGTCACGCCGTGACCTACCGCGCCATCACAGTGCTGCCCTTTGTGATCGATGTAAAAAATCTCCCGCGCATTTCAGGCGCGAAGCAGGTTCCGCTAAATGACATTTCCGACTTGCCTATTTCCAACCTCACCCGAAAAGTAGCTCGCGCCGCCCTGGAGGCCGCCGTTCTTACTCCGGCCAAGCGCTAAGAGTTATCCTTTCGCCTCGCTTCGTTCCCCGCGAACCCCGCAGATGCTACGATAAAAAGTCTGCCATGGCCACCATCTTCTCAGCTGCGAATGAACGCGCTCTGCCCGCCGAGCGTTTCTTCTGCACTTCACTGACGCTGCTGATGCTCACGTCAACGCTGACGCTCGTCAGCACCGGCAAGCTGGACATCATTACGAGTTTCGTGGCTCCGCTCATCGTGGTCTACAAAGGGCTTCGCTGGTGGCATGGGCGGCCAGCGGAACTGACCCACCGCACGGCAACCTGGTGCGTGCTCGCTTACCTGGCGTTCTTCCCCGTAGATGCCTTGGTGCTTTCGCGTTTCTCCGTCGGAAATTCGACCAACCCGCCGCTCTTCGCGATGCTTCTAGCTGCGGTTCATTTTCTGATTTTCGTCAGCATTGTTCGTTTTTATAGCGCGGTTACGGACCGCGATGCGCTGTTCCTGTCGATGCTGTCTTTCGCGGGGATTCTGGCGGCCGCCGTGCTCACGGTCGACACGACGTTCCTGGTTCTTTTCTTTATCTTTCTACTGTTTGGCGTTTCCACTTTCATCGGAATGGAACTGCGCCGCGGAGCCGCCGGGGCCGTCTCGCCGGCCGTCCACCTGCACACCGCACGCGACCGCAAATTGAATCGCGCGCTTTGCTTTTCAGCTCTCAGCGTGGCCATCGGATCGATCGCGCTTGGCGGCGTGCTTTTTTTCTTTTTTCCGCGGTTCAGCGCCGGCTATCTCGGCCGGGCCAGCTTCAATTCCTCGCTGATGTCGGGTTTCACGGAAAACGTCGAGCTCGGCCAGATCGGCGAGATCAAAAAGAATTCCGCGGTGGTCATGCGCGTGCAAACAGGCAAGCCCATCGGTTACGACCGGCTGCGCTGGAGGGGCATCGCGCTTACAAATTTCGATGGCAAACGGTGGACCACCTCCGAGCGCAGTACGCAGAAATTGCAGCCGGGCGAAGATGGCTGGATTCACACCGCCGATTCGCCTCAGAAATCTGAGACGCCCAAGCCCGGAATGATCTACACCGTCTATCTGGAACCCCTGGCCACCGACGCCATTTTCATTCCGGGCAAAGTCATTTCGCTCAAGGGGAATTTCACGGGCGAGGGCGGCAATTCGTTCGGCGCGATCCGCCGCACTTATATTCTTCGCGATTCCACGGATACGCTGCTGAATCCCTTCCACAACTACACGGCCATCCGGTATGCGGGATTTTCTCTGTTGCCTCCGATGGACGCCACTAAACTCCGTACCGCTTCGACGGAATACTCCAAAGAGATCACTTCGACCTACCTGCAGCTTCCCGATGCGCTGGACCGGCGTATCCCCGAACTGGCCAGGCAGGCCACGAAATACGCCAAGACGCCGTTTGACAAAGCGCTGGCCATCGAAAGTTTCCTGCGCAATCGTTACACGTATACTTTGAATCTTACTGGAAAACCCGGGGACGATCCGCTAGCCCATTTCCTTTTCGAAACCCGCGGGGGCCATTGCGAATATTTTGCATCGTCAATGGTCATCATGCTTCGAACGCTCGGCATACCTTCGCGCGAGGTCAACGGCTTCTTGCCAGGCGAATATAACGACCTGGGCGGAGACTACATTGTCCGCGCCAGCGACGCGCATAGCTGGGTAGAAGTCTACTTTCCCGGGATGGACTGGCAAGTATTCGATCCCACGCCGGCGATTGCGGAAAACGATGCCGGCTTCATGACTCGGCTGGGCCAGTACGCCGACTGGGCGCAGCTCACCTGGAGCGAATGGGTGATCGGCTATGACTTCGGGCACCAGGTGGCGCTGGCGCAAAACCTGCAGCGCAGTTCGCACGACATTTCTGAGTCGATGCGCACGTGGTACCGACGGCAGCAGATGCAAGGCCGGCGGTGGATGAAGTCCTGGCACAACCGGATTAGCATACTAATTCCACTTGTAGTTCTGGCGTTCCTGATCGTGCTCCGCTTCGATGCACTGTCCGCGATGCTGCGGCGGATGTGGTTATCGTGGCAAATGCGATCCGCGAAAGCGGCGCGTTCGAATCCGCACCTGGCGTCGAAGTTGTATGCGGAACTTTTGCGCATGCTGGCGCGGCGCGGGCTGATCCGGGAAGTTTCGCAGACACCGTTCGAATTTGCGGCCGCGGTGAATGCACCGAATCTGGCGCCCGCAGTCCGGGAATTTACGCAACTCTACGCTCGCACTCGCTTTGGCGGCGCACCTTGCGACGCTACCCGGCTGCAACAATTGCTCGACCAGATTCGCGCGGCCTTGCGGGCGCGCTGAAACGCACTACACCTTGCCGAGATAGGGCGCAGCAGTGCTGCGCCCCTACAAACACCGGAACTGAGCCCGTGTTACAATTGAGAATTGCGCAAAGGCGCAAATTCACAGCCTATGACTAAGGTCGGATTCGTCAGCCTGGGATGCCCGAAGAACCTCGTGGATAGCGAGGTGATGATGGGTATTCTTGCGCGCGAAGGATATGAATTGACGCCGCGCGCGGATGAAGCAGAGATTCTGGTTGTGAACACTTGCAGTTTTATCGAAGCGGCCCAAAAAGAATCGGTGGACGCCATTCTGGAAATGGCGGAGCACAAGAAATTCGGGGCGGCGAAGAAATTGATTGTGGCGGGCTGCCTGGTGGAACGGTTTCGCGCGCAAATTCTGGAGCAGGTGCCGGAAGTGGACGCGGTGGTGGGCACTGGCGAAGTGGAACGGATTATGGAAGCAGTGGAAGGTGATTTGCGCGTGCTTCCCGCGCAGCCGCCCGCGTTTTTGTACCACGATTTGACGCCGCGGATTGTGACCACGCCAAAACACGCGGCTTATATCAAGATTGCGGAAGGGTGCGATCATCCCTGCACGTTCTGCATTATTCCGCAGCTTCGCGGCAAATTTCGGAGCCGGCGATTCGAATCGGTGGTGCGCGAGGCGGAAAATCTGGCGCGAGCCGGTGCGCGCGAAATCACGCTGATCGGGCAGGACACAACTTCCTATGGCGAGGACCTTGGCTTGCGGGACGGCCTCGCGCAGTTATTGGAGAGACTGGCGCAGACCGATGATTTGCTTTGGGTAAGGTTTCTTTACGCTTATCCGAATCGGGTGACGCAGAAATTGCTGGATACGATTGCGGCGCATCCGCGGCTGGCCAAGTACATGGACATGCCGCTGCAGCACGCCAGCCGGAATGTCCTGGCGCGCATGAAGCGCGGCTCGAATGGCGATGCGTTTTTGAAATTGTTGGAGCGCATTCGAACGACCATACCTGGAGTTTCGCTGCGCACTTCGTTCATCGTGGGATTCCCGGGCGAGACGGAAGCGGATTTCGAGGAACTGTGCGATTTTGTGAAGGCGGCGAAGCTGGATTGGATGGGTGTTTTCGAGTACTCCGACGTGGATAATGCGGGGAGCTACGCGCTGAACGAAAAAGTGGATGCGGAGACGATTGGCGAGCGCCGCAACCGCTTGATGGCCATTCAAAAGAAAATCTCGCGGGAAAATTTGCGAGCGAAATATCTGCGCGCCAGGCCGCGTGCATCGAAGGATCGCTTTTTTACTGCGCTGGTCGAGGGCCCTTCGAAGGATAATCCGCTGGTGTGGGAAGCGCGGCTCGAGGCGATGGCTCCGGAAATCGATGGAAAGCTGTACCTCACAGACATTGAATTGGCGGGTGGAGAAGTCGCGGAAGCTGGGGATGTCGTTCGGGTTGAGATTACCAAGACGGATGCCTATGACTTGATCGGGCGGGTGGCGGAAATACTGCCGCGTCCTACTTCAAGGGCGGAGTTCAGCGCAGTGCCAATGCCACCGGTTCCGGCCTCAGAAAAACTTCATCGCATTGCTACTGGGGCACCCCTCCGCATCCTGGGCTGAGATATACTCTCTTTTCGAAGATCATGTTTCGCTGGATTCTGTGTTCTTTGTGCGCTCAGGGCTAAAAGATCTACACAGAGGACACGGAGAGCACAGAGTTCACAGAGAAGAAAACAGTCGCGATGAAACACAAATGTCCGATTTGCAAAGCGGAGACGGACTCGGCGGTCCACGCGGATTTCCCTTTTTGCGGCGAGCGCTGCCGGGACCGCGACTTGGGCAACTGGGCCACGGAAAAATACGTGGTTTCCGAACCGGTCTTCACTGAAGCAGACATCGGTGAAGGCGAAGCGAACACGATCGTCCTTCCGTTGGAGGAAGACTTGGACAGCCCGAATGACTCCGACCACTGAAGACCCGACGACGCCCGGAGCACTGGGTAAGAAGCCGCGGCTCGCGCTGGCGATCGCCACGGCTTGTGGCGTGGGCTACCTTCCCAAGGCGCCGGGGACGTTTGGCTCGCTGGTGGGAGTGGCCACCGCTTTTCTATCTTCGGTTTTTTTCCTGCAGCCGGCGTCCGTAAGAGCTTTATTTTCGCTGCACCCCGATTACGAGACCGTTTTAAGAAATGAACTCTTCCCGCTGCCAGGAACCAACGTGCACAACACGGTGCTGGCCTTGCCCATTTTTTTTGCGCTGGGCATGTTTGTCGTCCTCGGGGCGATCGGGGTATGGAGCGCATCGCGAGCGGCCACTTACTCAGGAGTTGAGGACCCGCAATTTGTGGTCATCGACGAAGTGGCGGGACAGCACCTGACCCTGCTGCTGCCGCTGATTCCCATTGCGCTGCCGCACTTGACGGCGCACATGGATCTCTCCAACTTCACGATTTTCTTTGCGCTGAGCCTGGTGAATTGGAAATACCTTCTGCTCGGTTTTATACTTTTTCGCGTGTTCGACATCTGGAAGCCGTGGCCGATCCGCAAGCTGGAAAAACTGCCTGGAGGATGGGGAATCATGGCGGATGACTGGATGGCGGGGATCTACGCTGCAATTTTGCTTCGTGTGGCGCTACACTTTGGGCTGCTGACGTTTTACATTGGCTGGGTATGAAATTCGGGTTCGGTTCTTCGGCAGAAAAAAACGGGATTCCGCACATAGAGAGAGTTGCGCCCGCTGCGGCCATTCCCGGCGGGGAGATGACGATTCATGGGCGCGGCTTCATTTCACGGACGCAGTCGCGTCCACTGGTACGCTTCGGGGATGCGGAAGCCGGCGTCGCGCTGGCCTGCGAGAATCGTGTGGTGGCGCGGGTACCAGAAGGCGCCAGCGGCGGAATAGTGAGGGTGGCCGCGGGCGAGCACGAGAGCCAACCGCACCCCGTGCACATCGGACTGCAAATCGCTGACAACCTGCATCCGGTGGCGAATCCTGCGGTGGATTTGGACGGCAACATTTACGTGACGTTTTCCGGGCAGCGCGGCCAGCGTGTTCCGGTTTCGCTCTACAAAATCACGGCAAATTACAGCGTAAAGCCGTTCATCACTTCGCTGATCAATCCCAGCGGCCTGGCGCTCGACCGCATGGGGAATCTTTTCGTCTCCTGCCGTAATGACGGCACGATTCATCGCATCACGCCCGAAGGCCGCGCCGAGCAGTGGATCGAAGGCATGGGCATCGCAACGGGGCTGGCGTTCGATCACGACGGCAATTTGTTCGTGGGCGACCGCAGCGGCACGGTTTTTAAAATCAGCCCGAGCCGCGAGATTTTTGTATTCGCCACGATGGAGCCATCTGTCGCGGCGTATCACCTGGCGTTTCATCCCAGCGGCGACTTGTACGTCTCAGGCCCGACGACTTCCAGTTTTGACCGTATCCACCGCATCACGCAGGGCGGCGAGGTGAGCGTTTTCTTCCGCGGGCTGGGACGGCCGCAGGGAATCGCTTTGGATCGCGACGGAAATCTTTATGTGGCGGCTTCCTACGGAGGGCGGCGCGGCATAGTGCGGATTACGGAGCAAGGTCAGGCGGAGGTCGTCCTCAGCGGCTCGGGCATTGTGGGCATGGCGCTGCAGCCTTCCGGCCGCGCGATTGTTGCTACGACTGATTCTCTCTTCACGCTCGATTGGGAAGTTCGTGGCTTGCCTTTGATCGGATAATTGAACAGATGAAAGCGGAAATCATCGCGGTTGGCTCGGAACTGCTGACTCCGGACCGTATGGACACCAATTCGCTCTTCTTGACGGAAGAGTTGAACAAGCTTGGCATCGAGGTGGTGCGCAAATCGATCGTTGGTGACAATCGCGATTACTTGAACGCGGCATTCAAAGAGGCGCTGGACCGCGTTGAGTTGGTGATCGCGTCGGGCGGGTTGGGTCCCACGGAAGACGACCTGACGCGCGAAACCCTTGCCGATCTTCTTGGCCGCAAGTTGAATCTCAACAATGAAATCCTGCGGTACATCGAAGGGCGCTTCCGCCAGCTTGGGCGGGAGATGCCGGCGGTGAATGTGCGGCAAGCGATGGTGCCGGAGGGAGCAGAGGTGCTCGACAATCCACGCGGCTCCGCGCCTGGACTATGGATCGAGGATGCGGGGCGGTCGATCGCACTGTTGCCCGGGCCGCCACGCGAATTGAAGCCCATGTATCTGGAACAGGTTTTGCCGCGGCTGCAGCGGCGCAGTTCGAGCATTCGAATGTTTCATCGAGAATTGCGCGTGGCTGGCATGGGCGAATCTGGTGTCGAGCAGCGCATCAAGCCGATTTACACGCGCTACGCCGACGTAAACACGACGATCCTCGCGGCGCCGGGTGAGATTCAAATTCATTTGCGAATGTGGACCAGCGACGCGGCGCACGCGCAAAAAACGCTGGACGAAATCGTGCAGAGTTTCGAAATCGCGCTCGCCGACCGAATTTATTCCCAAGACGGTTCGTCGCTGGAAGAAGTGGTGGCAGGCCTGCTGACGAGAAACAATTCGACGATCGCGGCGGCGGAAAGCTGCACCGGCGGATTGCTGGCGCAGCGGCTGACGAGCATCGCGGGCAGCTCGTCGTATTTTTTGGGCGGGGTGGTGAGTTACAGCAACGAGCGGAAGACGGCGTGGGCGGATGTGCCGCCGGAAATAATTCAGTCCAAAGGAGCGGTAAGCAGTGAAGTGGCGATTGCACTGGCGGAAGGCATTCGCCGAAACGTTGGGAGCACCTTGGGCGTGGGCATCACCGGGATTGCCGGACCGAGCGGCGGCACCGAGGAAAAGCCCGTGGGGACCGTCCACATCGCGCTTTCGCATGCCGGGGGTGTCAAGGAGCGCGGCGTGGTTTTTCCGGGCGATCGCGAAGCAATTCGCTGGCATGCATCACAACTGGCGCTCGACCTTGTGCGCATTCATTTTCTTTACAACGGCGGGGAGCCGCCCGCGCGCATGACCAAAAGGTCCTGACCTCCGATGCGCTTGTTCGTCGCGCTGGAAATTCCCTCGGCAGTGCGAGAAAACCTTGCGGAATTGGTGAACGCGCTTCGCCCGGTTTCGCCGCAAACGCGCTGGGTGTGTTCGGAAAACCTTCATGTGACGCTGAAATTCATTGGTGAAGTTGCTGAGACAAGACTTGCGGCGATTCGAACGGCTTTGGCGCAGGTGCGCTCCGAACGACACGTCAGGCTCGATTTTCGCGGGCTCGGATTTTTCCCCAACGAAAAGCATCCGCGTGTTTTCTGGGTAGGCATTGAGGCTTCACCGAATCTGAAAACTCTGGCGGCCGAGATTGAAAAGGCCGCTGAAACACTCGGCATCCCGCGGGAACAAAAGACTTTTTCATCGCACTT
>Ga0210399_10004279_pt1 | contig 11075 bp, 4 predicted proteins | sample IncBWC14MmetaG_FD_150865 | JGI IMG/M metagenome (GOLD analysis project Ga0210399, IMG submission 150865) | Forest soil microbial communities from Barre Woods Harvard Forest LTER site, Petersham, Massachusetts, United States - Inc-BW-C-14-M | ecosystem: Environmental > Terrestrial > Soil >...
GGTGTAACCGGCACAGGCCAGCGGCCACGCGAGCGTAAGACCGCCGCCTGCCACCGAGAAATTAACGTTCGGCGGATTCACGCTCAACAATGTATCCGGTCCGAGCGCCTGGGTGGCTTGGATTTCTGCTGACTGCAATGGGCCGTTATAGATGCGGAATTCATCGAGCGTGAAATCGGGATAAGGATCGGCGCTGTAAAGGGAGCGTCCAATATAACTATAGACATCGTTCACCTGGCTAAAAGGCACTGTGACCGAGTTGTTCGCGCCCGCCAGGACGCCGTTCGTATAGAGCGAGACGAAACCCGCCGGCGGATTGAACACGGCGGTCAAATGCAAGTTCGTGTGAAAACTGAAATCACCCCCCCCATACGCGTTTTGTTCGCCGCTGTAATCCGAACTGGTAATGGCAATGCGTCCCCCTTGCGGCGCGCAAAAAATATAATTCTCGCCCAGGCTGCCGTTTGTCGTGCCAAAGCCGAAGAAAAAACAGTTTACCGGAAGCTGATCCGGGAACGTCGCCCAGGCCTCAATGGTGACGGCGCTGTAATTACTGAGTATTCCGGCGGGCAGTCGCACGTATTGCTGACCAGCCGATGTCAACATCACCTGCCCGCCGCCGAGCGTGCCCCCATTGGGCAGCGCGCCGTTCCATGCCGAACCACCCACGGAATCGGCCACGGTGCTGCCGGAGGTTTCGCTAAAGCTGTAACGGTGAACCAGCGTGATCGGCACGCGGACGACGCGCACGGATTGAGTAGCGGACAGGCCAAGACTTGCGTAAGTGGCAATGATGTTCACCGTGCCTGAACCGACACCGGTTACGTTTCCACTCATGTCCACAGCGGCGATGCTCGCATCCATTGAGGAATAACTGATGGCGTGGTTCGCATTTGCGGTCAGATTTGTCCAGATGCCGGACGATTCGCCCAAAACGGTCGAGGCGACCCGCTGTCCCGTGGTGATCGGCGAGGGGATTTGGACTTGTAGATTGGTAAAACTGTTGAGCCCGCCCGATTGCAATCGAAGAATGGAGAGCGAGTTCGCGGGAAAAGTGATGGTAAAATTCGTTCCGGCGGACGTGATGGTATTGGTCTTTGGCGAGACAAACGATGGCGTCGCAAAGGAATTTCCGTCCGACGAACTGCCGGAAGTGAGCTGGATCAACGTAGCATTGGAGGAGATGGAATTGGCTCCAATGACGTTGAGAGTGGTTGCGAAAGGCTGACCGTACGTATTGACCGCTTTTACAATGATCTGTTGGGCCGCCCGGGCGTAACTGGAAGAAACAACCAGACCGCTGGGATAATTGATATCCTGCACCAGTGCGTTATTGAGATAACATTGAACATGCGAACCGGTAAGGACGATGCGAATGTCATACCAGGCATTGTTGGCGATCGTCTCCGGGATTTGCGGACTGATAAGGGATTTGCTCCCGCCGATCATTTGTTCGATGCCGTCCAGCGTGTTGCCCCAGCCGCCGATGTTCCACCATGTCCAATCGTTGTCATCGAGCCAATTGAACAGGATGAGAAAGCCCTCGCTGCCGGCGGTTCTTCTTGCGCGAAGCGTGATAGTGTAATTGGCCCAATTGGTGTTGCCGGTAGTCGAGCGGCAATCGGTGGTCGTCGCGGAGGTCTGTTCATAAAGGCCGGCGTTGACACTCCATGCACCGTTGTAAACGCGCCAGCCGTTGGTGCCGGAATTGACGAAGTCGCTTTGGTAAAGCGTGACGCCGTTGCCGGTGACGACAATGTTGGTGTATTGAACAGAAGTGTTCCACGAGCCGACGCCTACCGCTCCCTGTTGCGACGCATTGGTGGCGTTGGCCGCAACAGAGAACGTGGTTGGCAAAACCGCGTCTCCGCGATTGAGGTTGAACATCTGTTGCGCATAGTAGGATGGAGTCCCAAAGACATTCGTGCCGTTGAAGTAAATCAAGTCGGGATACCAACTTGGATTGTTCAGGTTGCAAAACAGCGGCGCGTAAGAAGCCATTTGCACAATGTCCGAATTGCGCTCCATGCCGGTCATGAACGCGGCTTCGCCAAGCGCGTTCTCGAGCGTGGCGGGAAAAGTACCGGGCGGGATGGCAAAAGCGACGGCATATTCGCCAACGAATATCTTAGGTCCGCCACGGCTGTAATTGTCATACCTGGTCGCGTAGGAAACGAACGTTGAAGCCGAGGTGTAGTAGTGCTCATCCACCATTTCGACGGGCGCGGATGTTGGAATGGTGCCGGACGAATCCGCAATGACGTGCATGGCCGGGTAATTGGATTTGATCGCGGTGTAAAAGTAAGCATAGTTGTTGTTGTAATTCGCGCCGTTGTTTTCGTTCCCGATTTCGATGTACTGCAAATTGAACGGCGCGGGATGTCCATTCGCGGCGCGTTGCGCCCCCATGGGTGTGCTGGTGCCGCCGTTCGCGTATTGGATGGCGTCCAAAGCCTCCTGTACCCATGGTCCAAGGGCGTTGGCGGCGATGGAGTTTTGATTTACATCCATGCCGCAGTTGATGCAGAACAACGGCAGCGCGCCGATGTCCTCGCACATCTGCAGGTATTCGTGATATCCCAGGCCATTGTCAACCAAGTAGCCCCAGACGTTCGCGCGTTCGATCCTGTTTGCGGGATTGCCGATCGTGAGTCCCCAATGATACGCGTTGGAAAGCGAGGTGCCGTCCACCCAACTGCCGCCGGGAAAGCGCATGAAAGACGGTTTAAGATCCTCCAGCAGATTGGCGAGATCAGGCCGGAGACCGTTTGTGCGGTTGTTTAAAGTCTGCGCGGGAAAAAGCGAAACGAAATCAAGGTAAACCGTGCCAGCCTGCGAAATCCGCAATGCCAGCCGCGCCGACGGATCGGTCGCGTTGGGAACCAGAGGCAGCGAGAACTGCTGCCAATTCGCCGTCAAACCGCTGACGCTCGCTTGTGCGTACGTGGACGAACCGTCGGCGCTTTCCAAGGTTGCGGATACCGGCCCGGAGAACCCGTTCGAGCCGCGCGCGTAAAAATGAAGGTTGTAGGTGCTCCCCATCCTGAGCGGAATCCCATAGTAGCCGGCGTTTGCCGCGCCAATGCTTCCGAGCCCGCCGGTCATTGTCAAGCGCAGGCACTGTAAATTGCTGTCGTTCAGAGGCAGGGACGTGTCAATCGCCCAACTGCCGGAGGCCACGCCGTTGGCAACCAGCGTCCATTGAACGGGGGTCGCGGCATCTTCAAAGGAACGATTGCGAATAAGCTCGGCATAGATCCCGCCGTCGCCCGCCATGCTGATTTCTTCGAAGAAGATGCCGAAAAGATTTGAGCTGACGGCGGCGCCCGGCAAGTTTGCCTGGATAGTGATGGTGTTGTTTTGAGAGCGCGCGGCCAGGATGCAGGCCGCCAGCCAAAAAACAACCAGACTCCAACTAGTTAGTTTCCTCACATGGAAAGCGGGATGCGTTCAAGCTTACGGACCACTCTGTTACCACCAAAAACCTGGATTGGCGAGCACGTGGCACTGCATATCCCGCCACTTGCGCCATTCCACATGGGTGTCCAGCATCAGGATATTGCCGCCTGAGGGAAACGATCCAGCCCGGTGCGGACTCTCATGGTGTTTCGCGAACCCACCCGCCACATCGGTCCAATCATAGGTGCTTTTAGCGGATTCGCTGTATTGGCCGGCGCCGGAAATTGTGGCGCAAGCCATCAGAACGCGGCTGGCGTTGGGCCCGATTTGAAATTCCTGGCCAATGACATTCTTATAAGTCATCTCGTTGAACGAAGTATTCCAGTTCGTGGCGATTTCCGAATCTGTGTTGGGCAGGGTCATGCAGTAGCCGAGGACATGAAAATAATTGCCCTGGGCGCCGGGGGTCGGCGGCGGCTGGTAATACCATAAGCTCGCTCCCGCCGTCGTGTTTATGAAGTTATCTTCATCCGTAAAGCGATTTGCCGTGCCGGGATCATAAAAACTCCTCGGCTGCATGCCGGAATTTTGGAGGACCGATCCTATGTCCCAGGGCAAATCCCAGACCCACGCGCCGATGGCTGGGGGCGGCGGCGGGTTAATCGGAAGTTTATCCGCGTTTTCGCTGGCATAAATCGTCAATGCGATGCCGAACTGCTTTAGGTTATTCAGACACTGAATCCGGATCGCTTTTTCCTTTGCCTTGGTGAGCACTGGAATCAACAGGGCGGCCAAAATGGCGATAATGGCGATCACCACCAGGAGTTCGATCAAGGTAAAACCCTGGCTTAATGAGCGGACGCGGTGAGGTTTTGTGGGGCACCATCCCGTTCTCGCGAGGTGGTCTTGCCCCGTCTCGGCATGCAGCATAAGAACTAAAAAATGCTTCTAACTGGTTCCAAAGCAGGTTTGTTTCCAACGGAGTTATCGGGACAACCGGAAGTAGAGCGCTGAACCGGTGGCCGGTAGAGTCACTTGAAAATTAGTTCCCACAGTGGTGGGCGACACACCCACCGCGTTCCAGGCTGCCCCGGATGTCAGCGACGAGCGGGAATAGAGCGTGAAAGCAGGAACCAAGTAATTTGTGGACCACAATAAGGTAATCTGGCCGACGCTGCCAGCCGCGGACAGCACCGGCTCAAGGGGCAGATTTGGCCCCAACGCCTGCGTGAGGCCGATCTCAGCAGGATCCATGGTTCCGGAATAAATGCGGAACTCATCCACGCTCATGCTGGGATAAGGATCGCCGTTGTAAAGTGACCTTCCAATGTAGTTGAGAACGTCTGTGATGGCTGAAAGTGGTGTTGTGACGGAGGTGGTCTCCGCTTCAAGCACGCCATTTGTGAAGATGGCGATATAACCCGCCGGCGGATTATAGATCGCCACCCAGTGAAGATTGGTTCGGCCAGCCAAAGTGGGGCCGCCGAATATGCCTTGCTCGGCAGTGTAGCCCGGATCTGCACCGGTGATGGCGGCGTAATTCCGGGGGAGAGAACCGAACAAATAGTTTTCTCCCAGACCGCCGGCATCCGTATTGCCGAAGCCGTAAAAGAATGCGAAGGTCGGAATTGACGCGGAACTTACCCAGGCTTCGATGGTAATCGCCGGGTTATTGGTGATAATCCCCGTCGGCAGTTGAACATATTGCCGGTTGGTGCTGTTCAACAGCAACTGGCCGTTGGCAAATGTGCCACCATTGGGCAATGTGCCATTCCAAAACAAGCCCCCGACTGAGTCGGCCACCGACGCATTGGTGTTTCCCACCCCGTTGTCAATTTCGCTGAAACTGTAGCGGTGGGTCAATTGAGGCACGGTATGCGTGACAGTGATGAGCTGGCTGTTCGTGGTGCCCTGATAAATGGCGGTGATTCTGGCGGTTTCCGGATTGACGCCGTGGAGTTTATTGTCCGTGCCAAAAACCAGAACGTTGGTATCGCTGGAGAAGATCGTCAATCCCGCCGGGGCGAAAACGCTGTTGCCGACCAGGTCAAAGTTGGTCAGGTTGGCGTAATTTGCCAGCAGTTTCAAAGCTCCCGTTTGAAGTGATTGCAAGGTAGTCGGCGCCTGGAACGAGAGCGACAGCACGCTACTGACTCCATTGGTGACGCCGCTCGGAACGGAGTCCGGTCCGGCAACATCGGCTATGGCGACTCCCTGCGAGGTCAACGCGCCGTTGAAAATGCGAAACTCATCCACATCGATGTCCATATAGGCGTCAGCGTTATAAAGCGATCTGCCGATATAGTTGAGCACGCTGCTAACTGAGGAAAATTGTGTTGTCACGGCTTTGTTGGCGGATACCAGCGTGCCGTTGGTATAGATGGCGATGTAACCGGCGGGCGGATTGAAGACCGCGGTCAGATGAATGTTCGTGTGGCTACTGAGATTGCCATAGCCGCCGGCTTGCTGTTCGGCAATGTAACCTGGATCGGTGCCCGTGATGCCAATGTGGCCGGATGATGGCTGCAAATAGATGTAATTCTCCCCTGCGCCGCCGGGATCCGTATTGCCGAAGCCGAAGAAGAAGCAGTTCCCCGGCAGGGTGTCCAAAAAAGTAGCCCACGCATCAATGGTTACCGCGGAATAATTGCTCAGGATTCCCGATGGCAACTGAACATATTCCGGGGCGAGCAACTGAACCTGGGTGCCAAGAAGCGTCGCGCCGCTGGGCAGCGTCCCGTTCCAATTTGTTCCGCCTATCGAATCGCTGACGCTGGCCCCCACATTGCCGCTCCCATTGTCCACGTCGCTGAAACTGTAACGATGAACGAGCACCGAAGCCGGCGGCACCACCGTGACCGCCTGTGTGGAGGTGACGCTGCCGTAGTGCGCAATGATGGTGCTCGAACCCTGGTTCACCGCCGTAATCACGCCGTTGGAATTGACGCTTAGAACATTGGTGTTGCCGGACGTGTAAGTCGAAAGCGTGGTGATATCGATCGGAGACGGGAAAAGGGTTGCCTGGCCAAGGACCGACGACGCCTCATGGGTTCCCTGGACCAGTTGAAAAAATGGGACGTTCAACTGGATGTTTGTTATCGTGCCGGCGTTGGTGGCCGAACCGACCGTGTCAGGCCCGGCAATATCGCACCCCGCTACTTGCAACGAGTTAAGAGCTCCGTTCCAGATGCGAAATTCATTCAGATCGACGTTGCCGTTGGCCGCGAGATTTGGATCCGGCGTGTAAAGTGACCTCCCGATGTAGTTTAGGAGGCTGCTCACCGCGGAAAGCGGTGTCGTGACCGTATTATTTTCCGATACCAGCACGCCGTTGGTGTAGATTGCATCGTAGCCGGCCGGCGAATTGAAAACGGCCGTTAAATGGACGGTTTGACCGCTTAAATCACCCGCGCCGCCTGTGCCTTGCTCGCCAGTATAACCGGGGTCGGCGCCGGTGATGGCAATGCGCCCACCCTGCGGCGCGCAGAAAATGTAGTTCTCTCCGAGGCCGCCGGCATCCGTGTTGCCGAAACCGAAAAAGAAACAGTTCACCGGGAGCGACGGAAACGTCACCCAGGAGTCAATGGTAACCGCGGTGTAATTGCTAAGAATTCCGGCGGGCAATTGGACATATTGGGTGGCGCCGGCATTTAACGTCAATTGAGTGCCGGTAAACGTGCCTCCAGCGGGCAGCGTGCCGTTCCAGTTAGTCCCGCCTACCGAATCTGCGACCGCCGCATTGGTATTGCCGGAACCGTTGTCCGTGTCGCTGAAGCTGTAACGGTTGACCAACGTTTGCGCCGAAGCGGAAAACTGCATTAGTAATGTTGCCGCCACGGCACTACATAAGAGGGTGAGGCGGTTGGAGCGGGACGTGACGTTCATACGCATAGGTTGGTAACGGTTATTGGATTCGGACGTTCTGGATCCACAATTTGATTGCCACTGAAAGCTGTTGCCCCGGCTGTTCGGTCGCTCGGAGCCTGCATTGTTTGCAAACGCCGCGTTTAGACGAACCGGCGCCGGCGGACGAAATGCGTTCGTTTCGTTCGGACACACTGCGCATAGCTGTGGCTGTACCTTGAATAAGCGGAATCAGCCCTCGAAACCCGACAGGGAATTTTGCGAAGAATTTGCGGGAGCGCCGACCAGCCACCTCGGCGAGGGGGAATTTGCGGGACTACTCAGGCCGGGAATTACTGGCGGCCGGCAAGACTGGACTTGGTGCGCCCATTAAGGCACTGGCTTCGCGCAAGAGAATCCGGGCCAACACCCAGTCGAACCAGAAACCTTTGTCTCCATTGCCGAGGTCGGGGCTGTCCTTGAGTTTATCTTCAATAGATTGCTGGCTTTGTGCCAATTCCGAACGCGCGTCGTCAGCTTGCCCGTGGGAGTAGAGGGCCATCGCCAAAATGGCGCGGATGGTTGCGGTCCGCGCCGGATTGTCGTTGCCGTAGCTCAGGCACTGGCGCGACCAGCGGATCGCACTGTCATAATTCTTGCGGCGGTAATCCATCAAAGCGAGGGAAACGCAGCGCCAGGGCAGCATCCAGGCCTCGTTACCGGACGCTGAATCGGGCTTTTCGATCGATCGAGCGGCGATATCCGCCAGCGGCGCTAGCGAAGTGAGCATTTGGCCGTCAGCCGGCAGCATCAGACAGTTCTTCACGGTGCGTTCGGCAACCAACGGATCGGTTCTGTCCGCAAAGTGCTTGACTGCGGCGCGCCGGAAAAGTTCATAGCCTTCCTTGTCCTCGTTTTCGACCAGCGCAACGGCACAGCGCGTATAGTCCAGAGTGGCAATGGTCCCCATTTCAACCTGGTCCACCTGGACAAGTGAACTCAAAAGTCCTGCGGCTTTCTCCCAATGGCCTTGCAGGGCGGCCCATTCACCCAGAGGCCGAAATACGGCCTCGCCTTCGAGAGAGGATTCAGGGAACGTTATTTTTTCCACGATTCGGTCGGCGTCCGGGTACCGGCCTTCGCCCACCAGCACCGCAGCCTGGGTGAACTTTTCGCGGGCCTCGGCTTGCCGCCGCAGGATGACTTCGTTGGCGCGGCCTAGCTCTGCTGCCTGGCGCGATTCCCGTTCCTTGAAAAACAGCCACGTCGAAGTGCCAAAGCCCAGAATCAAAGCCACCCCTACGGCGGCTCCGGCCGCAAACGTAATGGTGTTTCGCCTCACCAATTTTTGGAGGCGATAGAACTGGCTTGGTGGGCGAGCCAGGATCGGTTCGTTGTTCAGGCAACGTTCGACATCCATGGCGAGGCCGTTGGCGGTTTCGTAACGGCGCTGGCGATCCTTCTCCAGCGCTTTCATGACAATCCAATCGAGGTCACCCTTGAGCGCGGAAACGAGCTTCGGCGGCTCGGTATGGCGTTGAAGCGCGGTCATGGTCAGCACATCGGTTTGGAGCGTGGTGACCATCGTGGACGGCCGTGGTGGTTCCTTGTCCCTCAACGTGCGCTGCATTTCTTCGAGGCCGGATTGGACCAATTGTTTGTTTTCGAAGGGCGTGCGGCCAGTGAGTAGTTCGTAGAGCAAGACGCCAAGGCTATAGATGTCACTGCGGGTGTCCACGTCCATGCCGCTCGCGCTGGCCTGCTCCGGGCTCATGTAGGCCGGGGTTCCGACAAATTGTCCGAACGCGGTGAAAACGGTGTTGTAGGTGAGGCGTCCTTCGGTGGCCTTGGCGATCCCGAAATCGATCACTTTGGGCACCGGCGCGTTGTCGTGCAGCGTCACCAGAATGTTCGACGGTTTGATGTCACGATGAATGACGCCTTTTTGATGGGCGTGCTGGATTGCGTGACAGACCTGAATGAACAACTCCAGCCGTTGACGCGTGTCGAGGTGATTTTTGTCGCAGTAATCGGTGATCTTGACGCCGCGCACCAATTCCATCACGAAATACGGGCGGCCGGTTTCCGTTGCGCCGGCGTCCAGCACATGCGCGATATTCGGATGATCCATCAGCGCAAGCGCCTGACGCTCCATCTCAAATCGCGCGATGACATTTTCCGTGTCCATTCCCAGCCGGATGATCTTCAACGCCACCCGCCGGCGCACCGGCTCTTTTTGTTCGGCCAGATAAACCACCCCGCATCCGCCCTCGCCCAATCGCTGCAACAACCTGTAACGGCCAATGGTGGCGTTGGGGCCTTCCCAAACTGTGGAATCGCTCTTTTGCAAGGGGTCGCCGACCAGGTCAGTCGCGGTTCTATTTAGCGGCAACGTCGTGAATCCGGTTTTGACGCGCTCGGAAGCAAATGCGGCGGATGAACGGACCTCAAAAAAATCCTCCGCCGGTTCCTGGGCAGCGAGCAACCGCTCTAATCTTGCGCGTAATGTGTCATCGCCATTGCAAACATGATCCAGCAACGCCCGGCGCGCGTCGGGATCAACCACGTTTCGCGCAGCTTCAAACAGCGCCTTTTCAATCTGATTGGAATGAGTCATCAGCAAGGCATCCGACAATCAAGTAAGCGTAACCAGGCCTCGGAAACCTACACGTATTTGTGCCCGGGAGCATTGGCATTCGTAAATCAAAGCTCGTGCTGAATGATTTCGAACAGCGCCGCCTTGGCGTAGGCCCATCGGCGCTCCACCGTGCGTTCGGTGACACCCAGCGTGCCGGCAATTTGGTTATTGGTCAGTCCGCCGAAGAACTTGAGCGTAATGACTCTGGCGCTTTCTTCATCTTCCTCCTCCAGCCGTTCCAGCGCGTTGTCGATCATCAGTATTTTCTCGTCCGGCGAGACGACAGGCAGCTCCAGGTCGTCGATGACGACCCGTTTCTGGTTGCCGCCGCATTTCAGGCTGGATTTATGCCGGGCGCGGTCCACAAGGATGCGTCGCATGGCCTGGGCGGCAGCGCGGAAGAAATGAACGCGATTGTTCCATGTGCGGTCGCCCTCACTCACCAGCCGCAGCCAGGCTTCGTGGACCAGGGCCGTCGGTTGCAAGGTTTGACCCGGTGCTTCCTGCGCCATGCGCGTAGCCGCAAGATGACGCAACTCGTCGTAAACAAGAGGCAAGAGTTCTTCCGAAGCCTTGCCCTCGCCTCGCCCAACCGCTTCCAGCAATAGAGTGATATCGCTCATGGGTGTCTTGGCAAGGGATGGAGGAAGCAAAGGGGACAATCAATTAGCGTTTGTAAAGCACCCCACAAAACCTGCGTGCCGGCCTTGAAACTGGCAGGCGACGACAAGGATTCGTTTTCTCACGCAATGCAGTGGTTGAGTGGTGACTACTACAGCATGAAGTCCACCCACGTCAAGAATCAATCCGAACAAATTCGGTTGGTGAACCACCTTCCGCATCGAGACCGGGCTCAATGGTGAACGCCTCGCAGGCGAAGGAACCGAATCCGTAAGGTGTGCACACTGGCCGAGGCGGCGTATGTGCCCCTGCTTTTCCAGCTACCCCATCGGCAAAGGTCTGTGAGATTGTTTGTCCCGCACCGCGCGCTCCGCATCGGATTGTGCCATCTTGGCCCTTTGAGCGTCCTCCGGATTTCTGATTTCGAGCTTCGGATTTAAGGGGATACCCTTCTCCCCCCCCAAATTATCCGTCCCACCGTCCCAAGGCCGGTAAACATTGACGATTTTGCACATTTTATCCGTCCCAACGTCCGTCCCAAGCCGTCCCAGGATCCGTCCCATCCGTCCCAAAG
>Ga0210399_10004280_pt1 | contig 11071 bp, 7 predicted proteins | sample IncBWC14MmetaG_FD_150865 | JGI IMG/M metagenome (GOLD analysis project Ga0210399, IMG submission 150865) | Forest soil microbial communities from Barre Woods Harvard Forest LTER site, Petersham, Massachusetts, United States - Inc-BW-C-14-M | ecosystem: Environmental > Terrestrial > Soil >...
GTGAAACACGGCCTTCACAATTTCGCCGTAGGTGCGCGTCAGAACCTGGCGGAATACCGCGCTGGGGATCTGGACGTACAGATTCTCGCCCTCGGCGCGGTTCAGGCGCGTGGGCTGGAACCAGGTGGTATACGTGTTAATGCTGACCCTGGATTTTACCAGTTCCAGGAACTTGTCCCATGCATTGGCTGGCTCGCGCTCGCGCGCCGGATTGGTGGCAGCTGTTATCACAAGAAAAGACGCACCCTCAGGCATTTCCACAGGTGTGAAAAAGGTGTGGAATAGCCAAACTCCGTATCCCGTATATCGTTTTTTAGAACTTGGGGTCTACCCGCGTCGAAGCGTCCCGCTTGCCCCTGATCGCCCCGCGCGTTGCTGCAAAATCTTTGGCCCTCTCCATTGATGCTAAGAGTCAGCGCGGGATTGTCGCTGATTGAAGCGCGGGGGGCAAGCGAAAAGTGCGAGAGGGAGTCATCGGGCGTTCACATCCCGTGCACAGTTTTTCCACAAGCTGGAAAACTACGTCACAATCCATGACGCGCTGATTCGAAAGGGAGTTTTGCGGAAATCTAACAAAGCGCATACGCTCGCGGATGGAATTGCACAAGGACAAGCTGAGGAAAACTCCGCCTATTGCGGAATTTTTTTGTCCGGGCGCTCGAAGATATAGATCCCCAAGGGGTCGCTGCCGATCAATAAGCGGTCCTTCTCCACCAAAACAATGCTTGGCTCGAGCCGCGCGCCTTCCGGCGTGTACAGCTTGTACCCCGCGCGACGCGTGCCTTCCTTATCGAAGCGCAGCAGGTTGTTCCCCACCGCCATCCACACTTCGCCCGAATCGCGGTCGACACCCACGGCGTTCAACACGCGTTTGAAGATCGGGGCGCCACTCTTCTTCTCCTGGCGCAGGATTTCGCGCCGGATGGCCTGAGCCTCCGGCGCGGCGTCTATGGCCGTATATTGCACGTCCAGGGTGGCGTAGCCAAAGCGGTCGTATTGGCGGACGGTAGGCTCCGGCGTATAGGCAAATCCATAGAAAAGATGGCCTTGCACGTCGGTGGCAAGCTCGCCGATGTTCAGGAAGCGATTGAGGTCGGTGCGATCGGTAAGCGCTTCGGGATCGCCAAACTCGCGTACGTCGCGGCCATTTTTGTCGAAGACCATCACCAAGTGCGGTTCGCGCAGCGTGGCGACCGCGACTTCGCCATCCGGAAGCGCGGCGACGGACAGTGGCGCGTTTACTTGCGCCAGTCGCGCGTTTCCAGCGGTGTCCCAGATCTTTACGGCGTTGGCCGCGCGGTCGGCGACGTAGACCGTCCCGGCGGCATCCACATCCATGCTTTCGCCGAAGCGAATCGCACGCAGCTCAGGCGACTGGGGGCCGGCGCCGTCCGCATACGACGGCACATTTTTGATCAGCTTGCCGTCTTTGCCGAAAACGGACACGTAGCTTGCGGGAGCGATCAGTACGTACGTATTGCCATCAGCGCCGGCTTTAACGGAGCGCAATCCCGGGCCGACGGTGGGTAGAATGCGCGCCTTCGCGGTTAGTTCGTCTTCCTCTTGAGCGAAGCTTGTGCTTGCCAAGCACGCGAACAGACACAAAGCCGCTGGGATTCTCACGTAAGGGCGCCTTCTGTTGCAGCAAGAGCTGTGATTACTACAGACGTTGCGGAGTTGCCCGCGGTTGCGGCTTGTGCGCTCAATCGATGCGCAAGCGCAGGCGCTCGATCGCCCGCGCGCGCTGCCGGCCAGCCGTGTTGCGTTCGCCGGCATCGTCGGTTTCGATCAGCACGCAGTTCATCTGCACGTCGCCGGAGGCCACCTCGAAGCGCGCCGGAAGTCCGTCGAGGAAGCGCTTGATGATGGCCTCGCGGTCCATTCCGATCACCCCTCCGTGCGGGCCGGTCATGCCCACGTCGGTGATATACGCGGTGCCTTGCGGCAAGACGCGCTCATCGGCGGTGGTCACATGCGTATGCGTGCCTACCACCGCGGTGACCCGGCCGTCGAGATACCAGCCCATGGCGATTTTTTCGCTGGTGGTCTCGGCGTGCAGATCGACGAGGATGATGTCCACGTCTGCGGGAAGTTTGGCGAGCTCCGCGTCGGCTTTGCGGAAGGGGTCGTCAATGGGTGCCAGGAACACGCGTCCCTGCAAGTTCAGGACGGCATACTTCACACCGTTCTTAGCGCTGCCGGTGAACGTCCCGCTTCCGGGCGTGCCTTCTGGAAAATTGCCCGGTCGCAGCAAGCGCGGCTGGTGCGGCATGTACTCGTGAATTTCCTTGCGGTCCCAACTGTGGTTTCCGCCGGTCAGGACGTCGATGCCCATGCCCAGCAGTTCGTCCGCGAGGCGCGGCGTGATGCCGAAGCCAGAGGCGGCGTTTTCCCCGTTGGCGATGACCAGATCGATTTGCCGTTGCGAAACGATGTCCGCGAGCCGGTCGCTCACGATTTGCCGGCCCGGCGAACCTACGATGTCACCGATAAAAAGTATGCGCATGAGTGCAGTTGCTGGAGCCGCGAACAAAAAAAGAGCGGACTGCTTGGCCGTGGGGAGCTAGGCCGTGAACCTCTGAAATAGTAGGGCGCCACGAGCCAACCGTTAGGCTTTCCTGCCCCGCTCGCTTCCCGTTTCCACCGGAAGCCAGCGGGACAGGCCGTGCACACAGGCTGTCTATCCGCAGCACCTCAGAGATTCGTCATTGGTTCAAACAGCTTTCGCTCCCGCACCTGCTTCGAAGTCTCGCTCCGGGGCTTATTCTAACAGGATGGCAGGGAAATGCGCTTCGGTGGATCTTCCCAGCTTCTTCCGCGAGGTTTACGCGCGCAGCGGCGCTCATTTTACCCCGGTCTCATTCCAGAGGAAGGCGAGTTCGTCGGCGGTATCGCTGACGAATTGCGTGATGGACACTCCCGCGCTGTGCCCGGCTTTCAACTCATAGTGCAGGAGAATCGGGCGGTTGCTTCCGGTAACTGCCTGCATAAGCGCCGTCATTTTGCGGGCATGCAAGGGATCGACACGCGTGTCGGAATCGCCGGTGTTGAACATGATGGCCGGGTACTTGGTTCCCGGCTTGACGTTCTGGTATGGGGAATATTTCAGCAGGTACGGAAACTGCTGCGGATTCTCGGCCGAGCCGTATTCCGTGGTCCACCACCGCCCCACCAGGAAATTCTGGTACCGCATCATGTCCAGCAGAGGGTAACCGCACCAGATGGCGCCGAAGAGATCGGGCCGCTGGGTCATCGCCGCGCCCATCAGCAAACCGCCGTTGGAGCGGCCGCGAATCGCAAGTCTCTCCGCCGTGGTGTACTTGTTGGCGATCAGGTATTCGGCCGCGGCGAAGAAATCGTCGAACACGTTTTGCTTCTTCTCAAACATCCCGCCTTTGTGCCAGGTCTCGCCGTACTCGCCGCCGCCACGCAGATTGGGCTGCGCGAAGAATCCCCCTTGCTCCACCCACCAAGCGTCCTCCTGACTCCAGGTTGCGGTCAGGCTGATGTTGAATCCCCCATACCCAGAGATCAGCGTCGGCGCATTTCCGTCCGCCTTCACTCCTTTTTTCGAGGAAATAAACATAGGCACGCGCGTACCGTCCTTGGACGTGTAGAAGACCTGCTTAACCTCGTACTGCTCCGACGCGAACGGCACTTGCCGTTTGGCGAAGATGTCTGTCTTTCCGGTTTTCAAATCGTAATGATAGATCGTCGGTGGAATGATGAACGATTCGAACGTATAGAAAGCGTTCTCCGAATCGTCGAGTCCGTAAACGCCCGAGGCTGAACCGAGCGTTGGGTACTGCAGCTCGCCCACTTGTTTGCCCTCCAGGCTGTAGATTCGCGTTTGCGTGACAACGTCATGCAGGCCTGTGACAAACAGCTTTCCACCCACGATCGAAATCTCGGAGATGACGTCCTTGCCTTCCGGTACCACCGTCTGCCATTTGTCCGCACTCGGGTCCTGGATATGGATCCGCACGACACGATAGTTCTCCGCTCTGTAATCCGTCAGCGCGTAAAGGTCGTCGCCATGGTTTTCCACCGCGAAGCGGTTGTCGATGCCGTGGATGACCGGCCGGATGGAGGCATCGGGCGCACGCAAATCCTTGGCATAAACGTCCACGCGTGTGGCCGGAACACCGTGATACACCTCAATCAAAAGGTAGCGTTCATTCTCCGTGATCCTCGCGCCGATCAGCTCCATCTGCCCGAACTTCTCGCCATTAAACTCCTTGCCGAAAATCACCTGGTCGGAGTCGGCGGGAGTGCCGAGCCGGTGGTAGTAGATGACGCTTCCTGTGGGATCGAGTCTGCCGTAGTACAGCCCTCGCTTGTCGCGGGCGATGCTGATCTGGCTGTAGCGCGCCCGCGGCAAGACGTCCGGCAGTTCCTGGTTCTTGTTTACGTCCAGGAGCCGGACGATTTCTTCGTCGGCTCCACCTTCCCGCACACTGTAGGCCAGTAGATCTCCTGCTTTGGAGATGTCGGCAATTTGCACCGAGGTATTCTGATCCGCGCTCAATTTCGCCGCATCCACCAGGCGTTCCTCGCTTCCGTGCAGCCCTTTGCGCAGATAAATCGAAGCCTGGTTATCATCCGGCAGGCGCTTGCTGAAAAAGTAGCTGCCCTGCCGCTCGATCGGAATCGAAAAACTCTCCACGCGGACCAGTTCCTTCACGCGCTTGGCAATCTCCGGCCGGATCTTCACCTGCGACAGATACTCTTCCGTGTATTTCATTTGCGAAGCGATCCACGCGCGCGTCTCGGGACTCCGCCCATCCTCGAGCCAGCGGTAAGGATCGGTGATGGAGGTTCCGTTGACGACGTCCGTGACGGGTTTCGTCTCCGTCGCCGGCGGCACAGGCAGCGTGACACCGTTTCCCCCGCGAATCAGGCGGGTGTCTGCGGCAGAGATGCCCAGAATCGCCGACAATGCCACAGCGGCGATGGCCACACGAAGTTGCATAAGTCACCTTTTTGGCAAAGCCAAATTCGCGGCCTATTCTAGCAGGACTGAACGTGACAGAGTGAAATGGGGCTAAGGGATTCTCGCCGGGAAATCCTGCCGCGCGCCACAGACGTCTCTTTCGTGCTGAGCATGCCTAGCGGTAGAATCGCAGAGCCAACTGTTTTGTCCGAGCCAGAGGTGGAATTCATGAATTGGACGCCGCGTTTCATCGCGCTTTCCCTGGCGGCTCTCTCCGCCAGCTTGCTGTTGCGCACCGAAGCAAACAACAAAATCCCCGTACCCGCGCCCCCTGTTCAAGTTGGACAAGTAAATTTTTCGACAAGCTGTTCCGCCGAGGCGCGCCCCGCGATCGAGACCGGCGTCGCGCTTCTGCACTCGTTTCAATACCTGCAGGCGGATCAAACCTTCAGCGAGGCCGCCAAGCGCGACCCCAAATGCGCCATCGCGTATTGGGGCAAGGCCATGTCCCACTACGAACAACTCTGGGAATTTCCTTCCGGCAAAGCATTGAAGCTCGGCGTGCAGGACATTCGGCGCGCGCAATCGCTCGGCGCACCGACGGAGCGCGAACGCGGGTACATCGCCGCCGCCGCGGCGTTCTACCTCGCCGATGCGAAGGGCAGCGAGACGCAACGCGTGCAGGCGTTCTCGGCGGCGCTCGCCGCACTGCACAAGCAATCGCCCGACGATGTGAACGCCGCCGCGTTTTACGCCCTGTCGCTGCTGGCGTTAGCCGACCAACAAGAGGTTGACGCGCAAGCCAATCGCAAAGCGGCCATCGCCATCCTCGAACCTCTTTGCCGCAAGGCGCCGGATAATCCAGGCCCGGCCCATTACCTGATCCACGCCACCGACACCGCGGAATTTGCCCCGCAGGGCCTCGACGCCGCCCGCGCGTACTCGAAAATCGCGCCGGATTCTTCGCACGCGCTGCACATGCCGTCGCACATCTTCGTGCGCCTGGGTCTGTGGCAGGAATCCATTTCGTCCAACATCGCCGGTCGTCAGCAGGTAATCCTCAAAGCCGTCCCGGGCAACATGCAGATTGCTCACTTCGGGCGTCCCAAACGTCAGCGTCCCTGTTTTATCCAGCAAGATCGTGTCGACCTCGGCGAGCTTTTCGAGATACAAGCCGCCTTTGATGATCGCTCCTTGATGCGCTGCTCGGCCGATGCCCCCGAGGATCGCAAGCGGTGTCCCGGCCGCGATTCCACACGCCCCTGCCACGATAACCACGGAGATTGTGGAGCGAATGTTGTGCGTAAGCAGGAAAGTCACGACGGCGGCGCCCATGGCGAAGTATACGAGGTATCCTGCGAGGCGGTCGGCAACACGTTGAATGGGTGCGCGCGATTGCTCGGCTTCTTCAACAGCGCGAATGATTTTTCCGAAGGTTGTGTCGCGGCCCAAACGCTCCGCGCGAACTTCCAAAGCACCAGACTGGTTGATCGTTCCGGCATACACCTGCGCGCCGGGATTTTTCTCCACCGGCATCGATTCGCCAGTGATGGTGGCTTGGTCAACAAACGAGTGGCCACCCACCACCAAGCCATCTACCGAGATTCTGCTTCCCGGCCGGATGAGGACGATTGTCCCGACCGAAACTTCTTGAACTCCGATGTCTTTCCACGCCCCTCCTTCATTCACCGTCACCGTCGACGGCAGCAGGTCAATCAGGTGACGAATTGCCGCTCGGCCCCTGCCCACTGTCAGGCCCTCGAGCACTTCGGCAATCAGAACGAAGAGCGTGATAACCAACGCGGTGAACACTTCGCGGATAGCCAAGGCGGCCAGAATCGCGATGGCCATGGAGAGTTCCATCGTCATTCGGCGCTCGACAATATTTTCAACTGCTTCGTGAAATATGGGATAGCCGCCAATGAGGGCACAAGCGACGCCGGCAAGCACGAGCGCGAGACTCAGGTTCGGACCTACCAACCACGCCGCAGCCGCGGCCATGCCGACGAAAACGATTCGTCCGATTTCCAGCCAGTGCGGGCCATGCGCCTGCTCCGTTCCTTCCTTTATGGTGCTGGAATCAGCAGTCTCGTTTCGCGTCTGTGAACTGGAGTCAAGAGTTTGCGTGATTGCGGCAGAAGAAGAATTCTCTCGATGGAGGCCTGCATCAGGCACGCGCTGCGTCATATTGTCCCCCCGGCTCACGAATCCCCGCATTTGCGAGGTCTCGCTCTACTTCAGATAACTCCTAACGATGTCGATCAATTCTTCGGCAGCCTCTGCTTGTGGCGAATCCTTGGCGCGCTCCGGGTCCAGCACGTGGAACCAGATGTGACCTTCCACCAGTTCCGCCATCAAGCCGTTGAGGGCTCCCCTGCAGGCTGCCACTAGCTGCAAGAGGTCGGCACATTCGTGTTCTTCCCGTAGGGAACGTTCGATGGCCTCCACTTGCCCGCGAATACGCCGCACTCGAATCAAAAGCTTCTCTTTGTCCTTGCTGGTGTGTGCCATCGGACCTCCGTATACTATCCCCTAGTATAGTATGTAACGTCAACTAAAAAAAGCACTTAGCTCCTTGACCCCGCAACCATTCTTCCCTAAGCTCCGTCCCACTAACTAAGTGTATCGAGAGACGCAGCAAATACGCACCCTAGCTCTGCTCCTGGCGATTATATTCCTTGGCGCGCAGTTCCACTCCTGCGCCGACTTGACCGCCGGGCCTGTATCTTCCCATGTCTGCCCGGTTTGCAATGCCGCAGGCTCCGCCGTGGCCACGGAATCCCCGCGCGCCACCATGATCCCGGTTACAAACCGTCTGGAAAGCGTCGCCCTTGTTTCCAGTGTTTCTTGCGGTATCTCTCTTGCCATCTCGCCGCGCGCGCCTCCCTCTGTCTAGTTCGTCCGACTCCCTCGGGTAACTCTCAATCCATCGGTCGTGCTATCTGTCCCTTTTAAGCGGTGAGGGATAGATCAGGAGTATCCAAATGATGAAAGGATTGGCATGGGCCACGGCGCTGCTGGCCTTGCCCGCCTGCGTGGCAGCGCAGAAAGCGCAGAAGATGCCGCCCCTTCCGCCGCCCACCGCGCCGGCAACGGCGCCCGCCCCAGCGGCAGGGGCGCCCGCCAAAATCACGATCGAGGAGGCCATCCGCCTGGCGTTGCAGCACAATCACGCCTTGCAAGCCGCGCGCACCACGATTCTCCAAATCAGGCCTCAGGAGGTCACGGCCAATCTTCGCCCCAACCCGACGTTGTCCTGGGACTCGCAATTTTTTCCGCTCTTCAACCCCGGCCAATTCTCAGCCGACTATCTCTACAATCAGGCTCAGTTCGATGTGGGCATCGGTTACCTCTTCGAGCGCGGCAAAAAGCGCCAACACCGGCTGCAGGCAGCGCGAGACCAGACTGCGGTAACCACTTCGCAGGTTGACGACAACCAACGCCAAGTCATTTTCAATACCAGCCAGCAATTTATCGCTTCGCTCCTGGCGGCATCAACTCTCCAGCTCGCCCAACAGAACTTGGACAGTTTCCAATCGACCGTGAACCTCAGCGAATTTCGCTTCAAGGCAGGCGACATGAGCGAGGGCGACCTGCTCAAAATCAAACTGCAAGCGCTGCAATTCCAGAGCGATCTGGCGACTGCAAAGCTCGCAAAAGTGCAGGCCCTGGCCGCTTTGCGCCAGCTCATTGGATTCGAATCCGTGCCGGATGAGTTCGACGTGCAGGGCGAGTTGGACTATCAGCCGGTGCACGCCAGCATCGAAGACTTAAAAGGCCTCGCCGCACGCAGCCGCCCCGACCTTCGCGCCGCCCAGCAGGGTGTCACCGCCGCGCGCAGCCAGGAAGCGCTGATGCGGGCCAACGGCAAACGCGACCTGGGCGTCACCTTCGACTACACGCACACCGCCGGTATTAACACCGGCGCGTTTTTCTTCAATATCGATCTGCCGATCTTCGACCGCAACCAGGGTGAAATCGCACGCACGCGCTACGCCATCACGCAAGCCGAGCAGCAGGCCATCGAAACCGCGCAGCAAGTCAACACCGACGTCACTGATGCGTACGGAGCTTTGCGTTCTAACGATGAAATCATCCAGCTTTATCGCGGCGGCTACGTCGCTCAGGCCAAGCAATCCCTGGACATTACCGAATACTCCTATAAGCGCGGCGCCGCGAGCCTCCTCGATTTTCTCGACGCCGAACGCACCTACCGCGCGAACCAACTCGCCTACCGCCAGGCGCTGGCCAGTTACATGACCGCCATCGAGCAACTGCGCCAGGCCGTCGGAACAAGGAACCTGCCATGACCGCAAACGCCCGTTCGCTCTGCTTACTTCTGACCGTGCCAGCCGCTGCGATGCTCTTGGTTTTCACCGCCGGTTGCGGCTCCGGTCCGGGTCAATCCGAATCCCAAATGACTTCTTATTCCAGCGGGGAGAACAAAGCAGACACCGCCAATCTCTTCACCGTGCCTCCGGACCAGATGGCCCACATCCAAGTCGTGACCGTGGAAAAATCGAACGTCCCTCGTGCACTTCATCTTACCGGCGCCGTTGCTTACAACGGCTTCAAGACCACACCGGTCTTCAGCGCCGTGGGCGGTCCCGTTCAGGAAATCCGCGCCGAGCCGGGACAGAATGTGCATGCCGGCCAAACGCTGCTCACCGTAACTAGCCCCGATTACTCGGCTGCGCGTTCCGCGTACCTCAAAGCCAGCAGCGTCTTTCAGCTCGCCGACAAAAACTATCAGCGCTCCAAAGATCTCTACGAGCATCAAGCCATCGCCGAGCGGGATTTGCAGCAAGCGCAATCCGAGCGCGCCCAGGCCCAGGCCGATCTGCAATCGAGCGAGGATGCCCTGAAGGCCCTGGGCATAGCGGATCCCGAATCGCTGGTGAAAGCCAAGAATACCGGTCAGATCCCGGTGATCGCGCCCGTGGGCGGCGTGATCGTCGAGCGTCTGGTTGGTCCGGGCCAGCTTTTGCAGGCCGGCACGACGCAGTGTTTCACCATCTCGGATATGAGCACGGTGTGGGTGCTGGTGAACGTCTACCAGAACGATCTCGCCTACGTACATACGGGCGATACGGTGGACATCACGACGGACGCTTACCCTGACGTCTTCCGCGGAAAAATCTCGTACCTTGCTGACGCGCTGGATCCAAATACGCGCACGCTTCCGGCGCGCATTGTCACGGAGAACGCCGGCTACAAACTCAAGAAAGACATGTACGTAACCACTACGGTGCAAGCCGGCGCGTTGCGCAACGCCCTTACCGTTCCGGACGCCGCCATCCTTCGGGACAGCGAAAATCAGCCTTTTGTTTATTTGCAAACGAGCCCCAATCAATTCGCGCGGCGCACTGTCAAAGTCAGCGAAAGTCAGAACGGCCGCGTCGTGGTGCAAGACGGTTTGAAAGAGGGAGAGCGCGTCGTCGGCGACGGCAGCCTTTTCTTGCAATTCAAGAATTCACTGCAGCACTAAAGGGCGTCACCGAAAAAGATTCCAATGATTCATCGCATCGTCCAATTCGCTCTGCAACAGCGCTTCGTCGTCCTGATGGTTACCGTGCTCATTGTCGTCGCCGGTGCGGTTTCCTTCCAGCGCATGCCGGTCGATGCGTACCCCGATCTTTCTCCGCCCATGGTCGAACTCATTACGCAATGGCCAGGCCATGCCGCCGAAGAAGTCGAGCGCCTCGCTACTTTGCCCCTCGAACTGGCCATGAACGGCAGCCCGCACCTGGCCGTCATGCGTTCTATCTCGCTCTATGGACTTTCCGATATCCGCCTGACCTTTGACGAATCCACCGATCCCTACTTTGCGCGCCAGGAAATCTTCCAGCGCATTGCGGACGCACAACTTCCCTCCGGCGTGACTCCCAGCATGGCTCCGCTATTCAGTCCCAGCGGCCTGGTGTATCGCTACGTGCTCGACAGCCCGGATCGCTCTCCGCAGGAACTCCACACCTACCAACAATGGATCATCGAGCGCGCCTATCGCAGCGTGCCGGGCGTGGCGGACGATTCCGGCTTCGGCGGCCCGACCATGGAGTATCACGTTCTTTTGGATCCCGCGCGGCTGTATGGCTTTCATTTGCCGGTCGTGCAGGTGCTCAATGCGCTTCAAGCCAA
>Ga0210399_10004281_pt1 | contig 11071 bp, 8 predicted proteins | sample IncBWC14MmetaG_FD_150865 | JGI IMG/M metagenome (GOLD analysis project Ga0210399, IMG submission 150865) | Forest soil microbial communities from Barre Woods Harvard Forest LTER site, Petersham, Massachusetts, United States - Inc-BW-C-14-M | ecosystem: Environmental > Terrestrial > Soil >...
CTCCGGATACTGCAGTAGCGGATTGAGGCCGTTGCCATCCGCGCGGGTGAAGACCTCGAGCGCGCCGCTCGCTCCCGTGGACGCCAGCACCTTGAACGGGCTGGCTACAAAATTATTCAGCGTAAGGAAAAAAATCTGCACGCCGGCTAGTACCACGCCGACGTACGGCATCAACTCCCCATTTTTATTGCGGTAGACCAGCAGGACGGAAAAGACATAAATCGCCAGCAAAAAGCTCCAGAAAAGGAGCGAGCCTTCCTGCCCTGACCACAACGCGGCGATCTTGTAAAACGTGGAGAGATCGCGGTTGCTGTGCGCCACCACGTACGACACCCAGTAGCTGTCGCTGAAAAAGAGATAAACGAGGCTCCCGGTGGCCAGGAAAATCAATCCGCAGGTCGCAATCCCCGCTTGCCGCGCGCTCTTGATGAGCAATGGATGCCGGGTGAGAATCGCCGCGATGCCGCCGACGAACGCATAGCTCGCGCACAGGAATGCCAGAAGTAATGCGAAGGAACCAAAAACATCCACTGCGGTCCGCCTTCCCCCCGTAGCGCTCGGGCGCGCGCTACAACTCTACATCGTGCTGTTTGCTGCCGAATTGGGCTTAGCGTCGCCGCCGGGCGCTGCTTCATATTTTGACGCGCACTTGGCCTGCACGTGCTCGGCAGTAAATTTGCCGTCGTTCGTTAAAGTGCCTTCCACCAGCGCTTGCGACTTATCGACGAAGGTATCTGGGAGTGGCTCGTTGCCCACATAGCTCACCGGCAGGAGTTTCCCTTCCCCGGCCAAAACAAAATCCACGCGCCCCGAAAGCCTCTTGATTGTGCCCGGCTCAACCGTTCCGCCGACGCGAATACGATGCGCGCGCGCCGTGCCGTGCAACGTTTGCAGTTCCGCAATCGTGTGGTAGTAGGTCTTGCTCTCGCCGTAGCCCAGCCAAGCGAGGAAACCCAGTGACACGACGATAATCCCGATCCCGATCCCGAATTTTGCCTGCTTCTGCACGCCGGCTCCTAAAGAGAAAGGGCTTCTTCGACAGAAATTCTACCACATTGCAAAACATGCTTGCGGCAGCAATATCCCTATGGTCCGGTCGCGTGGACGCTCTGCGTCGCGACCGCGTCTCTTAGGCGCCCGGCTGCGTCAGACGCCGCATCTCCATCCAGCGCGAAGGGCCTTTCGCGGTCAAGCAGAGTAGCGCAAGGTAATACGCCGGAGATTAAAGCGGGAAAGAATTGCTCCAGCCACCTTGAAATGGGCGCCAGCCTCTTAGGTTTGAGCGAGCGCCGAATTCGAGCCAGCACGGCCGGAAGTCGATTGCCAACGAGTTCCGTAATCCGGCCACCTGCGCCGTCTTCCAGCGGGCACTCCAGCACATGCGTCAGGAAAAATCCGCGCCGCTGAAATTCCGCCAGCGTCGCCTCTGCGGACTTGCCTTCCAGCGTCAGCCCGGCGGCGGCAAGCAACACTTTGGCCTCCCCGTCCCAGCCACCTTCGGGGGAATAGAGGAACGCCGCGTCGTCTTGCGGTGCAACTGCTCCCAACAGCAGCGTGCCGATATGCACGGGCCGGAAACGCGTGGTCCATTCCAGGCGCTGCAAGCGCCTCGCAATATGTTCGGGAGAAGCTGCCTGTCCGCAGCCGTCGCAACGCAAATCCGTGCTGTCCATATTCACAAAGAATCGTAGATGAGTCGGTCGCGGAGCGCAAATCGCTCAGGCGAGGTCGCCTCGCAGAAAAAACGTAAGGAATACGACAAGGCGAATTATTTGGGGACCGCGAGGTCAGATGGCAGCTTCGACCGCAAGCACCACTTCAGTTCCTGGCTCAATTCCGTCACTTCCATGCCCGGCATCACAATAAATTTGCAGCTCAGCATCTCGCGCGACTCATCATCGTCCGGCAGCTGGCAGGACACCCGGCAGTACTGGCATTCCTGGTTCCAGCAGAATCGTCCATACGGAATCGTTTCCGGGCTGATGAACTGGAAGCAGCGCAAAAGCGAATTGCGCTCCGGCACCTGGAACTTCTTTCCCAGAATGGTAATTTCCACCAGCTTCTCGTACGGACGGAACGGTTCCGACATGATCGAGTCCTGTTTTTCCGCGCACCAGCCGCTGCGGTAAGCGCAGCGCTTCGCTGTACCAATGCGCCTCAGTAACTAGCGCAATCAGAGTAGAACGCCGGTGCGAGCGCCACAACGAAAGCTCTACCGAAGCGTTGCCAATGTGCTACGGGGTGCTTCTGGAGGGAGAAAACGGAGGTCGGGCCAACAAACTCATAACGGTCAGCCGTGATCGAAGTATTGCCCCATGTTGCGGAATTTCTGGTATCGAGCGTCGAGCAAATCCTTTACGGACTCGTTCGACAGCATTACCAACTGCCGATCCAGCACGATGTCGACCAGCCGCGCCGCCGCTTCGTAATCCGTATGCGCGCCGGCTTCCGGTTCGGCCACGATCTCGTCAATAATGCCCAACTCTTTCAAATCCCTGGCTGTGATCTTCAGCGCGACGGCCGCCGTCTCCGCCTTCGTCGAGTCGCGCCACATGATGGCTGCGCAGCCTTCCGGCGAAATCACGGAATAAAAGCTGTTCTCCAGAATATTCACGCGGTCGCCCACGGCGATCGCCAGCGCGCCGCCGGATCCGCCTTCGCCGGTCACGGTTACGATGATGGGCACGGGCAAGCGCGCCATCTCCCGCAAGTTCAGCGCGATCGCCTCGGCCTGGCCGCGCTCTTCGGCGTCCAGGCCAGGGTAAGCGCCCTGCGTATCGATAAAAGTAAAGATCGGCCGGCCATACTTTGCCGCCAATTTCATCACCCGCAGCGCCTTGCGATAGCCCTCCGGCTTGGGCTGACCGAAGTTGCGCACCAGCCGCTGCTTGGTGTCGCGGCCTTTCTGGTGACCAATCACCGCCACCGGCCGCCCGTGGAATTTCGCCAGCCCCGCGACTATGGCTTTGTCGTCGCCGTATCCGCGATCGCCGTGCAGCTCGACAAAATCGGTGAAAAGCAACCCGATAAAATCCAGCGTGTACGGCCGCTGCGGATGCCGCGCGATTTGCGCGCGCTGCCATGGACCCAGATGGTCGTAAAACTCGCGCCGCAGCTCCGCCACTTGCCGGCGAATGCGCTCGAGCTCCGCTTCCCCATCGGCGCCTCCGGCAAAATGGCGCAGCTCCTCGACATCTTTTTCGAGTCGGTCGATCTCACGCTCGCGGCCGCCGTGCATCGGAACTTTATCTTTGGGCCTCATCACATCACCAACTCGATGGATTGCGCACCGCAAATCTGCCGCACCGATTCTATCAGTTCGGCCTTCACCATCACGCGCTGCTGCGCTTGCAACATCGCCACACAACCATCGGGGGAATGTAGCTCAAATAACACGGGGCTCGTGCCTGGCGAGCCGGCAAACAATTCTTCCAGCCGGGCTAGCGTGCTTTCGGTCAGCGATTCCATCTCCAGCCGCACGCGAAACTCCGGCAGCGCCTTGCGCTCCGCAACATCTTCCAGCCGCCGCGCTTCCTGCAAAGAGAGCCGCGTCCCGGCTTCTTCGATTTGCACGCGGGCCTTGAGCAACAGCGGCATTCCCGGCTTCAGCACATTCTCCAGCTTCGCGAAACTCTCCGGAAAGGCCAATAACTCCTGCACGCCGGTCATATCTTGCAGGGTGTAAATCGCCCAGCGCGCACCCTTGCGAGAGCGCATGGGCCGCACGCCGACGATCAGCACCGCTACGGCCACTTCCTTTCCGTTGCGCTGCCCCTCGATTTCCGCAAGCGAAACGGTCTTCAGCTCCTGCAAGCGCGAGGCATATTTGGCAAGCGGGTGGCCCGAAACGTAGAAGCCCAGCATGGCGTACTCGCTGGCCAGCCGCTCCTCTTCGCTCCAGGACTCGGCTTCGCGCATCTCGAATGCGACGGGCGCCGGCGCCGCTGCGGTCCCGAACAAACCATGCTGGCCCGATTCCCGGACCCGCGTGGCGCGCTGCAGCGCCATTACGGCGTCGTCGACCGACGCCAACATGCTCTCGCGCGCGCCCAGCGAATCCATCGCGCCGGACTTGATCAAACTCTCGAATACCCGCTTGTTCAGGAAGCGCGATTCGATGCGCTCGCAGAATTCGTACAGCGAGCTAAATTCGCCCTGGGTCACACGCGATTCGCGAATCGCCTTCGCGGTGTTCTCGCCCACATTCTTTATCGCGGCAAGCCCGAAACGAATGGCTTCGCTGACGGGAGTGAAATACAAATCACTTTCGTTTACGTCGGGCGGCAGGATGGAAATGCTCATTCCGCGCGCTTCGTTGATGTACTTCACGATTTTGTCGGTATTGCCGGCTTCGGAGGTGAGCAACGCGGCGATGAATTCCACAGGATAGTGTGTCTTCAAGTAGGCTGTTTGGTACGCCAGTAACGCGTACGCGCAGGAATGCGATTTGTTGAAGCCATAGCCCGCGAACTCTTCCATCAGGTTGAAGATTCGCTCGGCTTTTTTCTCTGGAATCTTGTTGTTCGCGCAGCCGGACATGAACTTCGCGCGCTGCGCGGCCATCTCTTCTTTCTTTTTCTTGCCCATGGCGCGCCGCAAAATGTCCGCTTCGCCCAGCGAAAAGCTGGCCAGGAGGTTGGCGATCTGCATCACTTGTTCCTGGTAGAGAATCACGCCGTACGTTTCTTCCAGGATGTCCTTCAACTGCGGCAGTTCGTAGCTGACCTTTGTCGTTCCCTGCTTGCGCTTGATGAAGTCGTCGATCATTCCGCCCTGAATCGGCCCCGGGCGGTACAGCGCGTTCAGCGCCGTTAAGTCTTCAATGCGCGTCGGCTGGTAGCGCCGCAGAATGTCGCGCATGCCGTGGGATTCAAACTGGAAAATCGCGGTGGTGTCGCCGCGCGCGAAAAGTTTGTAAGTGTCCGCGTCATCGAGGGCCAGAGTGTCCAGGTCGACCTTTACACCGCGGTTTTGCTCGATCATGCGCACGGTATCGTGCAAAACCGTCAGGGTCGTCAGGCCCAGGAAATCCATCTTCAGCAGGCCGATGCGCTCCAGCGCGTTCATGTCGTACTGCGTGGTGACTTCATCGCGGCTCGTCTTGTAAAGCGGCACGATATCGGTGAGCGGCCGCGGCGAAATCACCACGCCCGCCGCATGCGTCGAAGCGTGCCGCGCGAGCCCTTCTAGGCGCAGGGCCACGGCCATCAAATCGCCCAGGCGTTCGTCGGCGTTCACCGCAGCCTTTAGCTGCGGCGTTTGCGCCAGCGCGTCTTCCAACTCGATGTTCAAAGTATTTGGCACAAGCTTCGCCAAACGGTCGACCTCAGGATAGGAAATGTCCATCGCGCGGCCCACGTCTTTGATGGCCGCTTTCGCCGCCATGGTTCCGAAGGTAATGATTTGCGCGACGTTTTCGCGCCCGTACTTCTGCGTGACGTAATCGATCAACTCGCCGCGCCGGCGCATGCAGAAATCGATGTCGATATCCGGCATGGAGATGCGCTCTGGATTCAGGAAACGCTCAAAGAGCAAGTTGTATTGCAGTGGGTCCACGTCTGTGATGCGCAGTGCGTAACTGACCAGGCTGCCCGCGGCAGATCCGCGGCCCGGTCCCACCGGCACGTCCTGGGTGCGCGCGTAATGGATGAAATCCCAGACAATCAGGAAGTAGCCCTCGTAGCGCATCTGCTGGATCATCTGGATCTCAGAAGTGAGCCGCTTCTCGTATTCCGAAATCGGATTGCGCAGCATGCCTTGCTGCGCTTGCCGTTCCAGGACCGGCAAGCGCGAGGCGAAACCTTCGCGCACGACTTTCTCGAAATAACTTCCCGCGGTGTGCCCCGCGGGCACTTTAAATTCCGGGAACGGGCTGGGAATGCGCTCGATTTTCACATTACAGCGATGAGCAATGTCCACCGTGCGGCTGAGCGCGTCCGGCAATTCCCCAAACACTTGGGCCATCTCCGCGGCGGTCTTGAAGTAAAACTGGTCGGTGGCGAACTTCATGCGATGCGCGTCGCTCATCGTTTTGCCGGTTTGTATGCACAGCAAGACGTCTTGTGCATGCGCGTCGTCGTGATGCAGGTAGTGGCAGTCGTTGGTGGCCACCAGCGGGATGCCCGTCTCTTTCGAGAGCCGCACCAGTTCGCGGTTCACGCCCTTTTCGATTTCCAGCCCCTGGTCCTGGACTTCGAGGAAGAAATTCCCTTTGCCGAAAACATCGCGCAGCCGGTACGCATTTTCTCGCGCGAGATCGTACTTTTCCTCGACCACGGCCTCGGTCACCGGCCCGCGCAGGCACGCGGAAAGAGCGATCAATCCCTTGCTGTGCCTGGAGAGCAGGTCATAATCAATGCGCGGTTTGTAGTAAAAGCCCTCGAGGAATCCCGCGGACACCAGCTTGATCAGGTTGTGATAGCCCTCCAGCGATTCGCAGAGCAGCACCAGGTGATTCGTGCCGCGCGATCCGGGCTCTGCCTCGCCGCGCTCTTGGCCGTTCATGCCGTTTGTTTTCTCGCCACGGTCGTGCCGGCTGCCCTTGGCCACATAGACTTCGCAGCCGATGATCGCCTTGACGTCGCGCTTGCTCGCTTCATAGAAGAAATTCGCCGCGGCGAACAGGTTGCCGTGGTCGGTAATCGCTACCGCAGGCATTTTCTGCCGCGAGGCTTCATCCAATAGCTCGGAAGTTTCGCAAGCCCCGTCCAGCAGGCTGTAATCGGTGTGAACGTGCAGGTGAACGAACTGCGGTTGACCCATGGACCTCAATTCTAAATCTTGCGTGCCGGAATTGCGACCCGCATTCTCATGTTTCCCACAGGCAGGTAGCGGTGGCGTCTTGCCTTCGCGCAGCATGCTCAGACAAACGGATCCTACTTCCGTCCACGGCCTTTCTTCGCTCCGCCTGCGGCCTTCGCACGCGAATGCGCCGCCGCTTTTGCTCCGTGCTTGCTGACGATACGGTCCCGGTGGTGCGCCTTCGTCGCAGCTTTAGCGGCCGCGACACTGGCTTCGGTTGGCTTCCCGGCCGGCGCGGCGGTGTGCGGTTTTTCGGCGCTCTTTGCGCTTTTTTTCTCTTTTTTCTTGGGAGGTTCCTTGATTCCGGAGAGTTTGCGCAGGATTTTCACGCGCTCCTCCGGCGTCTTCCCCCGCCCCGTCAATTGAATCGCAAATACTTGCTCGACAATGGTGTCAAATTTCGGCCCGCGCGCCATACCCAAACCTTCCAGTTCATTCGCCACGGCGGGAAGGCCGATGCGCAGCGGGCGCCATTTGTTCAGGTAGGCGCGAATCTTCGATAGCGCCGCCGAATTGCGAGATTCTGCCAGCAGGTACGCCACCTGATCGAGCGGCACTTTCTCCAGGAAGCGGTAGGCATCAATCGGAGCATTCATCTTGCGGCCGGATAACTCTTTCGCCGCCGCGTCGGCTTCCTCGCCAAAGCCCAGCACAGTTTCGGACTCGGCGGAACGATAGCCTGCCTTGGACAGCACGGCAGCTTGGTCGCGATCCTTCAGCCGGCCCAGAACTGCAAGAAGCATGGGTGTGGCCAGTCGGGGACGGAACCCTGCTGTGAACAGATCCTCGCGCACCTTCATCAGGCGCGCTATCGAGTCATAGTTCGGATGGCGTTTGGCAAGATTCGCATTGACCGCGTCCAGCAAGTCGTGCTGCTCCCACGCTTTCAATACCACCGTCGGGCGCTCTTCACGTGCCAGGGCGCGCAACTCCCCGCCGCCATCTTCTGGCGTGATGGTGTTCTGCAATTCGCGTTCGATGGCCAGGTCAAACCACTCCTGCGTACGCGCCTCCAGCTTGAAACCCATGCGCGCCGAAAATCGCAGCACGCGGAGCAAGCGCACCGGCTGGTTCGTGAAGCTGTGAATCGTCAGCGCGCGAACTTCCCCGCGCTCGATGTCCGACAAGCCGTTGGTAGGATCGAGCAGGAGACCCCGCGAAGCTGGGTTCAGCGAAATGGCGATGGCGTTCAGCGAAAAATCGCGGCGCCGCAAGTCTTCCATGATGGTCGACCAGCGAATCTCCGGCCGCGTGCCCGGGCGCACATAGTGGTCATCCCGCGCCGCGGAGAGGCTGCCTTCCACGTCGCCCCCGAACAGCACCTCCACGTGCCGCAGCTTTTCGTCTTCGACGAGGATCTTCGCCCCGCCTTTTTCCAGCTCGCGCGCAATTTTCGAAGGATTCCCTTCTACCGTGAAATCCAGGTCGCGCAACGATGCACCCGTGATGAGGTCACGCACCGTGCCGCCCGTCAGGTACAAGTTGAAACCCATCGCGGCGGAAAGCTCCTGCACGCGCATCATCACGGCGCGCTGCTCCGGCGACAACCGGCTTTCCAGCAAGAACATGTAATCTGGCATCGCTCTCCTTAACCTTGGCGCGCGCAAGCTGATCTCAGCGCGCGTCCTCTCTGCATTTTCCCGGGGTTCTGGCCGCCGGGCCCGTCTCCCTCGTGCGTGCCCAGGCTACGCTCGCGGGTGGTGGGCCTTGTAAATCTGCTTCAACCGCTCCTCGACTACGTGGGTATAAATTTGGGTCGTGGAAATATCCGCGTGACCGAGCATGAGTTGCACCGAGCGCAAGTCCGCGCCGCGCTCCAGCAAATGCGTTGCAAAACTGTGCCGCAACATGTGCGGGGTCAGCGCCACGCGCAGTCCAGCGCGGCGTCCGTAGGCCGACAAAATCTTCCACACGCCTACGCGGCTGAGCGCCACCCCCCGCCGATTTACAAAAAGAGCCGGCCCCGAACGCGCTTTGGCATTGCGCAGCAATTCCGGACGCCCCTCTCGAAGATATCTGTCCACCGTGCCTATCGCCTTCTTGCCGACGGGGACGATGCGTTCCTTGTCGCCTTTGCCGATGCACCGTACACAGCCCACCTTGGCATCCAAGTCGCTTATGCCAAGGCCGATCAGCTCCGAAACGCGCAAGCCCGTCGAATACAGCACCTCCAGCATCGCTCGATCACGCAAACCTGTCGGCGTCCGGGAGTCCGGCTGCTCCAGCAGTTTCTCGACCTCCTCCAGCCTTAAATATCCCGGCAAGTGCCGCCGGATCTTAGGCGACTCCAGGTTGATCGAGGGATCCTCCGTTATGAGTTCCTGTACCTGCGCGAACCGAAAGAAATTCCGCAGGGTCACCAATTGCCGCGCGACCGTCCGGCTTTCCAGCTTTTGCCGGTATAGCCCGGCCAAAAAATCGACCAGGTCGTCCCGGCTCACGCTCTCCAGAATCAGCTTGCGCTTCCGCGCGAAGGCCTCGAATTTATTTAAGTCTCGCTTGTACGCGGAAATGGTGTTCGCGGACAGGCCCTTCTCCACCCGCACGTGCATCAAGAACGACGAAATAACCGCCGAAAGTTCCATCAGGTTTCCACGTATTCCGCACCGTCACGTCCCCGCCGCAAAGCGATTCCGTAAACCTCTTCCATTTCACGGCATCGGAAGACCCACGCCAGCCCCAGGTACAAAGCCGTCGCACCAACGATAAGTCCTGTGAAGATCGAGAGTTGCACCAGAAACCGCGAATGCATCGCAAACTCGGTGTAACGATTGCCAAACCAACACGCTACTCCCATTATCCCGGAGCACAGCGAAATCTTTGAAAACGAGCGCAGGATTTCCATCGTCCCCAGCGCCCCGTAACGCAACCGGAAGATTATGAACAACGCAAAAAAGTCAAAGAAGCACGCAATTGCCGTGGCAAGGGCCGGTCCGCCGTTCTGCACGCGCTTAAAGAAGAACTGCAAAAACACGATGTTCAGCACCAGGTTTATTATCAACGACATAGAAGCCACAATAACTGGAGTCTTGGTGTCGCGGGTCGAATAAAATGCAGGCACGATCAACTTCACCGAAGCCAGCGCCGGCAACCCTATCGCGTAATACAGCAAGGCCCGTGCCGTCAGCCTGGTAGATTCAGCCACGAACTGTCCGTGTTGAAACAACACCCGGATGATCGGCTCGCGCAGAATCATCAGTCCCAGGGCGGCCGGTACGGTTATAAATGCCACAATTCGCACGGAAAAGGTCAGCGTTTTCTTCAGAGACTCGAAATCTCGGGCCGCCGCCTGGTGCGACATCATCGGCAAAATGGCCGTAGCCACCGCGATGGCGTACCCGCCCAGCACCAACTCCATTACCCGGTCCGCGACATAGAGCGCCGCCAAACTACCCTCGGGCATTTTGCTGGCAGTCGAAAAATAGGTATCCACAAACAGGTTGATTTGCCCGATCCCGATGCCGAAGAAGCGCGGCACAACGAGCCGGGCAACGTCGCGGATTCCGGGATGCGAAAACGAAATCCCGAAATTGAAGTTCATCCCCTTCCTCACCAGCGTCGGTACCTGGGTCAGAAACTGCAGTACTCCCCCAACCAACACCCCCACTGCAAGAGAAACCGCTGGATCCTTGAAGTATGGCCACACCAGCGCCGTCGAAAACACAATGATCGACAGGTTCAAAAACACGGAGGTCGCCGCGGGTAACCCGAACACGTGAAAGCAATTGAGAATCCCGGAGGCCAGCGCCGCCAACGCGACAAAAAATAGGTATGGGAAAATCACGCGGTTCAGCGAGATCGCCTGGCCCCACGAAACGTTTTTCCCTGAATTCGCGGTGAACGCGTGGATCACCGCCGGCGAAAAGACCATTCCCAGTACGGTGATCAGCGCTACAAGCAACGCCAGCGTCCAAAAAAGCCGGTTCGCGAAATCCCAAACCTCTTCCTTCGGTTTTTCCCGCAGATACGTCGTAAAAACAGGAATAAAGGAAGCCGTCATCGAACCTTCCGCCACCAAGCGCCGGAAAAGGTTCGGAATGCGATAGGCCAAAACAAAGGAGTTAGCCGCCAGGGAGGTTCCCAGCAAGAAGGTGATTCGTTGGTCCCGCACATACCCCAAAATGCGGCTAACGATGGTGACCAGGGATATGATCGAGGCCGACTTCAGAATCTGTTTTTTCTCGGTCAACGGACCTCGCTCCGTGGCCTAAACCCAATGAAAACAATGACTTGACAGGGAAAACGCGCTTAACATAACATACATTTCGAC
>Ga0210399_10004282_pt1 | contig 11071 bp, 9 predicted proteins | sample IncBWC14MmetaG_FD_150865 | JGI IMG/M metagenome (GOLD analysis project Ga0210399, IMG submission 150865) | Forest soil microbial communities from Barre Woods Harvard Forest LTER site, Petersham, Massachusetts, United States - Inc-BW-C-14-M | ecosystem: Environmental > Terrestrial > Soil >...
TTTCTTCTGCAATCCAGGCCAGTGCGCCCGCCAACAGTATGACTGCGGCCGCGACCCCCAATCGCACGAGTGGGCTTGGATGGACGCGCGCTGCAGTTTTGCGAGAGACGCCCTCAGGCGTTTGCAAGATGTGTGTGGGCCGCTCGCCATCGTCGGCACCTTCCTGCGCGAGCCGCGTGCGCCGACTCTCCCACCAGGCGTCGAGTTCCGAGCGAAATGCAAAGACCGAACCCAATTTGTCATGCAGATGACGGTGAACCGGCATCGCTTCGCGCCGCTCCCACCGCTGCACGGTCCTAACGTCGCGCTTCAAATACGACGCGATCTTCTTCCACGAGTCGAGCCGGTCGTCCGGCTGTCCTCGAATGGATGCGGCGCTCGAGCTGTTCTGAGGATCGTCCAAAGCGCGCTCCAGCCGATCACCAGATGTGGATGGAAGATTCTCGCATCAAACCTGGGGAGCGGCAATCCGCGACATTGTACGGCGTGGCGTCCGATTCCGCGGCCCTGCCGTGCAACGCCGCTTGCCAGAGCGCTTGTCTGGTCCGACCGTGCGTTTGTCGGTGCGCTGGTCGCACCGGGAACCATCACTGGGAGGAGATATATGAACATAAGACATCTACTGATCGCGCTGACAACGGGAGCCACGTTCGCGGTGGTGATTGGCGTTGGATCATTAAGTGGAATCTCGCGGGTGCAGGCCGATGACGACGACGCGGACGGCGAGCAGTTCAAAATTCGCCGGGGCTTCGAAATCGCTCCGGTGCCCCTGAATCTGGAAGGTAAAAATCGGCATCTAGTGGGCCTTGGCAGCTACCTGGTCAATGGAGCAGGCCATTGCAATGTCTGCCACTCTGCCGGTCCCGCTACTGAATACGCGAAGGGCGGGAACCCTTACTTCAAGGGTAGCCAACCAACGGTAATCAATCCGGACACTTATTTGGGGGGCGGCAGAGTCTTCCCGGTCCAAGCGCCGGGGGCTCCGGTCATTGTTTCCCGGAATCTGACGCCTGACAGAACCGGCCGGCCCGAGGGTGGCCGCACGTTCGCGGAGTTTCGATGAATCCTGACGACCGGCGCCGATTTGGATCACGTGCATCCGAACTGTACAGACCCAACCATTACGAGCAGCACCACCTGCTTCCCCGCCAACCTGCCTTTCGACGGTGATCTCTTGCAGATCATGCCCTGGCCCGAGGACCGGCACCTGACAGAGCACGAAATGCGGGCCATCTATGAATATCTCAGCGCCATTCCATGCATCGCCGGGCCGGCTACGGGAGTGCGGCACAACGACTGCAGTTGAAGTCGCCCGCAGATCCTAGCGAAAGGCAAGAAGCCCGGCCACGCCGGGCTTCTTCGGGTCATGTAACCGACGGTGAGCGCGAGCGCCTGAACGATCACTCCGGTGGCCGGTACGGACGCCACTGACCATCCGCAGCCTTCAAAACCCAGCCACCCGGCCGCTGAAACCACTGCGCTGCAGGCAGTTCTTGCTCGTAGCGCCCCCGCACCGCGGCGACGGCATCCGGATCCGGCCACACGATCAGCCCCGCTAGGGCGAGTTGGTACCACGGAAAGCGCGGGCCCCGGCATCCCCTTAGCGTCGAGAACCAATGCGTTGCTCAAATTCAATGATTGCGGGTGCAGCGAGACCGCCATAACGAATGTCGAGCTTTGTCAAAGATCGCCACGCGTCGTGAGGTTTGTCTCGCTCGATCAACTCAGCGATGCGCTGCAAGTCTGCCGCCATTTCGTTGGCGATGCGCGCCCTACATGCGGCGAGCTTGCCCGGATCGACGGGCGGGCGCTGATCGAGTACGGTGATGGCGCGACGCACCGAGTACGGCGTTGCCGCTTCGTGACCGACCTTTAACATGGTCTCAACGCTGGTCCCGAAGACGCACCAAGCGTTCACTGAATCCCGGCTCTCCCTATCGTGCTGAATGTTCCAGCTGTCTTCCGCTCCGGTGACATACACCAAGCGGGTCGAGCTTTGAAATTGTGCGAATAAATCATCGGGAGGCAATAACGCTTCGCTACCTCCGATGGGGTCGCTGCCGGCATTGAGCAGCGCACCGCGAAACAGGTCTGGGTAAGCCAACGCGGTCCTCAGAGCAACCCGCGATCCTCCGGAGAATCCACCGATGTAGATTCGATCGGGATCAATGGGATAGCGCTGCATCATGTTGTACGCGCCGAGCAGCGCCAAGGGAATTCGGCGGTCTATGACGTTTTCCTCGTTCCCGGATCTAGCTGCGCTGACAAATATCATGCCGCGTTCGTCGAAAACGCTCGCCCAACCAACTGGCAAATGAGCATCCTGCCACGGCGGAATGAACGCCATCAGGGCGTAGCCCTTCGATGGATGCTGCGCCGGTACGTAAATGGTGAAGCTTTCTTGCGTTAAATCGATCGCCTGGGGACGGAGCCGGGCACTGGTCCGCGCTACTTCCACATTGGCGAGCGGACTCAAGGTCCGACGTGCCAACTCCGCGCTTCCAGATAGGGGGGAGTACGCCGAGAAAATGATGTTTCGCTGAAGGCCGGTGACCAGGTCGGAAGCCTCTTGCGCACTCGCGGCCAATGGCATCATCAAGATCACCAGCGCAGCAAGCCAAGTCCGCGCCATGAAAAGGCGCCTTGTCGCGGGGAGCGAGCCGATACCAAACCTTCGTCTGCTCATGCCGGGTTCACATAGGACAGGCTTCTTATCCGGGCATCCGGTTCATGACCGCCCAGTACAGACCCGTCTGAGTAATGACATTGGTGAAGGCAGTCATGTCGACCGGCTTGACCAGATAGCTGTTGACGCCCAATTGGTAGCTTTCGACCACGTCTTTCTCCTCCGCAGAAGAAGTAAAAACGACCACCGGAATGGTCTTTGTCGTTTGATCAGCCTTTAGGCGCCGTATCACGTCGATGCCGCCCAGACGAGGCATTTTAAGATCGAGCAGTATGAGACGCGGATTGCCGCCGCTGCGTTGACTGTAGGCACCCTCGCGGAACACGAACTCGAGCGCCTCGACGCCGTCGCGGACGCGAACCAATCTATTCACCACATTGCCCTTGCGAATGGCCCGAGTGGTCATCTCCGCGTCGGCATCACTGTCTTCGACCAGCAAGATTTCCACCGCTTCAAATTCATTCATCTCGATCTCCATTGGGCAGTGCAAAAGAAAAGACTGCCCCGTGATTCACTTCTCCCTCTGCCCATACTCTGCCCCCGTGTCGCGTCACAATGCGATGCACGATGGCGAGCCCCACGCCCGTCCCGGCGAATTCGTCAGCACGATGCAGTCGTTGGAATACGCCGAAGAGCTTGTCCGCATAGGCCATATCGAATCCGACCCCATTGTCGCGGACGGAATAATGGTTCTCCGCGCCGGCGCGGATTCCGGTGATCTGAATCAACGGGCGGGTTGCTTTGCTGCTGTACTTGACCGCATTGGCGATGAGATTTACCCATACCTGACGCAACAAGCCCCGGTCCCCCCGGGCAATCGGCAAGAGGCCTACTTCGATTTGCGGCGTGGTTCCTCCGCCTACGGTCTCGTCAATGACATCACGCACCATGGATTCAACATTGACGTCGCGGCTGGCCACTGGTTGGCGCCCCAGTCGCGAGAATACCAACAGATTGTCGATGAGACTTCCCATCCTCCGGCTGTTCTCTCGAATCACGGCCAGATGTCTCTTCCCCTCGGCATCGAGCCGTTCCTCGGAATCCTCCTCAATCATCAGCGCGAAGCCATCGATGGCCCGCAGCGGCGCGCGCAAATCGTGGGAGACCGAGTAGCTGAAGCTCTCGAGTTCCTTGTTCGCCGCTTCCAGAAGAACGGCTTTGTCGCGCAGCTCGGAATTCAGATCGCGGATCGCTTCCTCGGCCTGTTTGCGCTCCGTAATATCGCGCGCAACCGCGAGCAGCCGCTCCGTACGCCCATCGACGCCCCGAATCGGCATCACGATGACGTCCCACCACTTGGGCAAACCGTTTTGAGTCCTAAAGCCGTGAAATCTGCCCGCCGCGCCGTTTCGTGCCTCGGCAACGGCGCCGCGTGCGGCCGCTTGGTCCTCGCCGCTCCAAGTCTCGAGCCAATCCGTGTTTTCAACACTCGAAAAATCTTCTATGCCCAGCAAGTTCAAGCCATGCGATGTCATTTGCAGGATGCGCGCATCGGCACTCAGAATCGCCAGGCAGTCAGGTGAACTTTCAATGATGCTGCGGTTGTACTGATCGCTGGCGCGAAGTGCATTCTCCGCATCGCGCCTCGCGCGCATTTCGCGATGAATGCTGCGAAATAGCGCAGCAAACAGCGCGGCGGCGATCGCAATCGTGACCAGCAGCGATATCAGCGTGCTGTGCCGATCGCGTTCCGTGGCGGCCTCCCGATCGGCGAGCAGCCCTACCTCAATGGAATTCATGTCATCGGTGATGACGCTGACGTCCCGAGTGCTGTCATTCTGCGGACCGAGCGATGTCGGCGCACGAGCTGCCAGGTCTGATTTCTGATACGCCGCCGCCACCCTTGCCATATCTTCAATGCGAGCGTCGATCACGGCTTTCAGGCGTGTTCCGTTCCGTTGTTGCGCGGCGTTGTCGACGGTCAATTGATTCAACGCCGCTACACGCGTTTGCAGGAGTTTGATCAGGCGCTGATATTCCTCATAGTGCCGCGGTTGGCCGTTGAGTGTGTAGTCGCGCAGAGCCAATTCCGCGCCGGTCAGCGCACTGTAAACATTGGCCAGGGTCGAGCGTACCTCCTGGGTGTGGACCACCCAGGCGACCGAGTCGGCGAAGCGCACACTGGTCCGATAGGTGTAGCTTCCGCCGAGCAGCAGCAAAGCCACTGCGAGCAGGAATCCGGTCAGAATCCTGATCTCCACCGTCGCGAACGTAGCAATGTGCGCGCCGGCGGGAGGGGTTTTCAACATCGATCCCCCCCTTGAGGGCAGTCACAGATGACGCGCGTGCCATTGGGCCGAAAAGGCGCGATCTCGAAGCGCGCTCCGATCATCGAGGCGCGGTACCGCATGGTGCGCAGCCCGAGTCCCGGCGTATTCTTGCCCACGGCTTCAAGGCCCCAACCGTCATCACAGACTTCCAGCCGGACGCGCTCCTGCTCGACGTCGAGCGTGACCTTGATGGAGTTCGCGTGCGCGTGTTTGAGCGCGTTGGTGAGCGCCTCCTGTGCGATCCGGTAAAGATGATCGCTCGCCGCCGGACTCAAGCCGAGCCGCGATACTTCGCTCACCGAGATTTCCAAGCTGGGTCCCGACGGTGCTTTCAGGCGCGTGACGAGATCGCGCAGCGCGGTAATGAGACCACCTCCAGTCGAACCGATGGGAGATAATCCACGCGCAATCGTTTGACATGATTGAAGCGCGTGTTGCGCGACTTCGCCGGCCTGCTGGAGGTCTGCGGTGTGGGGACTATGCGCCGCACGCGCGGTGTCGGTGAGAGCCGAAAGCAGCAGCGACAGACCCGTGAGTTCCTGGCCAAGCCCATCGTGTAGATCCGTCCCGAATCGACGTTGTTCCCGTCCCACGGCATCGAGCAATGCCGCCTCGAGATGCAGGCGCTCCGATTCCGCTTTGCGCGTGTCTGTTACATCGCGAATCGTAATGCATGCGCCGACGATACGGTCCAGGCTGTCGACGACGCACGACATGCCACCGTCAACCGGTACGCGTATTCCCTCGCGGCTGGTCACGTGGGCGTCGCGGCCAAACGGTAACGTGTTGCGCGAGTTCAGTACTCGAGCGATCAGATCCGCCGCGGCCTGATCACTGCCGGAATCGACGAGGTTCAGGACCGTCCCCAGTGGCTGTCGCTCGGCGTCTCGAGTCAGCCATCCGGTCAGACGTTCGGCCACCCCGTTCATGAATCGGACGCGGCCCTGAGTGTCAACGGCGATCACGCCGTCCGCGATGCTGCCGAGTATGGTTGCGTAGGTGAGCTGACTGTCCTCCAGCCGCCGTTCCATCTCAAACCGATCGACCGCCACCTCGATCGCGCCGATAAGATTTCTCATGTGGAAGGGTTTGAGAACATACCCGTAAGCCGAGGCCGCCTTTGCGCGCTGAAGCGTCTTCTGGTCCGCATCTGCGGTGAGATAGACCACCGGCACGCGCATTTTCTCATTGATCAGTTCAGACGCGCGGATACCGTCCATGTCACCTTTGAGCCGCACGTCCATGAGGATCAAGTCGGGGCGTTGTGCGAGCGCGGCCTCCACCGCACCGGCACCGGTGTCGGCCCTGGCTACAACCTCGACTCCCGCTTCGGTCAATCGATCGCAGATGGCCTCGGCGACCATACCGTCGTCCTCGGCCACCAAGATCCGAAGCGCCGCGATCGATCGAAGTTCGGCGGACATGGTACTGCTCCCTGTAATGCGTCTCGACCGGATACTGCGAGGATTCCGGTGACGCTACACCAGAGGGGTCCACCATGGGCAGACTGAACCCTCGACCGCACCTGGCACCATGCGACCCAGCGTCAATATTGTCAATTACCCCCGCCGCGAACCGGTTCGGCCGGCTTCACATAGGTATCGAGCCAACGATTCATTTCCCAAAGCATGTGGGAGAGGCTCTCATGGGCTTCGTAGCCATGCGCCTCGAGCGGCAGAAACACCAGGCGAACGGTGGCACCGTGACCTTTGAGGGCGACGTAAAAGCGCTCGGACTGAATCGGGAAGGTGCCCTGATTGTCGTCTGCCTCGCCATGGATCAGCAGGATGGGCGTCTTGATCTTGTCCGCATAGCTGAAGGGCGACATCTTGAAGTACACATCCGGGGCTTCCCAGTAGGTGCGCTCCTCCGCCTGGAAGCCAAAGGGCGTGAGCGTGCGATTGTACGCGCCGCTGCGCGCGATGCCCGCACGAAACATATCGCTATGCGCGAGCAGATTCGCCGTCATGAATGCCCCATAGCTGTGCCCCATGACGGCGACGCGTTTGGGGTCGACAACGCCGAGTGATGCACCGGCATCGATCGCCGCCTTGGCGCCGGCGACGAGTTGTTCCACATACGTGTCGTTCGGCTGCGCAGTGCCTTCACCCACGATGGGAATGCTGGTGTTTTCCAAGACCGCATAACCGGTTTGGGTCAGAAAAACCGGCGAGCCCCATCCGATGCGCGGGAACCGATAGGGCGATCCGCTCACCTGGCCTGCCGTGGCGCGGGTTTTGAATTCCGCCGGATACGCTTCCATCAACGTCGGCAAGGGCCCCTGAGACTTGTCATACCCGGCCGGAAGCCAGAGCGTTGCCGTCAGTTCCACGCCATCAGCCCGCTGGTATTTCAACAATTGCTTGGTCGGCAAGTGAAGCCCCGAGTACGGCGACGGGAAATCCGTCACCGGCCTCATCGGCGCCTCGGCGCCCGCACGCTGCGGTAGCGTGGCGACCAAGTAGTTCGGCGAGACGCTCTGGCTTTCCTGCCGTACCAGAACTTTGTCATCCGCCAACAGCGCGGTCGGTTCGCCATACGTTTGCTTTGCCGATCGCCACAGCACCTGCTCCGGCCCACCACTCACCGGCATCACCCCCACGAACGGCAGGTCACCCTCCGGTGTCGCGCCCGGCGAGAAAAAATAGATACCTTGACCATCCCCAGTCAGCTGCAAAACCGGTTTACCGCTGGCATTCATTACAGAGGCCGCCCGGCCTGGGCTGTGATATCGATCCTGCGAAGAACCCTCGTAGAGGGTAGTCCCCTTCCCACCGCGGGAACTCGGATCAAACATGATCATGGCTATTTTACGGTCCGACCAGCGCCATTCGGTAGCCAGTGCCAAATGATCGTTGCTCCATTCGACGCCGCGAATTCGCAGCGGGGACTCCAACAACACCTCGCCATTTCCCTCGAAGGGTGCAGAAAGTTGTACCAGCCGATCGCGCACCGCAGCCGTCACTTTCGGATCGCCGCCGTCGGCGGCTTCGATCCAGACCAGCGTCGCAGGTGCATCGCTGCGCCATTCATATTCGCGGGGGCCGGCAGGGACCGCATCGAATGCCAGAGGGATTGCATCCAACAAGGAGTGATCCGAAAGGTCCTTGATCACACCGGTCTTCAAGGCAATGAGCGACGCCTTGGCGGGAAAATTCTCCGCAGGCAATGCATAGCTGAACGGGCGATGCAATGTTTCAACGAACGCAAAGCGCCCATCGGGCGAGGGCTGCGCCTGCGCGATCAAACCCTTTGCCGGCAACGTCCGATAGGTGCCATTGAGAGAGGCGACGATGAGATCAGATGTCGCATAGAACGCAAACACTGCCTCATCCGCCGGCGTTTTGAGCAGATCTTCATAGGTGCGTGCCGGCGTGACCTTGCCCAGGTTCTCTTCGACGTTAGGTCCTGAGGGGACATCGCTCGAGGAGGGCGCAGCCCCGCGCGCCGCAGGCACAATCTTGCAGAGCAACGCTTGCGAATCGCCCATCCACTGGCAGGGTGCGCCCAGCACTGCGTTCAACTTGAATGAACCCGCACGATGTGCTGAGGCCTTGGCCACGTCGACCATCCAAAGCTGTAGCCCGGCGTCTTCCCTTTGGACAAAGGCGATGTGCTTCGAGTCCGGCGACCACGTCAAATGACTCGCCTTCAGCATCGACGGCAACCCCGCGACCGGCTGCCGTGCGCCGCCGGCGAGGGGCTGCAGCCACAGCTTTACGATCGAAACTTCGCGGCTCGGCCCATTCGTCGCAGGATTGAACCGAATTCCAGCGAGCCGATAGCGGGGCTGTGCCACCTCCGCAATCGTCGGAAAGGACTGCGGCTGCTGCACCAACAGCAGGGAATGATCCGGCGAAACTTTCACGACCGGCGTCGCCGGCGCAACCAGCAATTCCTCGATCGAAGCGGGCGGTTTCTGATACGTCAAGGCCGTCTGCGCAACAGTCCCGGTCACAAAGCCACACAGAGCCAGCACACCCATCACAATGACTTTCATTTCCGATTCATCCCCAGTCGCAGTTGATAACCCTGTGCATAAGCGGGGACATGTCACCCAAACGTCACTGTCATCAACCGCTTATGTTGAACTGATGCACTTTTGACCACAGCCGGTTGCGCGCGCTGCCGCTTCGCGCAGTCTGGTCTTCTCTCGATCAGCGTTTGGGCGGCTTTCTGGTCTTCTTCTTGCTTGTCTTCTTCTTGCCGGCCTTCTTCTTGCCTGGGTTCTTTTTGGCGACCTTCTTTTTGGCTCTGCGACGCATTTTCACCAACGCATCGATGAGAGCGTCGACCGGCTCGCGCTTTTTGGCCTTGCGACGCATCCAAACGAGGGCATCGAGGAGGTTGTCTACGGCTTCTTCTTTCTTTGCCATGCCGCATCCTAGGCGCATAACCGAAACGCGCCAAATATTTTTAGACCCTCAGGGTCATGCATCCAGTCCAACCTGATGTTCAGGGTCAGTTTTGACCACGACCACCCTGCGGTGCAAACTTGCCGGCAATCTTGTCATTGCTTGACAATTCGAGGAACAAAAATGGCCTCCGACCGCAGATCTGGGAGCTGAACGTGTCCATTTGCCTCGTCCAACCCACGTCGGAGGACGATTGGCGCCACGCGCGCCGGCTCATTGAGCAGTACGCAGCATCGCTCAACGTTGACCTGTCGTTTCAGAATTTTGCGCACGAGTTGCAGCATCTCGAGGAGGAATATGCGCCGCCGGCGGGAGCATTCCTGCTCGCCGAAGAGGGCGGCGTTTACTTCGGGTGTGTTGGACTGCGCCATTTCGCCGCAGGCGTCGGCGAAATGAAGCGCCTGTATGCCACGCCCGCTGCGCGTGGGCGTCGGGTCGGCCGCCTTCTCGCCGAAGGCATCGTCGACATGGCCAGGCGTGCGGGATACGGCCGACTGCTCTTGGACACGCTGCCATCCATGAAAGAGGCCCAGTCTCTGTACGCCTCGATGGGATTCAAGCCCACTGAGGCATATCGATTCAATCCTGTACCGGGAACTGCTTTTCTGGAATTGACGCTCTGACAGACCGGGGCGGCGCCACAGCGTCAGATTGGCCTAATATGGCTTTCGGCGGCCAAGTGATTGTTCTTCACAGCGGGGGTGTGTCATGGCGGAAAATGTCTATAAAGTCATCGAACTCATCGGAACCAGCACCGAATCATGGGAGAAGGCGACAGCCGCCGCGATTGCGCGTGCCAGCAAGACCTTGCGAGACCTCAGGGTAGCCGAAATCGTCAAGCTCGACGTACAACTGAAGCACGGTAAAGTTGAAGCTTATCGATCGCGAATCAGCGTGTCGTTCAAGTACGAGAGCAAGGGCTAGCGCTGCGCTCCGCCGCCATGGGGTCAGCCCTGATCCCCAAAAAGTAACGCCGACCGGGCAGGGGCCCGGTCGGCGTCACCAGCGAGACTTCTAAGGAAGCCGGCAGGTTAGTGCGGGACCTTGCCTCCAAGGTCTCTGCCGTTATCGCCGCCGTGCCGATCGAAGTCGAACATGTCGAACAGATCGCCGATCGCCGGACCATTCACCGGAATGTAGGGCGCGGCGAAATCATCACCGTCATGGTCGCCTTCCATTCTGCGCGCTTCCGGGTTGGGCAGATTGTCGCGGCTGCGGCTGCTCAGCGTGCCCAGCAGCCAGTTCCTTTCGATGAACTTGGTGATCGACACGTGATCCGTGTAGGTGTGATTCACATGCCCGCCCTGCGTAAAGGGCGATACCACGATAAACGGAACGCGCATCGCGTCACCGAAGAAATCCAGCGGCTGGATGAAGCCGGAGTCGTAGAAGCCGCCGGACTCATCCCAGGTAATGATGATGGCCGTATCTTTCGCCAGCTCCGGCTTCGCCTGCACCGCATCCACGATGTTCTTCACGAAGGCTTCGAACAGATCGAATTTCGAGGACTGCGGATGGCCATCGACGAAACCGCTCGGCTTGATGATCGATACGGAAGGCACCGTGCCGTTGTTGACGTCATCGAAGAAATCGGTGACGTCCTTGTTGTTGGCCCGACCGGCCGCTGACCCCATGATGTTGGCGGAGTACTGCATGGGATTGCAGATGGGACAGAACTGATTCGGCTTACCCGCGGCGGC
>Ga0210399_10004285_pt1 | contig 11065 bp, 10 predicted proteins | sample IncBWC14MmetaG_FD_150865 | JGI IMG/M metagenome (GOLD analysis project Ga0210399, IMG submission 150865) | Forest soil microbial communities from Barre Woods Harvard Forest LTER site, Petersham, Massachusetts, United States - Inc-BW-C-14-M | ecosystem: Environmental > Terrestrial > Soil >...
ACCTTCGCGACCTGAAAAGCAAGGTGCGCGAAGTGCTCGACGCAACTCCCACTCCCCCGGAGGTCGCTATGTCCACGCAGTCCTTTGAACCACTCCGAGCCACGCGGGCCAAGGAAGTTCCGCCCTCACGCGCTCAAAGATTCCAACTTCATTTGCCTCTGCGCTACCGCCGTCTCGGCGAGAAAGATTGGCACGTAGGCACAACCGAAAACATCAGCCGGTCGGGTATGCTCTTCCAGGCCGACGAAGTCCTGCAGCCCAGCGCGCAACTGGAGATCAATCTCGTGCTCCCGCAGGAAATTGCCGGACTGTCTTCGACGGAAGTCGTCTGCCGCGGAGAAGTCGTGCGCACGGTGGAGCAGAACGGATCAACCCTGACCCCCGCGCTGGCCGCGCGGATTCTGCAGTATCACTTCCAGCACGGCCCGCTGCCGAGGGCGTAAGGGCAAGTCTGGGGTTTTGTGGTGTTCGAGCACGGAAAAAGGCGGCCTACCTCTCGGGCCGCCTTTTTGATTGGCGGCAAGCTGGAGGGAGTCATCCTGAGCGTAGCCGTCCTTCAGGCGTAGCGAAGGATCTCGCACGAGGAAAAACGCCTTCCCGTATTTTGTTTATCCTGGTTTGTAAAATCATCATTTCATTGATGTTACAGATGTTTTACGGCTGAATTTCAGGCAAGACATTGGACCACAAGGACTTACATGCGTCGTGTCGGCCGGGTGTAGAGCGGGTGCTATATAAGTACGGCATGACCTACACAAAGTACGGGATGAACGATATAATTACGGCTTGAATCGTGCGATGCAAGAGCAGACGAAATATCGGCTAATGGGACAGATAAACTCGGCACTAACTCCAAATAGGCCGATCGACAGCCGGAGCCTGTTTGCTGGTCGGAAGAAAGAAGTAGAGAAGCTGATAAGCGCCACGTTCCAGCGAGGCTCTCATGCCGTGCTGTTTGGCGAGCGCGGTGTAGGGAAGACCTCTCTGGCTAGAACCATTTTCGATTTCTTGGTCTTGGCTTTTGATGATGCCTCTGGGTATCGCCATGCGCTATTAAACAGCGCCGAAGCGATGACCTTTGAGGATATCTGGCGGGCAATTTTCAAGCAGTTAACATTTGAGCAAGAAGACGGCACAACCACGACGCTGGATGCGGCGGTTCCCGAAAATCCGAATTCTGAAAATATTCGGGAAGTGTTTCAGCTGATTGATTACCCCACGATAATCATTATCGACGAATTTGATCGCATCGAAGAGTCGGGCATACGTGTCAGAATGGCGGACACAATCAAAACACTCTCTGACAATGCGATTCGCACCACCTTGATTCTTGTGGGTGTGGCGGATTCTGTCGATGACCTGATTGGCGAACATCAATCTATCGAACGGGCAATAAAACAGGTCCCGATGCCGCGCATGTCGAAAGTAGAGTTGCTAGAAATCGTGGACAACGGAATCTCGAATTGCACGGGACTTACTATCCAGCCTGAAGCACGAGAGAGAATGGGCGATTTAGCACAGGGTTTACCCTCCTACACTCACTTGCTTGCTAGAGAATCCGCCTTACACGCCGTACGGAACGAGCGGACTCACATAACGATGGAAGACTTAGATGCAGGTATCAAGGAATCCGTGGATGGGCAGCTTGGGACGAGCCTGACCCTGTATACCAGAGCGACGACCGCTGCACGCGGAATCTACTTCAAGCCGGTCTTATTGGCTTGCGCTCTCGCACTCAAAGACGAAAAGGGATTCTTTTACGCAAAAGATATTGTCGCGCCACTGAAAGCGATAATCCCGAACGCCCCGGGTATCCAGCAGTTTGCCCAACATTTGAAGGATTTTTCCCAAACCCGCGGTCCCGTCCTAGAGCGTTCTGGACGAAGGTATAGGTTTATAAAGCCGTTGATGGGACCTTACGTGATATTGAGAGGACTCGCGGATGGAATGATCCAGGAACATCAACTCAACCATCCCTCTGCATCCGCCACCGAGCCCGAGCAGCTTTCGCTGCTATCTGACGTTTCTGGTCCGCCGTTGGAGCTCTTGCCTTAGAAAGGCACGACCTTCGTGACCTAGGGCTCTTCCCTTCGCTCCGAAATAAAGGTTTGCGGCTTTTTGACGTGCGGATTAGCGTTCCGCACAATACTACGTCGAGGTTCACGTGCCCCGGTGAAAACCGGCGCTACTGCTTTTCTTCGACCTCTTCGCTCAACTCCCGCTCGCGGAACTTCTGTACTTCCTCGGCCATGGCGTACTTCAGTTCCTCGATGCCTTTGCCGGTCACGGCGGAGATTTCGTAGAGCTTCAGCTTATGTTTCTTGCAATAGCGCTTGAGGGCGGCCAGTTTGTCTTTGTTGACGGCATCGATTTTCGACGCCGCCATGATCATCGGCTTCTCGTCGAGATGAGCGCCGAAGCTGCCCAGTTCGCCGAGAATCACTTCGACGTCTTTGGCGACGTCGGGACGGCCGCTGGAATCGGACACGTCGACCAGATGCACCAGCAGGCGCGTGCGCTCGATGTGGCGCAGGAACTGCGTGCCGAGTCCGGCGCCCGTGTGCGCGCCTTCAATCAAGCCGGGAATGTCCGCGACCACAAAACTGACTTCGCTCTTGGCGTCGCCCACGGCAACCACGCCCAGGTTGGGCTCGAGCGTGGTAAAGGGATAATCCGCAATCTTCGGCCGCGCGGCCGAGATGCGCGAGATCAGAGTGGACTTGCCTACGTTCGGATATCCCACCAACCCCACGTCGGCCAGCAGCTTCAGCTCCAGCCGGTAGGTGCGTTCCTCACCGGGACGCCCTTCTTCATGCTCACGCGGGGCTTGATGCACCGACGTGGCAAAGCGGGCGTTGCCGCGTCCGCCGCGCCCGCCGCGGGCGATCACGAAACTCTGATCGGGTTGCGTGAACTCGAAAACTTTTTCGCCGGTCTCGTCGTCGAACACAATCGTTCCAACCGGAACTTTCAGGACAATGCCGTCGCCATCGTGACCGGTTTTGTTCGAACCTTCGCCGTGGCGTCCGCGCTGGGCGGTGTGCTCGGGATTGAAGCGGAAATGCACCAGCGTGTTGTGGCGCTCGCTGGATTCCATGACGATGTCGCCGCCCTTGCCGCCGTCGCCGCCGGAGGGTCCGCCGCGAGGAACAAACTTCTCCCGACGAAAGGCCATGCAGCCGTTGCCGCCGTCCCCGGCCTTGACCCGAATTTTTGCCTCATCGATGAACATGGCGGTCGTTGGTTGCTAGTCGTTGGTCGTCAGCCCCGTGTCGCACAGCGTTTCCGCCAACGACTAACGACGGCAGCAAAAAGCCTCGTCCCGAAGGCGAGGCTTGTGTGACGCGGGCGCTCCCGCGTCGCGAACCTTCCAACAACGGTGACGCTAGTTGATTTCGATGGGCTCGACCATCACGAACTTGCCCATCGATCCCTTGTTCAGGAACTTGATGCGTCCCGTGATCTTGGCGAAGAGCGTGTCGTCTTTGCCGCGGCCGACGTTCAGCCCCGGCTTTACGCGCGTGCCCCGCTGCCGCACGATGATGGTGCCGCCGGGCACAACCTGCCCGCCGAATGCTTTGAAGCCAAGCCGCTGCGCGTTCGAATCGCGGCCGTTTCGTGAAGTGCCTTGCCCTTTTTTATGTGCCATAAGAAACCAGTTGTCAGTGGCTAGTTGCCAGTTGCCAGTAAGACCGTGGAGACGGGCGGTCCGACCGTCGTTCCTCTATTGCTTACCGTTTATTTCTTCTTCGAAGACTTCTTTGCCGCCTTCTTCGGCGCGGCTTTCTTCTTGGCCGAAGCTTTCTCGACCGTCGCTTCGACCGCTGGTGCGTCTGCTTCGGCTGCCTTCACCTTTTTCGGCTTCGCTTCTTTCTTGGGCAGTTCGGGGGCCTTGAAGCTCTGCCCGCCGAAAGCGATCTCAGAGATGCGCACGGCAGTGTAGGACTGCCGGTGTCCGCGCAGTTTCTTGTATTGCTTCTTGCGCTTGTAGTGGAACACCAGGATCTTCGCGCCGCGGCCTTCTTCGACGACCTGGCCGACTACGCGGGCATCCGACGGCTGGCCCGCTTCAATCTGGCCGGCTTCGCCGGAAACCGCCAGCACAGGGAACTCCACCTGTCCGTCGGTACCCGTGCCCACTTTTTCAACTCGGATTACATCGCCGGGCGCCACCCGGTACTGCTTGCCACCGGCGCGGATAACCGCGTACATACGTCTGCCTCCGTCAAATGTCGTTGAAATCAGCCCGTAAATGGAACTCGTAACCGGAAACCCCAGGGCGCACACGGGCGCAACCAAGGGGCCTGCTGATTTTCCTGTGCTTGCTGTGTTTTCCGCCGCGGCGCTTCTACAGCCGAGACAGGCGTCCCCAGAACGGGTCGGCCAGTACAGGCAAACTCAAGTATTCTAACGTGCGCTGTGGAAATCGGTCAAACTCAATCGCCCAGTGGGTGACTTTCCCGCATTTGACTTCGGCGACGATGAGCCGTTAGATTCTTGGCGAAGGTTGTTTCTGATCTTTGTAATGACGTTCGGAACGCGCGTCTTTGCCGCTCGGCGAAGACAGGGAAGCGGGTGAAAATCCCGCGCTGCCGCGCAACTGTAAGCGAGGAAACTGCCACTGGCCACTGGGACGAAGGTCCCGGGAAGGCCGAGGGCGTGACCGGATGGAAACGACATCATCCTTACTCGCGAAGCCAGGAGACCGGCGCGATCCGTCTACTGCAACCCCTTTCGCGAGCAAAGGAGGAAAGTATGCGCGTGTTCGTTGGCGTTCTTCTGGTTCTCGGTTTTTCCTTGGCTGCTGCGGCGGCCGATCTCAAAGTCAAGGTGGTGGACCCGCAAGGGGCGGCCGTGGGTGGGGCGCAGGTGTCGCTCGACTGCCTGGCGGATGTCGCATTTCTTCGCATCGTTCGAAATACTGCTGCAGACGGCACTGTGACGTTGATCACGAACGCAGACTGGCGGGGATGTCGGATTCAAGTGCTGGCGCCGGGGTTTGCGGCGGAAACGTTTGAGGTTTCAGGGCGGACAGAGATCGACGTTGCGCTGCGGCTGGCGACTGCATCCGAAACCGTGGTGGTGAGCGCGACGCGGACGCCAGTGGCGGGCGAGGCGGCGGGGGCGGACGTGGACTCGCTAAGTGCCGGGCAACTGACGACCATGCAGCCGACGGCGGCCAGCGATGCGATCCGTTTTCTTCCGGGGGCAATCGTCAACGATGCGGGCCAGCGGGGAGGGCTAACGTCGCTGTTCGTGCGGGGAGGGGAGTCTCGGTACAACAAGGTGATTGTGGATGGAGTCACGATCAACGAACCGGGCGGAACGTTTGACTTCGGGACGCTTCCGATGGATCAGGCCGATCGCCTGGAGTTTGTGCGCGGAGCGCAGAGTACGCTGTATGGCTCGGATGCGATGACGAGCCTGGTTCAGGTGTGGACACGCACGGGGAGTACGCCAGTGCCGGAGTTGTCGTTTGGCGCGGACGGGGGAAATTTCGAGACGGCGAAAGGCTACGCCTCGCTGGCGGGGGCTCGCGGGCGCTTCGACTACAACGCGTTCGGCAGCCAGTTCAACACGAATGGTGCCGGCGTCAACAACGCCTATTCTGATTCGCTGGAGGGCGCGAATGTGGGGGCTGCGCTCAATGACCGAACTTCGCTGCGGGTGCGGGTTCGGCATTCGAACAGTCATACGGGAGTGGCGGGCGAATGGAATTTCAACGGATCGCCGCTTCAACCGCCGGATCCCAACGACTGGTCGCAATTGAACAACGTGCTGGGCAGCGCTGAATTGGCGGTGACGGGTCCATCGGGATGGCAGCATCACTTCACGGGATTCGATTATGTCTATCGCTACAACGAGTTGAACGTGAACGGAGATCCGGCAAGGGTGTTTGACTTTCCATCTCACGAAGTGGACCACATCAATCGAGCGGGGTTTGAGTATCAGGGGGATTACTCGGAAAGAAACTGGGCGCACACGACTTTCGGATATCGGGTTGAGAACGAGAATGGGTTTGTGGGGAATGTGGATTACGGAGCGCAGAACCACGGCCAACGGCTGAGCAACGACCTCTACGCGCAACAGCAGGTGACGTGGAAGACGCTGTCGGCGATCGCGGGCGGCCGGTTCGTTCACAACAGCACCTTCGGCAACATCGGAGTACCGCGAGTGGCGCTGACCTGGCAGGTTTTGCGAGGGAACGAGATTTTTTCGGGAACGCGTCTGCGGTTTTCGTACGCGACGGGATTCAAGGAGCCGCGTCTGGAAGAGAGTTTCAACGGACTTCCCGGGCCGGATCCGTTCAATATTCCAAATCCTGGATTGAAGCCGGAGCGTGTGCGGGCGTTCGAAGCCGGCTTTCAGCAAGGGTTTTTCAGTAATCGATATGCGTTGAGCGGCACTTACTTCAACAATCTTTTTCACGATCAGATCAACTACGTTTCAACCAACAATCCTCCCAATTTTCCGGGGATGTACGTGAATGTGAACCAGGCATTTGCTCAGGGAGCCGAGGTGGTGCTGGGGGCGAAGCTTCGTTCGCGGCTGTTGCTGAATACGGCCTACACCTATACTTCGTCGGAGTACCTCGACAATCCGGCCTCGTTTGATACCGTATTTAACCCGGGTCACTCGCTGCTGCGGAGGCCGAAGCATTCCGCGACTACCCTGCTGACTTACTTGGGGTCGCGGTGGGGAGGAAATCTGAGTGGGAGTTTTGTGGGGCGGCGGGCGGACTCGGATTTTCTAGGATTCGGGATTGATCACGCGGCGGGATATGTGCGCGCGGATCTGGGGGGATGGTATGCGGTGCGGCCGCGGGTTACGTTGTATGCGAATGTCGAGAACGCGTTGGACCGGAGGTATAACGAGGTGGTGGGGTATCCGGCGCTGCCGGTTAATTTCCGGGCGGGGGTGCGGGTCCGGATTGGCGGGGAGTAGCAAAAATTTTTACCACAGAGGGCACGGAGGAACACAGAGGAACAAATGGGAGGCTTTTCGGGTACGCTAGCTGACTTTCTGGGGGGCGCGGGGCAGGGGCATGGCGGCGGCGATTTTTGCGCCGAAATACCTGGTGCGGGCTAGCAGGAGTTTTTCGATCTCTATTTCCTTCAGTGGCTGCTGGCGGCCGAGCAGGTGCGTGACCAGGGCGATCTGGGCGAAGTGCTCGACGGTTTCCATCTTCATGTAGGCGTGTTCGAGGGTGTCGCCGTAGCTCACGACGCCGTGGTTCGACATGAGGATGGCGTCGTAGGTGGGGACGTAGGGCTCGAGCGTCTGCGCCAGTTCTGACGTGCCGGGCGTGCCGTAGCGGGCCAGGGGAATGCATCCCAGGCCCATGACCACTTCGCACACCAGGGGCTCGGTCAGGGGGATGCCGGCGGCGGCGAATCCAGTGGCGGTCGGGGGATGCGCGTGTACGATGGCCTGCACATCGGGGCGCATGCGGTAGATGAGCAGGTGCATGCCAATTTCGCTGGTAACGTTGCGGCGTCCGGTGACCTGTTGGCCGTCGAGATCGACGATGACCATGTCGGGCGCCTTCATGGCGCCTTTGCTGACGGCGGTCGGGGTGACGAGAATGCGGTTGTGGTCGAGCCGAACGGAAAGATTTCCGTCCATGGCAGCCACGTAGCCGTGCTCGTGGAGCATGCGTCCGTAATGAACGATTTCTTCCCTGTGTTTGCGTTCCGTAGGCATGGTTACCCTTGGGGGAGAATGATAAAAAGCAGGCCGCAGCTCGGCCTCCGCATAGTACCAGCAGGCGGAGGACCGAGACAATCCAAATTTCTACAATAAAGTCGCTGCAAGCCAGAGCGGCGGGGTCCCTATAATCGGGGGGATGCTGGTCTCCGATTTCCATTACGAACTTCCGGAAGAGTTGATTGCGCAGGAGCCGCTGGCGGACCGGGCGGGGTCGCGGCTGCTGCATGTGGAGTCGGGGACAGGAGCTTTGAAAGACCGGAAGTTTCGCGAGTTTCCGGAGTTGCTGCGGCCGGGCGATCTGGTGGTGTTCAACAACACGCGCGTTTTTCCGGCGCGGCTTTTTGGGCGGCGGGGTGGAGTGATAGATTCCCACCCTTCGACCGGCTCAGGGCAGGCTTTCTCGCAAAGAACGCGAGAAATGGGGCACCCGGCGTCGGCGGGGCGGATTGAAGTGTTGCTTACGCGGCAGGTTTTGCAGGAGCCGAATGAGTGGGAGTGTCTGGTGCGGCCGGGGCGGAAGATTGGGGTCGGGGAGCGGTTGTTCTTTGGGGAGCAGGATGAGTTGCAGGCGGCGGTGATTGGGCGGGGGGAGTTTGGGGAGAGGAGGATTCGGTTTGCTCCGGCAGAGGACGGCTTCGCCCTCCCGGACTGCCGAGAGCCTGCCCTGAGCCTGTCGAAGGGGGGGCTGTCCTCACTTGAGCCTCGTGAGCGCGACTTTTTCGGGCTGATAGAGAAGATCGGGCATGTGCCGCTGCCGCCTTATATTTCTCGCGGGGATTCTGCGGGGGATCGGGAGCGGTACCAGACAGTGTATGCGCGGGAGCGGGGGTCGGTGGCGGCTCCGACGGCGGGACTACATTTCACGGCGGAGATTTTGGGTCGCATGCGGGAGCGGGGGATTGAGACTGCCGAAGTGACGCTGCATGTGGGGCTGGGAACTTTTCAGCCGGTGCGGACGGAGCGGGTGGAAGAGCATCGGCTGCACGCGGAGGCTTATTCGATTTCGGCAGAGGCAGCGGAGAAGATTGGGCGGGCGCGGAGGGAGTCGCGCCGGATTGTAGCGGTCGGCACGACTACTGTACGCACATTGGAGTATGCGGCACAGCAGCGTGCTGGTGAAATAAAGGAAGAGACGGGCGAGGCCAATCTGTTTATTTATCCGGGGTACAAGTTTCAGGTGGTGCGGGGGCTGCTGACGAATTTTCATTTGCCGCAGTCGACGCTGCTGATGCTGGTGTGCGCGCTGGGCGGGAAAGAGAATGTGATGCGGGCGTATGAGCACGCGGTGCGGGAGCGGTACCGGTTTTATTCGTATGGCGACTGTATGCTTGTGCAGTAAGAGGCTTAGGGACCCCTAATTACGACCGTCACTTGTCTGTGGCTGGAACCGGCACAAGAATGGATGCTGTGCGGTCTGCGGAACTGGGCCTTCGGTCGTGCTGGCGCCTGATCGCACCTTGGAGTGCCATGCAAAGGATCTCAACGCCGCACGCGTCTTCCATCAAGCTTGCGCCGTTCATATTCTACGGCGTCCTGGCGGTGGTAACCGTTCTGTTGGTAAGGAGCGGAGCTTACCAGGTTAGTCCGATGCTGCTGGTCGCGATGGGGATGATGGCGGTGATCGGCACCCTAATGACCCTTTCGCGTCGCGATTGCGTCGACGACGTGTTTGACTGCGGCGATCATCTTCTGGTCAGAAAAGACGGCAAAGAGGATACGGTGCCGTTCGCGAACATCATCAACGTCAATTTCTCGAAGAACCCAGAGGACGTGTCGGCGCGGATCACGCTGCGGCTGGCCTCTCCGGGCAAGTTTGGCACAGAAATCTCATTCTCCCCGCCGCCACAAATCTACTTTGGGTTTCCGCCGAAGAATGAGATTGCCGAGGATCTGCTGGTTCGGGCCGATCAGGCGAGGCGAGGTTAGCGGGCGTAGCCTTCAGACGACGGGGTCTTCGTCATCGGGCTCTCCTGCCTGATGTTTCTGCAGAACTGCTTTCAAGTTTCTCAAAGCCGTCTCAACACTGGTCCTCGGGCTCCCTTCCTGCAGGTTAACAATCTCTGCGAGGCCCTCCTCGACCTTAGCGTGAGCCAATTCGAATTTGTTTTCTCGAAATAAGATGAGAGCTTCCACTAGAAATCGTCTGGGGCTGGGCTTCCTAGAGTTTTCCTGCGCTAGCCACTCGCGAGCAAGATCGGGGCGCTTTCGATGCAGGACCTGGTATTGGGCCGCCTCAATCGTGAGTTCTTCGCGCGGATCTGCGGTGACGGAAGAAGCTGCGACCAGACAGTTCTCCAAGCATTGCCCCGCCAATTCATAGTTTTTGGCGACCATCGCTTTATAGAAAGCAAGCCAGTTCGCTACGACCTGTTGGCCTGAGCCGTCCTTGATGAGTGACGACGGTTCCACGGAGCTATCTGCCAGAAACCTCTTAACGTCCCCGCTTCTGGCGTCCACCGCGAAGGTCAGAACGAGGAGCAAACGGTCCCGTCTTTTCCTTGTGAAGAGCAGGATCCAAATCTTGAGCCCATCCAGCATGTGAGTTCGGCCGCGGACTGGAAGCAGATTGATAAATCCCATGAATGTCGAACCCAAGAAGATGGCCAGCCCGACCGCTGCCGCTAACGAGTTGTTACGAGGCATGATCTTGAACGCACAGAATGCGACGATGAAGTTGGCGGCCGGGCCAGCGAAAATGCAGAGACAGAATCTCCATCTGAGTGCCCTGCGCGACACGGCACCCACGCTGGTCGCGCCGCTGGCCAGATTGTGCCGTGTCCACTGCCAGCTGATCTTGCCGGAGCGTTCGATTCGAAGTGGGCCGACTCTGAGGTAGTTGAATCTAAACCCGACCAGCAGTGCTCCTACAAGATGCCCAAGTTCGTGGATGAGGACAAGAAACGTCCACACCGCAGCTAGCACGAAGAATGTCTTTATCAGCAGGACTGCGGCGATCAGCGCCAGCTGCCACCACCGAAGCTCGCGATCCGCAGGGTTTCTTGGTGGGAACGGAATCTGTCGGTCAAGACAGGGGGTCGCGGAAAGAGCAGACGGAAGTTGAGGAGGCGACGTGGACATCGGCAGTGATTCTACCCAGTCTTTCGGGCAGAACAGAAGATATTGGTTGTCGGCAGCGCTACCGAAAAGCAAAACGGGCGTCCTTGCGGACGCCCGCTGCTGAATAGCGGCCAAATTTTCTTGCCCTAAACTTACGCGCGAGCGCCGACTGCGGCCGGCTCGGTGGCCGGGATCGCTTTGTCTTCGCCGTTGGGCTTCTGCTGCTGGGGTTGTCCGCCTTTGCGGATGTCGATGCCGCCTTTGAAGAAGGCGCCGTCTTCGATGGAGATGCGGGCGG
>Ga0210399_10004293_pt1 | contig 11058 bp, 7 predicted proteins | sample IncBWC14MmetaG_FD_150865 | JGI IMG/M metagenome (GOLD analysis project Ga0210399, IMG submission 150865) | Forest soil microbial communities from Barre Woods Harvard Forest LTER site, Petersham, Massachusetts, United States - Inc-BW-C-14-M | ecosystem: Environmental > Terrestrial > Soil >...
TGACCAGGCGCGCGCCATGGTCGTGGGCATTCATCAATTCGGTGGGAGTCAGCGCCCCGGGGATCGCGAGTTTCTCGGAGGCCCGCGCGACCGACATCGCAGGCACTGACAACCCTGGGCTCACGAGGAACTCGGCTCCGGCGCGAATGCAAGATTCGGCTTGTTCGGCGGTGATGACGGTGCCGGCGCCGATGAGAGCATTAGCACCGTGCTGCTTCGCGACCTCTCGGATGACCGACACCGCGTTAGGGACGGTCATGGTGATTTCGACCACCGGAATGCCGCCGGCGCAGATGGCTTCGACCGCGCGGGTTGCCTCATCGACACTGGCCGCGCGGACTACCGGGATGATTCCGACTTCTTCGATCCTGCGAATTACTTCGTCAATCGTCATGTTTGTGCCTGTCGCGGGTTAGCGCTCGATGCGGGCGGTTCGCGATTTCATGGCTTGCAAAACTTCCGCGAGCGTTGCCATGGTGGTGTCTCCGGGAGTGGTCATGGCCAGCGCGCCATGCGCGGCGCCGCATTGGACCGACCACTGCGGGTCTTTCTCTGACAGAAATCCATAGATGAGTCCTGACGCAAAGGAATCGCCTCCGCCGACGCGATCGTAGACTTCCAGGTTCTCCCGCACGGGCGCTTCGTGAAAGCCGCCATCGGCGTAACACAGGGCTCCCCAATCGTTCACAGTCGCCGTCTTGGCATGACGAAGAGTCGTGGCAATGACGGAAAGCGCGGGGTACTCTTTCACCACGGTTTCGATCATCTGCTTGAAACCTGCCGACTCCAGCTTGGAATGCTGTTCATCAAGGCCAGACACCGGGAACCCGAGCGCCGCGGTGAAATCCTCTTCGTTGCCGAGCATGACATCGACCAGCGGGGCGAGACGGCGGTTGACTTCTTGCGCTTTCGCTTTTCCGCCAATCGATTTCCAGAGCGATGCGCGATAGTTCAGGTCATAGGAAATTATGGTTCCGGCTCGCTTGGCGGCTTCCATGGCTTCCTGGGCTACAAGCGGCGTGGTCTCGGAGAGCGCGCAGAAGATTCCTCCGGTGTGGAACCAGCGGGCGCCGTCTTTGGAAAAAATCTGGTTCCAGTCGATCTCGCCGGGCTTCAGTTGCGAGATCGCGGTATGTCCGCGATCCGAACAACCGAGCGCGGCGCGAATGCCGAAGCCGCGTTCGGTGAAGTTCAAGCCGTTGCGCACGGTGCGGCCGACGCCGTCATACGGCGCCCAGCGGACGTATTTCTGGCTGACGCCGCCTTGCAGCATGAGATCTTCGACGAGCCGGCCGATGGGGTTGTCGGCGAGCGCGGTGACGATCGCGGTGTCCATGCCAAAGCAGCGTTTGAGACCGCGAGCGACGTTGTATTCGCCGCCACCCTCCCAGGCGCGGAAATGGCGCGCGGTCGAAATGCGCTCGTCGCCGGGATCGAGGCGCAGCATGACCTCGCCCAGGCTGACCAGATCCCACATGCATTCGCGTTTTGGCTTGAGGTTCAGTTTCGCCATGATTGTGCGCTAACCCGTTAAACCCAAATATGATACAGGTAGTGGGCTGGGCTGCAGAGACGACTCGCTCAAAATTAAAGCGGATGGGATTGTAATAACTGGCCCCGCCCCCCGTCTTCAGTAGTGAAAGAGCAATGGGAGGCGTACCCTGCAAAGCGCACTGGCAGAGGAACTGGCAATCGTAATCCCGAGCGAATTCGAGCGGGTATTTCGGGCGAATCACGGCCTGGTTTTCCGCACGGCGTACCGGATCACGGGCAATGCCGCGGATGCCGAGGACGTGTCGCAGACTGTGTTTCTGCGGCTGTTCCGCAGGAGTACGAGCGCGGATGTGCTGGAGAACGAAGAAAGCTACCTGCGCCGGGCGGCGATCAATGCGGCGCTGGATGTGATGCGGTCACGACAGACGGACCGCACGGTGGAGCTTCCGGACCTGCCTGCGGAACCTGCGCACGAAGATCCTCGGGAATTGCGGCAGGAGCTGGGACGGGCGATGGCTCAACTGAAGCCGCGTCCGGCGGAAATTTTTGTATTGCGATTTATTGAAGGATTCAGCAATCCGCAGATTGCGCGGATGCTTGGCATTTCGCTGGTGTCGGTGGCGGTTATCGTCCATCGCACTCGGCAGCAGCTTCGCAAGGAACTGGACGCATATCTTTTGAGGGGTACATAAGGCGTAAATAGGGAGACAAGCCATGAAAAATGAAAAGTTTGAGCGTTTGCTGTCGGAAATTCGCAACGAAAAGGTGGACGACCAGGTCGTGGCGCAGGCCGGCGAGCGAGTCTTCAAGTCGATTGCCGGAACTGCCCCTACGGCGGACCTGAGCACGCATACCCTGCGAACCTGTGAAGATTTTCAGGCGCTGATCCCGGGATATCTGGAAAAGCAGCTGGCGCCGGCGCGGGCGATGCTGTTTGAGGATCATGTGCACGCGTGCGTCGCGTGCCGGCACGCGGTAGAACGGGCGCGGTCGGTGGAACCGCAAACCGTTTTGCGATTTGAAAAAAAGCGTCCGCGTTCGCTGGCCTGGGGCTCGACAGGATGGGGCTGGGCGATGGGTGCGGCCGCGGTGTTCGCGGCGGCGATTGTCGTGGTTGGGTTCACTGACGGGATTCTTCCCGGGCAGCATGTGGTTCGCGCTTCAGTTCAGACCGTGGAGGGATCGCTCTATACCGGGTCGGGTGCGGATGCGCGGCTGATTCCCGCGGGCTATGAGATCAGGAACGGAGAGGAAGTCCGCACGGCGAAAGGATCGACGGCGGTGGTGCGGCTGCTCGATGGATCTCTGGTCGAGATGGGCGAGCGCTCTGACCTTTCGGTATCACGGGCGTGGAGAGGTACGACGATTCAATTGGAGGGCGGGCAAGTGATCGTGCAGGCAGCCAAGCAGCGCACGGGCCGCCTGTATGTCGCGACCGACGATGGTTTGGTTTCGGTGAAAGGCACGATCTTTTCCGTGAACCATGGAACCAAGGGCTCGCGCGTGGCGGTGATTGAAGGCGTGGTGCGGGCTGATTTCGGAGGAAGCACGACCGATCTGCGCGCAGGGGACGAAGCGACTTCCAGTGGCGTGTCGAAAGTTCCCATCCAGAACGAGATCGCGTGGAGCAAGAATTCTGCGAAGTATCTTGCCCTGCTGGGCGACTTCGCGGTGCTGCAGAAACAGTTTGCTGCGATTCCGGGGCCGGGATTGCGCTACAGCTCTGAGTTGCTGCCGTACGTGCCCGATCACACTGTGGTTTACGCGGCGATTCCTAATCTGACGAATACGATCGGAGAGGCCAGCCGGCTTTTCGAGGACCGGCTGAAGCAGAGTCCGGCGCTGCGGGATTGGTGGAAGCAGCAGCAAAAGGGGAACGGACCGAAGCTGGAAGATGTGCTGAATCAGGTGAAGACGTTCAGCAGCTATCTGGGCGATGAGATCGTGTTTACGGTGGCGAAGAACGGAACCGAATATTCGGCGCCGGTCATCCTGGCGAAAGTGAAGCAGGGCGGGCTGGAGACTTTTCTGCAAACGCAGACTGCTCTGCAGACGATCCCGAATCCAGCGACGGCGACGCCAGCGCCCGGCAAGCCGCTGCTGGTCTATGTCAGCAACGATCTGATGATCGCCAGTCCGGATCTGCCGGAGCTGCAGCGTACGGCGGCACGCATAAAACAGGGCGGCACTGGTCAATTTGCTCAAACGCCGTTCTACCAGCAGATTGCCCGCTCCTACGAGCAAGGGGCAGAGTGGATTTTCTGCGCCGACATGGAACAAATTGTCGTGCAGAACGTAGAAGCTAGTGGCAACGGCCACGAACTGCCGCCGGGGATAGGGGACGTGCGATACCTGACCATGGAACATCGAGAGGTTGGCGGCAAGAGCGAAAGCCATGCCGATTTGACGTTCGCTTCGGAACGGCAAGGCGTGGCGTCATGGCTGGCTGCACCTGCGTCGATGGGATCGCTGGAATTCGTTTCACCGAACGCCAGCATGGTGACCTCGGCGGTGATCAGGAATCCGAGAAGCATCATGGAAGAGATGTTCAAGATGATGGGGAGCGGCGATGCGCAGTTCGCGCAGCACCTGGCCGAATTCGAATCCAAGACCGGCGTGAACGTGCTGAACGATCTGGCGGCACCCCTGGGCGGCGAGGTCACGATGGCGTTTGACGGGCCGATGATCCCAACGCCGCGATGGAAGCTGATTTTCGAGGTGTACGATCCGACGACGTTGCAGTCGACGATTGCGAAAATGGTGGATAGTTTTAACCGGGAAGCGAGTGCGCAGGGCCACAACATGCCCCCGCATAGCATGCAGCTGACGCAGCGGCAAGTTGGGTCCCGGACTTACTTCGTGATCAACAGCCCGAATGAGCCGAATTCGGAAATTGACTATACCTTTGTCGACAGTTATCTGATTGCCGCGCCGGATATGGGCACCATCTCGCGGGCCATTCAATCGCGTGAGGCGGGATACACGCTGGCGCATTCGGCGGGCTTTCAGGCACTTTTGCCGAACGATGGGTATACAAATTTTTCGGCAATCTTCTATCACAACATCGGGCCGGTAGTGGGTCCGCTCGCCGAACAACTGAAGGCCAGCGGGGCGCTGACCCGGCAGCAGCAGCAATCGGTCGACGCGCTGACGGCGAACTCGGCGCCGGGCCTGATTTATGCCTATGGCGAGTCCGACCGGATTGTGGTCGCCAGCAACACCGGATTCATGGGCTTTGATCTGGGAACTCTGTTAACCATGGGTCATAATGGGCCGTTCCTGCCGCAGATGTTTTTGGGCGGCGCGATGAATCATCCGGCACCTCCAACACAGTGAGTACGATGGCACAACGCGGAGCGGCAGGCGGCGAGATGCAGCAAACGCCGCCTGCTGCTCCGCTGGCGCCACTGGTTGAAATGCAGGGACTTTCGGTCCGGTTTGGCAACCGGGAGATCCTGTGCGGCATGACCGCTTCCCTGCGCGGACGTTCGATTGGACTCCTCGGTCCAAACGGCGCGGGCAAATCCACGCTCATCAATACCCTTCTTGGTTTCTATAAATCCTCGGCGGGATCGGCACGGGTGTTTGGGTACGACGTCGGAACGGAAATCCGGAAAATTCGCGGACTGGTCGGCTACATGCCGGAGAATGACGCGTTCATCTCGAAGATGAGCGCGGTTTCGTTTGTGCAGATGATGGGCGAACTTTCGGGCTTGCCTTCGGAGATGGCGCTGGAACGGGCGCACGAGGCGCTGTTCTATGTTGGGTTGGCGGAGGCGCGTTACCGGCCACTGGGAACGTACTCGCTGGGCATGAAACAGCTGGCGAAGCTGGCGCAGGCGATCGTGCACGGGCCGAAACTCCTCATACTCGACGAACCGACGAACGGGTTGGATCCTTCGGCGCGGCAGCGCATGATTCGCATGATCAAGGACATTCGCGACGGCAAGGAGATGAGGATTGTGCTGTGCTCGCATCTGCTGCGCGATGTGGAGGACACCTGCGACGAGGTTCTGATCCTGAAACAGGGGCGGATCGCGCATTATTCGAATCTGGACGAAGAGCGCCGAGCCAACAAGCGATTCCTGGAACTGGAGACTTACGGCGCGAATGGCGATTTCACCGAGGCGATCGAGAAACTGGGCTGCGAGTGCGCGGTGACGGCGAATCGCATGAAGATGATTCTGGCGGATGGAGTGGAGACGCGCGACATCTATCGACTGGCGGCGGAGCGGCAAGTACGCATCCGGCGGATGAACTTCCGGCGAGACACGCTGGAAGATATTTTTCTGAAGGCCATGGAGAGCTGACGAAACGCTGATCAAGGATCGTAAGAGAAAAACACCAGGTCCCTCGGCTCCGCAGAATTGCCGAAAAACGGCAATTCTGCTCCGCTCGGGATGACAAAGTAGGAGCTTAATCAGAGATTTCCTAAGGGCTTAAAAGCTGACAGCGGGCAGTTGACGTGCAGAGCTTAAAGCCAGGCCCGGAGAGCAGAGATGGCAGTTTACCGGCGTAACTACAAGCCGTACTCGGGAGGGCTGACCGCGACGTGGTCGCGGTGGTTTGTCCTGTTCCGTTACTCGCGACGCAACTTGTTCCGCTCGAAGTTTCTGACGGCATTGTTTGTGATCTGCTTTTTCTGGCCGCTGATGTGTCTGTGCATGATCTATCTGGCGCACAGCGCGAGCTTTCTGCAGCAATTGGGACTCCCGACCGGCGTGCTCTCGATTGACAATAAGTTTTTTTACGTTTTCATGTGGGTCCAGGGAGTGTTTGCGTTTCTGTTGACGGCATTCACGGGGCCTGGCTTGATTTCGCCGGATCTGGCCAACGGCGCGCTGCCCTTGTACTTCTGCCGTCCGTTTTCGCGAGTGGAGTACGTGCTGGGGAAGTCGTCGGTGCTGGCCATTCTGATTTCGCAAATCACATGGGTGCCGGGATTGGTTCTCTTCATCATGCAGGCCAGCCTGGCAGGGCCGAGTTGGGCGTGGAGCAACCTTTGGATTGCGGGCAGCCTGTTCGTCTCCTCCCTGATCTGCATCGCGATTCTGTCATTGCTCGCGATGGCGCTCTCGGCGTGGGTGAAGTGGAGAATCGTGGCCGGTGCTTTGCTGCTGGGCGTGATGTTTTTCGGAGGCGGCTTCGCCCTTGCGATTAACGGCGTAATGAGAACCGAATCAGGCCATTTCTTCGACATTTACTACCTCATGAAAACGGTGTGGAATGCGCTGTTCCAGGTGGATGCGGACCACGCGATCCCGGTCGCTCAGGCGTGGGTCGCACTGCTCGTATACTGCACAATCTGCCTCGGGCTGCTGATGCGGAAGGTGCGCGCCTATGAGGTGATCAAGTGAGCTTCCCAGTGAAAAACGATCACATCGTCTTCGAGGACGTGTCGAAGTTCTACGGTGAGATTCTGGGAGTGAACCGGGTGAATCTCTCGATACCGCCCGGCATCACGAGCCTGGTGGGTCCGAATGGTTCGGGCAAGACGACGCTGATGAACCTGATGACGGGGCTGGTGAAACCCTCGCGCGGGCGGGTTCAGGTGCTCGACTATCGGACTGACGATCCGGAAAACCTGTTCCGGATTCTTGGCTACTCCACGCAGTTCGACGCGTTTCCCAAGGGCCTGACGGGATTTCAGTTTATTTATTCGTATCTGCGGTTGTCGGGCAGGGACGCGCAGACTGCCGAGCAGATGGCCTGGCGGGTGATTGAGCGGGTGAACCTGGTGGATGCGGCGAAACGAAACATCGCCGGCTATAGCAAGGGAATGCGGCAGCGAATCCGGCTGGCACAGGCGCTGGCGCACGATCCGAAAGTGCTGGTGCTCGACGAGCCGCTGAACGGACTCGATCCGCTGGCGCGGTCGGAAATGATTGCGCTGTTCCGCGCGTCGGCGGCGCAAGGATGTTATGTGATCATTTCGAGCCACATCCTGCACGAAGTCGATGTCATCTCCGATCAGGTCATTTTGCTCAGTAACGGCTACGTGGTGGCGGAGGGCCAGATCTCGACGGTGCGGGGCGAGATTCAGGAGCATCCTACGCAGATTTTGATTCGCTGCAGCCGGCCGCGGGAACTTGCCGCGAAGATGCTGGAGGAGGAACTGACGATCGAAGTTTCCATCCACAAAGACGAGCATGGTCTGCTGCTGAAAACGCGGGATACGGATCGCTTCTATCTCGCATTGAACGAGCTGGCGATGAACGGGATCGACATTGAATCGGTTGCTCCGGCGGACGACGACGTGCTTTCGGTCTACGAATACTTGATCGGGAATGAAGAGGCAGTGCGATGACCAGAGGGATGATGAGCGTCTGGTGGGCGCAGATCAGGGCCGTGGTCCGGCTGGAGATGAGGAAGACGTTTTTCGCCAAACGGGGTCTATGGATTTATCTGGTGGCCGCGCTACCGGTGGTGATTTTCATGGCGTACGCGGTGGCGACCGCGAGCGAGCAGAATCATCGGATGAGCGTGGTGCGGCAGGGCGAGAAGAGGCTGACGTACCAGGATTTGCTGGCGGTGAAGTCGGGCATGACGCAGGAGGAAGTGATTGCAATCCTTGGAAGACCGCCGATCCGGTTCCATTGGACAGACCATCGGCCGAACCTGGCAGGCACAATCGTGGAAGTGTCTCACGAGAACTATCACTACTCCGATGGTCAGAACGATCTGTTTGTAGGCCTGGCGAACGGCGAGGTCGAGAGCATCAATATTCAGGAAGGTTCCAACCCAGGGCAGGATTCCATCAAGTTTGCCGGGGTGTTCCAGTTCTTTTTTCTGCGGCTGGCGATTTTTTTCGGGTGCCTGGGAATCTTCATGAATCTGTTTCGCGGCGAAATCCTTGACCGGAGCCTGCATTTCTATTTTCTTGCGCCGATCCGGCGCGAAGTGCTGATGGCGGGAAAATTTCTGGCCGGGTTGCTGGCGACGTGCGTGATTTTTGTTACCAGCGAAGTGCTCCAGACCGTTGCGTTTCTGTGGCACTTCACTCCGGGGGCGCGGGACGTCTATCTCTATCACAATCACGGCCTGGAGCATGCTGTGGTTTATGTGGGAGTGACAGTGCTGGCCTGCGTTGGATATGGAGCATTTTTTCTGGTAGCGGGGATGATGTTCCGGAATCCGATTCTGCCGGCGGCCGCGATCTTGATCTGGGAAGCGATCAATCCGTTCTTGCCGGCGGTGCTCAAGCAGTTCAGCGTCATCTATTATCTTAAGTCGCTGTGCCCGGTGGATATCCCGAGTCCGCCGGGGATGCCGCCTGTGTTGGCGTTGCTGGTCTCTAACTCCGATCCGGTTTCAGCTCCGGTCGCCGTGCTGGGCATCCTGATCGTCGCGTGCATCGCGCTTTATGCATCGAGTTTGCAGGTTCGGCGCATGGAGATTAACTACACCACCGAATAAACCTTCGGCGTCACGAGCCGGTGTAGAGCTGAAACGGCGCCCAGTAAAAAGGATTGTGGAACGCGCTGCCGTGGAGCAAGGAGAGCTTGGCGGCGCGAAGAGCCGCGTCGGGACTGGACCCCTTGTCCAGTTCGTCATAGAAACGATCCATGAGTTGTTCGGTGGAAGCGTCGGTCACTTCCCAGAGGCCGGCGATTACGTTGTGCGCGCCAGCTCGCAGGAAGGCCCATGCGAGTCCGACTAAACCTTCGCCGGAGTAGGCACGTTCCCCTGCGCCGTAACACGCCGAGATCGTTACCAGGTCGGCCTGCAAGCGGTGCTGGACGATGTCGCGGGCATACAGCTTGAAGGAGTCGGTTTGATTGGCGGCCTGGGAGAGCACGATCGCGGAGTCGAGCGGACTGAGGCGGCTGGAAATGCCATGGGCAACAAAATGGATGTGCGAAAACTTTCCGGGATTGCTGGCCAGGTACGCGGCCGGGGTCGCCTGATCCCGCTGGTAAACCTGTTCTTGCGCGGTGGGGAAGTGTTTCGCAACATTCGCCATTTGCTGGCCGGCCCGCGGCAGTTCTCGGTATTCCTTGCTGGGAGCGACGCTGTCGCCGATGAGAAGCAGGCTGCGGGCGGGATTCGTTTTGTGGGCGCTGGCTTTCCTGGGGATAAGGGACGCAGCGAGCACGCGCAGCGAACTGGCGTCGGCAACTTCGGCATCGTCGATCCAGTAGTGGGGCTTGGGGTCGGCGACGATCAGGGTCTCGAAGTTCAGATTGTTCAGGCTGCCGTCGGGGATGATGAAGACCTTGGCGTTGTCCGGGAGTAACGCTTTCGCGGGCGCGATGAGCGTGCGATAGAGAGCGCGTCCATCTTCGCTGGATTCAAGAACATTTTGTGGGCCGTTGAGCGCCGAGCGATAGCGCTGCACCATGGAATCGATGTCGGCGCCGGGCGGCAGGGGAAACAGGCTGGCCTTTTGGGGAGTGATCGCCCACAGGTACGACTGCTTCTCTCCCAGCCAGTAGAAAAGAAGGACGCCCCTGGCTTGACGGGAAAGCTCGCCAGGATGGAGAGCAGGAGGTCCGGCGTGGCTTTCGTTAGTAGATCCCTTGGTTAGCAGTCCCAGCCCTTCTAAGAGCGTTCGCGCCCGGTTGTGGTCGGCGCGGCGGAGGGCTTCGTCCGTTTTTCCTTGCGCCACCAGAAAGCGGATGTAGTCATCGTAAATACGGGACGCATGGTTCGAAAACGGCAGCCGCGAGTCGTTGCGCCGCAGTGACGAGCGGGCCTGTTCGAGGGTTGCCAGGGCTGCGCGATATTCTTGATCGGCATCATTCAGGCGTTTTTCGTCCTCGTAGAGTCGCGCAAGAGCGTGCTCCACTCGCCACTTCAACGAGGCGTTACTGTGAGGGTCCAGTTCGACCTCACGGAATATGCGCTCCGCTTCCGCACCGTCGCCGGACCGTGCCGCAACCAGGCCCCTGACCAGGAGCGGGTAAAGTTCGTCGAGCCGATTGTTGTCGGCCTGGGCGATCTTCGTAGCGTCGTCGGAATACTTGCGGGCTTCTTCCACTTCGCCGTTCTCGACGCATACCAGGGCCAACGCCCGCAGGGCATTGTAGATATCTTCCTGACCTTTAGAGTTTCTTGCGAGGTCTAAGGCCTTCAGGTACGACTGCTTGGCGCGCGGGAAATCATGCAACTGGTCGTATACGTATCCAGCGTTGATGGTCCAGGAGAGTTGGTCAATGACATCGCTGACTTGGATGGCGCGCTTCTCAGCGTCAAGCGAGAGGTCTAATGATTTTTCGGAGTCGCCTACATTGAAGTAAGCCCAACCGAGGTTGCCGAGGGCGTTCTGCGCGAGGTCGGCAGCCCCCAGGGTCTCGGCTGCATGGTATGCGGCGTCGGACCAGTCGATTGCCTCATCAAAACGCTCGTTCTTTAGCGAGACAGCTCCCAGATTAAGGAGGGCCGTCACCTCCAGCAGGCTGTTGCTGTGAGCCCGCGCGAAGGAGAGGCTCTGCTGGAAGAATCTGTGAGCCTCCTCAGACTCCCCGCGCTGGTTGGCTAGCACTCCGTGCGCGCGCATGACACCGCCGCATGCAGTATCCTGAGGCTCCGCGCACAACTGGTCCGCCTCTTCAAGCTCTTTGG
>Ga0210399_10004294_pt1 | contig 11058 bp, 10 predicted proteins | sample IncBWC14MmetaG_FD_150865 | JGI IMG/M metagenome (GOLD analysis project Ga0210399, IMG submission 150865) | Forest soil microbial communities from Barre Woods Harvard Forest LTER site, Petersham, Massachusetts, United States - Inc-BW-C-14-M | ecosystem: Environmental > Terrestrial > Soil >...
CAGGAGATCACCCCCATTCGCGAGCCCCGTGACCCCTGGATTTTGCTGGCCCGGTGGTGGTTGCCGCAGACGGGCGGGCCTCTGTGGCGGCGGCAGACTCTGATGGACGTCGGTGGATGGAAACCGGATCAGCCCTGCTGCCAAGAACACGAGTTGTATTTGCGCCTTCTCCAGTCAGGCGCGGAGTTTTGCTATTTCGAGGAGTGTCATGCAGCATACCGCCATTGGTCGTTGAGCGAAACCGTGAGCAAGCGCAGCCGCGCCGAGTTACGGCGCCGGCGATTGGAGATTGAGGAGAATATGGAACTGTTTCTCAGGTCACGCGGGGAACTCACGCCTCCCCGTTTGCACGCTTTGAATCAAGCCCGATTCGAGATCGCACGGGGTGCTTGGCTCGAAGATCCGGCGGAAGCGCGACAGATCGTCAATATGATCAAGCGACGGCAGCCCGGCTTCGTCCCGGAACCCCCGGCTGCGCGAAGAAGATATCGGTTGCTTTACCAGACGCTCGGCTTTAGCGCTGCTGAGCGAATCGCTGCCTTCACGCGTGGCTTGACAGGTAGAACCGCAACCTGATGCCGTCTTCTTTGCAATTCCAGAGTAGCGATACACGGCTAACAGTCGCAAATCTCGTTGGTGTTGCTACCCAGTCTCGACTTTCCGATTTTCGTTGACGCGGCGAAAGAGAACGCTTGTTTCGGTTTTCGACCTAGGGCACACGATTACGAATTTCCGACGCTATTTAGAGTCTCGCATCCCTCGTTAGGACTAGCGACTATTCATGGCCTCTTCGACCGATCGTATTGTTACAGTAGATGCGCTGAGAGGACTCGCATCCTTTTCCGTAGCTTGGTTTCACTTTACTCATGGCAATCCACGTTTTCTTCCTTCAGGACTCCTTAAGTCGACCGGCGAGTACGGGTGGCTGGGTGTTTCAATGTTTTTTGTAATTTCTGGTTTCGTAATCCCCTACGCTTTGAACAAGGCACAATATGAAATGGGCCAGTACAGCCATTTTCTGGCCAAGAGAATCATTAGGTTAGACCCGCCCTACATTGCTGATATTTGCCTCATCCTTGCTTTGGCATACTTGGTTCCTCTTGCTCCGATGTTTCAAGGTGCCCCACCTACTTACACCACTATGCAACTACTTTGTCATTTGGGGTATGTAAATAGCTTGACTGGAAAGCCCTGGGTCAACCCCGTTTTCTGGAGCCTCGGTATCGAGTTCCAATATTATTTACTCGTCGGACTGATTTTTCCATTATTAGTGGCGTCCAGCCGGGTGCTCCGATTGGTTCTGTTAGCGACTCTTCTTGTTCCTGGCCTGTTCATAGCGCAGCGATCGCTAATCTTTGCGTCATTGCCGCTATTCGTTGCCGGGATTCTGACATTTCAAAAGAAGATAGGACTTCTTTCGATCCACCTCTTTGCCGCGGGGCTTATCGTGGTTTTTTCAGTCACGTGGTTTGAAAGTGGGCTTGGAACTGCGATTGTTGTGCTCGTGACCGCACTTGCTATTGCCTTTCTAAAACTGCGCTCCAAGCTGTTGACTTGGCTGGGAACGATTAGCTACTCCCTATACTTGGTCCATGTGCCGATCGGCGGCAAGGTGGTCAATTTAGGCTCACGCTATGCTCGCGGGCTGTATTCGGAAATTACAGTTCTCATTCTTGCGGTCTCCGCCTCAATACTTGCAGCGTACCTGTTGTACTGGGCCGTTGAATTACCTTCGCAACGGCTGTCATCGAGAATCTCATATAGACGACCATTCGAGCGAATTTCGTTGCGAGTCCTGCTCAAGGCTAAAAAACTGAGTGCGTAGAGCCTTTCTGAAACAGAAAAATCCATCGCGACTGAGACGCCCCCTATATCTTGAGCATGTTATCTAAAGGGTTGTGGCGACGAGATCACTGAGTCACGTTTGGGCGGGAATTGAACAGGTCCGCACACCAGGCGAGTTAGTGGATCAAACAGAGCTTTATATCGCCCCCGAGAAGATGCGTGAAGCTGGATTTCACCGCGCTCGCCGCCATTCAACGCAAAGCCGATTTGAAGAGCTGTTTCGCAAAATAGGCATCTTAAAGCCATGTTGAACGGTCTTCTTCGGAAGGCAAGACCGGCGCCTCTGCACGCGACCATTATGAAGATAATGGGAATCAAATCATTCTCATACACCATGGGTGTATCAAGTCAAAAGGTCGATGACAAGCGGTCCAGGAAAGAGGTCAGCTCTTGTGAGTGCCATATGCCCACTACGTGGCGATCCGACGCGATGATGTCCGTTCAGCAACAAACTCAACCCGCAACTCAAAGCATGCTCAGAAGACTCTGTTCAAGCTTGCCAATAGTAGGCAAGAGTTGAAAGGTATTCGAATCGAGACCGGCACTATCTACGACTCGGAATCTCAACGAAATTGTGGAGATTCTTTGCCGCAGTCGTCCCGAAAACACGTTGGAGGTTGGAATGGCTTTCGGCGGTTCGTCCCTAATATTTGCGGATGTTGGGGGAACTGTGTGTAGGGGGCGTTATCGGCATACCGCGATAGACCCTTACCAGAGCACGGTGTGGGATGGCGTTGGTATGCAGTGCCTTGAAGCCGTAGGTCTACGGAAATTCATCGAGTTATTCGAAGAACCTTCATGACTCGTTTTGCCACGTCTGCTCTCTGAAGGGCGACGGTTCGACGTTATCTATGTGGATGGGTCGCATCTCTTCGAGGATGTCTTCGTGGATGCATACTTCTGCGCGCGTCTACTTACAGTCGACGGATATCTCTTATTTGATGATTGTTCAAGCCGACATGTAGCGAAGGTGCTAGCCTTCATCGACAACAACCAACTGGAGCTCGAGCGGCTTCCGGAGAGGTTGTTCCGTCATCGAATCGCCCGTTTTGTGGGAAAGCGTCAGCTTACTGTGTACCAGCGCAGAGGATCTATAGAACGAAATTGGGACAGTCCATTTCATTCATTTTAGAGTGAACGAATTCGCATGGCTGAACGTGTGCCGCTGACCGTCGTCATCCCCACCCGGAATCGCGCCCTGGCTTTGCGGCGAACATTGGAAAGCCTCGGGGCACAATCCAGTCAGCCGGCTGAGTTGATCATCGTGGATGGCTCAGATGACCTCATCACTCGCTCCATGTGTGTGGAACAACTGGTTCCGGGTCTTTGTTCCCATATTTCATGGTATCGGGCCGAAGTGTCGGGCGCTGCTACTCAGCGCAATCAAGGAGTTCGCGCGGGCTCCCAGGACGTGATGGGATTCATGGATGATGACATCTTGTTTGAGCCTCTCTGCCTCGCTCGGCTGTGGAGCACCCTGCAGTCCGATCCGAACCTCGGCGGAGTAAGCGCGATGATCACCAATCAACGCTATCAAACGCCCGGCTGGATTAGCAGGTTCGTGTTCCGGTTGATGGCCGGCCGGGCGGAGGGTTCGTATGCGGGACGCGTGCTCGGTCCCGCTGTCAACTTGTTGCCTGAAGACAGCGACGATCTTCCTGAGATAGTACCTGTCGAGTGGTTGAACACGACCTGCACCCTTTACAGGCGCGAAGCTCTGCCCGATCCGCCTTTCCCGGATCATTTCAAAGGCTATTCCTTGATGGAAGATCTCACCCTGTCGTTGACGGTGGGCAAGCGCTGGAAACTGGCCAACGCTCGCACCGCGCGTATCTATCATGACTCCCAACCGGGAACACACAAATCCGATCCTGCGCTGCTCGCTGAAATGCAGTTGATCAACCGCCATTTTGTGATGACGAGAATCCTGGGACGCGATCGTCTTTCGGACTACTTGAAGCTGGTCTTGTTTGAACTCTTTTCTATTGCGTCCAGCCTGCAGAGCCGCTCTGGTCGTGCGACGGTCGCTCTGGGTCTCTGGGGTAGAGTAGAGGCCCTCTGGCGTATGGTGACTTGCTGACGGTGTCCGAATCAATCCCAAGCCTATCCGCTCTCAAAGTGGCGAATAGCAAACCTGTCGTGCGGGTGGGCATCGTGACGCGCAACCGCGCGAGGATTCTGCCCAAGGCGATTCAGTCAGCGTTTTCCCAAAGCTATCCGAATGTCGAGGTCGCTGTCCTCGATGACGGCTCAGACGACGGAACCTCAACTCTGCAATCCGATTTTCCGGCGGTGCAGTGGCAAAGGTGGGAATCGTCAAGGGGTTATCTGGAAGCCCGCAACCACCTCATGCGGACCGCGAGCGCCGGCTATTATTTGAGTCTCGATGACGATGCGTGGTTTCTGGAGGGCGATGAGGTCGCGCTGGCAATCGCATACATGGAGCACCACCCTCGGGTGGGGGGCTTGGCGTTCGACATTCTCAGCCCGGACCGCCCGAATCGTGCCGCCCGGTCCGCACCGCGGCCCACATCGATGTTCATTGGTTGCGGCCACCTGGTGAGAATCTCGGCTCTAAGGGAGTGCGGCTTTTATGCTCCCAGTCCTGGACTCTATGGATCGGAAGAAAAGGACCTATGCTTGCGATTGCTCGACGGGCATTGGGACATCCACAGATTGCCTGGTGTGCATGTCTGGCATGACAAGACCTCGGTCGCGAGAGACCAGGCTGACCAGCATCGTTCCGGTGTTTGCAACGACCTCGTGTTTGCGCTGCGCCGCTGCCCACTGCCTTTGATCCTTGCTATTTTACCGGTGAAAATGATGAGCCATCTACGATTCGCCGCTCGCACACACCTTCTGAAACCGTGTGTGGAAGGTTTCGGCTTGTTCCTACGTCATGCCTTGTCCGTTTGGCAGAGCCGGAATCCGGTGCGGCGAGAAACCTTTGCGGAATTCTTGCGCCGGTCCCGCGAGGCGTAATGAAAACCTTTGCGGAATACGTCTTTCTTAAGGCCAGCCGTGGCGCGACGAGTCGGTTCAGGCTGGCAATCTATCGCTTGCTGGGGATGAAGCTCGGGATGCGCAACCGAATGGAGGGCGGCGGGCGCGCGCGTCGGTGTTCGCAGATTGAAATTGGCTCCTATAACGCGTTTACGCAAGGCGCCTGGCTGTGGCCCAACGATGTGGATTTCCACGGTATTCGAATTCGCATCGGTGATAGGAATTACTTCAACCGCAACTTGATGATTGATGCCTGCGGCTTGATTGAAATCGGCGATCAGAACATGTTTGGTCCAGACGTCTACATTACCGATTCCAATCACCGATTTGATACCGGTCTGGCGCCAAGTGAGCAACCCATGGAGGTGGGTAGGGTCAAGATCGGAAACTGCTGCTGGATCGGAGCCAAGGCGGTAATTCTAAAAGACGTCGAATTGGGCGACGGATGCGTGGTGGGAGCCGGCGCAGTGGTCACTAAGAGCGTATCGCCTGGCGCAGTGGTCGGCGGCGTGCCAGCCAAAATGTTGCCGGTTTCTGATTACAGTGTTCGACTAATAGGAGGAGCTGGATGAAAGCAATTTTCGTAGACAGCATTCGACGGATACGTCCGGCTCCCCTCGCTTCAGCGCTGGCTCATATCACCGGCTTAAACAGGCGGGAGTTTGTTCATACCGAACATGGGACGTTTTTTGTTGCCCCCATGTCGCAGCTCGGATTCCATCTTCGCAACGGCGAATACGAGGCAGCTACAACGGCCGTTTTGCGCAAGTATCTCACGCCCGGGGCTGTGTTTGTCGACTTGGGCGCGAATGAGGGATACTTTACTGTCCTCGCTTCCCGGTTGGTTGGCCCACAAGGGATTGTGATAGCCATCGAACCGCAATCGCGCCTCCAAAGTGTGATAACAGCAAATCTTGAGGCAAATAACTGCAGTAACGTTCGACTGGTGAAAGCTGTCGTTTCTTCCGAGACTCGTCGGATTAATCTCGCCCTGGCTTCGGCTATAAACAATGGCTCCAGTTCGCTGTTCAAACACACGAAGTACCCTCTTCCAAGGGAGGAAGTCCAAAGCTTTACCCTTGGTGACTTGTTCGCTTCAATTGAAATGAAACGATGTGACTTGATGAAAATAGACATCGAAGGGGCTGAATACGACGCGCTAACGGGAGCACAGGAAGTGCTAAAGCGGGGAATCATACGGCATATGATTATTGAGGTGCATGACTCCATCCTCGAGCGCAGGGGATTGTCTTGGAGCCGGGCTCATGAGGTGCTCTTAGAATGCGGCTATAGATCTACTGATAAGTGCGATCGCGCGGTTTACAGTTTCGCAGGATGATGTCAAGTCGTTGATTGGACGACGTTCACCAAATGAAAGCCCTGCTCGTACATCCCGGAACCCAACATTCCTTTGCACTTGCCCAGCAGTTGCAGCGGCTGGGATGCTTATCCCGGTTTTGGACGGGCTTCGCCTATCTCCCCGGCAGCCCACTGGGGCGAGGCATCGGATATCTACCTCCCAGGCTGAAGAACAAAGTCATGGCCCGCAGCTTGGATGGAGTACCAGCGGAAAAACTCCGCACCCGACCATACGTTGACTTGAGCGCCTTGCGCCGCTTGAGGAGTGGCTACGACGAGCAGAGCGTGATGTTCGAGCGCAACCGGTTTTTCCAGGAAACTATCCCTGAAGAGGAGTTGGCCCACAGCGACGTCGTCATTGGTGTTGATACGGCGTCCTGGTTGTTGGCGGAACGGGCGTCGGCGCTCGGCCGGTCCTTCATTCTCGATCGCACCACGGGACATCCACGGGCCTTCGAGCGGCTCGTACCGGATCTCCGCCGCAGGTTTCCGCAATGGATGGAGGATTCTCAGCGCCGCCTCCCGCAACTCAGTTCCGCGGAAGAGATCGAACATCGGCATGCCCGTTGGATTGCTGTGGGGAGCTCCTTCGCCCGGCGAACTTTGGTCGAGAGAGGAGTTCCGAAGGAGAAGATCCTCATCATCGCCCTCGGCACTGATCTCAATCTGTTCCGGTCGGTGCCGCGACCGGACACCCCGCGCCCCCTGCGTTTTGTTTTCGTGGGATTCCTTTCCGCTGCGAAGGGCGTGCCGTTGCTCCTGGACGCCTGGCATTCGCTAGGGAACGTAGATGCCGAATTGTGGCTTGTCGGTTCAACCAGCGAGCGCCTTGCGAGATTGATTCCGCCCCTTCCGGGATTGCGGTCAGTCGGGAGAGTGGCGCACAGCGATCTGCCTGCCATGCTCTGCCAATGCGATGTGCTGGTGTTGCCAAGCTACTTCGAGGGCTTCGGGGCCGTCCTGCTCGAGGCCATGGCGGCCGGTCTTCCGATCATTGCCACCGACTCCACGGCCGCGCCGGATTTGATCACCGATGGCGTCGAAGGATATGTGATCCCCACAGGAAACGGCGAGGCGCTGAGAGACGCGATCAAGCGGTTCATCGGTTCCCCCGACAGTCTGGTGCCGATGTCGCGGGCCGCCCGGCGCTGCGCGGAACGCTATTCCTGGGATGCATACGGGGACCGTTGGATAGACATTCTCCGGCAGGGAGGCGATGCGGAACAGGCCCCGCAGAGTCCAGCCGGTAACGATACAACAAACGCGGGGGCAGAAGCCATCCCCATCCGTGTTCGGCCAGAGAGAACGAAGGTGCTTCTAGTTCATCCTGGAACTCAATATTCCTTTCGGCTCGCGCGGCAGCTTGAGAGGCACGGGTGCCTCCACCGGTTTTGGACTGGGATAGCCTATGTTCCTGACAGTCCGCTCGGGCATTGGATTCACTGTTTGCCGCAGCCAGTCGCGCGCCAACTATCCAACCGGTGTTTGCAGGGCGTGCCCTCCGAAAAAACTTGTTTCCGGCCGTTCGGCGAATTGCGAGCGTTGTACCAGCTGTGGGCCGGACGTGACAACCAAAGGGTTATGTACGAACGGAACGCTGCCTTTCAACGCATGATCCCAGGCGAGGAGATTGCAAACAGTAGCGCTGTAATCGGCTTCGATACTTCGTCTTGGCTATTGGCGGAGAAGACAGTCGCGCTCGGCCGGCGATTCATTCTGGATCAGAGTAGCGGACATCCCTTGAGCGTTCAGAAGCTGATGCGGAGGCTGCGTGAGCAGTTCCCGGAATGGGCAGAGGATTTTTCTCCGCGCTTCCCAGAATTACTTCGCGTTGAGGAGTTGGAACACCGAGTGGCAACCCGGATCGTAGTGGCGAGCTCCTTCTCCAGGCGAACTCTGATCGAAAATGGCGTTCCCGTGGAGAAGATCGTTCTCAACCCATACGGTGTGGACCTTGCAGCGTTTGTCCCGGTGCCACGCCCCGATCCATCGCGTCCCTTGCGCTTCATTTTTGTGGGATCTTTCAGCGCCGGGAAAGGCGTGCCGTTGCTGCTGCAGGCGTGGCGTTCACTGAAGGCGCCGGGCGCCGAGCTGTGGCTCGCCGGTCCACATAGAAAACGGCATCGGCGCCTGATCCCGGAGCTACCCGGATTACGAGTTGTCGGTAAGGTCCCTCACCGCGAACTCCCGGCTTTGCTTCGGCAATGCGATGTGTTGGTTCTGCCAAGTTACTTCGAAGGATTTGGTTTGGTGCTGTTGGAAGCATTAGCTGCCGGCATGCCTATTATTGCCTCCGATGCTACGGCGGCGCCTGACTTGATCACCGCCGGCGTAGAAGGTTACCTCGTTCCCGTTGGAGATGTTGATGCACTTCGGGAGGCGATGAACAGGTTCGTTGACTCCCCCAATGATTTGGCTTCGATGACTCAAGCGGCGCGTTTGTGCGCAGAACGGTACTCCTGGGACGCATACGGGGACCGCTGGGTGGACCTGCTTCACCAAGTAGCTTAATGCTCGCGATCTTGACCACTCATCCGATTCAGTATCAGGTGCCGCTCTGGCAGGCGTTGGCCTTGGACGGGCGCGTTCCATTTGAAGTCTGGTATCTCACCAGCCATGGGGTTCGGCCGAGCACGGACCAGGAGTTCGGCCAGACCTTCTCATGGGATATCGACACCATGACCGGCTACCCGCATCGATTTCTTCCCTCTGTAGAGGGTGCCACGCCAGCAGAATTCCTGAAATGCAGATTGGGCGAAGGTTTACGCGACCGGCTTCGAGCCAGCGGAGCCTTAGCACTTTGGATTCAAGGGTGGCAGGTCGCGGCTTATTGGCAGGCGGTGCGGGAAGCACGAGCGGCAGGCGTTGAAATCTGGCTGCGCGGCGAAAGCAACGACCTCGCTCCTCAGCCGCTGTGGAAGCGGCCTCTCAAACGTGCCCAATTGGGATGGCTCTTCAAGCGCGTGGACCGTTTTTTTTATATCGGGTCGAGTAATCGGCGCTTGTATGAGAGGTTCGGTGTGACTGAGCGGCAGTTGTATGCGGCACCTTACGCAGTGGATAACAGCCGCTTTGCGGAACAGGCGGCAGCTCTACAACCGCATCGGGCGGAACTACGGCGCCATTGGGGAATTCCGGAAGACTCTTTCTGCGTGCTCTTTTGCGGTAAGTTTATTGAGAAGAAGCACCCGATGGATGTGGTGGCGGCTGCGCGTTGCCTTAGCAATCGGGGATTACTGCCGAACCTGCATCTGTTATTCGCTGGATCCGGAGCTCTTGGCCCCGAGCTTCGCCGTTCCTGCAATGTGGTGTTTGACGCTGAATCGCCGCTGGTGTTCTCGCCTCAGCAACGGTCCCTGCCTCCTGCGTCTTTTGCTGGATTCATGAACCAGACGGAGATCTCTCGGGCGTACGTCGCCGCGGATTGTCTGGTACTGCCCAGCGACCACGGCGAAACCTGGGGCCTGGTGGTCAATGAAGCTCTGGCGAGTGGCCTAGCTTGCCTGGTCAGTGACGCCTGTGGGTGTGCGCAGGAGCTGACCGGGGAGTCCGGATCATTCCAGTTCTCCAACATTCCCGAGCTAGCGTCAAAGCTCGTCCGAATCGCCAATGATGGCGGAAAACTTGCCGTGCCTCCTTCAATTTCAGAGAGTGTTTCATCTATCTGTCGTGCTTACCAAGATTTGTGCGCGGCTTCCAGTGTTCGGCCGCAGCTTACTGCGTGAAGATGGATTCGCCAATTGTGAGCCGTGATGTCGTCGCGGAATATGACAAGTGGCATAAGGAAATAGGTGCGGGCAGTGGTGATCCCCTTAGGTTTCCATGGTACGCGTCGGTAGTTGAAGAATTCGGAAGCGGCTTAACCGGGGAGGTCCTCGAGGTCGGCTGCGGGCGTGGGGAATTCGCTCATTAGCTGGCTGGCACCGCTCCGAACGTTCGCGTGACCAGTATTGACTTCTCCGCAACAGCTATCGAAATCGCGAACCGGCGAACCTCGGCGACTACTGCGTCAGTCCAATTTCTCGTCGGCGATGCCCAATCCTTGAAATGTCCAGACAATAGTTTCGACTGTTTGGTGAGCTGTGAATGTATAGAACACGTTCCCTGGCCTCGTACGATGGCTGCGGAGATCTTTCGAGTGCTAAAAACATGGCGGCAGATTTTGCCTAACGACTGAAAACTACCTGAATGGGATGCTGTTGGCGTGGGTGCGTTGTTGGATCACCAAGCAGCCCTTTAATTCTGGGTCCGGTGTTCAGCCAAGAGAGAACTTTTTCTGTTCTTCCAAGTGCAAAAATATTTGTCGGATGCCGGTCTTGCGGTGAGCAGGACCCACAGCTCTCATTATTAGTGGCTCCTGCTTCCACGAATCGATCCAGCGCGCATTTGTACACGTGAATTTGAGTCGGCTTGGGCTCGTCTTCTCGTGAAGCCCTTCGGCAGGCACTTTTCGTCCTTCGGACACAAACCTTGATGCTGCGTTTTGCAGGAATCACGGTATCAGCGCCTGGGCGGCGTGAACTTGCTCCACGTGGGGCCAATGGTGTAGGCCGCGTATTGCCGATATCCAGCATACGATTTGTCTTGGCCATGTGGGTTGTTCTCTCTCACTTCGGCATCCCAATTCTCCAGGATCATAAACAAATGGATATCCTGGGGGCCTTCCGAGCGTTGGTGAATGCCGCGTTTAACGGTCCTGCTGCGGTAATTGTCTTTTTTGTGATTTCCGGGTTCTGCATCCACTTTCCGAACCGCGATGGGCTCGTGGTGCGATCTTGGAAACTCTATTACGCGCGCCGTTACCTCCGCACCCTAATCCCGATGATGGCGGCTCTAGGGCTGGCCCTGCCG
>Ga0210399_10004295_pt1 | contig 11057 bp, 11 predicted proteins | sample IncBWC14MmetaG_FD_150865 | JGI IMG/M metagenome (GOLD analysis project Ga0210399, IMG submission 150865) | Forest soil microbial communities from Barre Woods Harvard Forest LTER site, Petersham, Massachusetts, United States - Inc-BW-C-14-M | ecosystem: Environmental > Terrestrial > Soil >...
ATGCCCTTGCTCGGCCTTCTCGTTGGCCATCGGCTAGCCGAGTCCGTCGGATCAGCAGCTTCGTACCTTGGCGGCGGACTCCTGATCGCCACCGGCCTCTATGCGTTCGTCCGAGCCAGGATGAGTGCTACTGAGGTGGCTGGACCGACGAACACGGGGAAACTTATCCTCACGGGCGCTGCCCTCAGCATCGACAATCTTGTGGTTGGCTTTGCTCTCGGCGCTTACAAAGTACCTCTGGTAGTGGCCGCCATCGTCATCGCCGTGGTGAGCGTTGGGATGTCCCTTATTGGTCTGGAAGTTGGACGGCGACTAGGTCACTCCGTCGAACAGTGGAGCGCCGAAGTGGGCGCTGCCGTCCTTGTTCTCGTCGGCATCCTCATCGCCACCGGAGCGCTCTGACCGGGTATCCAAGTTCGCCTGTTCGGAGTTCGGCGGAGCACCCGGAGAGTCGGGCGCGATGACAACGTCCCCGCGGAAGCGAGGAGATTGTCTCAAGGAATCACGAGCATCCGGGTGTCGTGCGGATCACTGAACTCGCTTGATCACCAAGGAAGCGCTGACCGGATCCACTCCGCCGGCTACGGGTGTCATTGTCAGAGCGATTGCCTCGCCTGGTGGATTCTCTAGCGTCAGGACGGAGTTGATGACAGAGGTCCGCACCAAGGAGTCTCCGGCGATTTGCGACGTGCCCGTTGCGCGCCCGACCACCGTGTATGGCAGCTCACCCCCGTTGAGAGTCAGTGCAAGTTGCCCTGGTTGGGTTACTGAAGCCTGAAATGACACCTCATAGGTACCGATGTTGGCGAGGTTGAACGTCGTCGAACTGGTCCTGAAGATAGAGCCCGATTGCGGACCATCCTGGGGAAATTGCACGGCAGCGCCCGGCGCGACCGGGGCCGCGTTGTCGGACGGCATGAGGGCGTAGAACTCCGCGTACTCTGCGATACCGCCGCTCGGTCCCGGCGGCCCCGGAGGGCCGGCAATCCCCACTGGGCCAGCAGGGCCCGCTACCCCTGCGCTTCCTGCGCTCGCACCGCCAACCATTGGAGCCGGCGAACCCGATGCACCCTGTGATCCGGAGAACGTGGCATCGCCGAATGAGAACACCCCGCCATCGGCCCCATAGAGCCAGTACCCTCCGCCATCGGGGGTGGACGACATGCCGACGATCGGCTGATTGAGATGCTGGCTGTTCATACCGCCGAAGTACTCCGCACCGCCATAGGCGTAGACCTGCCCGCTCGATGTCACGGTCCAGTATGCAGATCCCGATCCGGCCGAGGTCCTCGCCACAACGTCCTGCGCCCTGAGTTGCGTCCCTTTTGTTGTGGAACCAGTTCCGCTGATTATCACAACCAGCGTGATCAAGAGGACGGCTGCGGAAAGGCAACCAAAAAGGCGCCCGCGATGCCTTATTTTGAAAGCGACATTGCGATCTGCATTCACGGCGATGGCCTCCTCGGTTTGGGCGAAACGCGGCACGCAGCGTGCCAACGCATGGACACGCCACAAGTGTGCCCCAGAGTTGGCGCGGCGCGGAGCGGCGCGCGCCTACGAAATCCAAGCGGTGGTTGCAATTGATCCCAGCCCCAGTGCGCCGGGACGGCGGGACACCTCGGCACCTTATGGTTACTGAGCCCGAGCGGCTATCTGGAAATTCCCGTTGTAATGGCGCAGCATCATGGAGCGAGGCGGGTGGCTCGTAAGCGGTGAGTTGCAGGGAGGGTATTGATGAAGACCTCTGGGATTACGGCGGCGCTGCCGGCTCAGGACCTTGGCCGAGCCAAGGCGTTCTACGTTGAGAAGGTCGGACTACAGCCGGTCGAGTCCAAATATCTCGAGGCAAACGATGGGCGGGTGGGCCTAACGATTGGAGATGGTGTCAACCAACTTTTCGTCTGTCCCGCCGGGCTGAGGGGTGAGGGACGGTCGCAGACCGCCCCTCACCGCCGGCATGAGGCGTTGCCCTCGAGTGCACGGGTTGATCGCATTCCTATGCCGATATAAAAAATGGGTTCAGTGTCTTCAGGAACCATTCAGTGATGACCATCAAAGGAGTCTGTTCGGAGTCAATGCGATACGTCCGGACAAATAGGACATCACCGACGTTGACGGATACCTCGGACCGAGAGGCGCCAAAGCCGATCGGTCCAACCAGGTTCTTACGGGTTATAGCGATTCCCATCTCGTGGAGAATTCGACCAATCGGATCGATGCTGGACTCGAGCCGCAGACGGAACCTCATCGGCATGCGATTCGTGACGATGACACTCTCTGCATAGACGTAGGGAGATCCGGTTCTGCGACCGCGAAGCGTTGCAGCACGCTGAAGCAGCGGCTCGCCCTCTGCAACCTCCAGATCGTTCGAAGTAGGCGCGGCGACCGTCTGGTGAAGATGAACCTGAGCATCGACGCTCTCACCGACAAGCTGCTCCAAGAAGTAGGTCACCGTCCCCTGTGTGCTCTCCAGAGCCGCCTGTAGTCCTGATCGATTTGCCACCGGCACCATTGAATCGCAACTCAACAGGCAGAGGGATCTGGCCTCGTGACTCGATTCATTCGACTGCATTCCCACAGCTTGAGCCCGGATGGAGCCGGCTCAGACGAAGTGCCCCACTTGGCCCGATCGATTGGACACTTCACCCTTCAGGCGCACCTCTTTATCGATATCGTCCGCGTGACGTCGCTCCCGATGCAGCAGACCCTGAGCTCGGTACGACTGGCGTGGGCCGCGTTGAGAACTAATCGGCACCGACGACCTTCAAGTCGTTGACGAAAATGTGATGTGGCCAGTTGACGCCGATGTTGTGGACCTCGTAGTCACCGTTGCTCAACCTCACTACACGGTCGACGATGCCTCCGGGATAGGCCGTCAGGGCAGCTTCGGTCGCCTTGTTGGCCACCGTTCCGCTGACGACTGTCCCCGATCCCTGGCTGTAACTCGCGGGAATCTGACCGACTTGCTTGGACGTTGCCTGCGCACCCTTCTGGAACGGCACGACCGTTGCGGCCGTTGATGGCTTCGATCCTCGGCTAGTCGTCAACGCCAGGACCTCTGTCGCCTTGATCGTCGTGGAGCTCACGGTACCCAGAACAAGGACCTGTTGGCCTTTGGTCACAGCGCTCTTCGAACTCGCTGTTGTTCCCTTCTCGTATTTGGTCGAAGACTCCTCGTAGACCGTTACCTCCTGACCCGCCGTCGTGGTCAGCGTGAAACTCGACTTGGCAACGTTGCCAATAGTGCCCGACGTCCCGCCGGCGGCGGGCCCGGAACGTGCATTGGAACCCCGGCCGCCGGCCCCAAGATGGCCGGGGGATGCGCTGGCGGACACAGATTGTGCAGCCCCCGCTGAAGAAGTTCCAAGGCCGACGAACAATCCCGTCACCGAACCGATTAGCGCGGCGGCCACGATCACTCCCCGCCTCAGGTTCGAAAGCAGGCCTCGGCCCGTTGGCGGCCGCGCTTGCCGGTTCATGGTCGCTGAGAGTGGCCATGAGGGTGAGGACGCTGGTGGATTCGGCGCCTTGCGAGCGTCACTCATGGAAAGGTCCGCCGCCGTTGATTCTGGTGTGCGGACCGATTCGAGGACAGAGGAAACTTTGTCTCGAGGACAAGCTGATTCGCGATCTCTCATGGCGGTGCTCCGATCAAGCTCTTTGATCCAGAGTGCCGGTCGTTTATGTGAGGCTTCTGTAGGCCGCCTGGGTGACTGCTTCGAATTCTCTCGTATGCGGATCGAGGAACCACCCACATCAGCCGGCGCTGCTGTCCCCGTTCGCGAGAAGTGGTCAACCCACGGTTTGGCGCGGACCGTCTACTCGTCGTAGGGGTTCTGGTTGGCCCGGCAGGGCTCAGCGGGATGCGAGCTCGCAGAGCTTCGTCACGGTGTTCCAGTTGCGCGTCGTGCTGACGACGCCGAGGCGGCGTTCGATGAAGGTGCCGGTGTATTTCGTCCCGGCGTAGCCGTCGGGCGTGTTCACGTAGACCTCGCGCCCGTCGACGACGAGCTCGTCCTTGCCGCTCGGCGGGAGCTGGAGTGCCTGCAGCGCTGCCTTGGACGGTGCTTCGTCGAGGAACGTGACGTGGTGGCGGGCCGGATCGGCTCCCTTCTTGGCGAAGGGGCTCTTGGATCCGATGTGCCGCAGATCGGTGACGGTGCGCAGCAGGACCGCGGGCGAATCGCCGAAGTCGTGGGCGATCCGGTTTTCGATGGCCTCGACGATGGCGTCCTCGCTCCTGGAGCTCGTCGAGAAGAGGACGTTGCCGGACTGGATGTAGGTGACAACGTCGTCGTAGCCCAGGGAACCGAACGTCCCGCGGAGGTCGTTCATGGCCATGCGGCCGTAGCCCCCGATGTTCACGCTGCGCAGGAGAGCGACGTAACGAGGCACGTTTTGCCAACCTAGCGGGCTGCCGATCCTTCCTGGTCGGGCGGCGATCGGTGGCCGGTCCGGTCGGTTTGGTCGAACCGGTCGATCCGGAAGGGGCTGAGGTCGAACGTCGGTTTGGTGCCGTCGGCCAGGTCGGCCATGAGGTCGCCGAGGAGCGGCCCGAACTTGAACCCGTGCCCGCTGGTGCCGCAGCCCACGACGACGTTGCCGACCCGATCGAGCACGAAGTCGGTGTCGGCCGAGTTGTCGTAGACACAGCGTTCCGTCGCCACCGGCTCGGGGTCGAGGCCGGGCAGGAGCCGGCGGACTGCATCGGTCAGCGTCTGCAGGTGCGCCGGGTCGTCGGCGTCCAAGGCGGGCGTCGGCCCCGCTGACGGGTCGTAGTCCTGCAGCGGGGGCCCCGGCGTGTGATGCGCCACCTTGAAGGCGCCCGCGTGCGGGCCGGGTCCGAGGACCGGCAGGCCGTAGACCATGGCGCCTCCCCACTCGATGAAGACCGGGAGACAGCTGGGGTCGACGGCGCTCGATGGCGCTGCCTCGAAGTACGCGACTTGCGGCAGCGATGGTGGCGCGCCGACCAGCTCCGCCTGGTCGCCGAGGAGCGCCAACGCAGTGGGCCCGGCACAGTCGACGACGACGTCGGCGCGGATGGCGCGGCCGTCGGCGCATCGGACGGTGAGGCCGTTGCCTTCGTCTTCGATCTCTGTGACGCGGACGCGGGCCTGGATCTCGAATCGACCGGTTTCCACGAGCGCGTGCAGGCACTCGCCGGCCGCCAAGACGCCGGACTGCGGCTCGAAGAGTGCGGGTCCCCGCAGGGCGTACCCGGGAAAACGCGCCTCCGCCTCCCGCCGGGTCAGGGGCCTTGCCGCGGCTTCGTGCTCCGCCAGCGCTACGGCGAGCGCTTCGACCAACTCGGAATCGCCGAAGCTCAGTTGCCCCGTGACGTGGAGCAGCCGTCGGCCGCTTTGCTCCTCGAGCTCGCGCCACAGGCGCCGGGCGGCGACGGCCATTGCGACATAGTGCGGCTCCGGGTAGCCGAGACGGAAGACACGCGCGTCGCCCTTCGACCCCGAGAGCGGGTGACCAATGCTGTCGGCGGCCTCGAGCACATCGACGGACCAGCCTCGTCGCGACAGTGACCGCGCGGCCGAGAGTCCCAAGAGCCCTGCCCCGATCACGACGCACCGGCGACCCGAGGGCACAGGTGAATCTTAGAAATACGGACGTCGTTTGTCCCGAGTGCTGAAGAGGCGCAGCACTAACCTCGGGGGGAGTGACGATCGGGAGGCACGCGTCCGCCGAGGTGCCCCCGGACGACGCTTCGGTCACCGATCACCCGGCCCCAACCTCCTCTCTCGACAACCTCAGCTTGGTGCGGTCACCCGGACGGAGTGGTCTGACTCGCGCCGCGAGGGCGGTCGGCTTCCATCTCGGCGTTCTCGCCTTGTTCACGGTGCCCGCGGTGCTCCTGTGGTGGCACGTCTGGTCGGGACACCCGGCGAACACGTTGACCTGCGCCTGCGGCGACCCCGCGCAAGAAGTCTGGTTCATCGCCTGGCCGGCCTGGGCGATTGCCCACCTGCACGACCCGTTCTTCTCGAACGTGGTCAACGTGCCCCACGGCGCCAACCTGCTGTCGAACACATCGGGCACGCTCGTCGGAGTTGTGCTGGCGCCGGTCACGTGGCTGTTCGGTCCGGTGGCGTCCACCAACGTCGCGCTGACCCTGGCACCGGCGCTCAGCGCCTGGGGTTGTTTCGCGGCGATCCGTCCCTTGGTGACGTGGAAGTGGGGAGCGCTGCCGGCGGCGTTCGTGTTCGGATACTCCTCGGCCATCTACTCGTCCCTGCTCTTCGGCCACGTCTCGGTCTCGCTATTGGTGTTCCCACCGTTGCTCTTCACGCTGCTCCACGAGATCGTGATCAGACAGGAACACAGCGTGCGACGCGACGGGCTGCTGCTCGCAGCGCTCGTCGTCGCTCAGTTCCTGGTCTCGCCCGAGGTGCTCGTCATTTGTGGCGTCTTTGCCGTGGTCGGCTTCGCCGTGGTGGTCGCCTTCGGCTGGCGCCAGCTCCGGGGGCGCGCCGCGCACGCCTTGCCCGTGCTCGGGTTGGGGTTCGTGGTAGCGGGAGGGATCCTCGCCTATCCCGTGTGGTTCGGGCTGGCGGGTCCGCAGGCGGTCACTGGGGTCCTGTTCGCTATCGCCCCGATCAGCGGCGCCCCGCTCTCCGGGATCGCGGTGCCCGGGGCCTATGGCGCCACAGCCAACGGCTATATCCGTTTTTCCGGTTATCTCGGCCACAACGGCCCGCCTCCGGACTATCTCGGTGGAGGCCTCCTCTTCGCCGCGGTTGCCGCGGTCGTCCTGGCGCACCGGCGCGGGCTCACCTGGCTGCTGTTGTTCCTCGGCGTGGTCGCGTTCTGGTTCACGCTCGGTGCCTCCATCGCGGGTGCGCCCGCGTGGTTCCATCATCTGTGGCTGCCGTGGAACTCGCTGTCCAAGCTCTGGCTACTTCGGGAGATCCTGCCGGACCAGATCGCGCCGTTCGTCGCGCTGTTTGTCGCCTTCCTCTTGGCGGTCGGGCTCGACGCGATGTACGTCCACTACCGGCCGGCGTCGTCGTGGCTGGCGGCGCACCGACGCGCGGCCACGGCCGCCGCAACGGCCGCGGTGGCGCTCCTCGCGGTGGTACCCGTCTTCGTCACGTTCGACGTGCCGGTCGCCGTACGGCCGGTGAAGGTGCCGCCGTACGTGCGCACCGTGGCGCGGACAGTGCCGGCGCGGACGGTCATGCTCACCGTCCCCTTCGCCGTCTCGGGTGTCACCCAGCCCATGCTGTGGCAGGCCGTGGACGACATGCGCTTCGACCTGGCCGGCGCGGCGTTGAAGACGCCCGGGCCGCGCGGTGGCCCGGTTGGAAAGGGCCCGCCGGGCTCGGCCCGCCGGGTCATGACCGATCTGACGATTCCCGGCGCGCCCGAACCGAGCGGGACGCCGGCCCAGATCGCCGTGGTGCGATACGCCCTGCGCTCATGGAAGGTGGGGCGGGTCGTCGTGGCCGGATCGAGCCGTGACCCCGTCTACGCCACCGGCTTCTTGACGATGGTGCTCGGCGTGGCGCCGACGGAGGTGGCCGGCGCGCAGGTATGGACGTTGCAGAGGGGGATCCCGGCCGGCACACCGGCGGTCGGCGCGTCGTTGTCGTTCTGCCGGGCCGGTGCGCAGGCCGTGCCCCGGGCGGGGCGCGCCACGGAGATGGCGCACTGCGTCCTCGCCGCAGCGGGCCGGGCGTGACCGGCCGTAGTGTTGGCTGTTATGCAACCGATCCTCCATCTCTCGTTGCCGGTGCAGGACATCGAGGAGGCCCGGGACTTTTACGTGCGTGCCTTGGGCTGCCAGCCGGCGCGTCAACGCGACGACTTCGTGGACGTCTGGTTCTTCGGCCTCCAGCTCACGCTGCACGACCGCCCCGACGAGGCGAACGGATTGGTGCCGGGCAGTGCGCGGCACTTCGGCGTCACCCTCGGGCGCGATGAGTTCGAACAGCTCGTCGAGCGCCTCGAGCGGAGCGGGGTCGAGTGGGTCTCCCCGGTGACCACCGACGACGCCGGCCTGTTGACCGAGCAGACCAAGGGCAAGATCGTCGACCCCAGCGGCAACGTGATCGAGGTCAAGACGTATCGCGACGTCCAGGCCGCCCTCGAGATCTCGGCCCACTCGTACCCCGAGGCGGTGGCGCGGGGTAACTGAGCCAGGGTGGTCACGGGCGTGGCCTACGGTGTCGGGCCGAGGGCGGGCGGAGTTCGAGAGGAGTGCAGTGGGAGAGACCGAGCAGAGCGGGGATCCCCGCACGGCGCGCCGGGACGGGCGGGCCATCGACCAGCTGCGGCCCGTCAGCTTCGAACGTGACTACACCGTCATGGCGCCGGGCTCCGTGCTCGTCACCTTCGGGCAGACCAAGGTGCTGTGCACGGCCTCGGTCGAAGAGCGGGTCCCCCCGTGGATGCGCGGCACCGGCAAAGGCTGGGTGACGGCGGAGTACTCCATGCTGCCGGGGTCGACTCCCGAGCGAGCCTCCCGGGAGGCGGCCAAGGGCAAGCAGTCGGGGCGGACCCAGGAGATCCAGCGGCTGATCGCGCGGTCACTGCGCGCGGTGTGTGACCTCGTGACGCTCGGCGAGGTGCAGATCACCGTCGACTGCGACGCGTTGCAGGCCGACGGCGGGACGCGCACCGCGTCGATCTGCGGCGCCTACGTCGCGCTCCACGACGCCTGCACACGCCTCGTCCAGGCGGGCACGATCTCGACGCATCCGATGACCGACTCGGTCGCCGCCGTGTCGGTCGGCATCATCGACGGTGTGCCCATGCTGGACCTGCCCTATGCCGAGGACTCGCGGGCCGAGGTTGACATGAACGTCGTGATGACCGGTGCCGGGAGGTTTGTCGAGGTGCAGGGCACCGCAGAGGGCATGGCCTTCACCCGCGGCGAGCTCGACACCATGCTCGGACTCGCCGAGGCGGGGATCAAGGAGCTGACCGCGCTCCAGGCTGCAGTCCTGGCCGAGCCGCCCGCCGCTCGGTGAGCCCCGGCGGGACGCCGACACCACTGCGCCTCGTCGTGGCGTCGGCCAACCCTGACAAGGTGAAGGAGATCGTGGCCGTGCTCTCCGAGGCGCTCGACGTCGAGCTCGTGCCGCGGCCCCATGACGTGGCCGAGGTCGTCGAGGACGGGGCGACGCTCGTCGACAACGCGCGGCTGAAGGCGCAGGCCTTGATGCAGGCGACCGGCACCGCGGCGGTGGCGGACGACACGGGCCTCGAGGTCGACTCGCTCGGTGGGGCGCCGGGCGTCTACGCCGCCCGTTACGCCGGTGCAGACGCCACCTACGCCGACAACGTGAACAAGTTGCTGCGCGAGCTCGGCGCGCTGGGGAACGGCGGGGGAGAGCGCCGGGCCCGCTTCAAGTCGATCGCGTTCGTGGCGTTTCCCGACGGTGCCGAGGTCTGGGCCGAGGGCGTGCTGGAGGGCACGATCGCGGCGGCGCCGAGGGGGGACAACGGGTTCGGCTACGACCCGGTGTTCGAGCCGGACGGCGGCGACGGTCGGACGTTCGCGGAGATGACCGCAGCCGAGAAGGACGCGATGTCGCATCGAGGCCGGGCGTTCCGGTCGCTGGCCCGGATGCTGGCGGAGGGCCCGGAGGGCGCACCGCCCTCCTGAGGGGCTCAGCCTGCGAGCAGCGCGGACGCCAGCTCCCGGTACTCGGCCAGCGGGAACCTGAAGAAGTCGGCGATGACCTGCACGCACACGTGGTCCGCGCCGGCGTCGAGATGGGCGCGGACCCGCTCCGCGACCGTGGCGGCGTCGCCGCACGGGATCACGGCCTCGATCAGCCGGTCGCTCCCGCCACCTTCGATGTCGTCGTCCGTGAACCCGAACCGGCGCAGGTTGTTCGTGTAGTTCGGCAACGGCAGGTAGATGCTGGCGTATTGGCGGGCCCGCTCCATCGCGGCAACGCGGTCAGTCTCGAGGACGACGGCCACCTCGGGCGCGAGCAACCGTCCCGGGCCGAGGACCTCACGGGCGTAAGCGGTGTGCTCGACCGGGACGAAGTAGGGGTGCGCGCCGGCGGCGCGCTCCTTGGCCAGCTCGAGCATGCGCGGCCCGAGCGCGGCGAGCACCCGTCGCTCCGGCGGGACGGGCGCGTCAAGCGAGTCGAGGCCGTCGAGGTATTCGACCATGCGCGAATACGGCCGGGAGTAGTCCTGCACGATCATGGAGTGGCTGGCACCGATGCCGAACAGGAAGCGGCCATCGAAGCGCTCTTCGAGGGTTGCTATTTCCGGACCGACGTCGGCCGGCGTGGTCGTCCAGATGCTGGCGATGCCCGAGGCCACGACGGCGTGATCGGTGGCGGCGAGCAGTTCGCCGAAGCGGGGGGCGAGTCCCGGCTCGAAGCCGCCCGACGACCACAGGGTGCCGTAGCCCAGGGATTCGAGCTCGGCCGCAACGTTGAGGTCGCGGTCGTCGGCGTCGTGCCACGATCCGCTCCACCACACACCGAATCGACCCAGGTCGTGCGCGAACACGTCAGTCCACCTTCAGTAGTTGTGCCGGAACATTGGGTTTGCCGTGTTCGCTCTCAACGGATCGATCACACCAGAGTGAGTGAGGTAATCAAGATTGAACCGCTAGAGGTGCTCAATTTCGATTTCCGACGGAAAAATCGCGTCATCGTGATCCCTCGACTATGTCGCGAACACGACGCCGTGCTTGGTTTCGAAAGAACGAACACCCCCGAGGCAATGCCACAGCGCGGGGTTCATGGCGCCCTCCAACGACCACATCGAGCGACAACGGTCACTTCGACGGTTCGGATTCGGCCTGCACTTCGGCGGCCTTCGCGGCGGCCTTCGCCTTGGCTTTGCGCAGGTACCCGACCCCCGTCTCGAGTGATTGCTTGATGAGGCGGTCGTTGTCCTTGGAGATGAACGCGTGCACGCGCTTCTCGAGCAGGGCGCGCAAGAGTGGATTGAAGACGTGGTACGTCTCGGAGAAGTGGACACGGGTGCGACCCTCCCCGAGGTCTTCCAGGCGCGTGCGGCCGACCGCCTCGGAAAGCAGTGGTCGCCCGACAGCGTCGTATTTCCACGAC
>Ga0210399_10004298_pt1 | contig 11055 bp, 3 predicted proteins | sample IncBWC14MmetaG_FD_150865 | JGI IMG/M metagenome (GOLD analysis project Ga0210399, IMG submission 150865) | Forest soil microbial communities from Barre Woods Harvard Forest LTER site, Petersham, Massachusetts, United States - Inc-BW-C-14-M | ecosystem: Environmental > Terrestrial > Soil >...
CAACGCCTTGTTGACCAAGCTCTCCACAAAAGCGATCGCCGCTGCCGCCTGAAACGATCAGCCGAATACGTCACCGTAATTCCGAACCAGAGCACTAAGGTACAAAGTATCTTCAATTAGTTCCCTAATCCGGGGTCAAGGAAAATGCGATTGCTCTCCAAACTCGCGCTGCTTCTTCAATTAGTTCTTTGTTGCTGGGTGACCCACTTGAGCGCTACCGACGTTTGGGATGAACCTGCATTTGCTGTGACTCCGGGAAGTCTCCGACAAGCGGCTGAGGCAGTCAAACTGGGAAAAGACAATGACGCTACGGTCCTGCTGACTGAAAGGCACTACAGCTTCGATTCTTCGAGCCGTATGACCGACGTGCGTCATATGATCTACCGCATCGAAACGCAAGAAGGCGTTAAAGTGTGGTCGGAGAGCAGCGCGGTATGGGCACCATGGTATCAGGCCCGGCCAGAGATTAAGGCTCGGGTTATCACGGCGGATGGGTCTGTGCACTGGCTCGATTCCAAAACGTTGTCGGACCTTCCCGTCAATGAAGACACTCCAGAGGTATACAGCGACAAACGCAAGTATGGCGGACCGTTACCCGCGGTTGCTCCAGGCGTGCTCGTGGAGGAAGAAATCGTGCTTCGCGAGACGGCACCTTTCTTTGCTGCGGGAACAACTACCGCCCGGAGCTTTGACTGGTATGTGCCGGTCAACAAGGCTCGCGTTGTTCTCAGTTTTCCGGAATCTCTTCCAGTACATTACGAGCTCCGCCTTCTACCCGAAATCTCCGTAGTCAAGACCACTATCAATAACATCGAGACAATTAAGTTCGAGCAAGGACCGCTTCCAGCCAACACAGAAGAACCAGATCACGTACCGCCCGATCTTGCTGTCATTCCAGAGCTTGAATTTACAACGGGCACAAGCTGGCATAGAGTGGCCGCCGAGTTTGCCCGACTAATCGAAGAAAAGATACGGCTCGCAGATGTTGAACCGCTTATGTCGAAGGTCAACACAAAGGACAGCTCGCGTGAGAAGGTGATTCGCCGCATCGTCGCCGCCCTTCACAACAACGTGCGCTACACAGGAGTGGAGTTCGGGGAGTCGAATCTGATCCCTCAATATCCGTCCGAGACGTTGAAGCGCAAATATGGGGATTGCAAAGACAAAGCTGCACTTTTGGTCGCTATGCTGCGCGGTGCAGGTATTCCGGCGAATTTAGCCCTCCTCGACACTGGCCCCGGACTTGACGTCAATCCTGATTTACCTGGGATGGGCGTTTTCGATCACGCCATCGTCTACATCCCCGCCGCGGGAACCGACCCTGAGCTATGGGTGGATGCCACGGCACAATACTCACAAGTGGGAACTCTGCCCTGGGGAGACTATGGCCGTCGAGCGCTAGTGATTAGCGCGAGCACGGATTCCTTAGTGCGGACCCCTGAACTGACATCGGACCAGGTTGTTCATCGGGAATTGCGGGAATTCACGATGGCGGAATACGGTCCCGCCACAATCGTTGAAACAAACGAAGACATTGGCCCGGGCGAAGCCGATGCCCGCAACTACTACAACGGGGACGGCAAGGAGATCAGGAAGCAGGCTGTGAAGTACGTCAGCGAAACGTATCTTGCGGATTCACTTACTTCGCTGGAACACGGGAATCTTTTGAACCTGGAGAAGCCAGCATCCGTGAAGTACGTCGCGGTTGGCAGGCGCGGCGGTACATACCTCGACAGCGCAACTATGGCAATTCGAATCGAAGCGCTGTTCGGCAACTTGCCAACATATTTTAAAACAGAAGACAAGCAGGCCGGAGAATCAAGTCCTGAAGAAGAGAAGCCGCGAACTGCGGACTGGTGGATCGATCCCTTCACAACTGAGTGGGACTACAAGATCACTGCGCCGATCGGATTCAAAGTACGGTCCCTTCCTTCCGACAGCATCGAAAAGATTGGACCCCTTACACTAACGCAGAAGTATTCCAGCGATTCGGACGGTACGGTAATTCAGGCTGTTTTGCGGCTGGAAAACACACAGCGGAGGCTGACAGTTGAACAAGCGAAGCAACTACGCGACGGGGTATTAAAGGCGACGAACAGAGATGGAATCCTCATTAATTTCGACCATGTAGGCCATTCGCTGCTTTCGAGCGGCAAGATCAGGGAGGGCCTCGCTGCCTACGAAAAGATCGCCGCTCAGCATCCCAAAGAGTCTTTGCACAAAGCGCAGCTTGCTCGGGCGCTTCTGACGGCAGGACTCGGCGAAAGGGCGCGAGAAGTCGCTCTGGAGGGCACCAAACTAGAGCCGAGTTCGTTCATCGCCTATAAGACTCTCGGCCAAGTGCTAAAGAACGACCTGATGGGACGACCACTGAAGAAGGGTATGGACTATACAGGGGCGGTGGCGGCGTATAAAAAAGCAATCGCGATCGACCCCAAAGACAAAGACACCCAAGCGGATCTAGCGCTTTTGCTCGAATATGATGCGGACGGCGCCCGTTACACCGAAAATGCGCAGTTGAAAGGCGCCGTGGAAGTGCTTCGCAATCTTAAGAAGCTGGACGAGGAATACGAACGCAGCTATGAGGACAATGTCCTATATGACTTGTGGTACGCAGGCGACTATAAAGGTCTTCTCGAATATGCCGCAACACTCCCGAGTAGTGAGGTGCGAAAGGGGCTTGTTGTGGCAGCCACCGCCATTCAAGACGGCAGTGACGCAGCGTTAAAGAAATCAGTGAGTGTAACGACAGATGAACAATCTCGAAGCAAGGTACTGGCAAATGCTTCAGCGGTGCTCGTCCGTGCGAGAAGATACGCCGAAGCGAACGCAATGCTCACGGAAGCTGCACGAGGAGGAAATAACGAGAATCAGGCCAGAAACCTCGCCATTCTTAGCAATACCAAGCGTTATACCGATGTGAAGCTCAACCCAGCAAATCCCAGCGATGTCATAGTTAGGCTCTACGGACAAATGCTAAGTGGCAATCTGAAACTGGATGAGTTCAAGTCTATGCTTTATATGCCCTCCGAGGCCTCGACAGAGCCAGTAGATGAAAAGCAGTTCAAAAAGATGATGTCGATGTTAAGGTCGCAAATAACCAGCAGTGGTACACCGCTCGTCAACATCGCTGATACTGTAGTTTCAAATATGCATTGCACGGTTGAGGGTGACGACTCTTCCGGTTACAAGGTGACGCTGGAAAGTCCCGGCGCTGCGGCGCAAGAACTCTTTGTCGTTCGAGACAGAGGCGAGTACAAGATTGCCGCTTTTTCTTCTGAAACTACGGGGAGCAATACCGAAGATCTCGCGTGGTTAGTCCTCCGTGACTTAAAGCAGAACAACCTGTCTGGAGCGCGAGTTTGGCTCGATCGCGCTCGCGAGAGAATCCATGCTTCCAGCGGTGATGATCCGCTTTCCGGAGCACTCTTTCCACATTTCTGGACTAAGGGTCAGGACGCCGATGCACATGTCATGCACACCGCAGCCTTGGTCTTGCTGCCGTCCAAGCACGCTGGTCCCTATCTCGGCGATCTCAAGGAAGCGCGGGATGCGGCAAAGACCGAGACAGATCGCACCCGCCTGACTCTCGTCATGGCGTACGCATATTCAGCGTTAGAGCGTTGGCCGGAACTCTTGACCTCGTCAGAGGAACTATTAAAGGCTGAACCCACGTCGGTGCACGCCTTCAACCTAATTGTGATTGCCTACCGACAACTTAAACGTTTCGACGATTGGCAAAAGCTGACGGAACAAAGGATGCAAAAGTATCCGGATGAGATTGCTTATGTTCGTTCGGCTGCGCAACTTGCGGTCTATCGGGGGGAAATAGAGAAATCACGCGAAATTACGAAAACGATCATCGATAAAGGTAAAAGCACCGAGCAAGACTTGAACCTATATGCGTGGTATGCACTATTTCTCCCCGGCCCGATTGCGACAGAAACGCTCGACATGGCGCACCGGGCAAGCGATTTGAGTAAGAACAGCAATTTCTCAATCCTGCACACTCTTGCGTGCGTTTATGCGCAGGCGGGCAATACCAGTCAAGCGCGCGAGTATTTACTAAGGGCGATGGACGCTGCGCACCTGGAGGAGCCCGACTCAGCAATATGGCTTGGATTTGCGCTTATTGCCGAACAATACGGTATTGTCGATGCCGCTGGAACCATGTACAGGCGAGTCGAAAAATCTAAGTTCGAGGCTCCCGGCTCAAATTACGCTATCGCTCAGCAACATCTCGCACAATTGGCAAAGGGCGAAAATACTCCAACAATTTCCGCGAAGTAGTGGATCAAAGCAATATCGGTGTGAGAGGTAATTTCCGCAGGTTTCTTTCTCGTACAGCGCTCGCCTTTTACCCGCGCTTGCGCCGCCAGCTAGCGAGCGGGCGCCGGTCCTCCTTACCCCCTGGGATGGTGTATCACTTTTCCCGTTCGTATAGCTAACCCCGTCAAGGCGGAGCGGGGGTGAGAACACCACGGGACGGAATATGAACCCCCCCGATCTGCTCTCCGATTCGACTCGGTGTGGGCTTCGGTGTAGAAATTCTCAGTTAGTAATCACGGAGAATTGCTCTGACTGACGGCACTACCGCAGATCGGCGGGCGCTGTAGAAACACACCCGCCAACCGGTTTTTGCTCTATCGTTGTACGTACACGATCCATCCGCTGGACTGAAGAGGACTTGTTCCACCGAGTTCGATGCAGAAGTTGTCACTGAAAGGGACCGTGAACTGGGTACTGCCACCACCGCCGGTACTGACCACCGCATTGTTGTTCGCATAGAAGCTGCCGAAAAGTGACGTAAAACCCGAACTGCAGCTCGCGCTATTCCCAGCGAACGTAATGTTGAACCCCTGAGCCGCAGAGCCACTGAAAACGATATTACATACGTAGATTTGTTTGGCTGAGACACCCGCGATGACCTGCTGGCCACCCCCAGTGTTAATCGAGAACGGCGTGCTGCTCTTCGCCGTAGTACAAGGATCCACTACACCGTACATTGCCCGCGGCGCAGCCAAAGCCAGGAAAAACAAACTGACCCACAACAGATTTTTCATAGATTCTCCAGTTTCTGTTTTGATGTAAGGGTTCTTAAGGGGTGATCTGGGCCGATGCCGTAACCGCCACCAAGCAACATCAGAACCAGAATTGACAACAACAGGTGGGCGCTCTTTGAAGTTTTCAATGACTCCTACACGACTCCTCCACAACAACGTCTAAGATTGGAATTGAATGGCTCTTCGCGGACTAATGAGACGTAAGCGACGCTTGCAGGCGCGCCCTACGTCCAAAGTCTTTCTCTCCATCAAAGCGCTATATTGAACGCCATTCCTTGCGTTGTAAGCGGCGGCCGAACGTAGCGAGCTTGACAGACGGGGGGAAAGGCTGGGACTGCGTTTGCTTACTGCGTGACCGGAACAGCTAGGAAGAGAGAAGCTCCGTCGGTGGGCTGTTTAAGTTAGCCGCAAGTATACGGACGGGATTACGAGGACGCAAGACCCTTGTAAAAAAAAGAATTTGTGAACGTTCGGCCCGAGCTGCGTGCAGCGACGAGATCGAAGAATATCGGCCTGCCGCATTTTTCCTCGGCTGTTCGCGGGGTCAACGAGTAGTGTGCGCTTAATGGTGATTTCGAATACGCTTAATCTCTGTCGTTTGGTTTCCCAACGGCATACTGTAGTCTTGTGTTAAGCCTATGAACTATTTGTCGCTTCGTCGCAGCTATCTATCAGCATTAGTTATTGGATTTTTCGCGTGCGGGCTGCACGCACAAACCAACTCCTCGGCGCCTTGGAATACAGCGCCGTTCTCTGCGTACGCGAAGGAGATGGGTGCGGCGGCGGCCGCTATAAAACCAAAACAATATGCGAAGGTCACCATATTCACCGACGAACGTCGCGTGGTTTTCGATACTGACGGCAAATATACGTTGACGACGAGGAGTGTGTATCGCATTGAAACGAAAGAGGCTTTCAAGCGTTGGGGGACGGTCAAGGCAACTTGGTCACCGTGGCGCAGTTCGAGACCTCAGATTCGCGCGCGCGTGATTGCTCCGGATGGGAGTGTGGTCATGCTTGATCCCAAGGTCTTGACTGAAGCTCCCGTTCACGACCAACGTCCAGAGATCTACGAAGATGTGCGTTCCTATTCGGGTCCACTGCCCAGTATAGAAATAGGTTCTATCGTGGAAGATGAAATGGTATGGGCAGATTCGCTACCCCCGAATAGTCACGGTGGAATTTGGCGCTACTATCTCGGTAGTGAAGGACCAGTCTTGCATTCTCTGCTTGAGTTGCGGGCGCCAACGTCCGCCGTTCCTAAATACAAGATTCGCAAGGCGCCTTCGGTCGAAGTAACAAGAAACGAACAGAATGGCGTAGCCACGCTGCGGTTTGAACAGGGTTCTATGGATGCCCTCGAACCCACCGAGGGGGACCTACCTGCAGATTTCGACCGGTGGGCCATGATTGAATACGCCACCGGGGATTCATGGAACACGGTTGCCAAAGGCTACTACAGCGACATCGAGAGTGCGATTCGACCCGCCGATGTGGGAGCCCTGCTTGAAGGAACAACCAACCTTAAGGGGTTGGAGCTCATGCGAAGGCTGGTTACCAATCTGCACCAAAGGGTTCGCTACACGGGACTAGAGTTTGGCTCTTCTCGACTAATTCCCCACCCTGCGGGGGACACTTTGAAGAGCGGATATGGTGATTGTAAGGACAAAGCGGTCGTGCTCGTTTCAGCGCTTCAAGCAGCAGGTATCCCGGCGCAGCTAGCCTTGCTCAATACGCGCGGTGGTGATGATGTAAACACCGATCTTGCGGGCCTTGGCATTTTTGACCACGCGATCGTTTATGTCCCGGGAAAACCAGCCATATGGATCGACGCAACGGCAGAGTTTTTCGGACCTGGAGAGTTGCCTTGGGTTGATCAGGGCCGCTTGTCACTTGTTGTCGGACGAGAGACAAAGGAACTACTGCGAATCCCGATTAACACGCCTTCAGAAAACACGCAGAGAGTAAAACGCGAGTTCCATCTTTCCGAATACGGTCCCGCACAAATCGTCGAAACCTTTGAGGGCACGGGGCAGGAGTCCGCGATCCTGAGAAGCCGGTATGGACAGGAAGAGACGAAGGAGACTCGTGAAGCGTTGGCTCGGTATGTGAAGAGCGCACTTCTCGCAGAAGATTTGACAGGTACGACCCACACATCCGGAAGTGATTTAACTAAGCTGTTTCAATTGAGACTCGAAATTGCAAAAGGAAAGCGTGGGTCCTCCGATTTTAACAGCGCTGTGGTGGCCATTCGGACCGATGGCATCATGTGGGGGTATCCCGATTATGTGCGGACCGATGACGGTACTGACAAACCGGAGCAGCCGGGCTGGAAACCGCGCAAGAATGATATCGAAATATCGCCTTTTGCATCCGAGTGGCACTTCAGAATCGAGTCGCCTCCTGGATTCGGAACTCCTACACTTCCGAAAGATGTCGAGCAATCAATTGGTCCAGCTAAGTTTACGCAGCACTATTCATTTGAAGCGAACGGTGCTGTTAGCGGCGTGCTCCGGTTCGACTCCGTAAAGGCACGCTATAGTCCAATTGAGCTCAAGGCTCTGGAGCAAGCCGCGCACACTCTGGGGCGGGCCGACGCAATCATAATCAGCTTTCCTCAGAAGGGGGCTAGCTTGCTTGCGCAAGGTAAAGCGCGCGAGGCGCTGGCTTCGTATGCAGACTTGATAAAACTGCATCCGGACGAGGCACTTCATCACATCCAGATGGCAAACGCGCTGTTAGCGGCTGGATTCGGGGGCGAGGCGCGCAAAGAAGCCTCGCATGCAACCGAACTCGACCCCAACAATGCAGTCGGCTGGAGTGCTCGGGGGTGGATTCTTGAACATGATGCGATTGGACGCCGCTTTGGCACCGGCTTCGACCTGAAGGGTGCGGCGGCGGCATACCGGAAGGCGATCGATCTCGATTCGAAGACGTGGACGAATTACGCCAATCTTGCAATTTTGCTAGAGCATGATGTACGGGGGGAGCGCTATTCTGCCAACTCCGATCTTGATGGAGCGGCTGCGGAATACCGCGCTTTGAAACAAGTCGACAAAGAAAACGGTGAACAATACGACGACAATCTCCTATTTGTGCTCTTCTATAAGCGAAAGTGGGACGAGGTACTCCAGCTTTGTAATTCCTTGCCATCCAGCGCAACGCGAGCGGGAATTGCGCTCGCGACTACAGCCGCTCGCGATGGCTCGCAGGCGACACTGACAGAGGCGATACGGCGCTCGGCCAACGAAGGCTCGCGAAGTGATCTACTGGTATCAGCTGCCAATCTCCTGATCCGTTTGCGGATCTATCCCCGCGCGCTTGAACTTCTTGACGCTGCGGCAGCGGGTCAAGCTGATAGCTCCAAGCTTCGCAAACGCATCGAATTGCTGCATGCCGTTCGTCCTTACGAGGAAGTATTGCTGCCGGAAAATGATCCTCGAAGAGTTGTGCAGCAACTCTTCTTGGATCTGCTCGATCCGAATGCTGCCCCTGAAGACTTATTCCGATACTTAGAAGTCGATCCGGCGGATCAGAAGGCTGAAGCCCTTGACAGCGCTAGAGGTGCTCGTCTGTTGCGTCGATCATTCGACAGCGATGAAACCCCCGCGGTGATGGCTCCCGATCTCCTGATCTCGACCTTGCAGATGTCTGTGGACGGGGATGAGCAATCTGGATTTCGCATTCGAGCGAAATTGGGAGATATACCACAAACTGCGCTGATCGCTCGGCGGTCGGGCGGATATCGGATTGTAGTCTTGGACGATGTGTCCACAGCAGGCCGGGAGGTATTGCGCCGTTTATCCACGAATGATCTGAAGGCCGCCAAACGCTGGCTTGATTGGGAGCGGGAAGAAGTTACCCTGAATTCTGGCGACGACCCCCTTGGTGGCGCAATTTTCCCTCGTTTCTGGACGCGTGGTGATGAGCCCGAACCAACCCGCATGAAGTTGGCGGCTCTTGCTCTCCTGGCCGACAAATCGGCGATCCGTGAACACATGGACTTTCTCAAGGAAATGCGGGCGCAGGCAAAGGACTCTGACGCTGTTCGTCTCGATCTCCTGCTGGCGCACGCGGCAACCGCGACGAAGGATTGGAAGTTGTTGCGTGAGGTCGCAGCGCGGCTGTTCTCGTCCGGTCCGGCCTCCGACACTGCTCTGCGGTTTGTCGTCTCAGCGGCTACGTTCGAAAAGGATTGGGATTCAGGCCAGAAAGCGATTTCCTCGCGACTTGCTCGTATACCTGACGACATCGCTGCAATCCGCGCGACAGCACAGTTGGCGGAAGGCAGAGGCGATTTTGCCCAGGCCCGCAGCATCTTGCGACCGCTTATCGACAAGAACCGCGCCGAGATGAACGATTTGAATCAGTACACGTGGAATTCCCTTTTCCTGGGTAAGGTTTCTGACGACGATCTTTCCATTATGCAGCGCGCTGTTAACGAGAACAGTTCCTATCCTGAAATCCACACTCTGGCGTGTCTTTATGCTGAAATTGGTAAAACCAAGGAAGCGAGGGAACTGCTACTGCGGGCTATGGATTCGGTAGGCATGGACAAGCCTAATGAGCCGATCTGGTATGGCTTTGGGCGGATCGCGGAGGATTACGGGTTGCAAGCCGTTGCACTTTCGCTCTATCAACGTGTCGGCAAAACCGAGGACACAGATATCCCATCATCAACGTACAATTTAGCTCGGTTGCGCGAAAAGACACTTCAATCAGTGAATTCCGCAGCGGCAGTGGGAAGACAATAGGAACGTGGCATTAGCAACCACAAGACGCACCTCTTAGCAAAAGTCGGTTTTCTCAGTTACGTTCTCGAAGCACTTTTCTCGAGCTCTTGCACTATGTTTGCTAGTTGGATGCAAGTAGAAGAGTGTACACGCTCCCCGCGACGCTCCCCCCTGAAGGGGAGCGGGATACCCACTCAATTGCTCGATGTTTTACTTCACACCATCGCGATATCCGGGCTTTCCCGCGTACGAACCGAACTTTCTCAACTGCTCGTAATCTCATTCCTTCCCCATCATCCAGTACAAGCGAACCGCCAGCTTTCGCGCCATCGCCACCTTGGCGATTTTCCGTCCTCGTCGCAGCGTTAGGTGGCAATACTTACTCCGCCATTCCGGTAGGCTCCGCACTGAGCGCGAACGTGGTTTGGTTATTGCCGGCGCTCGAACGTTAATCTTGGGGAGCAGCCAAGGAAAAATGGCAAGCCATTCATCGCCGAGTGTATTCGATACCACCTGTACTCGCAGACATTTAACGAAATCTTGAAGACCTTCAAATTTAAAGAAATAAACCGTTCTGCGCCCAGGGGAGAACGACATCGCCGCGCGGGGAGCAGGGAGTCGTCCGGGAACGCTATAGCGCAATCGGGAGGGGGTGCAACTTTTCCATCCCACCCCGCTTGCCACCTGTGGAAAAAGACCGGTTTCACGGCTCTCTAGCTCCTATCCCGTCAAGGCGGAGGCGGGATAGGAGGTAGGGCCTTTTAAAACCGGTCTCGTTACTGAGTAGTTAATGGCTGGCGGATTGTTTTCCCGTCGCCGAGCTTGCGACCGCCGCAGTTCGATCACTAAAGTACTCTGCTCCCCGCTCGCCGTCCATGCTACCGTGCTCCTCTTAGGGGGCAGTAAGATGGGGAAGCAGAAGGCAGTCTCGATTCTGGTCACCTTAGTCCTACTGGTGACCGCTGGCGCGGCGTTCGCCCTGTGGCCGAAGCACTACACCGTCGGCCAGCGTATATCGGAAACCACCGTCTTCTGGAATGACCGCGAAGCCTTTCTCTTCCTCGCGGAAACCACAACCGGCCGCGCACAGAATGTATTTCAGGAGAAACTCGCTGGTACCAGATATGGCTATCTGGCGGTCTTTCTCGGTGGCTATGTGGATTTCACCAAAGCGGAAGTGGTCGCCTACCACCTGGTCTCATCGGGGCAACTGGACCGCTTTGCGTTACCCGAGCATACAGTCGCATTTGGGCTTTGGG
>Ga0210399_10004299_pt1 | contig 11054 bp, 4 predicted proteins | sample IncBWC14MmetaG_FD_150865 | JGI IMG/M metagenome (GOLD analysis project Ga0210399, IMG submission 150865) | Forest soil microbial communities from Barre Woods Harvard Forest LTER site, Petersham, Massachusetts, United States - Inc-BW-C-14-M | ecosystem: Environmental > Terrestrial > Soil >...
TGTAAATCCAATCCTTTGCGGCTTTTACGCTCGGGAATTTCACAATGACCATTCCCTCAATCGGATCACCTTCAAGGACTTCGTGCTTTCCATCGGCTACGAGCACTTCGATAGGATGATCCTTCGTCGTTGCTGTGATTCCAGTCCGATATTTTTCGAGCTCTTTTTGATCGATGGTTTTAGTTCTCGTGAAGACAACGTATGCGGACATGATCGTTCTCCTTCTTTGTTATGAACTTCTCCCCTCACCTGTCCCAATGGCCATGTTCAGCCAAGCACACTAGTACTCCCGTAGCGTTGACCCCCTGAAATCCCGCCCACTACTCTTCCTAATGGCGGGGGATGTGTGTCGGGACGTCCCCACGGGATGCAATATACGTGTCGGCTAATGCAGTTTTACGACGATTCTCCGATAAGTTTCCTGAGAGACTTTCTCGTGTAACTGAGCCTTTCGGTTTGATCTTCTAGGGAATAGTACTTTTTTGGGCAGCGGGGCAGCATGGCGACAATGATTCGAGCAGGGCGCTACGAAATCCTCGGGGAGCTTGGCCGCGGCGCCATGGGTGTCGTCTATCGCGCCACCGATCCCGTCATCGGCCGCACCGTCGCCGTCAAGACAATTCGCCTCAGCGAAGAAGGCACCGGCCTCAGCCGCCCTGAACTTCTCTCCCGCTTCCAGACTGAAGCCCGCGCCGCCGGACTCCTCACCCATCCCAACATTGTCGTCGTCTACGATGCCGGCGAAGAAAACGGCCTCTATTACATCACTATGGAACTCATCGAGGGCAAAAGCCTCCAGGCTCTCCTCGACTCTGGCCATTCCTTCCCCGTCCCCCGCGTCCTCCGCATCATGGAGCAGACCTGCAGCGCTCTTCAGTTCGCCCACGAGCGCAGCATCATCCATCGCGACATCAAGCCCGCCAACCTGATGCTCACCGCCGACGACACGGTCAAAGTCACCGACTTCGGCACCGCCAAAATTCTCCAGTTCGGCACCGTCCAGCAGACCACTCACGTCATGGGCACGCCCAGTTACATGTCGCCTGAGCAGGTCAAAGGGCGCCCCGTCGACGGCCGCAGCGACATCTTCTCTCTCGGCGTCCTGCTCTACGAAATTCTCACCGGTGAAAAACCTTTCCCTGGCCAGAGCATCACCACCGTCATCTACAAAATCGTCAACGAAGAACCTATTCCCCCGCGCACCCTGAATCCTTCCATCCATCAAGGCCTAAGCGATATCGTCATGCGCGCGCTCGCCAAGGAACCCGAGGTCCGCTACCAGAGCTGCCGCGAACTTCTCGAGGATCTCCGCAACTATCGCGCTCTCGTTCCGGCCGAACGCAGTCCCGACGCCACGCTCATCTCTCCGCGCGAAAACTCCCCATTTCCACTGGGCATCGCGGGTGGCACGCCCCAAAGCACTCCCTCGGGCAATCCCAATATCACGCCTACTCTGCGCTCGCTTCAGAATCGCGGCACGAATCCTACGCAAACCCCCGTCATTCGTCGCACAGGTCCTATTGCCCCTATCGAAGAACCGAAAAAGAACAGTCCCACTCTCACCATCATCCTGGCGCTGATTCTCGTCGGCGTCATCGTGTACGGCTTCAACAAACTGCGCCCCGAATTCCAGGCCACTCGCGAATTGAACAGCCGTCCTCGCCAGGAAGCTCCCATCCCCGCTTCCCCTACACCAAAATCTCCGCCTTCAGAAACTGATCCCTCGGCAAGCCCCGCGCCAGTAAGCACCGACCAACCCAACAGCTCCGCGGTTTCACCCGCGCCAGCGAAGTCCGATCCGGCTCCTACGCCCGTGAATGTTGTCGAAAAAAAATCCAGCACTCCTGCAGCGCAGCCTGAAATCAAAAAGGCTGAGCCGACCATCACTTCCGCCGCAGCGCAATACAAGAGCCAGATCGAGGCCGCCCTCGCCGACCGCTCCATGTCCGGCCGCGTCAAAGTCTCAGCCACCAGCAATACGATTACCCTCAGCGGCAAACTTCGTCCAGCAGAGCATTCTTCGCTTTTGCACTTCATGCGCAGTGCCCCGGCAAACGTCCACGTAGTCGATGAAATCTCCTACGACGACACACCACTTCCCGCTTCCCAAAACGCCGACAATAGCGGCCATCCCATCCCCTCCAATGGCAACGCCGCCGTCCACGTCCTCACCAACGTAATCGGTGCCAAGGCTACCATTTTTGGCCCCGCAGGCCGCGCTCTCGGCACCTGTCAAACTCCCTGCAGCTTCAACGACCTCGCCCCGGCGCGCTACAGCCTGCAAGTCCAAAAAGAGGGCTACCTGCAAGTCCAGACCGCCCTGGAACTCAAGACGGGCGATTCTCAAGATCAGAAGATTCTGCTCGAAGCCCTGGCAAAAGGTCTGTACGTCAGCACTCGCCCGGCCGGCGCCGACATCTTCATCAACGGCGATAAACAAGCCGGGCAAACTCCCGCCACTCTTCCCCTCGCGGCAGGCTCCTACAACCTGGTCCTTCGTCTCGAAGGCTATGAACCCTATGTCGGTCAGATCCAGATAAAGGACAGCGTCCAGACTGCACTTGACCAAGAACTTAAACCCAGAGCCGGACGCGTAGCCTGGGCGCAGGTAGACACCACCCCGGCTGGCGCGGAAATCCTTGTGGACGGCATCTCTACCGGGCAGTTCTCTCCCGCCCGAGTCCAAATCCCCAGCGGCACCCACACCATCGGTCTTCGTTTGAAGGGCTATGAATTTACCCGTCGGGGCATCCAGGCCAGTGAAGGTGGCACCGTAAACGTCAGCGCGACCCTCCACGGCAAGTAAAATTTATACGCAGTGCAGCGAATAAAATACGAATCTTAGTGTAAGCCAATGCTCTAACTGCCCTTGTTTTGTGGCCTTTCAGTACACACACTGGCCTAGTAGTACTATAGGCGTACCATCCCCCTCCCTCTACCCTAATACTTGTAGGGCTCCCGCCACTGGCCGTGGACTCTTTACCCACTCCAGCCCGGGGCCCGGAATCTCTTTTCTCTCAGCGAAAGCCTTTTTGGCCTAGCGGAAATCGGGGCGGTCTTTTGGTACAGCGCGCCACAGCTCTTCTCGACGATCGTTCGGGCGCTCATCTCGGCTCCAAGCGCTCTTCCCCGAACGACTCTGGTTCCTCGCGCCGCGAACCTGCTCGTCCCGTCGAACCACTCCTCGCTGATGCCGTCCAGGCCCTGCGCGAATTCCACCTCCTCCTCCGCGCCCATCGCCTCTACAGCACCGCTCACCCCCGCGTCCAGGACAGCCTCGACACCGCTTACGAGTCCCTGCGCCGCACAGCCGCTGATCTAGGCGGCCTCGAAATTCGCCCCGAACGCGGCGGCATCGTAATCACCAAGGTCAGCGAAGCGCATCTCCCTGACGCCCGCGGCGAATTCCACGCTCTCGCCACTGAATTGCAGCGTGCCGGAATCCAGACTCTCTGGTTCGCTCCCAAATTTAATGTGGGCGAATTGGACACGCTTGCTCAACTGATGAAGGTGACCTTGCTAAAATCGGATGAGCCCTCCAGGCACGATGCAAAGACTGCTTGGGCGGCGCTACTCCGGGAGCACCGCGTGGAAGGCATTCAGATCAATACCTTGACTGAGCGCAAGGTGGACACGGTATTGGCCAGTCTCATCGCGGCCCTCGTCGCCTATGGCGGAACCTCGTCCGAGGAAAGCGACGACACTCCCATCCACGCTCCCCAAATTAACGAGCTCAACGACACTCTCCGCCTCATTGGACACTTGACTCCTCCAATGGAAGGCGCTCGCGGCCTTTCCCCCGAGGAAGCGGCACGTGCCATTCACTCTTCCATGGAACAGGCCAGTCGCAGCACTGTCCGCATGCTGCTCGCCTCCATGACCCACTACACTCCGCAGGAAGGCGAAATCCCGCAAGCGTATCTGCGCCGTCTCTCGCAGAGCCTCGTGCTCGAATACCTCACCTCCGAATTCGCCGCCGCCCTGCTCGCGCCGCATTCTGTCCGCCCGATTCTGAATCAGCTAGCCGGTGTCATCGTGGATGCTGGCGGCTATCACGGCCCTCATTCTTCGCAGCACCTCTCTTCTCTCGCCACCACCTGGGCCAATGAAACCTATCGCGAGCAAGTCATCGAGCGCTTCTGGCTGGAGCTACCCCCGCGCGAAAAATCCACAGTCCTCCGCGGTCCGGACATCTGGTGCGTCCCCATCACCGCCATTCGCCAGACCATGAACCTTCTCGTCGAAACCGGCGCCGATGCCCCGCGCCGTGAAGCTCGCGCCATCCTTCTCAACTACGCGCGCCGCCTCGAGCACGCGGATTCCGGCACCCGCCGCATCGTCGCCGCCGGCCTCGGTGAACTCACTCCGCTTCTCGAATCGCTCTGGCCCAATCAAGTTCCCGAAGAGCTCAGCAAGGGCACGCTGGCCGCTCTCGCTAAAGAACAAGGCCCCGAAACCAGCGCCCTGCTTGCCGCTTTCCTCGAAACCCTCGGCCGCGTCGCTGTCTCCCGCGGCGACTTCACCGGCTTCGAAAATATTCTCATCGGCCTCGAACGTGTTCCCCGCGAAGCCGAGCACGAGCACCTGACTGCTCTCGGTCATCGCCTCGTCGCTAACGACCGCTGGATGCTCCTCGTGGACGCGGCTCTCGCCAATCGCGCCCTCGACCCGACGCTGCCTCGCCTCTTGCAGCGCGATCCCGAACGCCTCCTCGATCGCCTAACCCTTTTGCTCACTGACCCGCGCGGCCCCGAAATGATTCCCGCCATGGCTCGACTCCTCCGCGCCATCGGCGTCCCGGTCCTCACCCTTCTCGAAACCCGTCTCTTCGAAGCTCGCCGCCAGCGCGTCAGCGCCGCCATCAAGTTGCTCGCTGCCGCCGATCCCGATCGTCTCCTTCGCGGCCTCACCCGCGCCATGGCCAGCTGGGAATGGAATCTTCAGGATCTCGCCGTCAGCGAACTCGCGCGCCCCTCCAACGCTCCTTCGGCGCAAAGCACCGCCTTCGTCTTCTCCGCCATCCTCGCGGAAGCGCATCCTCTAGTCGTTCCGATGATGATCGATCAGATTGGCGTCGGCCAGGAGGCCACAGCCGTTTCCCTGCTTATGGAAATCGCGGCTGGCGAACACGAAATCCTGCGCGACATTTTCGTCCGCATCAAAGCCATCGAAGCTCTCGGCCGCCTACGCGCCACGGAATCCATCGAACTGCTCCGGCAACTCGCTAACAAGCGCGAAGGCCTCACCTTCGTCGAACCCGCCGGCCTGCGCTTCGCCGCCGAAGATGCCCTCTCGATGCTGGAAGAAACTCCCAGCTCGGCTCGCGTCCGCGCCGCGTTCGAATCGCCCGCTGCGCCGCTCGGCAATTTCATCGTTCCTCGCCGTTACACGCGCATCCCTCTTGAATCGCCGTTGCGCGCGCAAATCGGGAGCCAGCCCCAGATGATGAGCCCCGTCCGCGTCAAGACCATCAGTCTCGGCGGCGCTTACGTCGAATCTCCAAATCGCCTCAGCGTCGGCGATTCCATCCAGCTTGAAGTCCGCTCCGGCCTCCGCAAAATCCACTTCACTGCCGTCGTCCGCAACATCGGCCCCGACGGCAGCGGCGTCGAGTTCGTCCACATGAAAGAAGAAGACCACGAACGCCTCCGCAAGCTAGTCCAAAAGCACCTCTAGCAGGCACCTTTTGAGTGCGGAAGCAAAGCTTCCGCTTTTACGATCTGTACACCGCCAACCAACTTCATCTCCGCACATACCTGCTGTCTTTTTCATCGCCCTTCAACACTCCGTTTCCACTTCGCCTGCTAAAATAAAACCAGGAGACATCCAAAACATGCCCTCCCCGCAATCCATCGAAATCCTCGGCGCCGTCGCCGGCTTCTGCACCACCTTCGCCTTCATCCCGCAGCTGATCAAAATCCAAAAACAGGGCGGACGCGATCTCTCCTACGGCATGTTGGTCTTCTATCTCACCGGCGTGCTCCTCTGGCTCGCCTACGGCCTCTTCCTCCGCGCCCCCTCCGTCATCCTCGCCAACGCTGCCACATCCTTCCTGATTGCCCTGGCCATCTTTCTGAAAGCGTGGAAAGAACGGCGCCCACCCTTCGCCGCACTCGTCGCCGAACAATTCCCAGAACGCAGCTGATTTTCCCCTGCCACTCAAATCATGGTAATCAAGCGCCTCCGTCACACCCTCCCCACCCATTACACCTTGAGCACTCTCCTCTCTCTTCCCTAGCCAAACAAACGTCTGGCAGTTTACAGTTGCATTCGCTCGTACATTACCGTACAAGCTATCTCATCTTCTTCTCAGTCATCTCGCGGCGAGCACCGCTCGCCACCGCTAGGGGTAGCGGAGAGACTGGCGGTAAATCCAAGGAGGCTCGGTATGCAACGCAGGCAGCCGTTGTTTGCGTTTGTGATTCTCTGTGTGGCAATTCTTTTGAGCGTCAGTTCCGCGGTGGCCCAGGTCAACACCGCCACTCTCTCCGGAAACGTAATTGACCCGCAGGGCCTCGCCGTCCGTGGCGCAAAAGTCACCGTCACGCTTCTCGCCACGGGTTCCGAGCGCTCCGTCAACGTGGATGACTCCGGCCATTACACGCTCGTCGGCCTCGTTCCCGGAATCTACAAACTCCGCGTCGAAAGCGGCACGAATTTCGCTCCCTACATAAGGCCCTCTCTGCAACTCACCGTCGGTGAACAAGCCACCGCCAACGTCACGCTCCAGTTGGGCACGCAAACCCAGACTGTCACCGTCACCACGGAAACCGCTCCCATCGAGGTTACGCGCTCCGAAAGCTCGCAAACCGTTGACCAGCGGCAGATCGAGAATCTCCCCATCAACGGCCGCAACTACATCAATTTCACTTTGATCAACTCGCAAACTCTGCGCGACAACTCCAACGCCATCGGGCCCGCTCCGAACAGCGGCCTCAGCATCAGCGGCTCTCGCGCGCGCTCCAACGAGGTCAGCGTCGACGGTGCCGACGCCGTGGACAACTCGGTCAACGGCATCCGCTCCACCGTCTCCCAGGAAGACGTCCAGGAATTTCAGTTGATTCTCAGCAACTACAATGCGGAATACGGCCGCGCCACCGGCGGCGTCGTCAACATCGTCACCAAGAGCGGCTCCAACGATTTTCACGGCGACGTCTTCGGCTATCTCCGCAACAAATCCTTCCAGGCCCGCAATCCCTTCTCCGGCCAGGTGGACGCCGCCGGCGATCTCGTTCCCACCAAGCAAGCCTACACCCGCGTGCAGACCGGCACTGCTTTCGGCGGCGCTTTCAAGAAAGACAAGACCTTCTACTTCTTCTCCTACGAATATACCCAGCGCGAAGAAACCGGCTTCTCCAGCATCGGTCAAAACAATTTCGGCTTCACCACCGGCGATGTCGCTTGCATCGCCAATCCCGTTACCTTCGCTCCCATCCCTCTCAGCATGACTCCTTCTCAATTGGCCACTTACAATGCCGCCATCGGTCAGGCCATTGGTGGTAATCCGGCGAATTGCTTGAGCCCTGCCGTGCAGCCGCTGCTGAAGGCCGCCGTCGCCACCGGTGCCTCCTCCAACGTAGCCGTAAAGGGCGACCTCAATGTCAACGTCGATGGCACGCAAATCCCCATGACCACCCTCCTCTACGGTCCGTTGGTCGCAGGGTCTCTTCCCAACTCGAAATTCTTTCCCGGTTCCGTGAACTGTCCACCAAACACAATTACAGCTAACGTAGCGTGTCCCGCCTCCGGCGTCGGCCTGGTCCCTTTGCCGACCTCTTACGTCGGCCTGGATTCCCTGCGCGGCAATTTCCCAGTGCATGAAAAAACCAGCCTCTGGTCTGCCCGCCTCGATCAGCGTTGGAACAATCGCAATTCCTCTTTCATTCGCGTCGGCGTTTCTCCCTCGCTCGTCACAGGGATTCAATCCACCTCTCAGAATCAGGTGCTCGGCCAGAACTCTGGTTCACGCGTCGGCTTGAATCAGACCCGCGACTTCAATGTCACTTTTCAGCACGACACCATCCTGAGCGACACCGCCTTCAACGAATTCCGCTTTCAGTACTCCCGTCGGGGTATTCATTTCGGCTATTCCGATCTTCCTGGCGGCTCCAACATCGCAGTGAACATCCCGGGCTACGGATACTTTGGCCGCGAACCCTACTCTCCTGTCGATCGCATCGAGCGCCGCCTCCAGTTCACCGACAACGCCACCATCACCCATGGCCGTCACACTTTCAAATTTGGCGCAGATGCCAACCTCATCCAACTGCGTTCCAAGAAACAACAGATCTTCCAGCTCGATTTCGGAGGTGATGTCAACTTCGGCGGCATCGCGCTCTTCGGTAGCAGTCTGCCCGGCGTTACTGGCGCGCAAGCCTATGGACTTGGTCTGCCGCAAACCTACATTCAAGGCATCGGGCAATCCAACTCGCCGTTTGACAATCTTCCCTTTGGTTTCTTTGCCCAGGACACCTGGCGCGCCACCCGCAAGCTCACCATTAACTACGGTGTGCGTTACGACGTCGAAATCAGCCCGCTTTTTGCTCCCGCCACCGCCATTAATGCTGCTGCCGAAAAGCAATTCGGCGTCGTCGAGGGCATTCCACGCAACTACAAGAATGTTGCACCCCGCATTGGCCTCGCTTGGGATCCCAAAGGTGACGGCAAAACCGTCGTCCGCGCCGGTTATGGCCTCTTCTACGACCACCCGCTTCTGGCCATCGCCTTCGATGCCACCACCGCCGACGGTGGTCGCTCTGTCCAGTTGCTTTCCTTCGGCTCTACCCCTTCGGCCTGTGGCATCGTTTCGGCCGCCCAGGCGCCCGCGGGCTATAACACCTGCGGTGGAAATCTGGATTCTCCGGCAAACCTCAACGGCTCCTCCATCTTCCAGGGCGCGCTCAATGCGTTTCCCTCCATGTTCTACTTGCCGAATCAGCAGCGCTTCGATCCTCTCAACCCCAACTCGCTGTTTGCCAATCAGAACTATTTAACTGCGGGCTTGCCGCTGCCCATTCTTCCCTTTGTCCTTCCCGCTGCCGCGAATTTCAAATATGGCTACGCTCAACAGGCTAACCTCACCGTTGAGCACGTGATTGCGGGCACCTGGAAGATGAGCGCCGGCTATCAGTGGACACGCGGAATTCATCTCAATCGCCCCGTCGATATCAACCCAACCGACCCCGTCCTGCTCACCTCCAACGAGGCCAGCGCGATAGCCGTGGGTCTCAGTACGCCTGGCAGCAACCCACTGGGTGTTACCGTTCCTTCGACCCCCAATGGTGTCTGCACGGGTGGAATTCCGGTGTACAACGTTCCAGGAGGCGGCAGCATTGCCTTCGCTACTCCAACGGGTCAACCTCTGGCCCCCGGCGCCCTCGGTCTCGGTTACACGGGGGCAAGTTGTGGCGGCACGCCCGTCGGCTTCATCGGCACACCTGCTTTCTTCAACTTTTTCCGGAAGTCCGGTCCGAACCCCTCTTTCGCCGCTGGTGTCGCTTCGGTCGCCCCACAGTGCGCCGGAGTTCCTGCCAATCTCCTGTTCAGTTGTGGCTTTGCTGTGCAACAGGCGCTCGCCCACGCGGCAAACTATCCGATGGGTGGCGTGCCTGTGCCCTTCAATAGCATCGACGCCCAACTCTCGGATGCCTCTGCCTGGTACAACGCCCTCACCATCAACTTGCAAAAGAGCTTCTCTCGCCACTTCACGCTGCTCTCCAGCTACACTTGGTCGCACTCCATCGATAACGGCACCGACCTGCAGTCGACCCTCGAGCCTCAGGACAGCCGCTTCGGCTACCTCGAGCGCGCCAACTCCGTGAACGACCAGCGCCATCGCTGGGTCACCAGCGGTGTCTTCCAGTCTTCGCCACACAAGGGCGGCGACTCCTTCGTGCAATCGTTTTTTAGCGATTTCACCCTTGCTCCGCTCGTCGAGGTTTCTTCGGGCAGGCCATTCAATGTCATCACGGGCGAGGATCTTCGCTTGTTGTTCAGCTCCCAGGGAGTCCGCCCGAATTTTGGCGGCGCCACCACTTCACCTTTCATCCACGGCGCCAGCTTCGGTCTTCCTACCGTCTGCCTCACCAATGCAAAACAACCTTTCACGGTCACCGGTGTCGCGCCGCCTTTTGGTTGCTTCGGCACCCTCGGGCGTGACAAATTCACCTCGCCTGGATTCTTTCAGTTCGACCTCCGCGTCTCCAAAGGCATCAGCTTAGGCGAACGCTTCCGTCTCGATCTCATTGCCGACGCCTTCAACCTTTTCAACCGTACCAACATCGCCGCGGTGAACCAACTCTGCGATCCTACCGCTGGTCCCATTTGCGCTGCCGGCCAACCAAGCGCGGCCTTCGACGCCCGCCAGTTCCAGTTCGCCCTAAAACTTAACTGGTAGCGCCTTAGCACCATCCGCCGTTCTCCAACAAAAGAGGCCCCGGTTTCCCGGGGCCTCTTTCTTTTTTGGAGTGCGGTAGCTGTGCTACCGCTTTTACCCACTCAACCTCACCACCCAAACTTTCCAGGCACTCTCCAACTGCTCCCTCTCATCAAATCTTTGCTTCGTTACCTCATTACTTCATTTCTCCCCGGCAACAACCACTTTCCATACACCGGATACGTCGCCCACTCTCCCCGGTTCGCCTTGATCCCGTACACCACTCCCAGGATCACGTTCACGGCCCACCCGCCCACGAACGCCAGCCAGATAAACGGAAAAAAGTAGAAGAACGCGGGCGGCGTCTGGCTGTGCGGCTCTGGCGGGTGCTGGATCAAATTCGTCATCATCACCACAAAAAACACCGCCATTAAACCGAAGGTCAGTCCCAGATAAACCGCATGCCAGATCAGCGCCTGCAGCGAATGAAACTTTACGAACCGCGAATTCTGCTTCACGCAAAAAATCACCAGTGGCCCGATGAATCCCGTGAACGCCATCAAAAGGTGCGCCAGCATCGCCATCGTCCGCTCATCCTCGCTCGGCGCCTCCAACCTTACCAGTCCCACCTGACTAGCCATTGCCACCTCCTCACCCGATTCCTGAGTGAGGATACACC
>Ga0210399_10004301_pt1 | contig 11053 bp, 8 predicted proteins | sample IncBWC14MmetaG_FD_150865 | JGI IMG/M metagenome (GOLD analysis project Ga0210399, IMG submission 150865) | Forest soil microbial communities from Barre Woods Harvard Forest LTER site, Petersham, Massachusetts, United States - Inc-BW-C-14-M | ecosystem: Environmental > Terrestrial > Soil >...
GGCGCCATTGCGCTCGCGTTGACGCTGAATCCGGCATCGGCCGCCGCCCCCCAGGGCGCGGGAAACGTGGATGCCGCCCGGCTGCAGGCGGCGGACTCCGAGCCGCAGAACTGGTTCACCGGCGGCCGGGACAAAGACGGCACCTACTATTCTCCGCTGACGAAGATCGACGCCAAAAATGTCAAGCAGTTGGGTTTCGCCTGGAGCTACGACTTGGGGGAACCCAAGCGCGGCCAGGAAGCGACGCCCATCGTAATCGATGGCGTCATGTATACGTCCGGCACGTGGGGCTACGTCTATGCGGTGGACGCCGCCACCGGCAAAGAGATTTGGCGGTATGACCCCAAGGCCGAATATTTTATGGGCAGGAATCCCTGCTGCGACCTCGTTAACCGCGGCGTCGCGGTCTGGAAGGGCAAGGTCTATGTGGCCTCCGTCGATGGCCGGTTGCATGCCCTGGACGCGGCCAGCGGCGAAAAACTGTGGGAAACCGATACCATCATCGATCGCAAGCTGCCCTATTCGAGCACCGGTGCCCCGCAGATCGCAGGCCGCGTCGTGGTCATTGGCAACAGCGGCGCCGACATGGGACATGGCGCGGTGCGCGGCTACGTGTCGGCATACGACTTGGACAGCGGCGCGCTCAAGTGGCGCTTCTTCACGGTGCCTCCCGCGGCGGGTCAGCCTTATGAAAATCCGGAGTTGGCCGCCGCGGATAGGACTTGGGATCCGCACCGCAAGCCGGATTTCAAAGGCGGCGCAACGGTATGGGATGGATTCGCTTACGATGAAAAATTGAACTTGGTCTACTTCGGCACGGCGAATGCGGCTCCCTATGATCTGCGGCAGCTTGGATCAGAGAAGCTCGACAGCCTGTACGCCACCTGCATCATTGCGCTCGATGCCGGCACTGGACGCATGGCGTGGTACTACCAGGAGACGCCGCACGATAGCTGGGATTACGACGCGGTACAGAAGTTGATACTGGCCGACATTGTGCTCGATGGCGCGCCGCGCTCGGTCATCATGCAAGCCTCAAAAAATGCCTTCTTTTACATATTGGAGCGCAAATCCGGCAAATTGCTGTCAGCCCGGAACTTTGCCTACCTCAACTGGGCGACTCGTGTCGACATGACCACCGGACGGCCGGTGATCACCAACGCGTCCGATTGGTACGGCGCGGCGAGAACCATCTACCCCGCATGGTTTGGCGCGCACACCTGGAATCCGATGTCCTACAGCGCGCAGACGCACTTGGTCTACATTCCCGTCATCGATGTACCTACGATTTGGATCGACTTGCTGCACAACGGCAGCAAGGTAAAATATATCGAGGGATTTTTTACGGTCCAGGGCATCATTCCCGACGACACTTATAATGCGGTCGATGCGCAGCGGCTGTACGGCCCGGTCCCTGGTCGCCAAGCGATCGCCGCCATGCGCCATGTCAAACCGGTGCGCGAACTGATCAGGGCTTGGGATCCGGTCGCGCAGAAAGTTGTCTGGGAACATGAAACGTCGGCAGGCATTCGCGGCTACGACGGCGGCGTGATGTCGACGGGCGGTAATCTGGTTTTTCAAGGCCGCGGCAGCGGCGAGCTGTGGGTTTATGCCGCCGACACCGGCACGGTTTTGAAAATCATCAAGACCGGCAGCCACATCATGGCGGCGCCGATGACCTACTCGGTCAACGGTGAACAGTATGTTGCGGTCCAAGTGGGCTACGGCGGCAGCTCGATCACGGTGGGGCCCATCCCACCCAGCAGCGCTGCCCTCAAATACCAGAATAGCAATCGAATCATCGCCTTCAAATTGGGCGGCGGCGCGGTACCCACACCGCCGCGGCGCGAGGAACCGCCACTGCTGGCGCCACCGAAACAAACCGCAACGCAGGCGCAGATCGACGCTGGAGAGATCAAGTTCATCGAGCAATGCAGCCGTTGCCACCAGCTGGGTCCGAGCAGCACCCCGGACCTGCGCAGGCTCAACGATGGCCTGCACGTCGCATTCAAGGACATCGTGATGCGGGGATTGCTTGCGCCGGCGGGTATGGAACGCTTCGACGATCTGTTGAGCGAAAAAGATGCCGACGACGTGCATGCCTACTTGATCGAGCAGAGCTGGATTGCGTACCGCGCGCAGCAGAGCGCAGCTGTTGCAGGTAAACCTGCGGGGGGATCGCAATGATGCTTCAGCCTGGACTCATGATGGATCGGCCGATGCTGATTTCAGCAATCATCGAACACGCCGAGGCACAGTTCGGAGCGACAGAAATTGTTTCGCGCGACACCCACGGTCCGGTGTTTCGCTACACCTACGCCAAGTGTGCCGCGCGAGCCCGAAAGCTCGCCAATGCGCTCGACTACCTGGGATTACCGGACGGTTGCGCAGTCGGAACCCTGGCTTGGAACAACCATCGCCACGTCGAAATCTATTACGGCGTGTCGGGCAGCGGCAGGATCATCCACACCTGCAATCCACGCCTGCACGCGGATCAGCTGGCTTACATCGTCAACCACGCCGAGGACCGGGTGCTGTTTTTCGACGCGACATTTGCTGCGTTGGTCAAGGGATTGGCCGAGCGCTGCCCGAATATCAGCGCCTGGATCTGCATGAGCGACGCGCAAAATATGCCCGCACTCGATGGCATTCCCAACGTTCATTGCTACGAGCAACTGCTGGCTCCGCACAGCGCGGAATACACGTGGCCGCAGTTCGATGAACGCGCAGGTGCCGCGCTATGCTATACCTCCGGCACCACCGGGAATCCGAAAGGAGCGCTCTATTCCCACCGCGCGATTGTTTTGAATTCCATGACGATTTGCATGCCCGGTGTGTTGGGTCTCTCGCCACGCGACGCCGTCCTGCCTGTGGTACCCATGTTCCACATCAATGGCTGGTGCATCCCCTACGGCAGCTTGATCAGCGGCGCGAAGCTGGTCCTTCCCGGGCCGCGCCTGGACGGCGCCGGCTTGTTCGAATTGATGGAAGCCGAACAGGTCACCATGAGTGCGGGCGTACCAACGGTCTGGCTGCAACTGCTGCAATATGTAGAGCAGCACGAACTGCGTTTCTCCAGCCTGCGGCGCGTCGTATCCGGCGGCTCGGCGGTACCGAGCGCGTTGATCGCGAAACTCGACGAACGCTATGGGGTCGAAGTGAGGCAGGGTTGGGGAATGACCGAAACGGTGGCTGCCGCGACCATGGGTTGCCTGGACAGCGAGCAGTTGCAATGGCCCGCCGCGGAGCGGCATGCGGCTGCCGCCAGAGGCGGAAAATCGCTATTCGGAATTGAAATCAAGGTGGTCGACGAGGACGGCGAAACCTTGCCGCGCGATGGCAAATCGCAGGGCGAGCTGCTGGTACGCGGGCAGTGGATCGTGAGCGGCTACTACAAAAGCGCTGTCTCGCCGCTCGTGAACGGATGGTTTCCAACCGGCGACATCGCGACCATCGATGCGCATGGAGTCATGCAGATTCGAGACCGCGTCAAGGATCTCATCAAGACCGGCGGCGAGTGGATCAGTTCGATCGACCTGGAGAACACGGCAATCGGGCACCCGGCGGTGGCGGCAGCGGCCGTTATCGGCGTGAAGCATCCGAAGTGGCAGGAACGGCCTTTGCTGTTCGTGGTGTGCAAGCCGGGGCACAGTCCGCGGCCGGACGACATACTCGCATTTCTCGCCGAGCGCGTGGCGCGATGGTGGGTGCCGGAGGAAGTCATATTCTTGGATTCGCTGCCGTTGGGCGGCACGGGCAAGGTGCAGAAGGCGGCGCTGCGGGAGAAATACGGAAATGTCTTCGATTGATCAGGTGCGGATGAATTCGTGAAAAATCATTTCTTTCTCCTCGTCGCGTTCAGCTTGTTATTGCCGCCCGTAACGCAGTTACACGCAGCGGATGATCCGCCTGCCCCCCTGAGCAGCGCCGTCAAGCACGACGCCAAAGTCGTCGCCGAACATGCGAAGGACGGTGCGAAGCAAGTCGCGGAAGCGGCCAAACACGTGGCTCACGAGGTGGCGGCTGCGGCCAAGCAAGGCGCGCAAGAAGTCGCGGCGACCGCCAAACGGGGCGCTGAGAAAGCCAAGGCTGCCGCGCACGGCGACTCCGCAAAACCCGCTGGCAAGCCCGACAAGGCGGCAACGCCCGCGCACTAGCCGTTTTGCAGGGGCGAAAGCGGCGGCCTACTCACGCCATCGCGTATAAATATTCCACGAAGGATGCCACCGCCCCGTCCAATCCCTGGACCTTGGGGTTGGTCGATTCAATCAAATAGTATTCATCGGGAGCGTGCGCACCGGTTCCGTGGCCCAATCCAAAATGCCCCGCCGGCAGACTCAAGGGGGCGTCGGTGAACACGTATCCCGGCCAAGATCCCGCGGAGCGCGGCCACAATTGTGGTTCCACCCCGAGTTTTCGATAGGTCGCGAGCTGCGTTTGAATCAGTTTGCTGTCTCTATCCGTCGTGTTCGGGTTGTACCCGCCGCTCATATTCACTTCGATATCGGCGAACCCCTGCTTCGCCAGGTGCGCCTTCAACTTGGCGAGAGTGTCTGCAGCCGTCATGTCCGGCACCAAGCGCATGTCGATTTTTGCGACCGCCTTGTGCGGCAGCACCGTTTTTCCGCCCGGACCGGTATAACCCGCTACGAGACCCTCAATGTTGATGGTCGGCTTGGACTCCAGCAATATCAGAGAATCCACCCAGTTCTTATCGTGCACCCAGTGCTGCACGCCGAGCTGCTGCTTGATGGTGGTTTCCGAGGTCTTTGCCGCGTGTTCTCGGATCAATTGCAGCTGCCAATCAGACAAGGGTTTCGCCTTGTCGAAGAATCCCTCCACCGCCGGGGTGTGGCCGTCCTTTTCCACCAAGGTATTCAGTGCCTGCACGAGGTGCCAGGTCGGAGAGTCGACTTGCGCCTCGAGGCTCGAATGCACATCCTTCGCGGGTCCGCGGCCCCATTTCTCGCCGCTTGAAATCAGCTCCAGTTCCACCACGCCCTTGGCACCCAGGGATACTTGCACGCCGCCATCGCGATCCTGAGCAGCTTCCGGCATGAATACGCCGACGCATTTCTTCAGCTCCGCCATCACCTCGGGAGTCTTGATCACTTCCTGGAAATGCGGCGAGGCAATCTCCTCTTCGCCCTCGCACACCAGCACGAGATTCAGGGGCAGCTTTTTCCCCGCCGCCTTGAAGGCCATCAAGGCGCTCAACAAGGAGTTTTGCGGGCCCTTTTGATTCACCGCGCCGCGCCCCATGCACACCGTTCCCAGGCCCTGCTTCTGCACCAGGCGCGCCTCGAGCGGCGGCGAACTCCACTCCTCAGGCACGAATTGCTTCACGTCGTACATGAAGTACAGCGCCATGGTGGTGCTTGCGCCGGCATCGATCTTGCCGAACACCCCGGATTTGCCCGAGGTCGGTATCAACTTCACGCCGCTGAAGCCCGCGTCGCGCGCCAGCTGTGCCATGTACTCCGGTCCCTGCGGAAAATTCCTGTTCTCCGCGGCGATCGACGGCAGCGCGATCCAATCCTGCAGGCGCTTTATATTCGCCGCATGCATTTGCGGAATCCGCGCCAGCACAGCTGCCTTGTCCGCGTCCGTGGCCGAAGCCGCGGCAAACAGCGCGGCGGGAAGCGCCGCGAGCGCCGCGCCGGAAACGGCGCCCTGCACGAAACTGCGACGCTGCAAAACCAGGTTCTTTTCATCGGCCATTCGTCTCTCCCCCTGTAGTCAAGTATCAGTTCGGCAAGGCTAGCAGATGCAGATGAGTCCGGTAGTACGAACCGCGTGACGCATAATTTTCCGCAACCTTGATGAGATTCTCGCGCTCTTCCGCGCTGAGTTCACGCACCACCTTGGCCGGCGCGCCAATGATGAGGCTACCGTCGGCAAATACCTTGCGCTCGGTGATGACCGCGCCGGCGCCGACCAAACAGCATTTGCCGATGACTGCACCGTTGAGCACCACCGACTGTATGCCGATCAAACTGCCGTCGCCGACCACGCAGCCATGCAGCATGGCCTGATGGCCGATCGACACCCGGGTCCCGACCGACAAAGGAAATCCGGGATCGGTGTGCAGCACCGCACCGTCCTGCACGTTGCTGTCGGCGCCAATGCTGATGGTTTCGTTATCCCCGCGCAAGGTCGCGCCAAACCAAACGCTGGAGTTCTCCGCGAGGACAACTCTGCCGATGACCATTGCATTCGGCGCGATATAACAACTCGCCGCAACGCTCGGGGAAACTTCTCCCAATCTATACACGGCCATGCGCTCTCCGCAATCTTGGATGGCATCCTTAGTATGCAACACCCTCGAGCGCGGCTGCTATCATCGCACTCAAGTATGAACGAGAACGAGCCGGCGAATGGCGCCGATGCGTCGATGGCGCCTGTGGATCCGCTGCGGTCTTATCTAGCTGCGCTGCTGCGGCTGTGGACCTTGAGAAGGGTCGGCGCGCTGCCCTCCGGTCAGCCGACGCTTACCATCATCGGCTTGGGCGCGGTATGGCTTTTGTTGTGGGTCGCCATCGACTGGTGGGACGCGCAGCCCGCACCGCAACTCATCCTGGATGGCGCGCCCTTGTTCGCCTGGTATGTGCTCGCGCTGCTGGGATTGGCTGCATTGCTGCGCTGGCGATCGAGGCCGACGCCGCCGTTTGGGGCGGTACTCGCACTTTCGACAGGTCTGGTTCCGTTGCCGATGCTGCTCGCGGGCATCGCTACGCAGTACTTGAATTTCACCTGGCTGCTGGGATTGTGCAGCATCGCTGCCATCTATTCCCTGTTGTATTTGGCGCGCGGCTTGCGCGCCTTCACGGGCCGGTCACAGCACGCGGCCGCGGTTGCCGGCATTGCGTTCATCGCAGGCTTCATTTGGCTTAGCGACGCGCTTGATGTGATTCCCGATGTTTGGTCGCCGCGCGAGGCGGAGGCGGCCGCCATCGATGCGGGTCTGGCGGACGCAGAGACCCTGCTGTTCGAGCAGGCAGGCCGGATCGATCGAGCCCTCGAGGCCATCGGCCGGGATGACTCGGCCGCTCCGCGAGCCTTCTTCATCGGCTTTGCCGGTGTCGGCGAACAGAGCGTGTTCGCTGAAGAAATCGGCTTGGCGTCGCGGGTGCTGGCGCAGCGATTCCGGATTGGCGGCCGGCAGCTGTCGCTCATCAATGATCAACGCGATCTGGAGAGCGCGCCGCTCGCAAGTGTGTCGGGATTGAGGTACGCGCTTCGCGGTCTCGGCGCACGCATGAATCTCGACCGCGATGTGCTTTTTTTGGCGGTCTCCTCCCACGGGGCGCCTGACCCCGCCATCGCCGTATCCAATTCGCGGCTGCCGCTCGATGAATTGACCGACGAGGATCTCGGCAAGGCGTTGGACGAATCCGGAATAAAATGGCGGGTCATCATTATTTCGGCCTGCTATGCCGGCGCTTTCATCGATTCGCTGAAAAATCCGCAAACCATCGTCATCGCGGCGGCAGCGGCGGACCGTACCTCTTTCGGCTGTTCGAACGACCGCGATCTGACCTACTTCGGTGAAGCGTTTTACCGGGATGCGCTGCCCGGCAGCCCTACTTTGCGCGGCGCGTTTGACCAGGCCACAGCGGCCATTGCCGCGCGAGAACGCCGCGAACATGTCGATCCGTCAAAACCTCAGGCATACTTTGGCGCGGAATTGGAAGCAAAACTAGCCTCGATGGGCGCCCCGCCCTGATACTCTATCGGCCATGAACGAATTGACTCACCGCACAATCGAAGCCAACGGCATCCGCATCCACATTGCCGAGCAAGGCAGCGGGCCGTTGGTATTGCTATGCCATGGGTTTCCGGAATCTTGGTACTCATGGCGTCATCAACTGCAGGCACTCGCGTTGGCCGGCTTCCACGCCGTCGCACCCGACATGCGCGGTTACGGCGATACCGGGCGACCTGCCGAGATCGAGCGATATTCGCTGTTGCATCTGGTGGGCGACATGATTGGCGTGCTCGATTCTTTAGGCGAAAAAACCGCTGTGATCGCAGGCCACGACTGGGGCGCGCCTGTCGCATGGCATGCCGCGCTGATGCGGCCGGATCGTTTTCGGGCGGTGATCGGCCTCAGCGTTCCGTATCGGCCGCGCGGCGGTGTCGCTCCTACCAGCATCATGCCCCAGACCGATGAGGCGAGCTTCTACCAACTGTACTTTCAGACCCCCGGCGTTGCCGAAAAAGAGCTCGAAACCGACGTGCGTGCCTCACTGCGCAAAATTTTGTTCTCTGCATCGGGCGATGTACCAAGACGCAATCCAGGCGCCGCCCCCTCCGCCGTCGGAATGGTGCCGCGCGCCGGCGGTTTTCTGAGCCGCATGGTGAATCCGGAATCGCTGCCGGCGTGGCTCAACGAGGCCGACGTCGATACCTACGCACAGCAATTCCAGCGCTCTGGATTTCGCGGTGGACTCAATTGGTATCGCAACATCGACCGGAATTGGGAATTGTTGGCGGCATATGCCGGCGCCTCGGTGAGTGTGCCTGCGCTTTATGTGGCGGGCGACCTCGATATCGTGGTGGCCTTCCCGCGTATGAAAGAAGTCATCGCCGACCTGCCGCGCTACATACCGCAGCTGCGCGGCACGATCATGCTCCCGGGATGCGGCCACTGGACGCAGCAAGAACGGCCTGATGAAGTCAACCGGGCGATGATTGATTTCCTGCGTGCCCTGTAGGCTGAATTAAGTGGACCAGCCGAGCATCCCCGGTCAGGTGGAGCCCAAAAATCAGCTCAGCCGCTCGCTGCAAGGCCGTCACTTAACGATGATATCGATCGGCGGCATCATCGGCGCCGGCCTGTTCGTCGGCAGCAGCACCGCCATCATTGCGGCGGGACCCGCCGTCTTCATCAGCTATGCGATTACCGGCCTGCTGATTTTGCTCGTCATGCGCATGTTGGGCGAGATGGCCACGGCGCTGCCCAACGTGCGCTCTTTCACTGAGTTTGCGCGCGCCGGTTTGGGCGACAGTGCCGGCTTTGTCATCGGCTGGTTGTATTGGTACTTCTGGGTATTGGTCGTGCCGGTGGAAGCCATTGCCGGCGCCAAAATTCTGCAGACCTGGATTCCATTGTCGCCGCTGCAAATCGGCCTGGGATTGATGACCATCATGACCGGCGTCAATCTCATGTCGGCGCGCTCCTACGCCGAGTTCGAGTTCTGGTTCGCCTCGATCAAGGTCGCGGCCATACTGGTATTCGTTGCCATTGCTGCCTCTTACGCATTCGGCTGGACCGCGCCGCACGGCGCGACTTTCGGAAATCTCGCGGCTTACGGCGGCTTTGCACCGCGCAGCTGGATTGCGGTGCTGGCGGCAGTGCCGACGGTTTATTTCGCCATGACGGGCGCTGAAATCACCACGATTGCGGCGGCGGAATCGGCGCAGCCGGGCCGCGCGGTTGCCAGAATGACCACCACCGTGATCTGGCGCATTTTGATTTTCTATGTGGTTTCCATTTTCCTGATCGTGTCGGTGATTCCTTGGAACACGGTACGCTCCGGCGAGTCGCCATTTACGCTGGCGCTGAACGCGATGCATGTCCCGTGGGCTGGAACGATCATGAGCGCGATCATTCTTACCGCCGTGCTGTCATGCTTGAATTCAGCCTTCTACGTAAGTTCGCGGGTGCTGTTCATTCTTGCGGCGCGTGGCGATGCACCTCAGTCGCTGGTCAAGTTGAACGCGCGGCGCGTGCCGGTGGCGTCGGTGTTGATCGGCGCGGCGGCGGGATTCCTGGGGATCATCGCCGCCACCGAGGCGCCGCAGAAGGTGTTCGATTTCCTGGTGAGTTCCTCGGGCGCGCTGAGCGTATTCATCTACATGAGCATTGCCGCCGCGCAAATCGCGCTGCGCCGGCGCCGCGAACGCAGCGGCGAGGCCAATCCGGCTATCACCATGTGGCTGTTCCCATACTTGAGCTACGTGGCAATTGCGGGTATGGCCGCCGTGTTGATCGCAATGGCGTTCACGCCGGAACAGCAGCGGGATTTCAAATTCAGCTGCGTCACACTGGCGGTGGCAGTGATCGCCTGTCTGCTCGTGCGCCGCCTGCGGCAGACGCGCGCCGCGCCTGCACGGATCGTCTAGCCGCAAGACGACGCGTTTGAATATTTCGCATTCGTCAAGCGAAAATAATTTGACCGCCGGATATAAAGTGTACGTTCCTCGTCACGGGTAATTTTGGCAGGATGGATTTGAAGGTTATGGAGCATCTCGCCGGCAAGCCAGCCAACTCCCCCGCCGGTGCGATATCCCGGCGGCGCGGGCCCGAAAAAGCCCGCGCCGTTTTTTATCCGACGGTCTCGTTCACCGCTCGAACTTCGTCGACAGGATGATGGACGAAGTGGTGCGCTCCACGCCATCCAGCGCGCCGATGCGATCGATGACTTGATCCATCTCGGCAACTGATGCGGTCGCGGCCACCGCAATCAGGTCCACATCGCCGCTCACCGAATGCAGGATTCGCACCTGCGCGATGCCGCGCAGCGCGGTGGTGACGGCGCGTGTCTCCTTGGCACCCACTTTGATCATGACGTGCGCACGCACGGCCCCGAGGCCATGCTCCGGTGCCAAGCGGACACTGTACCCCACGATAATCCCCTGCCTCTGCAGCCTTTCAATCCGGCTTTGCACGCTCGTGCGTGAGCGGCCCACCAGTCTTGCAAGTTGCGCGGTGGAGGCGCGGCCGTTCTCGCGCAGCGCCAGCAGCAGCTTCTCATCGATGGCATCCATGGCAATTCGCCGCTCTTACCATGCTTAATGACGTGAATATACCTTAAAAGCGTCGAAACGACCCTACCATCTGCAGTGCCGGCAGATAAAAATGCTGCTCCCTTCGGAGGCGGCATGAAAGACATCGTTATCGTAGGCGCGGGCAAAATCGGCTCCATGATTGCGGAACTGCTGGGCGGTTCCGGCGATTACGCGGTAACCGTTGTCGATCGCTCGCAACTCCAATTGGATCGGCTGGAAACGGCGGCCGCCATCAGCAAGATCGCCGCCGACATTGCGC
>Ga0210399_10004302_pt1 | contig 11052 bp, 9 predicted proteins | sample IncBWC14MmetaG_FD_150865 | JGI IMG/M metagenome (GOLD analysis project Ga0210399, IMG submission 150865) | Forest soil microbial communities from Barre Woods Harvard Forest LTER site, Petersham, Massachusetts, United States - Inc-BW-C-14-M | ecosystem: Environmental > Terrestrial > Soil >...
CGGATCGCGCGGGAAGGCGAGGTCGCAGCGACCGACCTCGTGCGCGGCACCGAGGTCTCGCAGCCGGCGGTGTCGCAGCATCTGCGCGCGCTGCGCGAGGCGAAGCTCGTCGCGGAGCGGCGCGACGGCCGACATGTGCTCTATCGGGTCACGCCGAACGGGCTTGCGCCGCTGATCGACTGGCTCGGCCACTATCAGGCGTTCTGGCGCGAGCGCTTCGACAATCTCGAGCAACTGTTGAAGGAGAGTGAGGAATGAGCCGCACCGCGATCGTGGTCGAGAAGGTCTTGCCCTATCCGGCCGAAAAGATCTGGCACATGCTGACGGCGAGCGAACTGATCTCGAAATGGCTGATGCCGAATGATTTCGCCCCGGTGGTCGGACATCGCTTCAATTTTCGCACGCGCCCGATCGGAAACTTCGACGGCGTCGTGCATTGCGAGGTGCTGGCGTGCGAGCCGCCGCGCCTGTTGCGCTATTCCTGGTGCGGTGGCTCCGACGTCGATCCGGCCAAGGGTTCGCGGCTCGATACCGAGGTGACGTGGACGCTGACGCCGGTCGCGGGCGGCACGCATGTGCGCATGGAGCATGACGGCTTCATGCTGCCGAAGGACGGCTTCGCCTATCAGGCGATGCAGCCCGGATGGGGCAGGGTGCTCGACCGCATCGCCGGTCTGGTCGCGGAGTTCGAGACAAGCTGAGAAGCGCGCCCCGCGGCGCGCCCGTTGCTGGTGCAATTGCCGAGCCCGAGGCCGGAGTCAGGTCTCAGGCGAGCTGATCGACGCGGGTGCCTTGTCCCGGCGGCAAGGGCGCGCGCGTCTGCTGCACGGTGTTGTCGTCGTTGTCGTTCTTCGGTGGCGGCGGCTTCTGTTGGGTTGTATCCGTCGAAACCGCGGGGGGTTGGCTGGGTACGCTGGTCGTGACGCTTGAAATCGCCATGAGTCAGATCCTTAAAGCGCAGATCTTCGGGGCTGATCCGGGTCTGCTGCGTTGCGAGCCTGACGCGATGGCGCCAACAAGACGCGAATTGAAACAATAAGATTGTTTGCAATCGATGGTTGCGCGCGGTCATGGTGAATCGCGGACTCACGCCAGCGGAGAAACCGGGCCGCAAATCTACGGGCACTTGCCAGGGAGGCAGGCCCGCTCGCGCGCCTACTGATCCTTGCTGCGCGAAATGGTGATGGTGGATTCGGTCTTGGTGCGGACGCAGCGCATGTCCAGCCGGCGGTAGCGGATGGAGACGTCATCGCCGCGAAACAGCCCCATCCGCTTCACGCAGCGCGTCACGCCCTTCAGCATGTCGTCCTTCGGCAGCGTGAAAACGATGGCGCTCGTACCCGCCATCAGATCGAGAAAGGCCGCGGGAGGCTTGCGGTCGCTCTTGGCAAACAGCTGGTTGGCATAATTGCGCGAGGAGCAGCCGAGCGTGATCTCGCGCGCATTGGGATGGGCGAGGTAGATCACGCCCGCGGCGGTCTGGCCGATCCGCAAGCCGTCGATCTGGCTCTTCAGCTGGTTTGCGAGATCGTCGCACCGATCGGCACGGGCCGGCGAGGCGGAAAGCACCGCGATCGCGAGCAGGACCAAGGTGAGAACGGCGGATCTGACGCCGGCAGAAGCGGATGCGCGCAATGTCTTTGTCATGAAAAGCCTCCGCGCGATTGAACCTTGCGCGGGCGGTTCATGCAAGCCCTGTTGCCGGCGGATCAAACATCGCTTGCGAATTTGTGGCGCGCAGGCCACGGCTTTGCATGCGACGTCCGAGTAGCGGCGACGCCGGCTGATTCGGCGGCGCCGCCGGTCGTCCTAGTAGCACTTGCCGTTTAGTAGCATTTGCCGTCGTGATTCTTGGACACCTTCGCCCGCTGCCGTTCGCAATCGTTGTTGTAGGTCTTGCCGTCGCAGCCGCAGACCGGCATCACGACCTGTGGACAGAACCGCGGCACCCGCTCACAGGTGCCCGACCCATCGGCGAAGAAGCACGTGCCGGGCGGTTTCTGGCAGAACAGGCCCCGGTTGCATGTCGTTCCAACAAATCCGCCGCAGGTCTGGCCTGGCCCAACCCCGGCCGCGGTCGGAATCGAGAACAGCAACGTCAACGCCGCAAACGAAATCGCAAAGACCCCTCGTCATGGTCCCGCCTCCCTCTCTGCGTTTGATTGTGTCGAAAACAACCAGAGATTAAGCGCGAATCATGACGGAATGAAGAGGAGGTTTCGTGCGGCGTCTGGAATCCAGACGGCGCACTGCAGCGTCCGTCGCTAGGCGCGGGTCACGATGATCCGGACACGCGCGCCGTTTCCATCAGGATGTCGAACACTTCGTCGGGGGCAATGTTAATGACGTCATGGCCGCAGGCGATGCTGTGCACGATCCAGCCCGGATCGTCCAGGAGCCGCCGATATAGCGCCGCGAACGGGGTTGCTTCCCAGCCGCTGGCATAGACGAAAACGCGACGGGCTGGCGTCGCGACCTCGCTCAGGTGCAGCGCCTGCAGGAACGAGCCGAGCGGGTGGGGCCGGCAACGCGGATCGCGTCCGTCCGGCGGCAGCACGGTCAGTCCATCGTGGCGTGCACGCTCGATTGCGAGCTTGCGGTAGTGTTCGCCAGCAAGCTCCCACCATGACTGGCCATTTTCGGGGACGAACGCATCGAGATAGACGAGCGCGGCGATCCGTTCCGGCGCGCGGGCGGCTGCTCCCGTTGCCACCATCCCGCCATAGCTGTGGGCGCACAGGATCACCTCGGCGAGGTCCTCGACTGTCATCAGCTCCAGCACGTCGGCGATATGCGTGTCGAGATTGATTGCGCCTGCTGGCTGGTCCGCAGCAGGATCAAGCCCGCTGAGCGTGACCGCATAAGCCGCATGGCCTGCGCGCTGGAGCCGCGCGACGAAATCGGCAAATGTCCAGCCGCCACGCCAACCGCCTGGAATCAATACGAAAGTCGCCATCGCCTGGGCTCCCATGCCGAAAGCTCAGTTGATGGCTTTCGGGTGGTAGTCTATCAGACCTGTCAAGAGCGCCGCGTGCGATCCGAAACCCATGAGCCCCCCAATGAACGCCCCGACCGCCTTTCCCGACGAGCAAAAACCCGTTCCGCCCTACAAGCACACGCCGCTGTTCCCGCTCGGTACGGATACGACGCCCTACAAGAAGATTTCGACTGACGGCGTGCGGGTCGAGACGGTGCTGGGACGCGACATGCTGGTGGTGTCGCGCGAGGCGTTCCGCGCACTGTCGGAAGCCGCTTTCGGCGAGATCAACCATTATCTGCGCCCCGGCCATCTGAAACAGCTCCGCGCCATCCTCGACGATGCGGACGCCAGCCCGAACGACAAGTTCGTCGCGCTCGACTTCCTGAAGAACGCCAACATCGCCGCCGGCGGCATCCTGCCGATGTGCCAGGATACCGGCACCGCGATCATCATGGGCAAGAAGGGCTGCAACGTCATCACTGACGGCGAGGACGAGGCGGCGCTGTCGGAGGGCGCGCGCGACGCCTATCTGCGCCGCAATCTGCGCTATTCGCAGGTCGCGCCGCTCTCGATGTATGAGGAGAAGAACACCGCCAATAACATGCCGGCGCAGTGCGAAATCTACGCCGAGGGCGGCTCGTCGGAAGTAGATTCGGCCTACAAGTTCATGTTCATGGCCAAGGGCGGCGGCTCGGCCAACAAGAGCTTTCTGTTCCAGGCGACGCCCTCGGTGCTGACAAAAGACCGGCTGCTCGCGTTCCTGAAGGAGAAGGTGCTCACCCTCGGCACCGCGGCCTGCCCGCCCTATCATCTCGCGATCGTCATCGGCGGCACCTCGGCCGAACTCTGCATGAAGACGGTGAAGCTCGCCTCCGCCCGCTACCTCGATGCACTGCCGACCCACGGCTCGGCCGATGGCAACGCCTTCCGTGATCTCGAGATGGAGCAGGAGATCCACAAGATGACGCAGTCGCTCGGCGTCGGCGCACAGTTCGGCGGCAAATATTTCTGCCACGACGTGCGCGTGATCCGGCTGCCGCGCCACGGCGCCTCGCTGCCGATCGGGTTAGGGGTGTCCTGCTCGGCGGACCGCCAGGTGCTCGGCAAGATCACCAAGGACGGCATCTATCTCGAGGAGCTCGAGCACAATCCCGCGCAATATCTGCCCGCGGTGGAGCAGGCGCTCGGCGGCGAGATGGTCAAGATCGACCTCAACCAGCCGATGAAGGACATTCTGGCGGCGCTGTCGCAACATCCGATCAAGACGCGGCTGTCGCTCACCGGCACCATGATCGTGGCGCGCGATTCCGCCCACGCCAAGCTGCGCGAGCGGCTGGAAAAGGGCGAGCCGCTGCCGGACTATTTCAAGAACCATCCGATCTATTACGCAGGGCCCGCCAAGACGCCGGAAGGCTATGCCTCCGGCGCATTCGGCCCGACCACGGCGGGGCGGATGGACTCTTTCGTCGACCAGTTCCAGGCGGCGGGTGGCTCGATGGTGATGCTTGCCAAGGGCAACCGCGCGCCCGTGGTGCGCGAGGCTTGCAAGAAATACGGCGGCTTCTATCTCGGCTCGATCGGCGGCGCGGCCGCGAACCTCGCCGAACACTGCATCAAGAAGGTCGAGGTGGTGGAATATCCCGAACTCGGCATGGAGGCGATCTGGCGCATCGAGGTGGTGGATTTTCCGGCCTTCATCATCATCGACGACAAGGGCAACGATTTTTTCAAGGAATTGAACCTTGGGTAAAGCCGACGGCAGCCTGATCGAGTGGTTCGACGACCTCAAGGTCGGGATGCGTTTCAAGAGCGGCGAGGCGACGGTGTCCAAGGAGGACATCAAGCGCTTCGCCACAGAATTCGATCCGCAGCCGTTCCACACCGATGAAGCGGCGGCGGAAGAAACCGCGTTCAAGGGCCTTGCCGCGTCGGGATGGCACACCGCCGCGATCGCCATGAAGCTCGCGGTCGGTGTCCGGCCATTTGGTCCGCACCCGCTTTTGGGGGCAGGGGTCGATGATCTGCGCTGGATGAAGCCGGTGCGGCCCGGGGATACCCTGCATCTCGAGGGCGAGGTGGTCGAGCTGATCCCGTCGCGAACCAAGCCGCAAGGCATCGCCCGCGTCAAATGGACGGCCTACAATCAAGACGGCGAGGCCGTTTACACGTTCAATCCGATCGGCATCGTGCCCCGACGGCCGGCATGACATCCGGCGCGCCCGCTCGCGCCGCCTTCACTCCGCCGGGCTGAGTTTTGCCCGCAGCGACGGCGTCCAGGTCGACAGCAGGTAGAAGCAGATCGCGACAATCAGGAGATGCTGGAAGCCGAGCAGCGTGGAAAACTGCTCCGCCAGCCCGCCGATCATCGCACCCGCGATGTTGGATCCCATGGCATGCTCGGGATTTGGCTCGTCGCGGAACGATCGCGCGAAGATGATGCCGGCAAAGAACATCGGGCCGAGCGCTAGCAGGCAGGGCACGACATAGCGCCAGACGATGCCGCCGCTCAGGAAGACGTCGAACGGGATCAGCACCGTCATCGCCAGGAAGGCGAGCAGCGCGCCGTAATGCAGGTTCAAGCGCACGGAAGGCACCTTGAGGACGTAGAGATTGGCCAGCAGGATCAGCACCAGTGCGCTGAAGAATACGGCCGAGTTCACCAGCCACGTGCTGCCGAACAGCAGCGCCATCTGCACCACCGCCTTGGTCTCCAGCAGCATGAAGGCGGCACCGAGGAAGAACATCCTGACGTTGACGCGCAGGCCGCCTCCCATTGAAATTCCCGATGACGTCCCCCTGGGCATGAACAGCAGCACCATGGTGATGCCGAGGCCGCCGAGCAAGGCCATCGATCGCAGCGTCAGATCGGGAATCAGCCGATCGCTGACGTACAGGAACGGCCAGTCGTCGGTGATGAGCTGCGTGGATGACGCCTGGTCGGCGATGAGCCGGGTCGGCGCGATCGGCATCCAGCCGCCACGGGTCGATGTGGGCTCGCCGTCAAAACCGTCGATCAGAATGTTTTCCGGCGGCAGCAGGTTCATCCAGAACGTGCCACGCTGCTTGAAGGCGAGCGGGATGTTCTGATTGCAGCCGGCAATGATGGTCACGAAGCCGGCCTGCTCTGAGGCTTTTAGCGTTTCGGTGTAGGGGACGGGCAGCACGAGCGGCTCGCAGCCGAACACCTCTGCGGCCATCGCGGCGACGCGCTGCACGATCCAGCCCTGGCGGTAATAGTTGTACATCAGGAAGACGCCGTCCGGCTTGAGTACGCGGCGCACATCCTGAAAGGCCTGTTCGGTGAACAGATAGCTTTCGAGACGGATGTTGGCATAGCCGGAGTGAAGGATCAGCGAGTCGACCAGGGCGTAGACGACGAGGTCGTATTTCTGCTCGGTCGTGCGCAGGAAATGCCGGCCGTCGTCGAGATGACGCACCACCCGCGGGTCCGAATAGGGCTGGTCGGGATGCTGATGAATGCCGATGTCCTGGATGACGGGATCGATCTCGACGGCATCGATGCGTCCGACGCCGTGGCGCAGCGCGTGGGCGAGATCATTGCCGGAGCCGGCGCCGATCACCAGCGCGTTTTCGAAAGGCGCGCCGCCGCTGTGCTTCTGCAGCAGGTGGATCAGCGAATAGACCGAGCCGCGCTGCGCGAACGGCTGCATCTGCTGATGACCGATATTGTTGACCATGATGTCGTCGGTTTGCTTGTCGTGATCGACGGCATAATAGGGCGACCAGCGCATCTCATGCAGCTTGGATGACTGCGTGGGAAGCGTCACGAACGCCAGCACGAGCAGAAGTGCAGCGCCGCGCACCAGGGTCAGCGTCCCGATCTGGTGGAGCAGGTAGGCGGTGCCTGCCGCAATGATCAGCAGCCAGATCACGGGCGGCGCCTGCAGGAAGGAGATCGCGGAGAAGCCGACGATGCCGGCGAGGCTGCCGCCGATGTTGAGCGAGTAGGCCTTGATGCGATCGGGAAAGCCATCGAAGGCGCGGCCCAGCACCTGGCCGAGGCCCACGAACATCAGCGCGATCAGGACGAAGAACAGGCCGGCGATCCATTCGATCGGAATCACGAATTGGGCCAGGTCCGGATTGCGGTACTCGGTGCCGAAGAACACCTCCTGGGGAGAGGCCTGGTGCCCGACATCGACCGCAAGACCCTCCCAGTTGCTGTAGAGCAGGACGGTCAGGCGCGCGATGGCGAAGGTGGCGGCGGCAATCAGCGGAAACCATTTGAGCCAGTCGAGGCGCTGACGCGCCGCCAGGCAGCCGCAGGACATGCCGAGAAAACAGGCGAGCAGCACGACATTAGTGAAGAACTGCAGGAAAATGACGTTGGCCGAGAACCAACGGATGCTCGCCAGCTCCAGAAAGAGCACCAAAAACCCGACCAGAAACAGATTGAGGCCGTGCTGGGTCACGGATGCGGCGCGAACTGGGGCCATGCGCATGTCGTCCCTTCAGCGGGGTGGAAACATCCTGCGGTGCGGGAGCCTAGCGGCGTCTGCGAAACGTCAAGTTAATCGGCGATCGCGCCGGTGGCCCGGTCGACCGACGAGATTGATTTGAAGGTTTATGAAACCACACCGCTGATGGCCCGCGGCCCCGCGCAGCTACCCTTTGAGCTCCTTCTGCACCTTGCTGCGCGGCCCTGCACCTCCCCTGCACCTCAAAATGAGTTGCGTACCTCATTGTCTCTGCTAAGCTCTGGTCGCCATGACGGACCAGGACATCAACCCGCCCTTGACGCTGAAGGATATCGCGCGCCGGGCCGGCGTCAGCCTCGCCACCGTCGACCGCGTGCTGCACAACCGCCCTGGCGTGAAGCCGGATACCGCCCGTCGTGTCAGGGAGGCGATCGAGCGCAACGCCTTTCAGCCGCATGTGGCCGCCGCCGAGCTCGCCCGCGGCCGGCTCCGGCGGTTCGCCTTCGTGATGCCGTCCGGCCCGAACCTGTTCATGCAGCAGATTCTCTCGTACTTGAGTGAAATGTCGGCTTGGCTCGCGGCGCGACGCCTCGCCGTGCAGACCGTGACCACGGATGTTTTCGATCCGACGACCCTTGCGTCCACGCTGGAATCGCTGGGTGAGGGTTTTGACGGCGTCGCGGCGGTCGCGCTCGATCATCCCAGTGTGCGGGCCGCCATCAATGATCTCGTCGACGGCGGCGCCAAGGTGGTGACACTGGTCTCCGACGTGCCGTCGTCGCGGCGCCACCATTATGTCGGCATCGACAACATTGCCGCCGGCCGGACCGCGGGCGCGCTGGTTGGCCGTCTCACCGGCGCGAAGCCGGGGAAGATCGCCACCGTCGCCGGCTCGATCGCGTTGCGCGACCATGCCGAACGCATCTTCGGCTTCAACCAGGTGATGATGTCGGAATTTTCACACCTCGAACTGCTGCCCGTCGTTGAGGGGCGCGATGAGGATGAGCGCTCAGAACACCTCATGATGAGGTTGCTCAGAGAGCATGCCGACATCGTCGGCCTCTACAATGTCGGCGCCGGCACGCCGGGCGTGGCCAAGGCGCTGATCGAGTCCGGGCGCGACAAGCAGGTGGTGTTCATCGGCCACGACGTCACGGTGATGACGCGCAAGCTCTTGCTGCAAGGGGTCATGGATGCGGTCATCTCGCAGAATCCGGGACATGAGGCGCGCGCCGCCGTCCGCGTGCTGCTCGCGCTGGCCCGTGGCGAACCGATCCTGAGCGAACAGGAGAAGATACGAATCGACATCGTGATGAGGGACAATCTGCCCTGATTGATTGGGCAATGACGTAAGCAAGTTCGGCCCGCTGTGGGACAAGGCGACGTTGAGTTCGCGCGACCCCCGGAGCCGAAAGGGAGGACGACTGGTGTATCTCGGGATGGACGTCGGCACGTCCGGTGTGAAAGCCGTGCTTGTGAACGAGGCGGGCGCGATTGCGGCCGTTGCCTCGCGCGCGCTGACGCTGTCGCATCCGCATCCGCTCTGGTCCGAACAGGATCCGCAAGGCTGGGTCAGTGCTGCGATCGGCGCCGTCGACGATCTCGCCGCTTCCCATCCGCGTGAAACCTCGCAGGTTCGCGGCATCGGGCTGTCGGGCCAGATGCATGGCGCGACGCTGCTCGGCGCCGACGGGGCGCCGCTGCGCCCGGCCATTCTCTGGAATGATGGCCGCTCCCATGCCGAATGTGCCGAACTCGAGCGCATATGCCCCGCGCTGCATGCGATCGCTGGCAATCTGGCGATGCCGGGTTTCACCGCGCCAAAACTCATGTGGGTCAAGCGGCACGAGCCGGACATCTTTGCAAAAGTAGCCAAGGTCCTGCTGCCCAAAGCCTATGTCCGCTATCGGCTGACCGGCGAGATGGTCGAGGACATGTCGGACGCGGCCGGAACGCTCTGGCTCGACGTCGGCAAGCGGGCCTGGTCGGACCAGGTGCTGGCAGCGACGGGGCTCAGTGTCCAGCACATGCCAAGGCTGGTCGAGGGCGACGAACCCTGCGCAGTCCTGTCGCCCGATCTGGCGCAGCGTTGGGGAATGGCGAGCACGGTCATCGTGGCCGGCGGCGCCGGCGATAACGCGGCGAGCGCGATCGGGCTCGGCGCCATTGCACCGGGCGATGCCTTCCTGTCGCTCGGCACATCGGGCGTGCTGTTCCGCGTCACCGACAGCTTTGCGCCGGCACCGACCTCCGCCGTCCACGCCTTCTGCCATGCGCTCGGCGGGCGCTGGCACCAGATGGGCGTCATGCTGTCGGCCGCGGCCTCGCTGTCCTGGCTCGCAAAGATCCTGGCGACGCCTGAGTCCGAACTCCTCGGCCCGCTCGGCGACATCGTCGAGCGGCCGAGCCCGGTGCGCTTCCTGCCTTATCTTGACGGCGAGCGCACGCCGCACAATGACGCCACTGCCGCCGGCGCCTTCGTCGGTCTGCGCGGCGCCACCGATCGCAACGCCATCGTGCAGGCCGTGCTGGAAGGCGTCGCCTATGCTGCGCGTGACAATCTCGCCGCGCTCGCGACCTCAGGACCTGCGATCAGGGAAGTCGATCTCGTCGGTGGCGGATCGCGCTCGTCGCTGTGGGCGCAGATCATGGCCGATGTCCTGGGGATTCCGGTGCACCGCGTCGAGGAGGGCGAGGTTGGTGCCGCGCTTGGCGCGGCGCGGCTCGGCAAGCTGGCCGCGACCGGCGCGACGCCGGCCGAGGTCTGCGGCCGTCCGCGCCGGCTCGCGACCTTTTCGCCGCGCGACTCCGCCGTGGCCGCCTACCACGACACCTACGCGCAGTGGCGCAGGCTTTATCCCGCTCTGAAGGAGTTTTTTCCGTGAACGAGTCAGCCCGTTTCTTCGAAACGACCGCACCGATTTCCTTTGGCGGACCACAGGCGCCCAGTCCGCTCGCGTTCCGATGGTACGACAAGGACCGCATCGTGCGCGGCAAGCGGCTGGAGGAGCACCTGCGCTTCGCCGTCTGCTACTGGCATTCGCTCTGCTGGGTCGGCAGCGATCCGTTCGGCGGCGAGACGTTTCTGCGGCCCTGGCACCATGGCACCGATGCGATGGCGCTCGCCCGCGCCAAGGCCGATGTCGCCTTCGAGCTGTTTCGGCTGCTTGACGTGCCGTTCTTTACTTTCCACGACGTCGATGCCGCGCCGGAGGGCCAGAACCTCGCCGAGTCCGTCAAAAATCTCAACGCCATTGCCGACATCTTCGAAGCGAAGATGGCGTCACAAAAGGTGCGGCTGTTGTGGGGTACGGCCAACCTGTTCTCGAACCGCCGCTACATGGCGGGTGCCGCGACCAACCCGGATCCGCAGGTGTTCGCCTATGCCGCAGGGCAGGTGAGGGCGGCGCTGCAGGTGACGCATCGGCTCGGTGGCCAGAACTACGTGCTGTGGGGCGGCCGCGAGGGCTACGAGACGCTGCTCAACACCGACATGAAGCGCGAGCTCGACCAGCTCGGCCGCTTCGTTGCGCTGGTGGTCGAGCACAAGCACAAAATAGGATTCAAGGGCCCGATCCTGATCGAGCCGAAGCCGAAGGAGCCGACCAAGCATCAGTACGATTTCGATGTCGC
>Ga0210399_10004303_pt1 | contig 11049 bp, 8 predicted proteins | sample IncBWC14MmetaG_FD_150865 | JGI IMG/M metagenome (GOLD analysis project Ga0210399, IMG submission 150865) | Forest soil microbial communities from Barre Woods Harvard Forest LTER site, Petersham, Massachusetts, United States - Inc-BW-C-14-M | ecosystem: Environmental > Terrestrial > Soil >...
GTCGAGCGCGTCATCTCGTCGAGCAGGTCGCAGAAGCGCTCGACGTTGTAGTCGTCGAGCGGAGCGTCGACTTCGTCGAGCACGCAAATCGGCGCCGGATTGGTGAGAAACACTGCGAAAATGAGCGCCAGTGCGGTCAGCGCCTGCTCGCCGCCTGAGAGGAGCGACAGCGTCACCGTCTTCTTGCCCGGAGGCTTCGCCATGATTTCGAGGCCGGCCTCGAGCGGATCCTCGCTCTCGATGAGCTGCAACTCGGCGGTGCCGCCGCCGAACAGCTCGGCAAAGAGCTTCTTGAAGTTCTCGTTGACGGTGGCGAAGGAAACGAGCAGCCGCTCGCGCGCTTCCTGGTTGAGGCTGTGGATGCCCTGTCGCAGCCGCCGGATCGCTTCGACAAGGTCATCGCGTTCGCTGGTAAGCTTGGCGTGCTGCGCCTCGACCTCGCGCAATTCTTCCTCGGCGCGCAGATTGACGGCGCCGAGCCGCTCGCGCTCGCGGAGGATGCGGTCGAGTTTTTCCTCGGCTTCGGCGATCGACGGCAGTTCCGCGCCGGCCTTGATCTCCGCGAGTTCCGCCGCGGCGGCGGGTTCGACATCGAAAGCCTCGCGGATTTCGTGTTCGACGTCCGCGAGACGGCGTCTCGCCGCGCCGCAGCGCTCTTCGGCGCGCGCCGCTTGGGCGCGAGCCTCACCGACGGCCTCGAGCGCCGCCCGTGCCGCCTTGTCGGCTTCCGCAAGCTCGGTCTCGGCCATCGCTAGCCGGTCGGCAGCTGCGCGGCGCTCGCCGGTCGCCGTCTCGATCTCGCCGATCAGCGCCTGGCGCTGCGCGGCGAACCTTTGCGGCGCATCGGCAAGTTCGCTGCGCTCGGCGGTGGCTTCCTCGGTGCGCCGCCCGATGATGGCGATCTGCGCCGCGGCGTTGTCCTTGCGTTCGTTCCAGGCTTGACGCTCGCCGGCGATGGCCTGCAAGCGGCGGCCGGCTAACTCGGCGTCGCGCGCGATCGCCTGCGCCTCGACCCGCACCTCGGCGAGCACGCTGCGGTCGCGCACAATGAGCTCGTTGACTGCGGCGAGCTTGGCTTCGATCTCGGCGGGGGAGGCGAGCGCGGCAAGCGCCCGCGCCGCTTCACCGTGGGCCACCGTTGCTTCGGCGCGATCGGCGGCGATCCGCTGTTGCGCCTCCTGCAGGGCGGACATGCGCGCGGCGTTGCGGCTGATCTCGCGTTCCGCAGCAGCGTGCGCTTCGCGGGCGGTATCAGTTGAGTGCTGGGCCTCACGCCAGCGCGCGCGCGCCTGGGTCTCTGCTTCCGCGGCGGCGGCGAGCGCGGCGTCCGCCGCCTCGACCGCACGGCGCTGGGACTCGACTTCGCCGCGCGCGGTTTCCAGCTCGGTCGCGATCGTCTGCAGCCGGCCGCGCTCGGCGAGCCGGCGGGCCGCCCCGGTCGGGGCATGGGCGGCAACGGCAAACCCGTCCCATCGCCAGAAATCGCCTTCGCGCGAGACCAGCCGCTGGCCGGGCTTGAGCGTAGCCGCCAAACGGGCTGCGTCGGCGCGCTCGATCACGCCGATCTGATTGAGACGGCGCGCGAGTTCGGGCGGGGCCTGCACATAGTGGGCAAGCGGGATCACGCCGTCCGGCAGATGCGGATCGGCGGGATCGAGCGGCGCGCCCGCCCAGCGCATCGGCGCCGAGGCGTGATCGACCGGAGCGTCGAGATCGTCGCCGAGTGCTGCGCCCAGCGCCTTCTCGTAGCCCTTCTCGACGACAAGAGCGTCCATCACCGGCGGCCACAGATTCTTGTTTTCGACCGCGAGGAGTTTGCCGATGGTCTTGGCCTCGGTTTCCAGGCGTTGCACGCGGCGCTCGGCGGCGGCGAGCGGTGAACGGGCCGCTTCGAGCCGCTCGCGCGCGCCGCCATGGGCGACTTCCGCCGACTGCGCGTGCCTCTCGGCCTCGGCAAGCATGGCCTGCGCCACCTGCAGCGCCCCAACCAGCGCCGCGAGGTCTGGCTCTCCGGTACCGGTAGCGGCAAGGCCGGTTTCGATATTCGCCAGCTCGGCTGCGAGCCTTTCCAGCCGCTGCTCATGATCGCGCAGCGCCGACTGCAGCTGGTTGCGCCGCGCGGTGAGATCGGCGAACTCGCCGGTGAGCGCGGCAAACGATTTCTCCGAGGCGGCGAGCGCAGCGTCGGCAACGGCGACGCGCTCGTTGACGCCGCCAAGCTGTGCGGCGCGGGTCTGCGCTTCGGACTTGAGCGTCTCTTCCTCCGCCACAAGCGCGCCGAGCGCGGTGTCGGCATCGGCGGCGAGCGTGCGCTCGCGCGCAAGATCGGCCGCGAATTGCTCGAGCCGGCGGTCGAGTTCGCCGATGCGTTCCTTGGCGCGCGCTTCCTCCCGCTCGAGCGCTTCGCGCGCCATGAGCAGACGCTGCAGCGCCGCCGCAGCCTTGGCTTCCGCCTCGCGCAGGGCAGGGAGCCCGGCGGCGAGGCCGGCTTGGCGCGTGGATGCCTGCGCCTGCTCGCCGGTGCGCGCAGCGACGACGCGAACAGCCTCGTCATTGGTGCGCTCGGCATCGCCGAGTTCGGTGCGCGCGGCGACCCAGCGCAGATGCAGCAGCAGCGCTTCGAGGCGCTGCACCTGGTGCGAGATATTGCGATAGCGCACCGCCTGCCGCGCCTGCGTCTTGAGCGAGGCGACCTGCGCGGCAAGCTGGCCGATGACGTCTTCGACGCGGGTGAGATTGTGCTCCGCGGCCTTGAGCCGCAGTTCCGCCTCGTGACGGCGCGCATGCAGGCCGGAAATGCCCGCCGCTTCTTCGAGCACGCGCCGGCGCTGATCCGGCCGCGCCTGGATGATCTCGCCGACGCGGCCCTGATGCACGAGCGCCGGCGAGCGCGAGCCGGTCGAGGCGTCGGCAAACAGCATGGCGACGTCGCGGGCCCTGACCTCGCGGCCGTTGACACGGAAAACCGAGCCTTGCTCGCGCATGATGCGGCGCGAGACCTCGAGCGTTTCCGAGTCGTTGAACGTCGCCGGCGCCTTGCGGTCGTCGTTGTCGACGAGGACGGAGACTTCCGCGTGGTTGCGCGAGGGACGCTCGGTGTTGCCGGAGAAGATTACGTCGTCCATCTCGGCCGCGCGCATCGCCTTGTAGGACGCTTCGCCCATGACCCAGCGTACCGCTTCGACAAGGTTCGACTTGCCGCAGCCGTTGGGGCCGACGACCCCGGTCAGGCCCGGTTCGATCGCAAAGTCGGTCGGTTCGACGAAGGATTTGAAGCCGATCAGGCGCAGCCGCGTGAGCTTCATTCGCGTCTTGTGTCCATCTCCCTTGCGGCGGCGGTCAAGGGAATCGCTAGGGGCTCACGCCCATCGGCGTGTTCGAAAGAGGGGGTGCCGCATCGGCGCGGAGAATGAATCGTCGCCGCTAGAAGCGCAACAGCGGCGCGACGTTATCCAGATTTTCGCATCATCGGCCGCGCGCCGGCAGCGCTCATCGGCCGCGTCCGGTGCAGACGGACAAGGGAGAAAAACCCTTATCCTTCCTTGAGATAGGGCTCGATTTCCTTGGCCATGGCCTCGATCGACTGATCGCCGGTGAGCTTCTTGCCATTGACGAAGAAAGTCGGTGTCGAATTGACCCCGAGCTTCTCGGCGGCGCGGTCACGCACCGCCTGGATGCTTTCGAGCACCTGCTGATTCGCCAGGCATTGGTCGAACGACTGTTCGGTAAAGCCGAATTGCTTGGCGATCGCCATGAGCGGTGGGATCGGCTTCTGCACCATCCAGTCCTGCTGCTTGGCAAACAGGGCCTCCACGACCGGCATGAATCTGTTCTTGCCGGCGCAGCGCGCCAGCATGAAGCCGGCCGCCGCGAGCGGATCGAGCGGGAATTCCCGGAAGATGAAGCGCACCTTGCCGGTATCGATGTAGCGCTTCTCCAGCTCCGGAAAGGTCGTGGTCGAGAAATGGGCGCAGTGCGGGCAGGTCATCGACGCATATTCGATGATGGTGACCGGTGCCTTCTCGGAGCCGAGCACGACATCGCCGTCAGGACCGGGTTTCGCCAGTTCCGCCGGATCGGGACCGGGCGTGTCCTCCGCAAGAGCCAGGGAGGCGAAACGGGGCAGAACGGAAACAGCAACGCCGGCGAACGCAAATATCGCGGTGGCCGTGAGGAATTGGCGGCGGGTCGGCGTCAAGGGAATCTCCTGGTTCAAAGGGGAAATCCTGCAGAGCAAATGTGGCACCGGCGCGCCGATCCGCCAAGGGGCCGCCGCCGCTTCCGACTTTCTCAATGGCCTCAAAAGTGCGCGGACTGTCAGCTCCGTCGCACGGCAGCGCCGAGCCGCGCCAGCGCTTGCTTGAGGTCATCGTCGACGACGTCGGACAGGCCTTCGGCAATGCGCGCTGCCGCGGCAGCGTCGGCGCGCTTGGCTGGTGTTCGCGAGGGGCGACGCAGCGGGGCTTGGCGGAGCGCGACGCGTTCGACGGCGCGCCAGCCGAGGAAGCGGTTGACGCGCTCGCAGATGACGCCGGCGAGGTGCTGGATTTCGATTGCCCCCGGGCCCTCGACGCGCAGCACGAGAACACCGGGCGGCCGTTCCCACCGAGTGGCCGATCCGCGAACGGAGCCTGTGCCCGATCCGCGAGCGGGGGAAGAATCCGCTGGGCCTCGCGGCCATTGGACCTTTATCGGCTCGCTGTGAGCGGAAATTTCGGCGCCGACGATCTCCGTCCAGCGCGTGACCAGTTCGGCCGAAGCAAAGCCCTGGCGCTTGAATGTTTCGCCCACGACCTTGCCGAGGAGATCGCGCAACGGCTTGGCGAATGAGCGGGAAGGCTTGTTCATGGCGCGGTGCTCTGCCATCCCTCGATCATGCGCCCCGATGAGGCGAGGCCGGCGTCGAGGGTAGCAGCGAACGCCGCGGCGAGACAGCGTGCGCAGAGCGGGGCGGCTATTTCATACCCGCAACCCACCGCGCTGCTCGCATGGTACGACCGCCACCGCAGGACGCTGCCGTGGCGCGTGGTGCCGCCCGAGCGCCCCGACCCGTACCGCGTCTGGCTTTCCGAAATCATGTTGCAGCAGACGACGGTCAAGACCGTCGCCCCGTATTACCGGCGCTTCCTGGCGCGCTGGGGCGACGTCGGCGCGCTCGCGTCAGCGCCGCTCGAAGAGGTGCTCAAGACGTGGGCGGGGCTCGGCTATTACGCCCGGGCGCGCAACCTGCATGCGTGCGCGCGCGCCGTGGTCGAGCAGCACGGCGAAAAATTTCCCGCGAGCGAGGCGGCGTTGCGCGCGCTTCCCGGCATCGGCGACTACACCGCCGCCGCCATCGCCGCGATTGCATTCGATGCGCCGGCGGCCCCGGTGGACGGCAATGTCGAGCGCGTGATCGCGCGGCTTTTCGCCGTCGCGGAGCCGCTTCCCCGGGCCAAGCAGGAGCTGCGCCGCCATGCGCGCGAGCTGATACCGGAGCGCCGCGCCGGCGACTTTGCGCAGGCCATGATGGACCTCGGGGCGACCATCTGCACGCCGAAGAAGCCGGCCTGCTTCCTGTGCCCCTGGAACGACAGTTGCGCCGCGCAGGCGCGCGGCGAGGCGGAGACATTTCCCCGCCGTACGCCGAAGCGCGAAGGCGCGTTGCGCCGCGGCGCGGCCTTCGTCGTCCGCCGGCGAGACGGATTTTTGCTGGTGCGCACGCGGCCCCCGCATGGCCTCCTCGGCGGCATGACCGAAGTACCGACCACGGACTGGATGCAGGATTTTGATGACGCCACCGCCCTCGCAAGCGCGCCGCGTTTTTCCCTGGCCAAAGCCGGAAGACCGATGGAGTGGCGGCGCCTCGCCGGCGTGGTGCGTCACGTGTTCACGCACTTCCCGCTCGAACTTTCGGTCTATGTCGCCGAGGCAGCAAAACAGACGGCAGCGCCTTCCGGCACGCGTTGGGTTGCGCTTGACCAGGCTCACGCCGAGGCCCTGCCCAGCGTCATGCGCAAGGTGCTGGCGCACGCGCTGCGTAAGGGGACCGCTGAGCTTCGATGAAGCGATCGGCCGAGTGGCAGCCGTTCAATCGGCGCCCATCTCCGCCCGCACGCGTGCGCGCAAGGCGTCGATCACGGTCAAACCCTGCGGCGTCTCTACGTGCCAAAAAGTCCATCCGTTGCAGGCCTCGAGCCCTTGCGCCAGGGCGCCGATCCTGTGGATCGAGCCGACCGCCTCGCCGAGCGCAATCGCGCCATCGGCGCGCACCAGCGCCCGATGCCGGCGCTTGGCATCGACGAGCTTTATGCCGGGGGCGAGGAGACCGCGCTCGATCAGTGAAGCAAACGGCACCCGCGGCGCCTCGCGTGCGGTCATGAAGGCGCTCAGCGTCGGTTCGGGCAACGGCTCGGCGGCAGCGAGGCGCTCCCTCGCCGCTGCGGCGTAGGCGGCATCGCGCTCGATCCCGATGAAGCGCCGGCGCAGCCGCCGCGCCACCGCTCCGGTGGTGCCGGAGCCGCAGAACGGGTCGAGCACGAGGTCGTCGGGACGCGACGCCGCCAAGATCACACGCGCCAGCAGGGCCTCCGGCTTTTGCGTCGGGTGCAGCTTGCGCCCGTCGCGGCCCTTGAGCCGCTCCTCGCCGGTACAGAGCGGGATCAGCCAATCGGAGCGCATCTGGATGTCGTCGTTGCCCGCCTTCAGCGCTTCGTAGTTGAACGTGTAGTTCCTCTTGGCGGCGTCGCGGACGGCCCAGATCAGGGTCTCGTGCGCATTGGTGAAGCGCCGGCCGCGAAAATTCGGCATCGGGTTCGACTTGCGCCAGACGATATCGTTGAGGATCCAGAAGCCGAGGTCCTGCATCAGCGCGCCGACACGGAAGATGTTGTGGTAGGAGCCGATGACCCAGAGCGTCGCGTTCGGCTTCATGGCGCGGCGGCAGGCGGCGAGCCAGGCGCGGGTGAAATCGTCATAGGCCGAAAAGCTTGAAAACTTGTCCCAGTCGTCGTCGACTGCGTCGACTCGCGAATCGTCGGGACGCTTGAGGTCGCCGTGCAGCTGCAAATTATAGGGCGGGTCGGCGAAAACGACATCGACGGACGCGGCCGGCAGGCTTGCCATCTCGGCAACGCAATCGCCGACGACAATGTGCGCCGATGCGGCGGACTCAAAACTCACGCGGGGCGCCCTTTCGGACGCCCCGCGACGCGACACAACCATGACCCAGGACTCTGACTCAGGCGACGCGGTCGGCGACGCGGGACCTACAACCGACGAAGCGGATGATGCCCCCTCAAGGTAAAGATCGGCTTAATCGAAAAGACGCGGCGCTAGGCAATAAATGCCGGGAAACACTTGGTTAATCCGACCTCGCGCGTCGTTGGTTTGCGGCCGCAAACGAGCCTGTCAAAATCAGCCAGCGCGCCGCATTGGCGCTAGGGGAGCGACGCATGCGCTGGGATGATTTCCGCCGCAGCGACAATGTCGAGGACGACCGCGCAGCCAGCGCCTCCCGCGGCGGCCTGCCGGGCGGGGCCGGCGGCCTCGGTCTCGGTACGATCGTGATCATCGGGCTGATCAGCTGGTACTTCGGCATCGATCCGAGCGCGCTTCTCAACGGCGCGCAGATTCTCACCGGCGGCGCGACGCCGCATCAGACGGCGCCGCCAGTAGTGCAGACCGCTCCCCCGCGCGATCGGGCCGGCGACTTCATCGCCGCCGTCCTCGGCGATACCGAAGACCGCTGGAAGGAGATTTTCACCGCCAACGGACGCACCTATCATCCGCCGCGGCTGCGTTTGTACACGCGCTCCGAGCCGACGCCTTGCGCCTTCGCGCGGTCGGCAATGGGCCCGTTTTATTGCCCGCACGATCGGCGCATCTATCTCGACGTCGCCTTCTTCGAGGATCTGCAGAACAAGTTCGGCGCCTGCTCCGACAGCACGGCCTGCAAGTTCTCGCAGGCCTACGTGATTGCCCACGAGGTCGGCCATCATGTGCAGAACGAGATCGGCATCCTGCCGCGGGTGATGCAGCTGCAGCAGGCGTCCACGAGCCGCGCCGAGACGAACCGGCTGCAGGTGCGCGTCGAGCTGCAGGCGGATTGTTTCGCCGGCATCTGGGCGAACCAGGCGCGGACGAAGCACGATTTCCTCGACCCCGGCGACGTGGACCAGGCGTTGCAGACCGCCTCCGCCATCGGCGATGACCGCCTGCAAAAGCAATCGCAAGGCTACGTCGTGCCCGATGCCTTCACCCACGGCACCTCGCAGCAACGCAAGCACTGGTTCTTGAGCGGCTTCAATCGGGGCAAGATTTCGGCCTGCGATACGATGTCCGCAGCCGCGCTTTAGTGGTAAGCTCCGCCTTCTCTCGTTCCCGCGCCAGCAGGAATTTCGGAGAGTGACGGCCGGATCCGCTTTCGCGGGGAGGGCGGGTCCAGGCAAGTATCATGTTGCGTAAGGTGTAACCATGCCGGGAATCGACGAGACCAAGGAGTTCGTGCCGCTCAAGATCGCGGTACTCACGATTTCCGACACGCGCGACATCAAGGACGACAAGTCCGGCGCGCTTTTGGTACAGCGCATCGTCGCTGCCGGCCATTACATTGCCGAACGCAGCATCGTCATCGACGAAGTCGAGGCAATCAGAGCGCGCATCAAGGCCTGGATCGCCGATCCGATGATCGACGCGATCATCACCACGGGCGGCACCGGCTTTACCGGCCGCGATGTGACGCCGGAAGCGGTCGAGCCGCTGTTCGAAAAGAAGATGGACGCCTTCTCGGCGTTGTTCCTGGTGGTGAGCTTCCCGAAGATCGGCACCTCGGCGATCCAGTCGCGTGCGACCGCCGGCGTCGCCGGCTCGACCTATATCTTCTGCCTGCCCGGTTCGCCCGGCGCCTGCAAGGACGCCTGGGACGAGATTCTCGTCCACCAGCTCGATTACCGCTACGAGCCGTGCAATTTCGTCGAGATCCTGCCGCGGCTCGACGAGCACTTGCGGCGGCCCAAGGCGACCGGCGCTTCGGTGTAGGCCGCTCGCAATCACAAAGCCTGTCATTGCGAGGAGCGAAGCGACGAAGCAATCCACGATTCGTTGACAGTGGGTGATGGATTGCTTCGCTTTGCTCGCAATGACGAAGCCGAGCCGCCTTGGTTCGAGCCCGTTAAAGCTGATTGTTTTTTTGGTCGATACAGAATTGTCATTGCGAGGAGCGAAGCGACGAAGCAATCCAGCATTGGGGCAACAATTCGTGCTTCCCTCGGCTTCCGCACTACAGCTGCAAATCCCAGTGCTCGCTCACCACCGGTCGGCCCCAGCTCTTGTGCGGCTCGCTGCGCATGAGCTTGAAGCCGGCCTTCTCATAGATGTGGCGGGCTGCGGTCAGCACGCTGTGAGTCCATAGCGTGATCTTTTTGTAGCCGGCGCGGCGGGCGAAGCGGATGCATTCATCGACGAGCCGCGCGCCGAGGCCGAGGCCGCGCGCCTTGGGATCGACCAGCAGCAGACGCAGGCGGGCGACGCCCGGTTTGTCCTTCACCAGCATGACGGTGGCGACGTTCTCGCCGTCCAGTTCGGCGATCCAGCAGCGCTCGCGCTTGGGATCGTGGCCGTTGGCGAAGTCGGCGACGATTTGCGCGCACACGCCCTCGAACGGGCTCATCCATCCATATTCCTGTGCGTAAAGCTCGCCGTTGCGTTTGACGATCCAGCCGAAGTCGCCCGGTACGGGCGCGCGCAACCGGTAGCGTCGCGCGGGTACTGGCGGCGGCGCCGCTTCGCCGCCGAGCAGCGTCTCGATCGTATTCATGGCCGCGATCAATTGCACCTGCTCGGCGGGGGCGAGCCCGCGCAGCATCGCTTGCGTGTCGCGCTGCGAACGCCGGTCGAGCGGCGCGAAGCTCTTGCGGCCGCGCGCCGAGAGCGCCAGATGGCTTTGCCGGGCGTCGCTCGCCGAAACGCGGCGCTGGATCAGGCCGCGCTTTTCGAAATTGCGCAGCACGCGGCTCAGATAGCCGGCGTCGAGATCGAGCGTGCGGCCGATTGCGCTTGCCGTCGGCGCGATGCTGCTCGCGATTTCGTAGAGCACGCGCGCCTCGGCGAGCGAATAGGGGCTGTCGAGGTAGGTCTTGCGCAACACGCCGATCTGCCGCGTGTAGAAACGGTTGAAGCGGCGCACTGCGGCGACGCGGCGCTTGCCGTCGCTGGGCATGGTCATCGGCGAAGATTCGGTCAGATACTTGACTTAGTCAAGTATCTCGCCCGACCCAGCTGGCCCTGGTCGCCAGCCGCACGATGCGTCGCCGGCCGATGCGGTGGATGAGATCGGCCTCAGGGTCGGCCGCGCTCTCGGAATGGCCGCCGATCTTTTCGTAGAGCCGTTTGGAGATGATGAGGCCCTGCTCGGGACGCGCCCTGGCGCCGAGCGCCGCGGCAGCGAGGGAGAGCGCATCGCGGAGCGTCGATTGCGCGGGGGCGGCGCGGCGGAATACGGCGGCACGGGAATCGGCCGGCGCCCGCTCGACAAAGTGCGTCGCCTCGCCGATCCAGGGCGCGTCGAGGATCGTTCCCGGCCGCAGGAAGAGAAGCCATGGTGCCCGCGCCCAGGCGACGGCGGTCTTGAGCCGCCGGCCGAGCGGGCCGTCCGCCACGAGGAAATTGCAGCCGCCGACGTCGGCGACCGCCGCCGTATCGTCTCGCGAGCCGCCGTCAACGACCAGCACGTCACTGACGAGGCCAGCCGTGGCGCCCGGAACCAGCGCGCTCAGGGTCGGGACCAGCGCGCGTTCCGAATCGAGGGTCGGAATGATGACACTCAGCATGGGAATGGAATGAACGGGGCGTAGCAACGCGGTTGAAATCAACCCCTTACGGCCCGCGCGATGCCTTTCCAACCCGGAACCCGAAGATCACGGAAGTTTGTTCTTGTTTCGTTCCCATTCCGCACTATTATAACCACCATGAGTCGTTCGTCCGCATTGAGACGCCCGCCGGCGCCGCTGCCCCCCGTTGCGCCGGCGGGCGAGAGTGGGACCGCCGTCGACCGTGAGCGCCGGCGCGGCC